>JAABUN010004736.1_pt1 | contig 17935 bp, 15 predicted proteins | sample 5559311 | NCBI WGS metagenome assembly JAABUN01 (sample SAMN10711877, study PRJNA513370) | rock metagenome | isolation source: Antarctica rocks | place: Antarctica: Victoria Land, Siegfried Peak sud | reverse complement strand
AGGCGCCCTCGACGACGTCGTGCCACCAGACGTCGCGACCCTCGCTCCACTCGACGGGCTCGTTGTTGCGCCGGACCACGACGACGCTCGTGACGGTGTGGCCCTCCTTCTCGAGGGCGCCGTCGACTGCGGGTTTGAGGGCGCTCGGCTTGCCTCGGCGGTAGGTGCCGTCCGACGTGACAACGAGCTTGGCCTCGGCGTCGTCGATGCGGCTGCGGAGGGCTTCCGCCGAGAAGCCGCCGAAGACTACTGAGTGGACGGCGCCGATCCGGGCGCAAGCGAGCATCGTGATGACGGCCTCAGGGATCATCGGCAGGTAGACGGCGACGCGGTCGCCCTTCTGCACGCCAAGGGATTCGAAGGCGTTCGATGCCTTCTTGACCTCCCGGGTCAGTTCCGCGTAGGTGATGGTACGGGTGTCGCCGGGCTCGCCCTCGAAGTGGATCGCCACGCGGTCGCCGAGGCCCGCTTCGACGTGGCGGTCAAGCGCGTTGTAGGCGGCGTTCACCGTCCCGCCGACGAACCACTTGGCGAACGGCGCATCCGACCAGTCGAGCGTCTCCGTGAAGTCCTCGTCCCACGTCAGGAGCTCCCGCGCCTGCCGTGCCCAGAACTCGGTGCCCTGCTCGCGGGCCTCGTCGTAGATCGAGGGTTGCGCGACGGCCTTCGCGGCGAAGTCTGCACTGGGCGGGAAGCGGCGTTCCTCATGCAGCAGGTTCTCGAAGGCGTCGCCTTGTCGTTCGGCGCTCATGTTCTACCCCTTAGTGACGTGGTCGGTAGCGGACGGTATGCAGGGCGCGACGACCCGCCACGCCTCCGCGTGCTTCAGGGGAAGACTACCGAGTTCTCGCCTCCGGCGTGTGCCCGCTGTCACAGTAGCTAGCCGAGATGCGGCCGTTGTGCGGCGAGCGGCGGGCTACCCGAGCCCGTTGTCAGTGGAGAAGGCGGGGGTCGGTGGCTAGGGTGGAAGCAGGTGATCGATGCCGGTGGCCGTTGGTGGTTCGTCGGCGACCAACGCTATGAAGGGGACTACATCATGAATGAACCATCCGAGGGGCAGCGCACCGCAGCTCGTGAAGCGGCGGGGTCCGGCACGGACTCCTTGCAGGACGCGAGGACGTCGGTCTCCGTGAAGACGTTCGACGCGAGCGGCCCGTCGTCCACCGGACAGTCCACGACGGGTGGCCCGGTAGGCCCGAGCGAGGCTTTCCTCGGCCCCTTCACCCTCCGGGAGGTCGTGTTCGGAGGAGGTGTGGCCCTGGCGTTCATCGGGACGCTGCTTCCGTTCATCAACGGGCTGGTGCGCTACGCCAACTTCTGGAACAGCATGCCGCTCTTCTTCATCGGCATCGGGATCCTCCTGCCTGTGATCGCGCTGGCACTGCTCGCTGGACGTCGTCTCGGATCCCCCGGGCTCCGCGTCGGTTCGCTGTCGGTCGACCAGTTCGCGTCCGTCACCGCAGTCCTTGCCGCCACCTATTTTTTCCTGCAGACAGTCACCATCTTCCAGATCGGGCCGTTGCTCGCGCTGATCGGTTCGCTGGCCATGCTGGCGGCAACGGTTGCCGGACCGTTCCTGCCCGTCATCAAGAATGACTTCGTCGACCGGCCGGAGGTGGCGGCCCACACGGCGGCCCGCCCGATCACCGCTGCGCGTCCCCGTCCGCCGAAGCCGGCCAAGCCTGCGCCCGCCGCCACGTCCGGCACAGCCTCGGCCGATTCCCGTCCGGGGCAGGGTCGGGGTCATCACGATGTCCCGTCGGGTCAAGCCGGCGTGAACCCGGCCGCCGCCATCCTCCTGCAGAACGGTGCCGGACTGTATGGTGCAGGCGGGGCCGGTGCCGTGGGAGCGGGTGCCGCTGCATCGGGCCAGTCCGGCCTGGAACGCGAGGCGTCGAACGGCACGCCCGCTCGTGGCACGGCCGACGCCCCTGCAACGTCCCGCGATTCCGCTGATTCCGCTGATGACGAGGGCGGCGCCCACGCCGTCGGCTCGGCTCGTGAGTCTGGTTCTTCCGGTGGTGGCTCCGCGGACACGGCGCGGTCGCAGGCTCCTACCGAGTCCTCCGATGAGACGCGCGTCCACGAGGTCGTCCGAGACGATGCGACCCGGGCCTATACGGCAAATCCCTCCGCAGAGGAGCGGAACCGTCAGGAGCCCATCACGGCGACCCGTTCCGCCGACGAGGAGCCCGTCGTCGAGGCCTTCTGGTTCGCCGTCGGTTCCCCGCGACCGGTCTTCGACGAGCAGACGGGCCGCGAGGTCTTCACCCTCGAGCCCGGTGACTGGGAGGTCGGGATCGAGGACCGCGGCGACGACTTCCTCGTGCAGGACAAGCGGACGGGTGCCATCGGCATTCTGCGGGACCTGCGCAATATCGAACGCGCTCCCCGCGACTGATACCCCGACCGCTGACCAGTGATTCGAACAGCACCACCGAAAGGAGACACGCGAGTGGCAGGCAGGAAAGCGAAGGTCGAAGCGGAGTCCCCGGTCGCCCTCAAGCGTCGGGCCCGGAAGATCAACAGGATCCTGGGGGAAACCTACCCCTACGCAGTGGCCGAACTCGATTTCCGGAACGCATTCGAACTCCTGGTGGCGACGGTGCTCTCCGCGCAGACCACCGATGTGAGGGTCAACCTCACCACACCCGCGCTCTTCGATCGGTATCCCGATGCCAGGGCGCTGTCCGAGGCCGAAGAGCCCGAGTTGCAGGAAATGATCAGGCCCACCGGCTTCTACCGCGCGAAGGCCAACAGCCTCCTAGCGTTGTCGCGGCGGCTCGTCGACGAGTTCGACGGAGAGGTTCCGGCCCGGCTCGAGGATCTGGTCACGCTCCCCGGGGTGGGACGCAAGACCGCCAACGTCGTCCTGGGCAATGCTTTCGCTGTGCCCGGTATCACCGTGGATACCCACTTCGGGCGCCTCTCGCGCCGGTTCCGTTGGACCACCTCCGAGGATCCCGTGAAGGTCGAGCTCGAGGTCGGGACCCTCTTCGATCGCAAGGAGTGGACGAGGCTGTCCCACCACGTCGTTTTCCATGGGCGACGGATATGCCATGCCAAGAAGCCGGCCTGCGGCGTCTGCCCGGTGGCCACCCTCTGTCCGTCCTACGGCGAAGGCGAGACCGACCCGACGAAGGCTGTGAAGTTGCTCAAGTACGAACTCGCGCCCGGCCGGGAGGAACTGCTGGAGCTGATGCGTGCAGGACGAACCCGAGCGGAACTCCGCGAGGTCGGGTACGGTCTGGGTGCCTAGTTCACCACAGGTCCTGACGCGCAGGCCACTACCGGTCCTGCGCGGTCTGCCGAATCCCGTGTCCGCCGGGTGCCTTCCAGCGGAGGCGCGATGACGGCCTATGCCGACCTGGTGAACTGGACCGCGTCGATGGGAGGTCCGGGGCTCACGCTGCTCCGGCCCGATGGTTGGCAGTTCGCCACCCTCGACCCGGCCAGGAGCCGCCGCGCGGCCGTCCTCGTGCTCCTAGGGATGCGAGAGGACGCCCCGGCGCGGCAAGCTCCCGAAGCCACGGTCGTCGGTGATCTCGACATCCTGTTCGTGATGCGTGCAAGCTCCCTGGCCAACCATCCCGGACAGGTGGCCTTTCCGGGCGGCGCCATCGATGCGGGCGATGCGGATGAGGCCGCGACCGCACTCCGCGAAGCACGCGAGGAGACCGGGCTGGACCCCGACGGCGTCGAGGTTCTGGGGATGCTCCCGGAAGTGGGCCTCCCCGTCAGCAATTTCATGGTCACGCCCGTGCTCGCCTGGTGGGCCGAGCAATCTCCGGTCCACGCGGTCGACACAGCCGAGTCGGAGCTGGTCTTCCGGTGCCCCGTGAGCACCCTTCTCGACCCGTCGCTGCGGAGGACAGCCGTCGTGCGGCGTGACGGCTTCGTCAGCCGGACGCCTGCCTTCCTCGCGCCCGACGCCGTGATCTGGGGGTTCACGGCGATGCTGCTCGACGCGATGTTCGACGGGCTCGGGTGGACGAAGCAGTGGAACCGGTCGCGGGAGATCCCTGCACCGCTGTGAGCCGTCCCGGCCCAGAGGCGCGAGGCGCCAGGGACTCGATCCGGCCCGGTGCATGTCGCTCCCTGAGCGCCCCCGGCAGCCCCAGGAGTCCGACTGCCGAGTCGACGCGGTCCTTCGTCGTGATCGCTGACTCGACCGCCGGGATGAGTGGAGATGCGCCGAGACGGGTGCCACGCACCGCTGCGATGAGCTGGTCCGTAGCGCTGCCCGGTGCGGCCTTGACGAAGAAATTGCGTCGGATCTGGTTCGACGCCTGTTCCCGGAGGAGGGCTGCCGGGCTGGACAGCGCCACGGACACCGCTCTGGAGTCGAGGATGCGGAGGCCCGCAGCCCCGATGGGCCGGACGATGCGTACCGCGGGTGCGAGGCGCAGCAGCCCGCCCGACGTGCTGGTAGCCCCCGACGCCGCGGCAGGACCTTGGCGGACAGAAGCGGCTGCGGTCTGGAGCGTCACCGGCGTCCTTGCGAGGATGCGCAGTCCTGCCGTCAGTCGACCCGCTCCCGGCATGCGCGAGGCGACGACCGAGACGGTCCGGGCGATTACCGAGAGGCGTGTGATCACCTGATGCACCCGCGCCACCATCTGGGCGGTGCGGGCAGCCCCGACGAGGGCGGTGATCGCTGCGGATCCCCCGAGCGTGACGAAACTCAACGCCGTCCCGACAGCCATCAGTGCCAGGCATTCGACAGCAAAGGACTGGGTCTCGTCGATCAGCTCCTGATGCGCTTGTGCGACAGCCTCGGCCAGGGCCACGCAGCCTGCCGCGATGTCCCGCGAGGCCTGGGCGACGAGCTGCCCCGACTCGTGGACGGCGACACTGCGCTCCCGGAACAGCGTGAGGTCCTCGGCGAGTAGGCCCTCGAGCGTGTCCTGGGCGTGAGAGGCGGACCCGGCGACGCCCGCCTCGATCTCATCCGCGAAGGTGCTCCAGCTCGTACCGGCCGACCGGAGGAGTTCCGGGTCCCCGGCCGGCCACACGACGCCGGCGATACCGGCGATGATGTCCCAGTGCAGTGGAGGCCAGCGTGGAGTCGCCTCGCTCGCGGACGGGATGCATGAAGCCCCCGCCTCCAGGACCGCGGACGGCATCAGCGGCATGATCAGAGCGGACAGGCCCATCGACGCGACATGCTCGGCTCCGATGTAGTTACCGGCCGCGAGCGCCAAAGCCCGTGACGAATCAGATGCTGCCAGGGCCAGGTCCTGACCGGCCGCGAGGACTTCCCGAGCGGCAGGATCATAGGCGGTGGCCCACTCCGCGCCCATCGCATCCCACCCCGCCATCCCTGCCGTCCGCATGAGCGCGGTGCTTGTTGCGGCAACGGCATCGGTGACGCGGTGACCGGCCGAGGCAGCCAGACCTGCTGCCTCCATGTACCGGTCCGTATCGATCCGCAGCACGCCCACTCTCTCCGCCTTCCCCTCGGTGATGCCACCGTACGGGTCCGGTGGGGTCGTCGGAGTCGCTCGGGCGGGGGTATGTGGATAAGTGCCCGAGGAATCCTCGGAACCGCTACTTGGCGTCGGCGTAAGACGTGACCGTGACCGTCGAGATCGAGAACTCGATCGGGATCTCGCCGAAGATCAGACGCGTCGCCGCACGGGCAGCATCCCCGAGGATGGTCCCTGCCTCGGCTGCCTGCCCCATCGGCACGTGCAGGACGACCTCGTCGTGCAGGAAGAAGGCAATGCGGCTACGCGGCTCCGGGATGCTGCTCGCAGCCAATCGCCTCCGGATCTCCGCCAACCAGCACAGGGCCCATTCCGCAGCGGACGCCTGGACCACGAAGTTGCGGGTGAAACGGCCGCGGGCCCGTGCGGCGCCATCCGCGAGGCGCTGTTCCTCCGCCGTCGTCGTCCGCTGCCTGTCCTGCCACTCCTCCGACGCCGGGGGGCACCCGCGTCCGAGGTGACTCGAGACGCCGTCGCCTGACTCGCCGGCCCTCGCCGCCGCCTCGACGACGCCGATGGCGTCCGGGTAGGCGCGGGTCAGCTGAGGCATCAGCCTGCCTGACTCGCCGCTCGTCGCGCCGTACATCGCGCCGAGCATCGCGAGCTTCGCCTTCGCACGGTCACCGCCGAACCCCTGGTCCGCGATGCCCTGGTAGAGGTCCCTGCCGCGGGCCGCCGTTGCGAGTGCTGAATCCTGCCCGAGGGCGGCCAGGACCCTCGGCTCGAGTTGCGCGGCGTCGGCCACGATGAGGACGTGGCCCTCGTCGGGGCGGACGGCATCGCGGACCTGCCTCGGGATCTGGAGGGCGCCGCCACCACGGGATGCCCATCGTCCCGACACGACCCCGCCCACCACGTACTCCGGGCGGAACCGGCCGTCATCGACCCACGTGTCGAGCCAGGTCCAGCCATTGGCCGTCAGGAGCCGCGACAGCTTCTTATAGGCGAGGAACGGCTCGATGGCGGGGTGCTGCTGCCGCTCGAGCTCCCACGAGCGCGTGGTCTTGACCTCGATACCCGCCCGGTGGAGCGCACGGAGGACCTCCTGCGGGGAATCCGGGTTGAGCGTGGGGTTGCCCAGCGCGGAGCGCAGTTCCGCGGCGAGCCGCTCGAGCTCTGCCGGTCGGGTGCCCTCCGGCGGGCGCGGACCGAGACTACGTTCGAGCAGCTCCTCGTGGACGTCGCGGCGCCAGGGGAGCCCCCAGTGCTCCATCTCTGCGGCGATCAGCGAGCCCGCGGACTCGGCCGCGACGAGGAGGTTCAGGCGTCCGGGTTCCGAGGCCTTGGAGACGGTGGAGAGCTGCTGGCCGAACTCGTCCACGACGTCATCGAGGAACGGCCCCATACCCTCCTGCGGTTCGTCGAACAGCGAATGCTGGTTCGGCGGTGGTGGCGGAGGCAGGAGGAGCCGTGGCGGTTCGGTGCCGTCATCGGTCCGGGCTGTGGCACGCAGGTCGTCGATGTAGGCCGATGGTCGGCACGACGGTGAATTGGCCAGGATCGCCCTCGTCAAAGTGAGGTCCCAGCAGCGGTCGACGGTAACGCCGGATGAGAGGAGGCCCGAGTACCGCAGCCTCGTGCCGGCCCAGACCCAGCGCGGACGCCCGCCCTCTTCCCGGGCGACGGCGGCCGCGAGATCGCCCCGGTCCACCAGTACGGGCTCGCGGAGGCGGGCGCCTTCCGGATCAAGGTGCTGGAGTGCCACCGGACCGAGGCTGCCGCGCTTCGTCGTCACGGGCGCCACGGCGATGTACATACCCACATCATCGGCCGTGGCGGTGTCATTTCTGCAATCGGGGAAGTTGTCCACATAGCGTCTTTCGGCCGTGGTGGGCAGGCACCATGCCGACAGGCTGAATGCATGACCGAGCAGACGTGGACCCCCGACTCCCGACGGCGACCCGTGGTCCTCGCGGGCGGCTCGCAGTACGTTCAGGACCAGGTGGCTCGCGCCTGTGCCGCAGCCGGGGTGACTCCGGACTTCGTGGCTGACCTCCCGCAGGCGCTCACCCTGGATCCCGAGGTGGTGCTCGTCGGGTCCGGGCAAGCCGCCGGAGGCGTGCCAGGACAACGGGACGTCATCGTAGTGGGAGCGGCCGATGACGAATCGCGGGCCTGGGCGACAGCGGCGAACCTTGCATCGTCGCGCGTCGTCATCCTGCCCCAGGGCGCGGGCTGGCTCGCCGAGCACCTCGGGCGCCGCCTGAATCCAGCAGCCACCGGGACGGTGGTCGGCGTGCTCGGAGCAGCGGGTGGATGCGGCGTGAGTACGTTCGCCTTCTGGTGCGCGCGCCACGTCGTGTCCCAGGGGCGGTCCGGTCTCCTTGTGGACGGGCATCCCCTGCACGGGGGCCTCGACATCGCACTCGGGGTCGAGGACCTTCCGGGAGTGCGGTGGCATGACCTGCAGGACATCCGGGGCACGCTCAATGCCGAGCAGCTCGAGTCCGCCCTGCCATCGGCGGCGGGTCTCTCGGTCCTGTCTCATGCAGCGCGGACAGACTCCGTATCCATCAGGACCGGAGACGGGATGGAATCAGCCGGAGTCGTCCTTGAGGCCGCGCGAAGCGCCTTCGATATGAGTGTCATCGACCTCGGAAGCAGTAGCCCTGCAGCCACGACACTGGTATCCAGCTGCGATCACCTCGTGCTCCTCGTTCCGTCGAGGCCGCGCAGCGTCGCCGCTGTCACTCGCATCATCGAGGCCCATAGCTCCATCCCCGTGACGATGGTCCTGCGAGGGCCTGTCCTCGATGGTCTGGACGCTTGGCTCGTCGCCGAGATGGCCGGTCAGCCAGGTCCCCTGGCGTATCTACCCTTCGTCCGCGGAGCCGCTACGGCTGAAGCCGACGGCCGGATGCTGGACTTCGCCCTGCCGCGGAAGGTCCGGAGGCTCGTCGCAACGGTCGTCGCAGGTACGGAGGGGTCGCTTTGAGCGCCGCAGCAGAGGGGACGCCGACTCGGCGACAATTGCGTGCTGCCTTCAAGAATGTGCCCGCGTACCCTGGTGCGGACCAGTGGGCGCAAGCCGACCCCGCGGCTGCCGATCCGGCTGGTGCGGTGATGGTCGACTCGGTGCGAAGGGCCGTCCTGGCCGGGAACGTACTGGCTACGGGTGCGGCTTTTGCGGACGCCGTCGGCTCCAGCGGCAGGTTACTCGGTTCGCAGGGCACCCTGTCAGCCCTCGACCATGTGCGTGCCGAGCTCAAGGGGTTGGGTCCGCTCGAGCACCTGCTCGAGGAGGAGGCCGTCACCGATATCCTCGTCAACGGTCCAGATGATGTCTGGGTTGACGGTTCGACCGGATTCCGGCGCATCGGGCGAGTCTTCACGTCTGACGCCGAGGTGCGTGCGCTGGCCGTCCGCCTCGTGGCTGCGGGAGGCAGGCGCCTCGATGACGGATGCCCTGCCGTCGACGTCCGTCTCGACGGCTTGCGGGTACACGCCGTCCTTCCTCCTATCTCCACGACGGGGACGCTCCTGTCCATCAGGATCAGGCGCTCGCAAGTGTTCGCACTCTCGGATCTCGTGGACAGCGGCACTGTGGCGCCCGAGATGGCCGAGGCGCTGACGCGCATGATGAGCAACCGGATGAACTTCCTCGTGAGCGGTGCGACCGGTACGGGTAAGACCACACTCCTCTCGACGCTCCTCGGCCTGGCGGATTCTCAGGAGCGCGTTGTCCTGGTCGAGGATGCCGCCGAACTCAACCCTGCACATGTGCACACCGTGGGGCTGCAGTCCCGCCACGGCAACCTCGAAGGTGCGGGCATACTGGATCTCACCGAGCTCGTACGTCAAGCGCTGAGAATGAGGCCGGACCGGCTCGTGGTGGGGGAGTGCCGGGGTGCCGAGGTGCGGGAACTGCTGGCGGCGATGAACACCGGACATGACGGCGGCGGCGCGACGATCCATGCCAATTCCGCCGAAGCTGTTCCGGCGCGACTCAGCGCGCTCGCAGCGCTGGCCGGGTTGGCGCCGGAGACCTTGGCGTTGCAAGCCGCCAGCGCGCTCGACGTGGTGGTGCACCTTGCGCGTGATCGCCGCGGACGTCGTGTGGCGAGCATCGGCCTCCTGGAACTCGGTCGGACCGGTGGACTTGTCGTCAGGCCCGTCCTCACCGACTCCGGATCGGCATGCCGTCGTGCTGCGGGGTGGGAAGAGTTCGCCGATCGCGTGCGGTGGCCTGAGTCGAAGCCCGAGCCCGCGCTGCTGACACCACCCGGTTCTGCACCCGAGCCCGAGGTTCGGTCCCGGCGGACCCGATGACCGGGCTGGCGGTGGCCCTCCTGCTGGCGGCTACGGGGGCGGTCCTCAGCCTGTCGAGGACCGCGCACCCGCACAACGCCGTCAAGGCGCCGGCGCCGAGCACGGTGTCAGGCGGTCCGTCGGGTGTTTCTTCGTCGCAGGGGGCGGGTCGTGCGGGAAGGTCGCTGCGCGGTCGGCGGCGCGATGTCGATCTGCATGAGCTTCCATTGTTCGTCCACCAGCTCGCCGGGCTCCTCCGAGCGGGGCGTCCGCCGCACCTCCTGTGGTCCGACATGGAGAGTGTCTACTTTGATGGACAAAGCGTCTTCGCAACTGAGGCGTTACCGATCATCGCAACGGCACGGCGGGCTGCGGAGCTCGGCTTGAGTGTGCCTGATGCGCTTCACCAGGCGACCGTAAGCCAGTCCGGACCGTCCAGCGGGGTGTCATCGCGGGTCCACGTCGACCGTCTTTGGGTCGACCTCGCCGGCTGCCTGATCGTCGCGGAGCGTAGCGGCGCCCCCCTCGCGGGGATCCTCGAGCACTACGCCATGCACCTCGATGCACAGCTCGACGGGCTCTCAGCGCGAGACACAGCACTGGCCGGCCCGCGAGCAACAGTCATCCTCCTCGCCTGGCTTCCAGCAGTCGGGCTGATTCTCGCCTTCGCGCTCGGCGTGAATCCTCTCGCGGTGCTCCTCGGGACTCCGCTGGGACTGCTGGCTCTCGTGTCCGGCGTTCTCCTCATGGTCGCGTCCCGAATGTGGTCCGGCAGCCTCGTTCGGCGGGCCGCAGGAGGCAGTCCCTGATGGCAGGCCTCACGGTCTCGCTCCTACTGGCCGTGGGAGCTCTGATTCTGAGCGTTTCGTCGGAGCGGTCTTTGCATACGCCGGATGTGCCGCGGAGCCAGAAGGTACGAGGGGGCATCGCGGACTCATCTCTGATCCTCGATCTGCTGGCTGCCATGCTGTCGGCCGGAGCATCGGTCGAGAACGCGCTGGCGGTCGTCGCGGAGTCCTGTGAACCTTCGACCCGCACGTCCCTGACACGAGTCCATGCGGCCCGGCTCCTTGGTGCGTCGTGGGACGCCGCATGGGACACCGGAGCAGCAGAAGGTGGATCACCGCAGGGTGTCAGCCGACGGGGCGCCCGATCGGTGCGGACGCGGTCGGAGCACCATCGGGTCATGAGCATTCACGAGATCCGGCAGGGTCTCCAGTTCGCCACCACCACCGGAGCACCGTCGGCCGCACTCCTGCGCGCCCATGCCCACCAATTGCGCAGGCGGCACAACCGGGAGATCGACCGGCGGGCCGCTGCCCTCGGTGTGCAGCTCGTCCTGCCACTCGGCCTGTGTTCTCTACCGGCCTTCATCTGCCTGGGAGTCGTGCCCGTGGTCCTGGGCCTCCTGCCTGCCTTCTAGCCCATCCGTGAGCCGGCCCAGGCGGGGACTTCCCGACGGCCTCGGCGTCGCGTCATCATCGACCTGATTGCTACCTCCTGAGATCTGGCTACCGGGACTGATGCAGATGACTCCGCTTGAGGATCCCAACGATGACGCCCTCGATGACGGCCTCGATCCGAGCAACGAGGGATATAGGCGTCACCGGTTATCCACTTAGTCTTCACCCTCGCCCAGCGCCCGCCGCTGTATCGCCAGAGTTGATGGTGCGGCGATCGTCGCTCGCAGGACGTGGGACCAATCCCACGTCGAAGAAAGGAGCTTTCATGTCAATCCACATGCACCGCGAGGAGGTAGGGCGCTCGGCGTTCTGGGAGCCGTCCGTCGATGACGCAACCAGCAGCCGGTGCGCGAGCGCAGCGTCGGGCAGGTCAGGGCGCCTGTCCTCACCTGCTTCGATCGAGGACGAAGCCGGGCGGCAAACGGGCCGAGCGGCTCTGGCACAGCTCGTCCCTTCGTCAGATGGCACGGGTCCTGCGCGGACCCTGACGTCTGTTCGACCGACCCTGACGTCCGTCCGACCGACCCGGTCGACTGACGCGGGTGAGGGCGGAGCGGCCGCTGACCGCCGACCACTCGGGCAGGCGGGCGCGGGCGACCGCGCACGTCGTCGCGCGGACGCCCGGCGGCAGCGGGCGAACGAACGGGTGATCCGACAGCGCCAGGTTCACGGTATGGATCGGGAGGCTGGAATGGCGACTGCAGAGTATGCGATCGCCACGCTCGCGGCAGTCGGGTTCGCTGCACTCCTCGTCGCGGTCCTGTCCAGCGGCGAGATCAAGGGCCTCCTCATGTCCCTCATCACGTCCGCACTGAACTTCGGCTGATGAGGAGAGGCCAGGGCGGGTCGAAGCGCGGACGGGCGGCAGGGTCATCCGGCGGACGTTCGGAGCCTCATGGGCCCACCGGAATCGTCGATGCGCAGTCCGTCGGGAAGAGGTTCAGTGGGCGGATCGGGAGTGACGAGCGCGGATCAGTCACTGCCGAAGTCGCTGTCGTTCTTCCCGCCCTGGTCGTCCTGCTCACACTCCTGCTCGCGACAGCTCACGTAGGTGTCGTTCAGCTGCGGCTCGAGGAAGCCGCTCGGGCGGGCGCACGGGAGGTCATGCGTGGTGAGAGCAGCGAGGCGGTGGAACAGACGGTGCAACGGCTCGCAGGAGAAAACGCCAGCATGCACGTAGCTTCCGGCTCGGGATGGACGACTGTCGACGTGCGGGCGACCGTTCAGGGACCCATCGTCGAGCACCTTGGTATCGAACTGCACGCCTCGGCTTCGGGGAAGGAGGAGCACGGTGGGTAGGGCATTGGCTCGCTGCTGCCGCGGGGAGCACCGGGACGCCGAGCGCGGCGCGGGGACGCTCCTGATGGCAGGACTCGCCCTGCTGGCACTGCTGCTGATTGCGTCGGTTGCGCTCCTGCTCCAGGCCGCGACAGCGGCCTCGCAGGCGGCGACCGCGGCAGATCTGGCAGCCCTGGCTGCGGCGGACGCAGCCAGGGGAATCTCTCCGGGTGATCCGTGCTCGGCTGCCGGGACGGTCGCGGAACGTCACGGTGCTGCTGTGGAGTCATGCGAGATCGGGGACGCTGGTCCCGGGACTGCTCTCGTCCGGGTGTCAGTAGCCCTGGGTGGGATTCTTCCGGACGCCGCCGGTGCGGCACGGGCTGGTCCACCGCCCTAGCGGTCCTGATGATCGATGAAGACCCGGACACCACCGTTGCCCTCGCTGCCAACCTCTCAAGCCGGAATCGCTGGTGTTGGGATCGTCAGGAGCCGCTCGTGACCGCACCGCTCCTCACCGTCGAGCCACGATCGGAGTCGGGCGCACCTGCCGCGGTGCCCGCCGCCTGGTTGAGGATGAGAGACAGCACGGCGACAGCACCACCCTTGCTCAGCGGATTATTGCGGTTGCCGCACTTCGGGGACTGCACGCACGAGGGGCAGCCGGATGCACACTCGCACGCCTCAATGGCGTCGCGGGTCGCCGACAGCCAGGTGCGGGCGGCGTCGAAGCCGCGCTCGGCGAAACCCGCACCTCCCGGATGACCGTCGTACACGAAGATGGTGGGCAGGCCGGTGTCGGCGTGCAGGGCCGTCGAGACCCCGCCGATGTCCCACCGGTCGCTCGAGGCCACGAGCGGCAGTAGCCCGATTGCGGCGTGCTCTGCCGCGTGCAGCGCGCCGGGCAGCTCCTCGGCCGAGATCCCCTCGGCTTCGAGGAGCTCAGGGCTGATCTCGAACCACACGCTTTTGGTGAAAAGGTCGCGAGCGTCGAGCTCGAGCGGTTCCTCGCCGAGGATTTCATTCGAGGAGAAAGCCTTCCGCTGGAAGGAGACCACCTGGGTAGTGACCTTGACGTCCCCGAAGTTCGCGAGGACGCCGCCCCAGAGCTGGCTGACATCTCGCCCGATGACCTCGATCTGCGTGATGTCGCGCGCCTGCGTGTAGTAGTCGGGATGGGCTCGGGTCACCACGGCGCAGTGGTCCTGCTCGTTGAGTTCCTGCACCACATACGTTCGGCCCTGGTGGACGTACACCGCGCCGGGATGTGCCTGGTAGTGACTCTGGGGTGAGTCCATCGTGCCGAGCAGAGCACCCGATCCCGCTTCGATGATGTTGATCGGTCCGCCACCGTCGGCACGGAGGCTGACCATCGCGGCGGCGCTCTGGGGGTGCGTCCAGAACCAGCCGGCGGGTCGACGCCGGAGAAAGCCCTGCTCGCAGAGGGTACCGAGCAGGTCCTCCGAGGTAGCACCGAACAGCACGAGGTCCGCCTCCGTCAGGGGCAGTTCGGCCGCAGCGGCACACAGGTGCGGACCGAGCACGTAGGGATTGGCGGGATCGAAGACGGTGGACTCGACGGCGAGGTCGAAGACCGCTTCCGGATGGTGCACGAGGTAGGTGTCCAGGGGGTCGTCGCTCGCGATGAAGGCAGCGATGGCATCCTGACCCGAGCGCCCGGCCCGGCCGATCTGCTGCATCAGGGACGCGCGTGTTCCCGGCCAACCGGCCACGAGGACGGCATCGAGGCCGGAAATGTCGATCCCGAGCTCCAGGGCCGAGGTGCTGGCCACGCCGAGGAGCTCACCGCCGCGCAGCGAAGCCTCTAGGGCACGCCGCTCCTCGGGCAGGTATCCGGAGCGGTACGCCGCGACGCGGTGCGGCAGGCTCGGATGGACATCCTCGAGCATCCGCCGCGAAGTCTGCGCGATACTCTCCGCGCCACGCCTCGACTTGATGAAGGCGATTGTCCTCACCTGTGCGGACACGAGATTCGCGAGCAGCTCCGAGGTCTCGGCGATGACGGTCCGCCGGGTGGCAGCGCCGTTCTCGCCCTTCATCCCGGTGAGTTGCGGTTCCCAGAAGGCCACGGTGGTGGAGCCGTGGGGAGAACTGTCGTGGTCGACGGCCTGCACGGGTGCGCCGATCAGCCGGCCGAAGGAGGCGGCGGGTTCGGCCGACGTCGCCGATGCGCCGATGAACACCGGATGCGCCCCGTAGCTCGCACAGACGCGTCGCAACCGTCTCAGGAGGTTCGCGACGTGGGACCCGAACACCCCGCGGTAGCTGTGCGCCTCGTCGATGATCACATACTTGAGCCGGCGGAAGAAGCGCGCCCACCGCGTGTGGTTGGGCAGGATGCCGTAGTGCAGCATGTCGGGATTCGCGAGGACCAGGTTGGCGTGGTCGCGGATCCAGCGGCGCGCACCGGACTCCGTATCGCCGTCGTACGTTTCCGCGCGGACCGTGGGCAGCTTCAACGCCAGTATCGCGGACAGCTGATCCGCCGCGAGCGCCTTGGTGGGCGCCAGATACAGCGCCACGGACTCGTTCGGCGCAAGCGTCGCCCGATGTGCCAGCTCGCTCCGGTGGATCTCGTCGAGGACCGGCAGCTGGTAGCAGAGGGACTTCCCGGACGCCGTACCTGTGGCGATGATGGTATGCGCGCCGCCGTGTGCTGACGCCGCTCCTTCCACCTGGTGGCGCCAGGGCTCGCGCACCCCGCGTGTGGCGAAGGCCCGGATCACGTCGGGGTGCACCCAGTCGGGCCACGGAGCATGCTCCGCTTCACGGGCCGCGATCTCACGGACGTGCAGCAGCTGCTCAGGGTCGGGTCCACCTCCGAGCAGGGGGATCAGGGAATCATGCGCAGCCACGCCGCAATTGTCCCACCGGGCAGGGCGAAGGGCTGCGGAAACGGTCCTTATCCTCTGATGACGAACACGTCGGCGAGGTGCTGCCAGCCGAGGAATGCATACAGCGCCCGGCCATTGGCGGAGGCCACGAGCAGGCCGGTGGTGACGTCGTCCTCGAGCACACCGGCGGTGAGGGCACGCATGACGTAGCTGCCCAGCCCCCGGCGTCGGAAGCTCTCCTCAGTGACGATGCGGTCGTACACCGCGAAGTCGTTGACCACCGACACGGACCCTCGGGCCGCGATCTCGCCATCGATGCGCACCGCCACCCGGCGGCAGGCACCCTCGCTGGAACGCTGCAGGGTGAATCCGTCACCGGGTGCGCGCGGGTCCTCGACGTCCTGGCCGTGCATGTCGGCGCTCATCAGGGACTGCTGCCGGTCGATCACGCGCATGTCCAGCGGATCAGCCGCGTCGAGCAGCTCCTGCATGTGGTCGGTGACGACCGTCAGCACCCTGGTCGGGTCCTGCTTCGTCTCGGCAGCGAGCTCGAGGAACAGTTCGGTGGCCGGTTCGAACAGGAAATGCTCCGTCTCGTCCTGATGGTCCGTGCGGACCACGGAAGTGCTGCGTCCGTCGTCGTGCGGCTCGTAACCCCGGCACGCGGACCAGCCGCTGACCCAGGTCCTGAGCAGTTGATCATCTGCATGTGCGCCCATGTGCTGACCATAGTTCTTCGACAGTGGTTATTGACATAGACCACCGCGAGGGTGACTGTTTTGAGACACAAAGTAGGCTGTGAGCCGTGTCGACGAACCGTATTGCCCTCTATTATTCCTTTGCACCCCTGCCCGATCCCGAGGCAATCCGGTTGTGGCAGCGCGCGCTCTGCGAGAAATGGGGGCTGCGCGGAAGGATCCTCATCTCGAAGGACGGCATCAACGGCACCGTCGGCGGCGAGATCGGCGCGGTCAAGCAGTATGTGAAGACAACGCGCGAGTATCCCGCTTTCACGGGCATGGAGATCAAGTGGTCCGACGGCGGTGCCGAGGACTTCCCGCGCCTGAGCGTCAGGGTGCGGGACGAAATTGTCTCCTTCGGTGCTCCCGGCGAGCTGAAGGTCGATGAGAACGGAGTCGTCGGCGGCGGGCGCCACCTCGCACCCGAGGAAGTCCATGCGCTCGTCGATGAGAAGCGGAATGCAGGGGAGGAGGTCGTCTTCTTCGACGGCCGGAACGCGCTGGAGGCGCAGATCGGCCGCTTCAAGGGCGCTGTGGTCCCTGACGCCCGGACGACGCACGACTTCGTCCGCGAACTGGACTCGGGCAAGTACGACGACCTGAAGAACAAGCCGGTGGTCACCTACTGCACGGGCGGGATCCGCTGCGAGGTGCTGTCCAGTCTCATGGTCAGCCGCGGCTTCCAGGAGGTCTACCAGCTCGACGGCGGCGTTGTGCGCTACGGCGAGAAGTACCGTGACGGCGGCCTCTGGGAGGGTTCGCTCTACGTCTTCGACAAGCGCATGCACCTCGAATTCAGTGACGACGCCGTCACCATCGGCAAGTGCGTGCGCTGTCAGGCGCCCACCAACACCTTCGAGAACTGCTCGAACACCTCGTGCCGCAACCTCACGCTGTACTGCGCCTCCTGCGCGGCCGACCCCGCGACGCTGCGCTGCCCACAGGGATGCGAGTCGGATGAGGCCGAGGCGACGGCAGCGGGCGCTGCCTGATGCCGGTCGCCACCCGTCACCAGCCGGAGTTCGACGACGACGTCGCGTCGGCGCCGTCGAGCCGTGATTCCGCTGTACTCGCGACACTGGCCGTGGACCTCGCGGACCTCGGCTACACGGTCGACGGCGTCGAGGCACTCCTCGGAGTCACCGCTTCCTCGGCTCTCGGGCGGGGACAGTCCGTGCCCGCGCTGCTGCAGGTCCGGAGCCTGGCCGGTACCGCGGACAGCACGCGGGCGATCCCGCTCCTGCTGTGGCTGCTCGGAGCATCGGTCACCGAGGAGGAGTTGCAGGCGGCCTTTCCAGGCATCGGCGTGGCCGGCCTCGAACGGCTGAGGCTCGTCGAGCGCGCCGGCACGAATCCCGGCGCGAATCCCGGCGCGATCCCGGTGTACTCCTCGAACTCGAGAGCGCAGCAGGCGCAGACCGAAGCGGAAGAGCAGCAGGCGCCAGAGCACACCGGTAGTCTCTGGCGCGCCGCCGTCGACCTCCGGCCCTACGGCTCGGATGTGGGGGGCGATCTGTGGGTGGCGAGCGACCTCGGCTCGGAGCAACGCCCCGGCCCGCTGCGCCACGACCACGTCCTGGGCATCGGCGGAGCGTCGCTGACCCTGGCGAAGACGGTGGTGAGGACGCCGATCGAGCGTGCGCTGGACCTGGGCACGGGATGTGGCATCCAGATCTTCCACCTGCTCCCGCACACCCGCCACGTCACCGCGACGGACATCTCGGACCGCGCGCTCGCGTTCGCCCGCTTCAACCTCCTCCTGAACGCCCCGGCGCTGGGTCTCGACCCGCAGCGCCTCGACGCCCGGGTCAGCCTGCGCCTGGGCAACCTGCTCGAGCCGGTGATCGGGGAGCAGTTCGACC
>JAABUN010004734.1_pt1 | contig 17939 bp, 16 predicted proteins | sample 5559311 | NCBI WGS metagenome assembly JAABUN01 (sample SAMN10711877, study PRJNA513370) | rock metagenome | isolation source: Antarctica rocks | place: Antarctica: Victoria Land, Siegfried Peak sud | reverse complement strand
AGGCGTGCGACGACCTCGACGCCAAGCGGGACTGGGACCGGCCGACGGGCCTGGGCCGCAAGAAGATATTCGAGGTGCGCAAGGTCTACAACGACATCACCTTCATCGACGAGTTCCTCACCCCCGACTTCTGCGTGGCGAACAAGTTGTTTTCGTTCAACTACCAGGACCAGGGGAAGAACTACGTGGTCGAGTCGCGGGAGTTCGGCAAGGTGAAGCAGCGGCTCCTGGCGGGACTGACCAACTTCGGCAAGCCGTGGATCGCCGTCGTCAACGGCAACCACCGCAACCGCGGCGAATTGCTGTTGCGGCACGAGTGGACCGGGGTAGAGTTGAACCGGGGGGAGGCCCGGGACACCCTGGCCAACCTCGTGTTCCTGTGGGGCCGGCCGGTCCACATCGAGACGGTCATCGACGACAAGCCGACGCTGTTGAGCTTCGACGGCACCGACCATTCCCAGCAAACCATCGGAGCGGACAATGACCCTCGCCGAACGGCTCCTGGAAAAACTAAGTGACTGGCCGCCGCCCGCCGACGGCGGCCGGCACAGCCTGACCGTCGGCTCCGGGGATGGGTCGACGGCAACGGTCACGGCCGCTGCCGTCGACACCGTCGGGGCCGTCGTCTGGGATGTCAATGTGGCGTCCCCGCCCACGGCCGAGGCCCTCGGCGACCGGGCGGCCCGCGTCGCCGGCCGGGTCCGGGGACTCATGGAAGGGCTGCGCGTCCATGAGGTCGACGCCGGCCGGGACGAGGCGGTCCTGCGTAGTGACACGCCGGCCGTCCGCGGCGACGACAAGTATTACTACGAAGTCCACTTGGGCGGGACCGACCGGGCGACGGCCCGCCGGTACGTGGCCAAGCCGGGGGCGCGGCGGGAGGCGGTGGCATTCCCGCTGACGCACGAGGCAATCGCCAAGCTGGCGGGGGATTTGGTTTAGGGCGGGGCGAGACCCACCGCCGATCGTCGGTGGGCTATCGGGGACGATTGCCCGTCGCACTTCTTCTTGACCTGTTGACTTCCGCCGGGTTACAACTCCTCCTCGCCGTACGGCCGGCGCGCAAGTCTGGGGCCGGGCCGCATTCGTGGGCGTCGGGGAACGACTCCCCGGCCGCCGGACTCGGGCCGGCCGGACCAGACCGCCAGTCGGGGTGACAGCCCCAGACGGCGGGGGCCGGCGGCCGAGGGGCCGAACTTCACTCGTTTAGGTGGTGGCGACGTGGGCGCATGGAAGGTCATTTGCCGCATGTGCGGCGACTCGTGGCAGTTGGCCGGGAACTGGTCCGACTACGAGCGGCAGGCAGTCGAGTCCCGCCCCTGCCCGTGCTGCGGGGCGTACACCCTGGCCAGCCCGGAGCCGAAGCCGGTTCCGCCGACCCGCCGCCGGCCCGCCCCGTCATTCGCGGCGGCCCGCCAGGCCGGCTAACGTCTGCCTAACGATTTGGAGCCGGCCCGGCCACGCGAACTCCGCCCGCACCCGATCCCGGCCGGCGTGGCCGAGCTTGGCCCGCAACTCCGGGTCGTTCGCCAGCCGCCGAATCTGCCCCGTCAGTTCGCTGACGTTGCCACACGCCGCTTGCATACCGTCGATGCCGTCGCGGACCAGGTCGGCCGGCCCGCCGGCCCGGTAGACGGCCACCGGCACTCCGTTCGCCCACGCTTCGAGCAGCACCAGCCCGAACGAGTCGGACCGGCTGGGGAGCGCGAACACGTCGATACCGGCGAAGAAGTCTCGCTTGCCGGCTTCAGAGAGCGGGCCGAGCCGGGTGACCCGATCCTGACGCGGGTAGTCCGTCCAAAACCGCTCGAAGTTCGGCATCGCCGGCCCGGCCAGGACGACTTTCACACCAGCCGCCAGACCCTCGACTGCCCGCAGCAGATCGACCGTTCCCTTCTCGACGCTGTTGTTCGCCAGGTGGCCGATGACCACGTCCGCCGGGCCGACGCCCCACCCCGCCCGGGTCGCGGCGCGGTCGCCGTCGGTACACTCGGCCGGGTCGACACCCAGCCCTTGCAACACGATCTTGTCGGCACGCACTCCCAGGCCAACGACGGCCGCTCCTTCCGACGGCGTCTGCACGAACACGCAATCCGCTTGATTCAACAACCACCGCAGTGGCCGCGAGGTGTATTGTCGGCGGGTACAGTCGCGCGGGTCGGCCGGGTCGCCGAGGTGCAGGAACGGCGTGACGGCGAACGGCACCCCACGCCGCCGGGCCAGCCGCAGCCCGCACGCGGCCGGAAACGAGTATGGGAAGGCCACGGCGTGGACGGCATCGAGCGGCCCGGCGAACGTGCCGGCGTCGGACCACATGCCGGGGCAGACCGGGTTGCACGGCAGGGTCAGCGCTTGCCACCGGGCCACGGGCACCAGCGACGCGGCCTTCAGCACATACCGCCGGAGTGGGAACCGGAGCGGAGTATACCGGCGGGTGTCGCCGTCCAACCCGGCCGCAGCTTCGCACTTCCCCCCGTGCCACATCGCTTCGAGGTCGATGGCCGTACTCGTCCAGACCGTCGTCGTGTCGCCGTGGGCGGCGTGGAAGTCGGCCAGCCGGCGGACGTACCCCTCCGCGCCGCCGACGGCGGGGGGGGCGCGGTGGACGAAATGGGCGACGTGCATGCCGGCCCTCTGGTCGCGAAGCGGCCCGGCCGGGCGGGCGTTGATACGATACGCGGTGGACCGCCGCCGCCGCCCAGTGAGAACCCGCCGATGATCCCGATTTCCGCCCTGGCCCGAAGCATCGAGCCGTCCGCGACGCTGGCCGCCGGGGCCAAGGCCCGGGAGCTGCGCGCGACCGGGGTGAAGGTGTACGACTTCAGCCTGGGCGAGCCGGACTTCGACACCCCGCTCCACATCCGGGCGGCGGCCGAGGTGGCGATGCGGACCGGCCAGACGCACTACACCCCGGCGGCCGGTACCGCTGAGGTGCGCAAGGCCGTCGCCGACTGGTACGGCCGGACCTACGGGTTTGCGTGCGGAGCGAAGAACGTAATCGTCTCGAACGGGGCCAAGCACAGCCTGCACACGGCCCTCGCCGCGACCGTCGGCCCCGGCGACGAGGTCGTCATCCCGGCCCCGTACTGGGTCAGTTACTCGGACCTGGTGGCCATGACCGGGGCCAAGCCGGTGCTGGTCCACACGACGCTCGAAACCCGGTTCAAGATGTCGCCGGCACAGTTGCGGGCCGCGATCACCCCCCGCACGCGGGTGTTAATGCTCAACAGCCCGTGCAACCCCACAGGGACGGTCTACACCCGGGCCGAACTCGAAGCCCTCGTCGACGTGGTGCTGCCGACCGAGGTCACGATCCTCAGCGACGAGATTTACGAGCAACTGACCTACGGCGACGCCGCCCCGACATGCGTGGCCACTCTCCGCCCGGAACTCGCGGCCCGCACGATCACCATCAGCGGGGCGAGCAAGAGCTACGCCATGACCGGCTGGCGGATGGGGTGGGCGGTCGCCCCGGCCGAGGTCGTCGCGGCGATGGACACGATCCAGAGCCAGGAGACGAGTTGCCCGTCGAGTGTGAGTCAGGCGGCCCTGGTCGCGGCCCTGTCGAGTCCCGAGTCGTCGGCGAGCGTGGCGTCGATGCGGGCCGAGTTCGCCCGGCGGCGGGAGCGGACGTATGACCTACTCGCTGCCATCCCCGGCGTCCGGTTCGACCGGGCGGATGGGGCGTTTTATGCGTTCTTCGAGGTCGCGAGCTTCTTCGGCCGGTCGTTCGGCGACCGGGCCGTCACCGACTCGGTATCGTTCTGCGCCGCATGCCTGGAACAGGCGCACGTCAACTTGGTGCCGGGGGCGGCGTTCGGCACCGAAGGGTTCGTGCGAATGTCGTTCGCCACGACGCTCGAAACGATCGACGTGGGACTGGGTCGGCTGAAGGCGTGGCTGGCGGCGAAGTAGCGTCCTGCCGCGGCCCGCGTAACTGACTGAGCGAATGCCAACAGGCCTTCGCCGCCCGCTACGCTTGCATTCACGGAACGTGCGGCCGCACCAACCGGTCTTGAGATCACTTCTTGCCCGGGAGTGGATCGAGGCTCAGGGTCATCGTGCCCTTGGCCGAAGCAACGGGCGTGTCGCCGGCCGTCATCTGGAACGAAACATCGATACCCAGCTTTCCGGTGACCCACTCCCGCCGGGCAGGGTCATAAGTCTGCTCGCCGTCAAAGACGTATTTCGCCTTCTTGATTGCCAGCGGCTTGCCGGGCAGTTTGAAAGTGTCGTTGGTAAGCGTCCCCGACACTTTGACCGCCTGCCCGCCCTTCCCACCCGCGACCTTTTTGTAGGTCAACTCCCCCGCGGCGTAACCGCCGTTCCCCATGCTGACCTCAGTGGGGGCGGACCACTCGTCCCGCGCGCGATCGAACGGCGGGTGGAAGAGCCGGGCGTTGGCAATCATACCTTGATCGATGAAGTCCTTCGCCCCCGGACCCGCAATGACCTCCCGCTTGACCTCCTTACCATTCTCGTCCACGCGGAGCTTGCAGACCGGAGCCCCGAAGGAGTCTCGCAGTATCTTCTTCAGGTCGTCGGAGGCGTCCGCGAACGGCACCTCTTCCGTCTTGCCGTCCTCCGTGTTGGCGAACTTCGCCAGGCTCATGAAGATGTTCATGATTTGATTGCCGTCTTTGTTAACCTTAACCAATGCCGAATCGAAGTTCAAGATCCGCTCGTTTCCCCTGTGTCCCCAGGAGTAGTTCAGCACGGTGTCGGAATTGATCTTCTGGTTCTGGCCCTGCACCTCCATGCTCACGTCCGACGCGATTGAGAGCTTGAACGAGTGCCTCTGGTTGGGGTCGGATGCCGCAGCGAACACCGGAACCAAGATTAACGCTGGCGCAACGACACCAACGAATCGGAAAATGACCCACAACATAGATATCCTGCAGTGTAAGGGCTGCTCGCGATCGAACCAATGCCCGCCGGTTCGTCTTGGTGAAATCGGGGCCGCCTATGAGGGAAGCCCGTAAAGTGCATGTGTTACCGGTATTATCGCATGTCATCAGCGGCCGATTCACCCTCCCGTCACCGCCGCCAGCTTGTCGAAGCCCGTCTTCGCCACCAAGTGCGGGTCTTGCTTCCAGTACCCGCGGTTGAACAGTTCCAGCGACACGAACCCGGCGTACCCGATGGCCCGGAGCGTCCCGAACACCTCGCCGAGCGGGGCGACGCCATCACCCGGATAGACGCGGTCGGCGTCTTGAATCTTCGCTCGGTCGATCTTGGGATAGTCGTTGACGTGGAAGATGCCGACGGCTGCAGCACTCAAGAGCTTTAGCCCCGCGAAGTCGGACCCGCCCTTGTACAAGTGGTACACGTCCGGTAGCACCGCCCCGCCGGCCCGACCGCACTCGGCCGCCACCAGCCAGGTCTCCCCCAGGCGCTTCAACGTCTTCGAGAACCCCCACACCTCGACCAGCGGCGTAACCCCGAGGGACTGGCCGAGGGCGAGCAGGTCGCGGTAGCGGTCGGCGGCCGCCTGCGGGTCGATCGCCTTTTCCGCCGGGTCGCGGCCGGTCGCCCCGACCGGCGGGGCGGCGATTTGGGTGCAGCCGACTTGGCGCATCAGGTCCATGTCGCGCTTGGCCTGTTCGAGTCCCTTTTTGCGGCGGGCCGGGTCGTCGACGATCCACTCGGCGAACCCGATGGCGTCCGGCACGGCGAGTCCGGCGTCGGCGAACCGCTTGCCCAACTCGGCCGCCGTGTTCCCCGCCTTGACATACGCCTCGACCTCCGACACCCACGGCTCGACGGCCGCGAACCCGGCCTTCCGGGCGGCGTCAATGGCTTCCACGATCGGCCGCGGCTTGCCGTCCGGCAGGCGGATCGTGCTGGTGTTCAGGCAGAAGCGGAACGCGGCCTTCGGTGGCGTGGGCCGGGCGGCCAAAGTGGCCGACGCGGCCAGCGCGAACGGGGCGGCCAGGGCAGCGCGGCGGGTAACGGACATGGGCACAGACCTCGGGCGGCGGGTGCGGCCAGTGTACGAAAAAAGCCCGGGGCGGGTGCCCCGGGCTTCGTTGCACCCCGCGGGGGGTTACTGCGGCGGGTCCTTCTTCGGCTCGCCGTCCTTGTCCTTCTTCTTACCCTTGCCCTTCTTCTTCTCGTCCTTCTTCAACTCGAACAGATTGAACCCGTTCTCCTTGGTCGACTTGAACACCTTCGGCGTGGTCTCGTCCGTGGGGTGGTAGCAGAGGACCAGCTTGCCCTCTTCCATTTTGACGATGCCGGTCGCCTTCTTGTCCTTCAGTTCCTTCGGCTCGAGGGTCGTCATCTCGATCGTCGCCGGGGTCTTGTCCGGGTCGACTTTGTAGCTGAAGGCGAAGGCCATGCCCACGCTCTTCATCGTGATCTTGTCCTTGGTGAACACGATCGGGCTTTGGTCGGCCTCGGCGGTCATCTTCTCGCCGGCCTTCATGCCGCTCACGATCTTGTAGCTGCCGACCAGCTTGGCCGGATCGACCTTCTCCATCTTCTTCTTGGGCGGGTCGTCCTGGGCCGACAGGCCGGCGGCGAACAGGGCGGCGGCGGCGAAGACGAGTACGCGGGTCATGGCGGGAGTCCTGGGAGTGGGGGTCGGACGGGCAGGCCGCGCGGAATCCCCGGCCCGCCCCCTCATTAGTAACCCCGCCGCCGGCCGCGGGCAACAGTGATCCGGGAGTTTCACGCGGTATAGTTCCCCGCCGCACTTCGCTCCCCCGCCGAGGGCCGTCGATGTCCGTCCGGGCGCTGTACGCCGCCGCCGCCCTGCTCCTGGCCGGGGGGGTCATCCTCGACGCCTGGCTCGATACCGCCCCCGCCCCGGGCGCTGCCCCGGACCTCGAACCGACCGCCGACCGCGCCGCCGCCGTCCGGGCCGCCTTCGCCACCCCGGCCGACCCGGCCCCGGCCGCCGACGGGCTGGCCGACTTCTTCGTCCGCGCCGGCCGCGTCGCCCGGACCCGCGACCCCGTCGGGGCCGTCGATTTGTTCGACGCCGACCGGCTGTATGAAGAAATCCGGGCCGCCGCCGGGCCGGACGCGCTGCCGGGGGCCAAGCGAGAGGCCGTCGGCCGGCTGTACGCAGCCGTCGGCCGGGCGTTCGCCGGCGGCTGGACCGGGGCCGGGTGGGACGCCACCGATATCTGCCGGGTCGACGCCCAGCCCGGTGGCCGGGACATGATCGTGTACGCCCGGCACCGGCGTGCCGGGGATACCACCGGCGGCGTCCCCGCCCGCTGGTGGCTGGCCCGCCGCGACGGCGAATACCAAGCTTACGACTTCGAAGACTGCCGGGTCGGGCTACGATTGACCGACCAACTCGCGGGTCTCGTCGGCCAGCCGCTCGACCCGGCCGGACATGCCGCGGCCGCCGACGCGCTGCGGGGACTGGGCCTGGCCGCCGAGGCGTGCGCGGCCAACGACCCGGCCCGGGCGGAGGCGGCCCTCGCCCCGACCCGTTCGGCCCCCCTGCCCCCGGCTACTCGGGCGGTCGTCCACCTGGCCGACGCCGCGGTCGCCCTCCAGCGGGACGACCCGACCGCCGCCCTGGCCCACGTCCAGGCCGCCGACCGCCTGCGGCCGGGAATGGTCGGGGCGGAATTGGTCAAGGCCGTCGCCTATTACCGCCGCGGTGAGTGGGGGCCGGCGGCCGACGCGGCCCGGGCGTACACGGCCGCCCTCGGCCCGGACCCGCGGGCGGAGATGGTGCTGGCCGAGGCGGAGCGGCAGTTGGCTAAGAGCCGGATGCGTTAGCGTCCGGATTCCTTTTCCCGCCTGAGGCGAAGAACCCGGACGCTCACGCATCCGGCTCTTGAGGGCCGCGCTTACCCGGGCTTCCGCACCCGCAGCAGCACCGACGGGTTGACCGCCTCGAACCGTAGATTCTCCATCTGTTCCACGCCCCGGGCCAGGTTCATCAGCAGCACGTCCACCGCCGGGGCGAGCCGCTTCAACACCGCGTAGGTGGCCGAGATCATTTCCAGCGTACCGACGTTCGCTACCAGCCGGCCGCCGGGGCGGAGGGCGGCGAACGCGGCTTCTAATAGGCGGGCCACCTCGCCGCCGTTGCCGCCGACGAACACCGCGTCCGGGGCCGGCAGGTCGGCGAACACGGCCGGGGCGCTGCCGAACACCGGCTTGACGTTCGGCACCTGGAACTGGGCCGCGTTGGCCACGATCAGGTGGTAGTCGGCTGAGTCGTGCTCGATGGCGTACACCACCCCGGCCCCCGGCGATCCGGCCGGGGGGATGCCCGCGAACCCGACCAACTGGGCCATCTCGATCGCCACCGACCCCGACCCGGCCCCCACGTCCCAGGCCACGTCGCCGATCTGCAGGTCGAGCTGCGCGAGGGCCACGGCCCGGACCTCGGCCTGGGTGATGAGGCCGGTCTTCGGGCGGGACTGGGCGAACAGGTCGTCGGGGTTGCCGAACCGGGCCAGCTTACCGCCCCGACGCGGGGCGTCCGGGACGCCCGGCTTGCGGGTCAGGATCATGACGTTCAGCGGGTCGAACCGCAGGTCTTGAATCTCCGCCAGTTCCCCGGCCGTAATGCGCTCGTCCTTGCCGCCCAGGTTCTCGCACACGACGGCGCGGAAGTAGTCGACACCGCGGGCGAGGAGTTCCCGGGCCACCCGGTTCGGCGGGCTGTCGTCACTGGTGAACAGGCCGACCGTTTCGGCCGCCCGGACCCGGTCGACCACGTCGTCGAGCTTCCGGGCGGACAGGTCGGTCAGGTACGCTTCTTCCCACGAGATTTTCAGCCGGGCGAAGGCCAACTGCATACTGGAAACGTGGGGGACGACCTCGAACACGTCGGCCCCGACCTTGTCGCACAAGTACCGGGCGGTGCCGTAAAAGAGTGGGTCGCCGACGGCCGCGACGGCCTGCCGCTTGGTCCCCAGGTTGGCCCGCAACCGGCCGACGATGTCGGGCAGGTCGGTCCCGATGCAGACGCGCTCGGCCGTCAGTTCGGGCAGCAGCCGGAGGGCGGCGTCCGACCCGAACACGACCTCGGCGGCGCTCAACAGCTCGCGGCTGCGGCCGGTCAGGCCGGCCAGCCCGTCCGGGCCGACGCCGACGATGGGGATGCGAACGGCGGCCGGCGAGGCGGGGGTGGTGTTCATGGTCCGGGGATTATAGCGGCTGGCGGGGATGGAGAATCGGCGTGGTACGGCGGCCGCGGGCTGGGTAAGATTGAGCGCTCCTCCCCGACCTTCCCTGGCCCGCCCGACCCCGCCCGCGTCCCCGGAGTCCCCCGATGTTCCGACTCTGTTTCATGAGCTTCGCCGCCCTGACCCTGGCTGTTGGCCGGCCGGCCGTCGCGGCCGATCCCCCGACCAAGGCCGCCCCGACTGCCCCGACCGACGAGCAGTTGAAGGCGACCGCCCTCAAGCTGAACGACCTGACCGACCTCAAGGCGATGAACGCCCGGCTGGCCGAACTGACCAAGGACGCGGCCGGCAGCGCCCGGCTGGTCAAGCTGGCGGCCGGGCTGCAGAAGGGGAAGGCGGCCAAGGACGCGCCGTTCAAGTACAACGCCTCGCTGGTGCTGGCCAGCCTCGCCCGCAACGTCAAGGAGTACCCGGCGGCCGAGACGCTGTTCGAGTGGTGCGTCGATTACGCCGCCCGGCTCAAGAGCGGCGAGAAGTACGAGATGGCGTACACCGGGCTGATGCGGACGTACTTCATCCAGAAGAAGTACGCGGCGGCCGAGGAGCTGGCCCAAAAAGTCCTCGACACCGAGGACGTGCCCGACAGCAAGGGGTTCAAGGAAGGCGTCATGACGCAGTTGATCGTGGCCAAGGCCAAGCAAGGGGAACTCGACGCGGCCATCGAAATGGCCGACAAGCTCATCGCCCTCGAGAAGAACGGGTGGTCGTTCGCCGAGACCAAGGCGGAGGTCTACCGGGACGCCGGCAAGACCGACGAGGCCATCGCTGCCTACGAGGATGTCGGCGAGCGGATCAAGAAGGCCCGGGGGCTGGACGACGACACCAAGGAGCAGCTCGGCCGGGACAACCGGTACAAGCTCAGCAGCGTGTACGTCGACGCCAAGAAGGTCGACAAGGCGGCCGCGGTCCTCAAAGAGCTGATCGACGAAGACCCGGACAACTCCGGCTACCCGAACGACCTGGGGTTCATCTGGGCCGACGCCGGCAAGAACCTCGACGAGGCCGAGACGCTGATCCGCAAGGCCCTCGAACTCGACGCCGCCATGCGCAAGAAGCTGCTGGACGCCGACAAGATCACCGAGGAGACGGCGGCCAAGGAGAACGCGGCCTACGTCGACAGCTTGGGGTGGGTTCTCTACAAGCGGGGCAAGTACGCCGAGGCGCTCAAGTACCTCGAAAAGGCGTTCGCCGACCCGGACCAGGGGGACCACCTGGAGATTTACGACCACGTCGCCGACTGCCAGGCCGCCCTCGGCAAGAAAAAAGAAGCCATCGAAACGTGGCAGAAGGGGCTGAAACTCGACGACGTGTCGCGGCGGGACATCGAGCGGCGGAAGTCCGTCGAGGCGAAGATCAAGAAGCTGCAGGCGGAACTGAAGAAGTAGATGCGCGCGAGGAAAGCCCCCCGATGACCATCGGTGGGCCTCCCGGCGCTAGAACTTCCCGAGCGTCGCCCGGAACCGGTCGATCGACCCCCGCACCTCGGCCGCCCCCTCCTCCCGCGACGCCCAGCCGAGCGGCTCGACCGTCACCCCTTCGAGGTGCTTATACGTCGAGAAGAAGTGTTCGACCTCGCGCAGGAAGTGCGCCGGCACGTCCTCGAGAACCTTGATCGTCCCGAACAGCGGATCCTTGTGCGGGACGGCCAGCACCTTGAAGTCGTTGGCCCCCTTGTCCTTCATCTTGAAGATGCCGACGACCCGCGCCTCGATCAGGCAGCCCGAGAAGGTCGGCTCGTTGACCATCACCAGAATGTCAAGCGGGTCGCCGTCCTCGGCGAGTGTCTGCGGGATGAAGCCGTAGTCGCCGGGGTACATGGTCGAGCTGTACAGGTAGCGGTCCATCTTGATCAGGCCGGTGGCTTTATCCACCTCGAACTTCGTCCGCCGGCCCTTGGGAATCTCGACGATGACGTTGGCGACGCTCGGCTCGCCGGTGCCGGGGGGAATCATCATGAAGTCGTGGACGTAGTCCCGGCGTGCGAACATGGGGGGTCTCGGTGGGGTGCGGGCCGGCGGCGCGGGTTATCTTACGACCCCGGCGGGACGACCGGCCCCGACGCCGGCGGCAGCACGGCCGGCAGGACCACGCCCGGCACCACTGGGGCGATGGGCACCGCATCCGGCAGGGTCACCTTTTTCGACTCGCCCGGCAGTGCCGGGGTCGCCGGGCCGCCCGCGGAGTTCTTGCCGCTCGCCGGCGGCGGCAGGTCCGGGGACTTGACGGGTAACGGCTCCGTCGGCAAGGGGGGGACCGGCGGCGCGGCCGGGGGGGGGGCGGGTTTGACCGGCGACGGCGGGGCCGCCAAGGGGGTCGTCGAGGGGGCCGGAGAGGCTTGCAGCGATAACTTGCCCGGTTCCGTCCCGGCCGTCGGGACCGTGTCCCGGCCCGGTTCAGCCTGCGACCCGGCCTTGCCGCCCGTGCCGACGACCTTGTCGATGACGGCCCGGGGGGTATCGAGGTCGATCTTGACTTCCTTGTCTGTCTGCCCCGCCCCGGACAGCCCGGCCAAGTCGGTGGCTGTCACCTTGATGAAGAACTTCCACGCCTTGACCGACTCGTCCACGTCCCAGTAGTACCGGCCGGTGTTCGGCAGCGGGCCGCCGTCCGGGGTGACGCTCTTCCATTGCCCGGCCGCGTTCTCGGCGTATTCGATCTTGACCGGCGTCGACGACAGGTTCTCGTCGGTCGCCTTCCAGGTGATTTCGACCCGCGGCCCCTTCGGCCCGGCCTTGGGGGTGGCGGTGACTTCCGTCACCTTCGGCGGAGCGGTGTCGACCTTGATGAGGAACTGGGCCGGGTCGCCGGGCCGGGGGTCGTCCTCCTTGCCGCCGGCCCCGTTCTCCGGGATGACGATGAACCCGTACTGGCCGTCCGCCGTGGCCAAGTACTCCCACTTGATCGTCGCCTTCTCGGCCCCGGCGGCGATGTTCTCCTTCTGCTCCTTGGGCACCTTGGCCCAGTTCGTCTCCGGCGTCCGCCACCACAGGTGCGACGCGGCGATGCCGGACCGGGTTACCTTCTTGACGGTCGACGTGATCTGCAGGGTCCGGGTGGTCGAGTACTCGACGCGGGCCTGCTGCCCCCCCGCGACGCCGGCCGGGCCGGGGTCCATCTCGCTCTTGCCGGCCAGCGCCCCCAGGCCCGCCCCCTCGCCGCTGCCCGGCAGGCGGATCGGGGGTGATACGGTCTCCTGGTTCGCCCGGTCCCGCGCGACGATGCGGACTTCGAGCGTCTCCCCCGGCTCGATGCCCGTCCAGGTGTAGCTGTCCCGGGCCTTGCGGGGGCCACCGCGGGGGGTCACGACGACGAACTTGCCGCCCCGGTCCGGCCACCGGGCCTCGATCTGGACCCCGTCGGGCCGGAGGTTGTCGTCGGTCACGCTCCAGTCGATGCCGGTCGTCCCGAGCCGGGCCACCTGGACGGCAGGCGGCTTGGTGTCGAACACGACCCGCTGGTGCGGAACGAGTTCGCCGTCGCGGGGCCGGCGGTCGCCGTCCGGGTACTCGATCTGCAGGCAGAAGTCGTAGGCCCCGTCGGCCGGGGCGACGTAGGCGAAACCGCGGCGGTTGCCGTCGACGCCGATCGAGTCGAGGTCGGCCGGGGTCTTGGCGGCCACCTCCCGCCACGCCTCGCGGTCCGGCCGGACGTGCAAGCGGAGCTTCGACGGTTTGGGGGCGGCGGCCAAAATCTGGTCGATCGGGACGGGGAAGTCGGCCTTCAGGACCGACAGGTATCGGACATCGGGGTCGGCCGCCCGCGCGGCCCCGGCGGCCAGAACGGCGCACACGACGGCCACCGCGGCCCGGATCGTTCGTCGATCGCGCATTCGCCGCCTCCGAGTGCCGGCCGCCGTATCAGGAATATTGTCGTGCCGGCGGACGGTCCGACTTGAGCCGACGTGACGCCCCTACCCGTGGGGCGGGTGGGGTGCGACAATAAGCCCAGTAGAGACGGCTCCTCCGGCGCTTCGGGAGCCGGATGCGTCAGCGTCCGGGTTCTTCGGACCCACGCGAGCCAAAGAACCCGGACGCTGACGCATCCGGCTCCCGAAGCAGAAAGGCACGCCCCGTGGACGTAAGTTTGGCCATCGTCGGGGCGACCGGGGCGGTCGGGGCGCTCCTGCGGGACGTGCTAACCGAACAGGGGTTCCGGCCGCGGAGCATCAAGTTCCTGGCGTCGGCGAAGTCGGCCGGCCGGACGGTCGCGTTCCAGGGGCGGGACTACCCGGTCGAAGTGCTGTCCCCCGAGGCGTTCCGCGGGGTGCAGATCGTCCTGAGCAGCACCCCGGCGGGCGTCAGCCGGGAGTTCAGCCCGATCGCCGCCAGGCACGGGGCGGTCGTCGTCGACAACTCGTCGGCCTGGCGGATGGACCCAGACTGCCCGCTGGTCGTCCCCGAGGTGAACGGAGACGAGTTAGCCCGCACGCCCAAGGGGATCGTCGCCAACCCGAACTGCGTGGCCATCCCGCTCACCGTCGCCGTCCACCCGCTCCTGGGGTTGGCCCCGCTGGCAAGCCTGGTGGTCAGCACGTACCAGTCGTCGTCCGGCAAGGGGGCGACCGGGCTGACGGACTTCGACGCCCAGTCGAAGGCGTGGGCGGCCGGCGGACCCGTCCCGGCCCCGACCGCCCACCGCGGCCAACTGGCCGGGAACGTCCTCACCCTCGACTGGACCCTCGACGCGAACGGCTCGACCGAGGAGGAGAACAAGGTCGTCCACGAGACGCGGAAAATCCTCGCCCTGCCGGGGCTGGTGGTCCACCCGACGTGCGTCCGGGTGCCGGTCCGGGTCGGCCACTCGATGGCCGTCCACGCCGAGTTCGGCCGGCCGGTGACGGTGGCTGATGCCCGGGCCGCCCTCGCCGGTGCGCCCGGCGTGGTGTTGATGGACGAGTTCCGCGGCGACTGCCCGCAGCCGCTCACCGCCGCCGGGACGGACGCGACCTACGTCGGCCGGGTCCGGCAGAACCCGGAGACGCCACACGCGCTCGACTTCTGGGTGGTGGCCGACAACCTCCGCAAAGGCGCGGCCACGAACGCCGTCCAGTGCGCCAAGGAACTGGTCCTCCGCGGGCTGGTGAAGTGATCCGCAACCTCCGGTTCGTCGTCCGGTATGACGGCACGGCGTTCCAGGGGTGGCAGGCGCAGCCGGGGTTCCGCACCGTGCAGGAGACGTTCGAGAAGGCCGTCGCGGCCGTCACCCAAGACGCGCGGCCGCGGGCCAACCCGAGCGGCCGGACCGACGCCGGGGTCCACGCCCTCGGCCAGGTCGTGAACCTGTATTCGCGCACGAAGTTACCGCCCGAGACGCTGGTCCGGGCCGTCAATGCCCACCTGCCGGAGGACGTGTGCGTCCGCGGCTGCGACGACGTGCCGGAGGCCTTCGACGCCAACAAGGACGCCGTCGGCAAGACCTACCGCTACGTCATCCACGACGCCCGCACCCCGGACCCGTTCCTACGCCATTACAGCTACCACTGCCGCCGGCCGCTGGATGTCAGCGTCATGCAGGCGGCGGCGGAAGCGCTCCTCGGCCGGCACGACTTCCGCAGCTTCGAGACGAACTACCCGAACCGCCTAAGCAGCGTCCGCACGATCACGTCCGCGACGGTGACCCGCCACGCCGAGGCGGTGTGGGTCGAGGTCGCGGCCGACGGGTTCCTGTACAACATGGTCCGGGCCATCGCCGGGACGCTCATGAAGGTCGGCCGCGGCGACTGGCCGGCGGCCCGCGTCGCCGACATCGTCGCGGCCCAAGACCGCCGGCAGGCCGGACCGAACGCCCCACCGGAAGGCTTGTTCCTGGTCCGCGTCGAGTACCCGCCGCCCACCCCTCCCCCGCCCGGCGGCCCGACGTGATGACCTACCCGCCGACCTACGCCGTCGAACCCGTCCCCCGCCCGGTGCACGCGACGGTCTCGGTGCCCGGCAGCAAGAGCATCACCAACCGGGCGTTGGTGCTGGCCGCCCTGAGCGAGCCGGGCCGCGATCACGCGCTAACCGGCGCGCTCGCCAGCGACGACACCGCCGTCATGGTCAACTGCTTGATGCGGCTCGGCTTCCGCGTGGCCGCCGACTGGCCGGCCGGCGTGGTGACCGTCCGCAACCCGACCGGCCGCGTCATCCCGGCGGACCGGGCCGACCTGTACGTGGCCAACTCCGGCACGACGATGCGGTTCGTCACGGCCATGCTCGCCCTCGGCCACGGCACCTACCGCCTCGACGGGGTGCCGCGGATGCGCGAGCGGCCAATCCGGGATTTGCTCGACGCCTTGCACCAGCTCGGCGTCGACGCGGTCAGCGAGGCCGGCACCGGCTGCCCGCCGGTGCGGCTCACCGCGGCAGGATTGCGCGGCGGCGAGACGACGGTTCGGGCCGACGTGAGCAGCCAGTTCCTGAGCGGGTTGTTGCTCGCCGCCCCCCGCGCCGCCAGGCCGCTGACGGTGACGCTCGCCGGCCCGCGGGTGTCCGAGCCGTACATCGACATGACGGTGGCGATGCTCCGCACCTGGGGCGCGGATGTGACCGCCACGCCGACCGGGTACTCGGTGCAACCCGGCCTGACGGCCCCGGCCGGCCCCTACGCCATCGAGCCGGACGCGAGCGCGGCCAGCTACTTCTGGGCGGCCGCGGCCATCGCCGGCGGCCGCGTCACCGTCACCGGCCTCGGCCGGGACGCCCTGCAGGGCGACGTTCGGTTCGTCGACGTGCTGGCGGGGATGGGCTGCCGGGTGACCGCGTCGGCGGCGGGCATCACCGTCGAAGGCGGCCCGCTTAGGGGTATTGATGTGGACATGGGCGACATTAGCGACACGGTCATGACCCTGGCCGCGGTAGCCTGCTTCGCCGCCGGGCCGACGCGGGTCACCAACGTCGGCCACATCCGACACAAGGAGACCGACCGCATCGCCGCCCTGGCGACCGAGTTACGCAAGCTCGGGGCGGGCGTGGCGGAGCAGGCCGACGGGCTGACCATCACGCCGCAGCCGCTGACCGGGTGCGAAGTCGCCACCTACGACGACCACCGCATGGCGATGAGTCTGGCACTGGTGGGGCTGCGGGTACCCGGCGTGGTCGTGGCCGACCCGGGGTGCGTGGCGAAGACGTACCCGAACTTCTGGCGGGAGTTCGCGGCGCTGCGGTAGGCGACCAGGGCGGTCCGTCGGAGCCGCGCCCGTCAGGAAGCGGCCGGCTGCTGAGCGAGGTCACCATGTTGTTCACAAGCGGCTTTGCTGTGGACGTGGGCGGCGTGGGCGGGCGACGGGTTAATTGGGAAACGAAGTGAGGCGGCCCACGGTCCGCCGGTACAAGCTGTCAGAGGGGACGTAACCGACGGACTCTACCCGCCCATCCGGGCCGGTCCTGACATCTATCTGCCAGAACTGGTCCGTCCACGATAAAACGGTGCCCTTTCCGGGCGGCCTGGGCAAAACGACCGCGGGCGGGCCGAGGATGCCCTCGACTTGCTCGCGGGACATGCCGACAGCGATCTGGGCCGAGTGGGTTCTGAGGTCTTGGCCAGGGGCAAGGAGGAGGGCGGCCACGGCCACCACGAAGAGGACAGCCACCGGGACGGCGATGAGCAGACGGCGACGGCGGGTGATGGGTGGCATAGATACTTGTGAACAGCAGGGCAGCCTCGCTCAGCGGGCCGCCGCTTCTGGACGGCGTGGGTCCGACGGACCGTCCCTTACTTCTTCTCCGCCTTCGGCTTGCCCGCCGCCTTCTTCTTCGGCTCCGGGGCGGCCGGCTCGGGGGCCGGCATCGACGCTTCGGTCCACGCCGGGCTGAGCCGCCGAATCTTGTACAATAGGACCGTCTTGGCGTCGCCGGTCGCGGCCGCCAGCTTGACCTTCAGCTTCCGCATCTTGAGCTTGCGGTGGTGGCGTCGCTTGAGTTCGATCTGCCGCTCGATCATCGCCCACACTCCCGGTTCGCCGTGGTTCCGCCAACGATGAGTCAAGCATACCGGCCGCGGCCGGGTCTGGCAACCGCACCGGCCGCCGTCTGCGCCGTGGCGTGGGCCATCATGACGCTCGCCGCCCTCGCCTTCATCGCCCACTTCGGCCACGACGCGCCGTGGGCCGACGAGTGGGAGTTCATCCCCGGCCTGACCGGGCACGAGCCGGCCGGGCCGTGGCTCTGGGCACAGCACAACGAACACCGGCTGCCGCTGCCACGCCTGTTATTTTGGACGCTTTACCAACTCACCGGCGACTTCCGCAGCGGCATGGTCGCGCAGGTGCTGATGCTGTCGGGCCTGTCGATCTTTGTCATGCGGGCCGCCGCCCGGGTCCGCGGCCGGTCGAGCGTGGTGGACGCCGCGGTCCCGCTCGGGCTGCTCCACTTCGGCCACGCCGAGAACTTCCTGATGGGGTATCAGGTCTGCTTCGCGCTCGTCCCCGTGCTGGTGGCCGTCATGCTGGTCGAGGCAGTCTGGGCGACGCCGGAGACGGCCCGGCGGACGGCGTGGCGGGTCGGCCCCTGCCTGTTGCTACTCGAAATGTGCGGCGGGGCCGGGCTGGTGTTCGCCGGGCCGGTCGGGGCGTGGCTCGTTTGGCTCGCGGTCAAACACCGGGCGTGGGCCGGATTCGTGTTCGCGTCCCTGGCGGCGGCGTACCTGGCCGTCTACTTCGTCGGCTACGAGCGGCCGGCCCACCACCCGCCGACGCGGCCGGACCAACTCGGGCTGGCCGTGCTGATCGCGGGGGAAGTCCTCGGCATGGGCTTCGGGTACGGGGCGGTTGCCGTCTGGCCGGCGGCGGGGGCGGCC
>JAABUN010004732.1_pt1 | contig 17946 bp, 22 predicted proteins | sample 5559311 | NCBI WGS metagenome assembly JAABUN01 (sample SAMN10711877, study PRJNA513370) | rock metagenome | isolation source: Antarctica rocks | place: Antarctica: Victoria Land, Siegfried Peak sud | reverse complement strand
GGCACGACGATCATGGCGCGGTCGACGTCTCGAAGATCATCGCGACGATGCACGGCAACGGCGAGACGGCGCGTCAAACCTTGTCGGCGTTGGCGGAAAGCTTTCCGCGCGAGCATCCGCCCTGCCCCATCGGGTCCGATCACGCACTCGATGTCGCAATCATCACGCCCGCCGGGGAGCGCGACCCGGAGCTCATGAAAAGGCTCGACGCCGTCGCGGGTCGCGTCCTCGCCGGCGAGCGAGCTCGGTGAGCGCACGTCGCCCGCTGCCCGCGTGATCGACCGTCAGCTGCAGCCGCTTCTCGGACGCGTCTGCGAAGGCCCGGCTCGCTGGCTTCTCGCCAGGGGGATCACGGCCGACGGGCTCACGCTCGGGGGGTTCGCGATCGGGCTCGCCGGCGCGGGCTGCGTCGCGGCCGGCGCCTTCGGACTGGGCTTGGCGCTCCTGCTCCTGAATCGCATCCTGGACGGCCTCGACGGCGCCCTGGCGCGGCTCGCCGGGCCGACCGAGCGCGGCGCCTTTCTCGACATCGCGCTCGACTTCTTCTTCTACGCGACCGTGCCGTTCAGCTTCGCGCTCGCCGATCCAGGCGCGAACGGGCTCGCCGCGACCGCCCTGCTGCTCGGCTTCATGGGCGCCGGCACGAGCTTCCTTGCCTTCGCGGCGGTCGCGGCTCGGCGCGGCTTGTCGTCCGACGCCTTCCCGCATAAGGGCATCTACTATCTTGGCGGACTGACCGAAGGGGCGGAGACCATCGCGTTCTTTGTCGCGATGTGCCTCTTCCCGGCCTGGTTTCCCGCGCTCGCTTGGACTTTCGCCGGGCTCTGCCTCGTCACGACGGCCACGCGGTGGTGGTGGGGCTGGCGCGCCTTCTCGACCACCGTCCCGCCGGCGTAGCCCTCGCCCGACGGCCCGTGGCGTCACGCGGCTCTGCAGGTCGCTCCGCCGAGCACGCAGAACTTGGCGCAATGCGGGTGGTTCAGCGCGACGGGCCTCGACGCCTCCGCGAGGGTCGCGCCGAGCTCGAACTCCTCGTCGTAGGCGAGGAGCGTGCAGGCAAGCACGACCGGCCGCTCGGCCCCCTTGCGCTTCACCACCATCCGGGAGGAGGCGCACATGACATCCTCTGGCGACTTGCCGAGGATGCCCCAGCACGCCTCCGTGATCTCCGGCACGTCCACTTGCGCGTCCATCTCCGGGAATAGCACGAGGTCCACCGGATCGAAGGCGTCCAGCACGACGTCGAGTAACGCGAACAGGCGCGCGTAGCCGGCCCGCACCACCCCCTCGGCTTCGCCCGAGTAGAGGCGGCCGGCGACGTTGAGCTTGAAGCCATGGCGCGCGAGCCAGAGCAACCCGTCGATCGTGGGCTGCCAGCTTCGCGGGCCGCGTTCAAGCTCGTGCAAGGCTTTCGTGTAGTGGTCGATCGAAACCCGGATCGTCAGGCGGCCGGGGAAGCGTTCATCTAACGCCAGGAGATCGCGTCGAAATCGCTGCATGGGCCGCATCGCATTGGTGAGTACCAGCGCCTCCAGACCCCGCGACATGGAATCTGACAGCATCGCCATCAGCTCGCGGTTCATGAAGGGCTCGCCCCCCGTGAACCCGATGAGCTCGACCGGGAGGCGGTCGCGCGCGATCTCGTCGAGGTAGGACGCGACCTCGGCCGCCGAGATGTAGGCGAGCCGGTCGTTGCGCGGCGTCGACTCGATGTAGCAGTTCGTGCAGGCGAGGTTGCACAGCGTGCCGGTGTTGATCCAGAGCGTCTTCAGCCCGGACGGCGCGACGACGGCACGGCGCTCGCCCTTTGCGGTCACCGCGGCGTCGCGGAACTTCGCCGGATCGAGCGGCGAAGGAGCGACCGGGGCAGGCCAGGCCGGCGCCTCGCCCATGAGATCCCGTCGCCAGACGAAGCGTCCCGGCGCGAGCGGCAACCCGGTGGACTTTGCTTCGGCGGCGGGAAGTACTTCGCAGTTCGGCCACAGCCCCGTCGCGAGCGCATCGGCGTAGTCGTCCGTGAGGCCTGCCATGCGCATCTTGGCCGAGGCAGTCGCGTGATCGTAGGCGATGCAGGCATGCTCGACGGTGAGCGTCCGCACCTCTGCGCCTGGGGTCAGCACGCTATACCAGGCACGCGGAACGCCGTCGTTCGGCGGCACTCCAACGACGCCCGGATTGTGCCAGAGCCGGCCGTCGACAACCTGGCTGAACGGCAGGCCCGAATGACCAGCGACGATCCCGTCGGCGCCGGACAGGACGAGGTCGAGCGCCTTCACGCGAGCCGGCGCTGACGCGAAAACGAAGCCGTTGATCTCGCTCAAGCGTCCGTGCACCACCGCGAGCGTCAGGCTGTTGAGTTCGATGTCGAGCCTGCGCGGGAGCCCCCCCATCCAGGCCAGGCTCGCGGCGTCGAGCTGTCCGGCCGCACGGGCGAACCAGACCGAAGAGGCCCGGTCGCAAGCGCTGCCCGGCGCGAAGCCGCAGCCGCAATCGGGCGCCCCCTCGGCGAGCGATTCCTCGCAGTTCCCCATCACCACCCGGATGCCGGATGCCCGCACGAGATCGACCGTCTGCTGCTGCGCGTCGGCGCAATAGGCAACCACGTCGCCGGTGCAGACGATCCGGTCGGGTGTAATGCCGCGCCGGCGAGCTTCGGCCAGCACGGCCCCGGTCGCCTCCAGGTTGGAGTACGGACCGCCGAAGACGAGGATCGGGCCGTCACATCGAACGATGTCGTTCATGCCATTGGCTCGCGCCATTTCCTGACCACGTAACGCGTGACAAGCCGACCCAAGCAAGGCGGGCCGCTTGTAACGACCGGCGCCGAGCGAGCGAACTCGTCGTCAATTACGGAAAGAAGAGACAGAATGTTACGTTCCATGCCGCCGAGGCGTAGGCTGCTCGCGCAACTCCTCACGTTGGGCGTCTCGCTGCTGGTCGTGTCCGGCCGCGCGGAGGCAGTCGAGAAGCTCCGCTTCGCGGTCGGCCCCTTCCAGCCCACCCCGGGCGACACCAAGAAGGCGTATGAGCCCTTCTTCAAGCATATCGCCGACAAGCTCGGCGTCGGCTACGACCTCGTGGTCACGAACGATTGGGCCGGGATCGCGACGGCTCTCGCCAACGGGCAGGCGGACGTCGCCTGGATGGGGCCCTGGGGCTACGTCCTCGCCAACCAGGAAGGAGGCGCGACCGCGGTCGCGACCGTGAAATATGACGGCAAGCCGACGTACCACGCCATCATCGTCGGCCAGCCGGGCCTCAAGATCGCGACGTGGCCGGAGGATGCGAAGGGCATGAGCATCTCCTTCGCCGATGTCGGCTCGACCTCGGGATGGCTCATCCCGACCCACTGGTTCAAGCAGCAAGGCCTCGATCCGAAAGCGTTCTTCAAGTACCGCGACGGCGCATCCCATCCCGCGAACGAGATCGCGGTCTCCAGCGGTCAGGTCGACCTCGCGACCGATTACGACCGCAACCTGAACAGCATGATCGAGCGCGGCCTCGTCAAGCCGGATCAGGTTAAGGTTTATTGGACCTCCGAACCGCTGCCTAACGATCCTCTCGTCGTGCGCCAGGGCTTAGACCCCGCCATTACGGCAAAGCTTCGCAGCATCGTCGCCGACATCACCGAGGACCAGGCGAAGTCCATCATGCCGGCCCATTACACGGGCTGGATCAAGGCCGATCACACCGCCTACAAGTCGATCGAGGATGCCGGGATCGCGGTCGGACGGATCAAGCCCAAGCAGGCCGCGAAGTGACGTGAGGCTGTGGACGGTCCTGCGCCGAGCCGCGGTCGTCGCCGTCGTCGCAGGCCTCTACGGCACCTCCTTCCATGTCGCCGAGATCGAGCCCGGCCGGCTCTTGTCGGGATTGCCGCGGCTGGCGAGCTGGGCCGGGCGAGCCTGGCCGCCGGACTTCTCGGAGCCGGACACGCTGGCGCGCCACGCCGCCGAGACGCTGGCCATGGCGACGCTCAGCACGACGCTGGGCGCCCTCATCGCGGTCCCGCTCTGCCTCTTGGCCGCCCGCAACACGAGCCCGCACCTCCTGGTGTACGGGCCGGCGCGGGCGCTGCTGAACGTCCTCCGGGGCATCGACAGCTTCGTCTTCGCGCTCCTGTTCGTAGCGGCGGTCGGGCTCGGGCCGTTCTCGGGAGCTCTGGGCGTCGGCCTGCATTCGGCGGGCTCGATTGCGAAGCTGTGGTCGGAGTCGATCGAAACGGCGGCGGTCGGCCCGATCGAGGCCGCGACGCTCAGCGGCGCCGGCCGCCTCAAGATCGTCGTCCATGCGCTCCTTCCCGACGTCATGCCGTCGCTCGCCTCCACGCTCCTCTACCTTTGGGAATTCAACGTTCGCGCCTCGACCGTGCTCGGAATCGTGGGTGCGGGCGGGATCGGGCAGGAGCTCAAGAACAGCATCGACCTTCTGGATTTCCCGCGCGTCTTCGCCATCATTCTCACGATCCTGGTCATGGTCACGGCGATCGACGCGGCGAGCGCCTGGGCGCGGCGGCGCCTGTCGTGAACCGCAACGACATCAGGATCGCTGGCGTCGCGAAGAGTTACGGAAGCCGGCGCGTGCTCGACGGGTTCGCGCTCGACGTGGAGCCTGGTTCCTTCACGGCGCTCCTCGGCCCGTCGGGAACCGGCAAGACGACGCTGCTCCGCTGCCTGGCGCGCCTCACCGACCCCGATGCGGGCGAGCTCTGGGTCGCGGGCCACCCGATGCACGGGCTCCGCGGCCGCTCGCTGGCGCGGGCGCGGCGCGACATCGGCTTCGTGTTCCAGGGTTTCGACCTCGTGCGGCGCCTGTCCGCGCTCGACAACGCGGTCTCGGGTCGCCTCGCCGCGACGCCGCTGTGGCGCATCCTGCTGCGGCGGCCGAGAGCCGTAGATCGGGGGGACGCGCTCGCCGCCCTCGGGCGGGTCGGCCTCCTCGACCATGCCGACGGCCGCGCGGACCGTCTCTCTGGCGGCCAGCAGCAGCGCGTCGCGATCGCTAGGGCGCTCGTGCAGCGCAGCCGCGTGCTCCTCGCCGACGAGCCCGTGGCCAGTCTCGATCCGGATACCGCCGCTTCCGTCCTTGGCCTCATGCGAGACATCGCCCGCCAGGACGGGCTCACCATCCTCTGCAGCCTGCACCAGCACGAGCTGGCGAACCGCTTCGCAGACCGCGTCGTCACCATGACGGAACACGGGCCGCCGTGCTCAGCATCGTGATCCCGACGCTCGACGCCGGCGACACGCTCGACGGCGCCCTCGCGTCCCTCGCGCCGGGGGGCGATCTCGTCTCCGAGACCATCGTCAGCGACGGCGGCTCCTGCGACGACACCTGCGAGCGGGCCCGCCAAGCGGGCTGCCGTGTGGTGACGGGCGAGCGCGGCCGCGGCGGTCAGCTCGCGCGCGGCGCCGGCGCGGCAACGGGAGACTGGTTGCTGTTCCTTCACGCCGACACAAGGCTCGCCCGAGGGTGGCCGGAGGCGGTCCGCGGGTTCATCGGGCGGCCGGGAGCCGATGACCGGGCGGCGGCCTTCGCCTTCGCGCTTGACGATCCCCGGAATCCCTGCCCGCATCCTGGAAGCGATCGTCGCGGTCAGGGTCCGGATTCTCGCGCTTCCCTACGGCGATCAGGGCCTGCTGATGTCGCGCAAGCTTTACAGCGCGCTCGGGGGCTTTCGCCCGTTGCCGCTCATGGAGGATGTCGACCTCGTTCGGCGCATCGGCCGGGCGCGGCTCGCGCTGCTGCCGATCGCGGCCGTGACCAGCGCCGTCCGCTACCGCCGGCGAGGCTATGTCGCCCGCACGGCCCGGAACGCGGCTTGCCTCGCGCTCTACTTCGCCGGCGTCCCGCCTCGCGCCATCGCGAAGCTCTATGGCTGATCGGGGCCGAACGCTTGTCGTGATGGTTAAGGCCCCAGTCGCGGGGGCGGTGAAGACGCGGCTCGCGCGCCGGGTCGGGGCGATCGAGGCGTTGCGCTTCTATCGCGTTGCGGTGGCCCGGCTGCTGCGCCGGGTCGGTCGAGACCCGCGGTGGCGCACCGTTCTCGCGGTAACGCCGGACGGTGCGGTCGGCGCCCGCGTCTGGCCCCGCGCTCTCGCCCGAACACCGCAAGGCGGGGGCGATCTCGGATCGCGCATGCAGCGGCTGTTCGATCGCGCGGCGCGGGGACCCGTCGTGATCGTCGGCTCCGACATCCCCGACGCGACGGCCGAGCATGTCGCCCAAGCGTTCCGGCTCCTCGGCCGCCACGCGCTCGTCTTCGGCCCGGCCGAGGATGGTGGCTACTGGCTTGTCGGCGCGCGTCGGCGCCCGCACGTCCCTCGGCCCTTCGGCGGGGTGCGCTGGTCGACCGAGGACGCGCTGGCCGACACCCTCCGCAACATCGGCAGCTCGGTCGGCTTCGTCGAGACGCTCGCCGATGTCGACACGGAGGGCGACTGGCGGCGCTGGCGGCGGAAGGGCACGCTCCGCCGGGCCGCACCCCTCCCGATCGGCGCCATCGAGCCCGGAACAGGCAGGAGCATGAACCATGAAGCCAAATGACGAGAGCGGGCGCCTGCCCACCGATCAGCGCCCGTTCCGCGTCCTCATCCTCGCCGGCTCGGACCGGCGGGAATACAATTGCCCAGGCGTGGATTCGAAAGCTCGCATGCTCATGCTGCGGATGGCGGCGCGGCTTCCACCCGAGTGGGAGATTGATTTCGAGGATCTCGGCAACGTCTACGGCCGAGCCCAGATCCGAAGCTGCAACGCCTGCGTCTCAACCGCGATGCCGCTCTGTGTCTGGCCCTGCAACTGCTACGAGCGCGACAGCCGAGCCGAACCCGATCTCATGTGGGATCTCGACCTCTACGCGCGGCTCGACCTCGCCGACGCCTGGGCCATCATCGGCCCGGTGAACTGGTATGGACCGCCGAGCAACCTGAAGCTCATGTTCGATCGCCTCGTCTGCGCCAGCGGCGGCAACCCGCGCGAGGACCTGATCGACCACAAGGACCCCGAGAAGGCGATGGCGCTCGAGCACGCGCCCGAGTGGGAGGAACTCAGCCTCAATCATCTCGAAGGGCGCACGGCCGCCTTCTTCCTCTACTCGGACGCGGGCGGGAACGAGATGGAGCCGGACGGCCGCCCGAAGAAGCTCGTCCACAAGGCGTGGTTCAATCCAGGCAAGGAGCCGTTCGACGACATGCGCCAAGCCTACGCGCCGATCGTCTGGCAATCACGGTTCTCGGGCATCGAGGTGCCAGACGACCTCTGGGTTCATGCCTTCAGCGGGGTCGGCAAGCCTTACAGCGACGATCAAGCCGAGGACATGGTCGGCGAGCCCGAGGTCATGGGAGCCTTCGACGCCTGGACGGAGCGCTTCTCGGCGTTCGTGGAGCGGAAAGGAAAAGTGGAGCCAGGGCGCTATCGCGCCTACGGGTACGAGGCCCCGAGCCACCGTCTCGCCGATCTGAGGCTGAAATGGCGCGAGCTGAGGATGCGGGCGGGTTTCGCGCCGGCCGGGTCGTCGCCGGCAGAGCAGCAGCGGCTCGGCCTCAATGAAGACTCGGGTCTGCGTCCGAGGCTGAGCGAGGGCGAGAAGCTGAGAGGCCAGCCATGATGTCCGGAGTCATCGACACCGACCTGTGCGTCATCGGGGCGGGCTCCGGAGGGCTCTCCGTCGCCGCGGGCGCCGCCCAGATGGGCGCGCGGGTCGTGCTCGTCGAGCGGGGCAAAATGGGCGGCGATTGCCTGAACAGCGGCTGCGTGCCCTCGAAGTCGCTGATCGCAACCGCCTATGCGGCCTACGCGATCCGCAGCGCCGATCGCTTCGGCGTTGTCGGTCGCGAGCCAGAGGTCGATTTCCGCCGCGTGCGCGAACACGTCCGCGACGTGATCGCCGCGATCGCGCCGCACGACAGCGTCGAGCGATTCCAAGGCCTCGGCGTGAAGGTCATCCGGGACCAGGCGCGCTTCACGGGTCCCGGCGAGATCGAGGCGGGCGGCCGTCGTGTGCGGGCTCGCCGCTTCGTCGTGGCGACGGGCTCCGCGCCGGCCGTGCCGTCGATCCCGGGGCTGGAAGAGACGCCTTACCTCACCAACGAGAGCATCTTCGACCTCGACGAGCGCCCATCCCACCTCGTGGTGGTCGGCGGGGGCCCGATCGGGATCGAGCTGGCCCAGGCGCACCGGAGGCTCGGCGCCGCCGTGACCGTGCTGGAACATGCAACCATCCTGCCCAAGGACGATCCCGAGGCGGTCGAGATCGTGCGGGCGCGGCTCCTGGCCGAGGGCGTGGAACTGCGCGAAGGAGCCAAGGTCAGCGGCGCGGCGGGGGGACGGCGTCTCCGTCACGGCCGCGATCGACGGGCGGGAGGTCGAGGTCGAAGGCTCGCATCTGCTGATCGCCGCTGGCCGCCGCGCGACGTTCGAGGGCTTGGGCCTCGACGAGGCGGGCGTCGAGCACACGGAGAAGGGCATCAAGGTCGACGACCGCCTGCGCACCACGAACAGGCGAATTTTCGCCGTTGGCGACGTGACCGGCGGCCTGCAGTTCACTCATGCCGCGGGTCATCACGCCGGCATCGTCATCCGTAACGCCCTCTTCCGCTGGCCCGCCAAGGCGACCGCGAAAGCCATCCCATGGGTCACCTATACCGATCCGGAGCTCGCGCAGGTCGGGCTGAGCGCCGCCGCCGCCGAGGCGGCCGGGCACACCTTCACCATCGGCCGCTTTCCGTTTTCTGAGATCGATCGGGCCAGGGCAGAGCGCGAGACGAACGGGTTCGCCAAGGTCGTCCTGGGCCGGCGAGGAAAGATTCTTGGGGCGACAGTCGTCGGGCGCGGTGCGGGCGAGCTCATCCTGCCCTGGGTGCTCGCCATCGATGCGGGTCTGGGGATCGGCGCGATGGCGGGGGTCGTCGCGCCCTATCCGACCTTCAGCGAAGTCTCGAAACGAGCGGCCGGAGCCTACTACGCGCCGAAGCTGTTCTCGCCGTTGACCCGGACGATAGTTGGAATCCTTCAGCGATTCGGCTGAGCAAGTGTCCCCTCATGACCCTGCGCGATCTCGTGCAGGGCGCCGCGGAGGGCTGGCTCTTCGCAGCGCCCCATCTGCGAGGCACCCAGGGGAGCTCCTTCACCTCACCGAACGGCGCCCAGGAACTCGCCGGTCGGGGCTTGAAGGAGCACGGCCAAGCGCTCGCCCGCCGGCGCCGACGCATTAAGCGCGACCGCACGACCGGTCCACTCCCCGAACACGGTGAGCGAGCGCACGACGTTCGCCTGCATGATCGTGCGTCCCGCGTTCTCGCCGCGGCGCACGGGGGTCTCGCGGCGCGGGTCGTAGCCGATCAGGAGGGCGCGACCGCGGCCGGTCCCGGCCCCGACCATGACCTCGACGGCGTCGCCCGACCGGGCGAGTGAGATCGATACGGCCGTCTTGCCGGCCGCCCTCGCCCGGCGCAGCGCAGCCGTAACGGCGTCCCGGTCTGAGCCGAGTGCGTCGAGGCGACCGTCGACGACCATCTGCGGCGTGTAGATCTGCTCGGAGCCAATCAGGCGCTGGTAGCCCTGCTGCCGGTCGGTCGCCATCCGGCTGGAATAAGGGTCCTTCCAGCCGAGCCGGTCCCAGTAATCGACGTGGAAGCCGAGCGCGAAGACATCGGTCTGCTGGGCGTCGAGCTCCAGGAGCACCTGCTCGGCGGGAGGGCAAGAGGAGCATCCCTGAGATGTGAACAGCTCAACCACGACCGGGCGCTCGGCCGCCCAGGCTGGGCTGGCGAGACAGCCGAGCAGGATCGCTCCGGCCGCCCAGAACCCTCGAATCTGCTTCATGGCGCGTTTCCTCCCAATGAGCGTCAATGGACAGTCCCGCCGAAACCGAGCTTTCAAAATCGCGTGGTGAAGCTCGTCAGCCAGTCGGGCGAGGCGTCGACGATCGCGGCCTCGACACGCTTGTCGTAGCCGGTCAGAATCAGGAGGCCCGCCGCGACCAGCGCGGCGCCGAAGAGCTGCTTCACCGGCCCGCTCGCGGCCCGCATCCTGTCGCGCCATCGCGTCAGCGCCTCGCGGGACAGAAGTCCGAGCAGGAGGAGCGGCAGGGCGGCCCCGAGCCCGAAGGCCGCCATGGTGAGGCTGACCGAGAGGAGGTCTTCCGACCGCGCGGCCGCGATTGAGGCGGCCCCGAGCGTCGGCCCGACGCACGGGCTCCAGACCGCTCCGAGGAGGAGCCCGACCCCGAACTGTCCGGTCCAGCCCTCGGTCGAGAAGCCGCCGAAGCGGCTCTCGGTCCAGGTGCCGACAGGGCTCGCCGCGAGGGCGACGCGCGCCTGGAAGGCCGGGACGAGCAGGATGGCTCCGATGCCGACCAGCAGGATCGCGCCGGCGGTCCGGAACAGGCCGGCGTCGAGGCCGAGCGCGAAGCCGACGGTCGCGACGAGAATGCCTATCGCCGTGAAGGACAAAGCCAAGCCGGCGCTCAGCGCCAGCGGGCCGAGCTTATGCCGAGATGCCGCCGCTCCGAGCACGATCGGGAGCAGCGGCAGGACGCAGGGCGACAGCAGCGAGAGGACGCCCGCGAGGAACGCGAAGGCGAGCGTCGCGAGCATCGGACGACCTCAGATCGACTTGTTGAGCTGATCCTCGATCGCGGTTCTGCTCGTCACACCTGTGGAACGGCCGACCTCCTTGTCGCCCTTGTAGGAGATCAGGGTGCTCTGCATCTGGACGCCGAGCATCTTGAGCGCGTCCTTCTGGCTGTCGAAGTCGACCTGGAAGATCGCGAGCTTCGCGAACTTGGGCTGAGCGGAAAGCTCTGACAGGATCGGCTTCTGCGCCTTGCAGGTCGGGCACCAGGGCGCCGTCACCTCGACGAGGATCGGACCGCCCGCCTTCTTCGCCGCCTCGAAAGCGGCAGGCGTGAACATTTTGGCCTCGGAGGCCTGCGCGGTTGCGACGGGAGCGAGCGTCGGCATGGCGAGCGGCACGGAGAGAGCGAGCGCGCAGGCGAAGAATGCGGAGCGAGACGGCAGCATGTGAGAACTCCAAGGAGCGCAGGCCTGTCGAGCGCCCTGCCCTTCCGTTCGTCCTCACGAGAATCTTCGTTACATCGAGGCGAAGCGGCGGGCCGGTCCACTGTAACGCTCGGCGCGTCACGGACGTAGAGTGGTCAGGTGCCGGTCAGCGAGGCAGATTTGGCCGCTGCGATGCTGGCGGGCCGACGGGGCGACCAAGCCGCGTATTCGCATGCGTTGAGCGAGATTGCCCGGCTCGCCCGCGCGCGTGTGAGGCGTCGGCTCGGCTGGGCGGCGAACGACCTAGAGGATGTGGTGCAGGAAGTCCTTCTCAGCGTTCACCTGAAGCGAGCGACGTGGGACGAAGCTCGCCCCGTGTCGCCCTGGGTCAACGCCATCGCGGATCATAAGGCGATCGACGCGATCCGCCGTAGGGAGCGCGAAGGTCGTCTCATCGCCGCCTCGGTCACCGTGGAGGCCATCGCGGAGCTAATCCCTGCGCCGGCACCGGAACGGGACCAGGTCGGCCTTGACCTCGACCGTCACGTGGCTGCGTTGCCGACGCGCGAACAGGAGGTGGTGCGCGGTCTGACCGTGCACGGCCGTACGGTCCGTGAACTCGCATCGTCGCTCGGCATGAAGGAGGCGACGGTCCGCGTAGCCTTGCATCGAGGCTTGAAGCGGCTCGCCCTTGCCGCCCGGCGCGAACGCTCGTGAGAACCGACGACCTCGTCCGGCTGCTCGCGGCGGACGCACGCCGAGCGACGCCGCTGCGAACCGCCGTCCCCCTTGCAGCGATCGCTAGCGGAGCGGCAGCCTGCCTCGCCTTCGTGGCGATCATAGGGGTAAGGCCGGAACTGCTGTCGGCGATGTCGGACCCCCGGGTCGCGTTCAAGTTCGCGTTCGCGGCGAGCGTCGCGACAGCGGCCGTCGCTTATGGACTGAGGGTGATCAGACCTGAGGATCGCCCTTCGGGCTTCGTCTTTGGCGTCCCCGTGCTCGCCCTTCTCCTCATCGGTGTCGTGGTCGAAACGTCCGTCACGCCGATAGCCGCCTGGCCTTCGGCTGCCCTTGGCTTCTCACCATTCAGGTGCGTCGGTCTCATCGTCGCGACCTCGCTCCTGCCGATCGCAGCCCTGCTTCAAGCGATGCGCCCCGGCGCACCGGCGCGCCCGGGCGTCGCTGGGGCGGCGGCGGGTCTCGGCGGCGGCGCGATCGGGGCGATGGTGTTCGCGCTCTACTGCCCGAACGACTCGGTGCTCTTCGTCGCGATCTGGTACGTGCTCGCCTTGGGGAATCGCTTGCGCACTCGGGGCGGCGCTCGGTGCAAGGAGGCTGGCGTGGTAGCCCATCAGATGATCGCGCGGCCCTCACCGCGGCGCAGGAGCCTGGCGTGAGTCGCGCTCCCGAACCAGTTCCGAGCATGGAACCACTGAAGGGCATCCGGGCCTGCGTCTTCGACGCCTACGGCACGCTGTTCGATTTTGCGTCGGCGGCGGCCCGGTGCCGAGGCGACCTCGGCCCAGATGGGGAGCGGCTGACGGCGCTCTGGCGTGACAAGCAGCTGCAGTACACGTGGCTGCGCGCGATCCAGGGGCGGCACGCGGATTTCTGGCAGGTGACGGGCGATGCCCTCGACTACGCGCTCGACACGCTCGGGATCGTCGATCACCCGCTGCGCGAGAGGCTGATGTCCCTCTATCTCTCGCTCGATCCGTTTCCGGAGGTGCCGGCCATGCTGGCCGAGCTGAAGGCGGCCGGCATCACGACGGTGATCCTGTCGAACGGCTCGCCCAGGATGCTGGAGGCTCTCGTCGACCATGCCGGTCTCGCAGATCGTCTCGACCACGTCCTGTCCGTCGAGGAGGTCGGCGTCTTCAAGCCCGACCCGAGGGTGTATCAGCTGGCCGTGGAGCGATTGGGAATGCCGCCGGAAGCGATCAGCTTCCAGTCCTCGAACGCCTGGGATGCCTACGCCGCTTCGGCGTTCGGGATGCAGGTCGTCTGGTGCAACAGGTACGGCCAGAGGCCGGAACGGCTGCCCGGGGCGCCGGACCGTGAGGTCCGCAGCCTGGCCGAGCTGCCGGGCTTGATCGGACTTCAGTAGGCTCGTTCCTTACGTCAAACGGAGATCTTCGATGGCCCATCGCTCGACACTCGTTCCCCGGCAACCCGTCCCCGCGTTGAGGTTGAAGCTCGCGGGCGACGGCAGCTTCGACCTCCGGACGGAGAAGCCCGAGCGCTTCACGCTCCTGGTGTTCTACCGCGGCCTGCACTGCCCGATCTGCAAGGGACAGCTGAAGGACCTCGAGGCCAAGCTGCCCGAGTTCGACAAGCGCGGCGTGAGCGTCGTCGCCCTTTCATCCGATGCCCAGGACCGCGCCGAGCGGGCCAAGGCGGATTGGGGGCTGGCCAACCTGCGGCTCGGGTACGGCCTCGATCTCAGCGCCGCTCTCGACTGGGGGCTGTACATCTCGACGGGCCGGGGGCCGACCTCGGCCGGGATCGAGGAGCCACCCCTATTCTCGGAACCGGCCATTTACCTCGTCCGGCCCGACGGCACACTCTATTTCGGGAGCGTGCAGACGATGCCCTTCGCCCGTCCGCACTTCGCCGACATCCTCTCCGCGATCGATGTCGTCGTGGCGAAAGACTACCCGGCCCGCGGCGAGGTCGTCGACCTGCCGCGCGCGGCCGCATAGACCCTTTGACCCGGATCCCTACGATGAAGCTCGCCCTCCTCGGACCTGCTCTCGCCGGGTCTTTGATCCTTGGATCGGCAGGAGCTCGAGCGCAATCGCCGATGCCGCCAGCCGTCGCGAGCGGACCGGCCGGCCTCGTGGTGGTCAACAGCGCACACCCCGTCGCCGTGACGGAGCGCCGCCTCGTGCAGGCGATCGAGGGCGCGGGCCTGAAGGTCGCCGCCCGGATCGATCACGAGGCCAACGCCAAGAGCGTCGGGCTCACGCTGCCGCCAACGGTTCTCGTGATCTTCGGCAACCCGAGGGCGGGAACGCTGCTGATGGAGCAGAGCCGGTCCGTCGGCATAGACCTTCCCTTGAAGGCGCTGATCTGGGAGGCAGAGGGCCGGGTCAAGCTCGCCTACACCGACCCGAGGCAGCTCGCGGGCCGCCACGGCATCCCCGAGACGACGCCGGTGCTGTCGCAGATCGCGCAGGCCCTCGAGCGGTTCGCGGCCGTGGCGACGGCGCAGTAGAGGTCCGAGCGACGCTGGAGAAAACCGTCCCCGCCCGCATCGCAATCTCGACGGTCAGATCTCCCGACCTCCGCGATAGCGAGCGAAGGTCCGGCGCTCCGCCGCCCCGAACAGGACCACGTCGTACGTGTCAGGCTCGGCTCCCTCGACCTCCATGCCGGGCGATCCGACCGGCATGCCGGGCACGGCGAGGCCGATGCCTTTCGGCTTCTCGGTCAGGAGGCGCTTGATGGCGCCGGCCGGCACATGCCCCTCGATGACGTAGCCGCCTACCTGGGCGGTGTGGCAGGAGGCCAGCGCCCGAGGAACGCCGAGCTTCGCCTTGAGCGGATTGACGGGCCCTTCCGTCACGGTCGCCCGGAAACCCTCCTGCCTCAGGTGGGCGACCCAGGCCTCGCAGCAGCCGCAGCTTGGATCCTTGGTCGCGGCGACCTCCGGAAGCGGCTCCGCGCGAACCGGCCCGACGAGAGCGAACGTCGCCTGCCCGGCACGCGCCCGGCGACGGGTGGAGGTGAATCTCTGCATTCTGGGTCTCCTTGAGTCAGCGGAAGAACAGGAACTTGATCAGCGCGGCGACGATCAGGATCACCAACGCAAGGCCGCACGGCGTGCCGCTTCGTGATCCCGGTCGTGTCGAAGACACGCGAGAGGCGATCGAAATCTTCGTATCGCGACGAAAACAGGCCGCGCGCGACCGCCGCAACATCACTCTGGAGAAGGACATGAGGTGGCGCAGCCGTAGCCAGCGAAAGGAGGGTGGCACGTCGAGTCATGCACTTCTCTCTTCGAGTGCCGCCACTCATGGTTCCCGTCGGGCTAATCGCTCACCCCCGCGTTTTGCTCGCCTCGTGAAGAACCTTCCCGCGATCCCGAAGATCGACGACGGCTCCGCTTTTCATGACGAATGTCACGCGCTGCAGTTCGCCCAGGTCCTGAAGCGGATCCCCGTCCATAGCGACGAAATCGGCGTACTTCCCGGCCTCGATCGTTCCTACGCGGTCCTCCCAACCCAGCAGCTCCGAGGCGTTCACGGTGGCCATGCGGATAATCTCGAGCGGAGCGAGACCGGAAAGGCGGTAGGCCTCGAACATGCGCAAACTGGCTTGGCCGCGCGTCTTGCCTGGCCATATGAAGGCCATGTCCGAGCCAGCCGCCATCCTGACGCCAAATCTCTTCGCTCGCTGAAGTCGCTCGCGGGCCCCTTCCTGGAACTTGATGAAGCCATAGAGTTCGGCAGGCCGCTCGGCTTCGGGAGCCAACGTCTTGTTGATGATTTCTGCGAGGGCGGCTGGCGTTAGATCCGTCGGCACCAGAAAGATGCCCTTATCGTGCATCGCCTTCAGACTCTCGTCGCTGACTTCGTAGGCGTGCTCGACGGAGTCCACACCGGCTTCAACCGACACCTTGACGGCCTCCTCCGTGTTTGCATGGGCTGCGACCTTAAATTTCAGGCGGTGGGCCTCGTCCACAATCGCCCTCATTTCCTCGACCCGCAGAGTTCGCCTGCCGTCGTCGACGATGATCTTGATGTAATTCGCCCCGATGTGGATCGCTTCGCGGACCGCTTCGGCGGCGTCCTCAACCTTGCCGACGATCAGGAACTCCTGGCGGACGAGGGCCTTTGCCGACTCAGCTTGAACGTAGATGTGCTCGCCGCCCGGGGGCGCCAGCTTCTTGGTCACGGCGATCAAATGGGGTCCGACGACCCAGCCATCCTCAATGGCATCGCGCAGCGCGGCGTCGCCATTGCCGCCGGAATCCCCCATATCCCGCACGGTGGTGAAGCCGACTTGCAGCATCTCCCGAGCGGTTGCCGCACCCCACAGGGCCTGGCGGGCCTGCCTGCCTTGTACGATCCGGATTATTGCTCCCTCGTAGAAATTGACCCCCAGGCTGCGGGCATCGAGGAGATGAGTGTGAGTGTCGATCAGTCCTGGCAACACCGTCGCCTTGCTCAAATCGACGACGAGAGCGTCCTTGACGACGTGCGCTTCCACCTCGGCCAATGGCCCGACCTCCTTGATGCGTTCGCCTTCGACAAGGATGCCCTGGTTTTCCGAGTAGCGGCCTGACCTCACGTCGAGCAAGCGTCCGACCTTGACCAGGGTGGTTGCGGTCGGAGCAGGGGCGGGTTGGCCCAAGGCGAACTGCGTCGAAAGACCAGAAACGAAGAGGAATGCAACAAGGGCAGCAAGTCGCGGGCGCATTGGAAGCCTCCTATCTTCAGCCTACTTGTCGATCGTTCAAGTCAGGGCGTGAGGACCAGCCAGGACTTCCGAGGCTGGTCGCCGTACTACGAACGAAGACCTCTCCTTGATTCTAAAGGACGGCGCGGCGTGGACGGTCGTGAGTTTCGACCGGCAGAAACGACCACTCCTGCGGGCCCTTACAGAGCAACAGCGCATTCAGGGTCCGTGCCGCTGCCGAGCGAGCATGGATTCGCCGAGACAGTAGAACGAGACCGCCAGCAGCACGACGTCCTTGAGCAGGAACTGACCCGGCATCGCCGAGAGCGCCGGAAATCCTCCGGCGCGCGGCTCGGCCACGCCGGGCGTGGTGAACAGGAAGCTGAGCGTGACCAGGAACGTGAGAACCGAGATCGCGGCGCCAATCATCGACAGCCTCGGCGAGAAGATGCGGGCCGCGAGCAGGAGCCCCGCCGTGATTTCCACTAAGCCTAGCATGCGGGACGTGCCGCCGATCCCGAGCAGCGCATGCCACCAACCGACGAAGGGGCTGTTCATGACCAGACCGGCGATCCCGGCAGCCTCGTAGTCGGTGAACTTCATCGCCCCGATCCAGAGAAAGACGAGGGCGAGCGCGCAGTAAAGCGCCATGGCGGAGACCCGCGTCAGCGTCTCGGCTAGACCAGGAGTAGTCCCCGCGACGGAGAAAGCTGGATCGTTATGAGAGGCGGTCGTAATCATGTCGTTCTCCTGGCGGCAGAGCGGTCAGAACGTGGGCTGGATGGGCATGGGCGGGAGCAGCACCTTATCGATGACGTGCACGATCCCGTTGTCCACCCGCATGTCGGGAGCGGTGATGGTGGCGTCGTTGACCTTCACGCCGGTCGCCATGGGGGTCAGCACCACCGGCGCGCCGATCAGCGAATCGGCCGCCCGAGGCATTGGGCCGAGGTCGCGCGTGATGAGACGTCCGGCGAGCACGTGATAGCTCAGCACTTTGGCGAGTTCCCCCTTGTTGGCAGGGTTCATCAGCCGCTTGGCGACGTCCGGCGGGAGCGCCGCGAAGGCCGCGTCGGTGGGCGCAAAGACCGTGAAGGGGCCAGGGGTCTTCATCTTGGCCTCGAGCCCCGCCTGCTGCACCGCCTTGAGCAGCATCGTGAACTGGCCAGCCTTCCGGGCGGTCTCGACGATGTCGTCCGAACGGGCTGGGCCCATCGTCGCCCAGAGTCCGGCGCCGAGCACGATAGCTCTCAGTCTCAGATGAGGTCTCATAACGCGGTCCCTTTTCCGTACGAGTAAGCTTCAGTCCGGATAAATTCCGAACCAAAGCAGGTCAGAGCCATTCATCGCCCAGCCGTGCGAAGCGTCTCCGGCACGATGCTAGCAGGCTGAGGAAAAACGGGTGAGCGCAGCCCGAGTTGGGTGGTCATGCAGCCTGAGAGTTCGGATGGCGTTGCCGGGATGGTGGCTGGGCTGCCGATGAGGGGCGGTCCGGCTGGTCACGGAGCGCCGGCCAGGAGCTTGGGAAGCCTGATCAGGTTGT
>JAABUN010004731.1_pt1 | contig 17950 bp, 15 predicted proteins | sample 5559311 | NCBI WGS metagenome assembly JAABUN01 (sample SAMN10711877, study PRJNA513370) | rock metagenome | isolation source: Antarctica rocks | place: Antarctica: Victoria Land, Siegfried Peak sud | reverse complement strand
TGTCGTCGACGCGACCCGGGCCGGTCGCGATGACCTTGCCCTCCTGCGGCTTCTCTTTGGCGGTGTCCGGAATGACCAGACCGAAGGAAGTGGTCTGCTCTGCTTCGAGCGGCTGAACGAGGATGCGGTCCTCGAGCGGCTTGATCGTGACTGCCACGTCAAACCCCTTTCACGTGTGATGTTGTGCGCGGATGGTGGTCGGTCGAGATGTCGTCGCGGTGCCACCTCGGCCGGTTGCCCCTGCAAAGGAGCTGGCACACTCCGGGGGAGAGTGCCAATGTGACATTAGCACTCGGTCTCGCTGAGTGCCAGAACCGCCCCGGGCTAGACGAGGGAAGGGACCGGGGAAGTGACCGAGGAGGTGACCCGATCCGGCCGGGCCGGGGTTGACTTCGAATCCCTCAGGCTCCGACCCGATGGGCGACCACCGCGACTGCCCCCCGCGGCGTCCGAGACACGATCAGGGTTGCCGCCAGCGGGCCGGCCAGGCCCAGTCGGGAGCGCAAGACAGCCGGGTCCACATCCAGACCACGCTTCTTGATCTCCAGGGTGCCGACCCGGTGCTCGCGCAACCAGCGCTTGATGGTCTTGACCGTGTACGGCAGCACCTCCACGACCGAGAAGGCGGCGGCGAACGGGGTCGGAAGCAGCGCGTCGGCGCTCAGATAGGCGATGTGCGGGTCGAGCAGACCCGCACCCAGCCTCCGGCCGAGCTGGGTCACCCCCCCGGCCCGGATCACCGACCCGTCCGGTTCGTACACGAAGGCCCGCACCTCCCCGACCTCCAGCGGCTCCGCCGGCTCGGTGACGAGCCGCTGGTCGGGCCAGACCAGGGCGGAGCGGCGTCCGGCGACCGCACCCGATCCCGCCCACAACGACACCTCGACGACCTCGCTGCGGTGCGTCACCCACTCGGCCTCGACCCCGTCGGGGATCATGGCATGCGGCAGCGCCGGCCCCAGCTTGACCCCGGCCACGCGGTCGCCGGTCAGCAGCCCGGTGACCAGCGACCAGTCCGGGGTGAAGTCCTCGACCCGCCACAACCGGCCTCGGTCGCCCCGCCGGGCGGGGTCGAGGAAGACGGCGTCCGCAGGGTCGAGCCCGGGCACCACGTCGGCGGCGTCCGCGCAGAGCGCCGTGCCCCGACCGGCCAGGTTGGCGCGCGCCACCTGGGCCGTCCCGGGGTCGATCTCGACCGCGAGGACCTCCAGGCCCGCGCGGGCGAACGCCAGCGCGTCCGCACCGATCCCACTGCCCAGATCGACGACCCGGCGGGCGCCGGCGGCGGCCAGCCGCCGCGCGTGGTGGTCGGCGACCTCGGGTCTGGTGGCCTGCTCCAACCCAGGCCGGGTGAAGAACATTTCGGCGGCGGCCTCGCCGAACTTGACCCGGGCCCGGCGGCGCAGCGAGACCTGGTGCAGAGCCTGGGCGGCCAGCTCGGGACCGAAGCGGGTACGGAGCCGGGTGGCCGCCGCCAGCGAGTCCGGGTCGGGCTCGACGGCCGCGGCGGCCAGTGCCTCTGCGGTGAGCCCGAACGGCAGCACCGGCGGGGTCAACACAGGATCGGGGTCAACAGGATCGGGGTCAACACAGAATGCGGTGGACCGGCAACGAGGAGTCGGCGCCGACATCCAGGCTGGAGGGGCGGCCACCGTCGACGACGATCTCGGCCCCGAGCACCGCGATCATGGCGCCGTTGTCGGTGCAGAGCGCAGGTCGCGGCGTACGGAGGTTGATCCCCCGCTCGGCGGCACGTTCAGCCAGCAGTGCCCGCAACCGTCCGTTCGCCGCCACCCCGCCGCCGATCAGCAGGTCCGTGGCACCGGTCGCTGCGCAGGCGTCCATCGCCTTAGCGCTGAGGACGTCGCAGACGGCCTCCTGGAAGGACGCGGCCACGTCGGCGAGCGGCACGTCCAGTCCGTCGCGCTCCCGCGACTCGACCCAGCGGGCGACCGCGGTCTTCAACCCGGAGAACGAAAAGTCGAAACGGTGCTGCAGCAGGTCCTTGCGGGCGCTCAGCCCACGCGGGAACGCGACGTAGGACGGATCACCGGTCGCCGCCCGGTCGATGTGCGGACCGCCCGGATAGGGCAGACCGAGCACCCGAGCCACCTTGTCGTACGCCTCGCCGGCGGCGTCGTCGATAGTCGAACCCAGTTCGGTGATGCCCGAGGTGATGCTGTTCACCCGGAGCAGGGAGGTGTGTCCCCCGGAGACCAACAGGGCCACGCACGGGGTAGGCAGCGGTCCGTGTTCCAGCAGGTCGACGGCCACGTGCCCGGCCAGGTGGTTGACCGCGTACAGGGGCTTGTCCAAGGCGTACGCCAGGGCTTTCGCAGTGGCCAGTCCGACGACCAGGGCGCCCATCAGGCCGGGGCCGGCGGTGACCGCGATCGCGTCCAGCTCGGTCAGGTCGATGTCGGCGGTGGCGCAGGCGCGTTCCAGGGCCGGCACCATGGCCTCCAGATGGGCCCGGCTCGCCACCTCGGGGACGACGCCGCCGAAACGGACGTGCTCCTCGACGCTGGAGGCGACCTCGTTGGCCAGCAGCTGCCGTCCGCGCACGATGCCGACGCCGGTCTCATCACAGGAGGACTCGATACCGAGCACGAGGGGCTCAGCCATCGTCGTCCACCACCCCGAAGATCTTGCCGGGCCACTCGGAGAGGTCGTAGAGCTTCATGATCAGGGCGTGCCGACCCGGGCCGTAGTAGTCCCGCCGCGCCGACAGCTGCTCGAAGCCGATCTGCTGATAGAGCTTGATCGCCACCTCGTTGTCGTAGTCGACCTCCAAGATCACCGCGCGGGCGCCGAGCCCCCGGACCGCGGCCAACCCGGCTCGGACCAGGTGGGCGCCGATCCCCTGCCCGCGTAGCTCCGGGGCGACGACCACCCGGTGCAGGTCGGCGAGCTCGCCGACGGTCTTCAGCGCGATCACGCCGACGGGGTGGTGCCGACGAGCGATCAAGATCGTCCGCCCACTGCCCAGCAGCTCACCCTGCCAGCTCCGCTCACTCCACTGCTCGGCCGCGGGGAAGCCATCACCTTCCAAGATCATGATGGCGGCCAGGTCGTCCTGTCGGGCCGGCAGGACGCTGATCTCGGGGTGGGATCTGGAACCGATCATCCTTCGCCACCGATGACGTGGTGTGTGCCCCGATGGTGCAGCACGGACTTGCGTCGTACGGACTCGACGGCGTCGGGCCGACGCAGGTAGAGCGGTTCCTGGCCGGCGTCGCTCAGCTCGGACCCGCGGACCGCCAACACCCCCGGGTCGAGGGTGCGCGGGCCCGGGGCGCTCAGCAACCGGTCGGCGTAGAGGTCGGCGGCGGGGCCGATGGTCGGCAGCCGGGGCAGATCGTCCGGTGAGCTCACCTCGGGTCCGTCGATCCGTTGGCCGGCGCCGTCGTAGCGAGCCCAGTAGACCTCGCGCCGCCGGGCATCCGTGGCCACCAGGAAGTCGGCACCGGGAGTCCGGTCCGGCCACTGTGCGGCGAGCACGTCGAGGCTGCAGACACCCCGTACGTCGATGCGCAGCACCGAGCCCAGGGTCCGGGCGGTCACGATCCCCACCCGCAGCCCGGTGAACGGCCCCGGACCGAGACCGACGACGATGCCGTCCAGATCCGCGATGGTGTGACCGCAGGACTCCAGGCAGCGCTTGATCAGCGGGGTCAGTTGCTCGACGTGGGCCATCCGGTCGGCGACGACCGCGGTGCCGAGCACCGTCCCCGCGCGGGCCAGTCCCACAGCCACCACGGTGGAGGTGTCCACCCCCAGGACCAGACCCCCGCCGTTCACTGCGCGAGCCGGCTCAGGTCGACATCGGCCCAGCGCGGACCGACCCCTGAGAGCGTCACGATCCGCGGGCTGGTGTCGGCCGATCCCGAGAACGCGTCCGGTGCCGCCACCGGGGAGGTCCAGATGTCGATCTCCAGGCGGTCGTCAGCCAGCCACTCGGCGACGCCCTGTCCCCACTCGACCACGGTGACGGCCTCGGCCAGGGTCGCGTCGAGATCGAGATCGTCCAGCTCGGACGGCGTCGCCAGCCGGTAGGCGTCGACGTGAACCAGCAGTGGCCGACCCCTGGTGGAGGGATGCTGCCGGGCGATCACGAACGTGGGCGAGATGATCGGGCCCTCGCTGGCCAGACCACGCCCGATGCCCTGGGTGAGGGTGGTCTTACCGGCCCCGAGGTCCCCGGAGGCGATGATCACGTCGCCGGCGCGAAGCAGACCGGCCAGCCGCTCGCCGAGTCGCATCATGTCCTCGGCGGTGGGCACCGTCACGGCGAGGGGCAACGGCTTGACCAAGATCACCCCGTTCGGGGCCGCCCGGTCGACCAGGAACCCCCGGTGCTGCCAGAAGGCGATCAGCTCGACGAACTCCCCACGGGCGAACAGCTCCACCTTGCGGTAGCCGAGGGTGGCGGCGAGCTCTTCGGCGGCAGCGACCATCGCCGAGGCGATGCCGTGCCGCTGGAAGTCGGGGTGCACGCAGACGCGCTGGAAGGTCGCACCCGACCCGGCCGCGGCGACCAGAATCACTCCGGCGGGTTGGCCGCTGACGGTGGCGTAGATGCCGCCGCCACGACTCAAGGTCGCGGCCACCGTCGCCGGCGTCTCGTCGATCGCCGTGGAGGGCGGGTCCAGTGGTGGTCGGGCCCCGAAGGCCGCGTGGATGACGTCGACCATAGCGGCGGCATCGACCTCCGATGCCACCGCGACGACCAGATCAGGAACCGAGACACTCACCGGCGGCAAGGGTTGCGACTTCTGCTCGACCAGGATCAGGCGCTGTAGGCGCGTCGCTGCGAGCGCTGGGCCCGCCGCTCGCCGTCCCGCGCACCGCCCCCGGCCGAGCGAGCACCGTCGCGACCACCACGACCGCGGGGTCGCTCACCGTTCGGTCGGCGGCGGGCCGGCGGGGAGATGATCCGCTGGTAGTCAGTCTCGCTGATCGGCTCACCGCTCGGCTGCTGGGCCCCGGTCACGGCCACCAGCTCGGTGTCACCGGACTGGGCCGGCAGAGCGACCGGGCGTACGCCGGCCTGGCTGGTCAGCGAGTTGATCTCGCGACGCTGGTGAGGAAGCACCAGAGTGATCACCACACCGGTGCCACCGGCACGAGCCGTACGGCCGGCACGGTGCAGGTACTCCTTGGGACCCCCGGGCGGGTCGGCCTGGAGGACCAGTCCGATGTCGTCCACGTGGATACCGCGGGCCGCGACGTCGGTGGCGACCAGAACGGGGACCTGCCCGGTCTTGAACGCTTCCAGGATGCGCGTCCGTGCGCCCTGAGCGAGGCCGCCGTGCAGCGCGCCGGCGGTGATGCCGACGCCACGGAGCTGCTCGGCGACCCGGTCGGCCCCGCGCTGGGTGCGTACGAAGATCAGCGTGCGGCCTTCCCGGCTGGCGATCTCCGCCGTCAGGATCACCTTGTCCTTCGGCGCGATGTGCAGCACGTGGTGCGCCATCGTGGTCACGCTGGCCTGGTCGCTGTCCACCTCGTGGGTCAGCGGCGACTGCAGGTACTTCCGGACCAGCCGGTCGATCGCCCCGTCCAAGGTGGCGGAGAAGAGCATCCGCTGGCCACCGGAGGGAACCTCGTCGAGGATCTGGGTGACCGCCGGCATGAAGCCCAGGTCCGCCATGTGGTCGGCCTCGTCGAGGACGGTCACCTCCACCCGGCTCAGGTCCACCGCACGCTGCTCCATCAGGTCGATCAGTCGACCGGGGGTGGCCACCACGACGTCGACACCGTGCTGGAAGGCACGCAGCTGCGGGGTGTAGGACATGCCGCCGGCGACGAGCACGATCTTCAGCCCGGCGGTCCGGACCAGCGGGGTCAGCGCCTCGACCACCTGCATGGCCAGCTCGCGGGTCGGCACCAGGACCAGACCGCGGGGTTTGGAGCTGTCGGCCCCGGCGAGCTGGGCGATCATCGGCAGACCGAAGGCCAGGGTCTTGCCCGAGCCGGTCTGACCGCGGCCGAGGATGTCGCGACCCTGGAGGGCGTCCGGGATCGTCGCCGACTGGATCGGGAACGGAGCGGTGATGCCCTGAGCGTGCAGAGTGGCGACCATGGAGGCCGGCAGACCGAGACTGGCGAAGTCACCGGCCACCGGGGTGCCCGCCGTGGTCTCGGAGTCGGGGTTGGTGGCGGGGCGTACGGGGCGGTCCTGTCGAGACAGCACGGTTGAGGTCCTCGGGGTGAAGTCGGCTGATCGAGCCGGACGTTGGTGGTCGCTGGCATCGCGGCGCGGGGGCCGGGTGTCCGAACGATCGGAGAAGTTGTTGCTGGTGCGGTTGCTGCTGGGGCGGTTGCTGGAGCGCGGCCGCTCGTCGTCGCCGCGCTCGGGGCGCTCGGGGCGCTCGGGGCGCTCGGCGTAGCGGGGAGCCCGGTCGTTGCTCGCCGGGCGATCGCCGTAGCCGTTGGAGACCCGGCCCCGCGAGCTGCTGGTGGGACGCTCGCCGTACGCCGCTTTGCGGTCGGCGTAGCTGCTCGATCGTCGGGCTTCGGTGCCGTCCTTGCGGTCGCCCCAGGTGGTGGTCGGTCGGGAGGCGGTTCGGCTGTCGCGCCGGCCGTAGGTCTTGGCGCCGGAACGGCCCCGACCTGCGTCGTCGCGCCGCGGACCATCCGTACGCCGGTCGCTGCCGGCCTCGCTGCGCCGGTCGGTGAAACCAGAGTTCCGGTTCGGCCGGGACTCGCGATCGCCGGCTTCGCGACGCGGGCTGGACGTGCGCTCGGCACCGGCGGTGCGTCCTCGAGCCTCGGAGCTCGATGCTTCCCGGTCGAAGGGGGCGTCGTCACGGGTCCGAGTGGAGCGGGGCAGCCCGCCACCCCGGCGTGGTGAATGACCCCGGGCCGCCCGGTCGGCCGAGGACCACCGCTTCTTGGGCGTACCGTCGGCCTTGCTGGATTTGGCCCGCGCCGTGCGCGCAGCTTTGACCGTCGTGGTCTTGCTCGGCATGTCGTCTCACTTCTTCCGCTCACGGCGGACCTCGAATTCAGGCACGTCAACGCCCGAATCCGAAACATTCGTGGAGGGAAGACGAACCCAGCTGCGCCAGCCTCCATTGGACGGCGCTCATGGACCGGCGACAACGGCCACCGGGAGGACAGAGCCTAACACCGGGCTTGCAGCTTTCCTAACCCGCGTGAGCAAAGTTCCGGGCGAGGTCACGGAGTCCCTGCTGGCGCCTCCTCAACGTGATGGCGCACCCCGTCCTGAGGATGCAGGACCACCCTCAGGATGCCGGGGCTCCACCAAGAGGAACCAGCGATTCGACGTCGCCGTCAGTACGCCCTTCACGGGCGGCTGAGACCCCGGCGCCTGATCCTTCTCAGCAAACCGTCCAATGCGTCGTTGAACACCCCGGCGTGCTCGATCATCCCGAGGTGCCCGCAGTGGGGCACCGTGATGGTCTCGGTGTGCGGCAGCAGCTCGACCATCCTGTCGGTGTGCGCGATGGGGGTGATCGCGTCGTCGGCCCCGCCGATGATCAAGGTCTCCACCAGTCCAAGAGTCGGGAAGGCGACGTACTCGTCGAGCTCGGCGAACGCCGGGTAGAAGTCGGCCACCACGTCCAGCGGGGTCCCGGCGAGCATCTCGCTGACGTACTCGACGTAGCTGGCCGGGACATCGGAGTCGAAGGCGAACCGCTTCGTCACCACGTAGCCGAGATCGCTGCCCGCCTTGCGGGTGGTCTCGATCAGAGCGGGGACCCGGTTGACCCCGGCCAGCAAGGGTTGCACGATCTTCGAGAAGGCCCGGCCGGGGATCGCACGGACCGGGGAGTGATCGGCCATCCCACCCGCAGCGGTGGAGAACAGCGCGACACCGACCACCTTGCGCTCGAACAGCTGCGGGCGGGTCTGGGCAAGGTGCATGATCGTCATGCCGCCCATCGAGTGGCCGATCAGCACGACGGGCTCGTCCCCGGTCAGCTCGGTCAAGATCATCGCCAGGTCGTCGGCGAGCTGCGGGATCCGGCACCGATCGGCCTCGGAGCGGCTGGACCGGCCGTGGGAGCGTTGGTCATAAAAGACCTGCCGGAGCACCCCCCGAAAGTGCTTGCGCTGAAAATGCCAGTTGTCCAGGCTGAGGGCGTAGCCGTGCACGAACACCAGGGTGGGTTCGCCGTGGACCGGTGCGTCGGGCTCGTCGATCTCGGTGTGCAGCAGCACCCCGTCGGAGGTGGCCAGGCTCGGGCCGGAGGACCGCAAGGAGAAGAAGGGCTCGTCGTCGATCCGGGAATCACGGTTCAACCGCTTCGCGACCACCCGCTTCTCCAGCTCCAGGCCGGCGGCGATCCCACCCGCAGCCAGCGCGGCCACGCCGGCCAGCAGACCGAGTCCCCTGGCCAGCCGGCTCGGCTCGGGGAGGCTGACGGCCGGCAGGCCGTGACGTGTCCGGGCGGGAATGGCCAGCCGGCTGAGCGCCGTCACGGCCGGCTTGCGTACCGGGATCGGGAAGACAGCTCGGGCCATCAGCCCGCCCCGGCGTCGAGGTAGCGGCGCGGCACCCTGACCCCGATCCGGGTGACGATCTCGTAGCCGATGGTGTCGCACCAGCGGGCCCAGTCCGCCGCGGTCGGCTCCCCGGCCGTACCAGGACCGAAGACGATCAACGGATCGCCGGGTTCGGCCACCGCTGCGGGCCCCAGGTCGACCACGAACTGGTCCATGCAGACCCGCCCCCGGATCGGCGCCCGGCCCGTCGGCAGCCCGACCTCGGCCCGGTTGCTGCCGTGTCGGGGGATGCCGTCGCCATAGCCCAGCGGCACCAGGCCGAGGGTGGTGGGCTGTTCGGCGGTCCAGGTCCAGCCGTACGACACCGAGGTCCCGGCCTCGACCGGCTTGACTCCCGCCAGCTGGGCGCGAAGCCGCATCACCGGTTGCAGCGCGATCCTGGCCAGGGCGGCGAGCCCCGGCGCCGGCTCGATCCCGTACGCGGCGATGCCCACCCGGACCAGGTCCAACCGGGCCTGCGGCACGATCAGCGCGGCGGCGGAGTTGCCCAGGTGTCTCACGGTGGGCTCGAGACCGACCGCGCGGGCCTGCTCGTACGCCCGTCGGAACGCCTCGATCTGCAGCTCCACGGAGGGATGACCAGGCTCGTCCGCGGCAGCCAGGTGGGACCAGATGCCGACGATCTCGACCGCGCCGGACTCCTCCGCCTCAACCGCGGCCGCACAGACCTCAGCCCAGAGCCCGGCCGGGGCCCCGTTGCGGGACAGCCCGGTGTCGATCTTCAGGTGGACCCGCGCCGGGGCCTCCACGGTGGCTGCCGCGGCGACCAGCCGCGACAGCTGATCGACGGACTGAGCGGAGACGTCGACGCCGGCGGCGACCAGCGGGGTCAGGTCCTCGTCGGCGCCGTAAAGCCAGGCCAGCACCGGACCGGTGTCGCCGGCCGCACGCAGCGCCAACGCCTCACCCGGTGTGGCCACCCCCAGCCAGCTCGCTCCGGCCGCGCGGGCCTCCCGGGCGCACTCCAGCATCCCGTGCCCGTAGCCGTCGGCCTTGACCACCACCATCACCTGGGCCGGCGCGACCAGGTCGCGGATGGCGGTGACGTTCGCCCGGAAGGCGGCGAGGTCGATCTCGGCGCTAGCCGTGACCGGGTCGATCGCGGCCGTCACCTGTACGGCCCGGCCAGCTTGTCCCGGCGGCGCTGCAGGTCGGCGAGCAGGGGACCGACGGCCCGGGCGAGATCCTGCGGCGGCACCCCACCCGGGTGGGCGGCGGCGGCGGCGGCCTGTGCCGAGGCGCCCAGCACCGCGGCGTGGTGGGGCGACTCACCCGCCGCGAGCAGCGCCGCGCAGACCCCACCGAGCACGTCACCGGACCCCGCCTGCGCCGTCCAGGACGGGCCCGGGAGCGCCACCAGCACCTCGTCGCGGTCCGGTCGCGCGACCAGCTGGGTCGCCCCTTTGAGCAGCACGGTGGCGCCGGTCTGCTCGGCCCCGGCGCGTACGGCGCGGAGCGGGTCACCCTCCACCTCGGCACGTTCCTGCCCCAACAGCTTGGCCAGCTCTCCGGCGTGCGGGGTCAGCAGCCAGTTGTCGGGGCAGCGATCGGGTAGGTAACGCAGCCCGTCCGCATCCACCACGGCAGGAAGAGCGTTCTTGGCCGCCCGGGCCAGGATGTCGCGGCCGCCGTCATGGTCCCCCCAGCCGGATCCGAACAGGTTCGCCTGCACCCGACCGGGTGAGAAGACGACGTTGGGCAGCTGCGCGCCGATGATCTGAGCCGGCCGGTCCGCACCGAGGAATCGCACCATCCCCGCGCCGGCGTACACCGCGCCGTAGGTGCCCATCACCGCCGCGCCGGGGTATGTGTTCGAACCGGTGTCGATGCCGACCACGCCGCGGGAGTATTTGTCGCTGTCGGTGTCGGGGTACGGCCAGGCCAGGGCCAGGTCGTCGTACGTCATGGCGTGCAGGTCGGGGAGCACATCGGCGTCGCCGGCACCAAGACCGATGTCGACGACCTCGATCTCTCCGCACAGGCTCCGGGCTGGCTCGATCAGGTGGCAGGGCTTGAGGGCGCCGAAGGTGACGGTCCGGGTGGCCTGGATCACCCGCCCGGGGACCGCACCGGTGTCGGTGTCGACCCCCGAGGGCAGATCCACCGCGAGCACCGGGATGCCCCAACGCTCGGTCGCGGCGGCGGCAGTCTCCAGCGGCCCGGTCAGGCCGGCCCGGCCTCCGATGCCCAGCATCGCGTCCACGAACAAGTCGACCGACGGCCGGGGCCGAGCCCCGAGATCGTCCAGGGTGAGCTCGGCCAGCGTGCGGACCGAACCACCGGCGGCGAGCAGTGCGGCCAGGCCCGCCTCGTGCGTACGGTCGAGGCAGGCCACCGCCAGCACCCGTACGCCACGACGAGCCAGCCGGGCACCGGCGAACAGGGCGTCGCCGGCGTTGTTGCCCGTCCCCGCGAGGACTACCACCCGGGCCCCGTACGCCGCGCCGCGGGTCGTGTGCAGCAGGTCCAAGGCACTCACCGCCAGCCCGGCGGCGGCCCGCTGCATCAGCACGTCGTCGCCTTCCACGGCCATCACCGCCCGCTCGAGAGCGCGGATCTTCTCGGCGGTGTAGGCGAGGACGGTCATGCTTCGCACACCACGACGGCCGAGGCGATCCCGGCGTCGTGGGAGAGGCTGACGTGAATGGTCGCGATGCCGAGCTCCGAGGCCCGGGCGGCGACCGTCCCCCGGACCCGGAACTCGGGTTTGCCCACGCCGTCGGTGACGATCTCGCAATCCAACCAGGAAAGTCCGGCGGGCGCACCCAGGGCTTTCGCCAACGCCTCCTTGGCGGCGAACCGGGCCGCCTGCGAGGCCACCGGACGCTCCGCCTCCGCAGGGGTGAAGAGGCGGTGCACCAGGCCGGGGCGGCGGTTCACCGACTGGGCGAACCGGGCCACGTCGCAGACGTCGATACCCAGACCGATGATCACTCGACGGTGACGGACTTGGCCAGGTTCCGCGGCTGGTCGACGTCGTGGCCCTTCTGGGTGGCCAGCTCGCAGGCGAACATCTGCAGCGGCACGATAGCGACCAGCGGCTGCAGCAGGGTGGAGACCTGGGGCAGGGTGATCAGCACGTCGGCGAGCCCGGCGATCTCGTCATCGCCCTCTTCGGCCAGCACGACGGTCTTGGCGCCCCGGGCCCGGACCTCCAGGACGTTGGAGACCACCTTGTCGTGCAGCTGGTCCCGACCCCGGGGCGGCATCACCACGAAGACCGGCAGCTGGTCCTCGATCAGGGCGATCGGACCGTGCTTGAGCTCACCCGCCGCGAACCCTTCGGCGTGGATGTAGGCCAGCTCCTTGAGCTTCAGTGCCCCCTCCAGCGCCACCGGATAGCCGACGTGGCGGCCGAGGAAGAGCACCGACGGCTCGCCGGCGAAGTCGGCGGCCAGCTTCAGCACCGGGTCGATGTCGTCCAGCACCCGTTTGATCGCCGCCGGCATGCTCTGCAGCTCCCGCATGGTCGCCGCGATCTCGTCGTCGAACTTGGTGTTGCGGACCTGGGCCAGATAGAGACCGAGCAGGTAGCAGGCGACGAGCTGGGTGAGGAACCCCTTGGTCGAGGCGACCCCGATCTCGGGCCCGGCGTGGGTGTAGATCACCGCGTCGGACTCCCGCGCGATGGTGGATCCGTTGGTGTTGCAGATCGCCAGCACCCGGGCCCGCTGCTCCCGCGCGTGTCGGAGCGCCATCAAGGTGTCCGCGGTCTCCCCCGACTGGCTGATCGCCACCACCAGGGTCGTCGGACCGACGATCGGGTCCCGGTAGCGGAACTCGCTGGCCAGCTCGACCTCGCACGGGATCCGGGTCCAGTGCTCGATGGCGTACTTGGCCACCAGACCGGCGTACGAGGCGGTCCCGCAGGCGATGATCACGATCTTGTCCACGACCCGGAGCTCGGCGTCGCTGATCCGCAGCTCGTCCAGGGTCAGCCTGCCGTTCGCGTCGTAGCGTCCCAGCAGGGTGTCGGCCACGGCTCGGGGCTGCTCGTAGATCTCCTTGCGCATGAACCAGTCGTAGCCGCCCTTCTCCGCCGCGGACAGGTCCCAGTCCACGTGATAGGGCCGTACGTCGGCCGGCCGGCCGTCGAAGGTGGTGATCTGCACACCGTTCCGGGTGATCTGGACGACCTGGTCCTGGCCGAGCTCGATGGCTTCCCGGGTGTGCTCGATGAAGGCAGCGACGTCGGAGGCGACGAAGTTCTCCCCCTCCCCCACCCCGACCACCAGCGGGGAGTTCCGACGGGCGGCAACGACCACGTCGGGATTCAGCGCGTCCACCGCGACCAGGGTGAACGCGCCGTTCAACCGACGGCAGACCGTACGCATCGCCTCGTCCAGGGCCAGCCCGGCTTCGACCTGCACACCGAGCAGGTGGGCGACGACCTCGGTGTCAGTCTGGGAGGTCACCGTGATCCCGGCCTGCTCCAGCTCGGCGCGCAGCAGCGCGTAGTTCTCGATGATGCCGTTGTGCACGAGGGCCACCCGGCGGTTGGCCGAGACGTGCGGATGGGCATTGACGTCGTTAGGGGCGCCATGGGTGGCCCAGCGGGTGTGACCCAGCCCGAGCCCGGTCCGCGGCAGCTCCTGCTCCGCCAGCACCTTCTCCAGGTTTCCGAGCTTGCCCGCCTTCTTGGCCACGTGCAGGGCCGCGTCGGCGACGATGGCCACCCCGGCCGAGTCGTAGCCGCGGTATTCCAATCGGCGCAGGCCCCCGATCACGACATCCAACGCGGCCTGCGGACCGACGTAGCCGACGATTCCACACATGGGCGGAACATTACCCGTTGCCGCAGGTCGTGGCCGGAGGCCTCAGTCGCGACCCTCAGGGCATCACCACGATGCCGTCCTCGTCGCAATAGACGCGACGACCGGGGGTGAACACAACCCCGGCGATGCTGAGCGGGACGTCGACCTCTCCCGCGCCGGTCTTGCTGTTCTTCGCGGGGTTCGTCCCCAGCGCTTTGATGCCCAGCGACACTGCGCCCGCCCGGCCACCGAACGAACGGAAGGGCAGCGCCACCGACGCGAGCTGGTCGCCGTAATGGTCGACCAGGTCGGCCGTCGCCCGGGCGGGATCGATCATCTCAGGTCCTGGTGGGTCGCGTCCGGCGACGGGCCGGTTGGGCGCTCGAGTGCCTCGAACACCTCCGACCGCGGCAGGCGGCGCTTGATCAGCGGGTAGATGATCGGCCAGGCGAGCACCACGACCATGATCACGTACGCCGTGCACGCCAAGGGGGATAGAGCGTATCTCCCCGTACTGACTTCCACGCTGCCGAACAGCCCAGCCGGACTCCCGCTGGCCAGCTGGAGGGCGCGACGGCTCTGCAGCTCGATCAGCGGGCCCATGATCACGCCGACGATCAGGGGCAGCACGGGGATGCCGAACCGGCGCATCGCGAAACCGATCACGCCGAGTCCGAGCAGCAGGATCAGGTCGAAGGGCGATCCGTTGACCGCGTAGGCACCCATGGCGGCGAAGAAGAGGATGCCGGCGTACAGGTAGGGGCGCGGGATCCGCAGCAGCTTGGCCCACAGGGGTGCCAGCGGCAGGTTCAACACCACGAGCAGGGCGTTGCCGATGAACAGACTGGCCAGCAGGGCCCAGACCAGGGTGCTCTCCCGCTGCAGCAGCAGCGGACCGGGCTGGATGCCGTACGAGGTCAGCGCGGCCAGCAGCACCGCCGCCGTCGCGTTGGTCGGCAACCCGAGCGACAGCATCGGGACGAAGGTGCCGGCGGCCGAGGCGTTGTTGGCCGCCTCCGGTCCGGCGACGCCCTCGATGGCCCCGTGCCCGAACTCCTCGGGATGCCTGCTGAGCTTCTTCTCCAGGATGTAGGACAGGAAGGTCGGAATCTCCGCCCCCCCGGCGGGTACGGCGCCGAAGGGGAAGCCCAGTGCGGTGCCGCGCAGCCAGGGTTTCCAGGAACGTTTCCAGTCCTGCTTGCCCATGAAGGGCTGGCCCACCGGGATCACTTCGGCGGCCCGACGGCGCAGGTGGGCCGCAACCCACAGCGCCTCCCCCAACGCGAAGATGCCGACGGCCACGACGACCACGTCGACGCCATCGCCGAGCTGCGACACCCCGAAGCTGAGCCGGGACTGACCGCTGGTCCGTTCGATCCCGATCAGACCAATGGCCAAGCCGATCATCAAGGCGGCGAAACCCCGGATTCGGGAGGACCCAAGCACGGCCGTGACGCAGATGAAGGCGAGCAGGATGACCGCGAAGTATTCGGGAGCGCCCATGGAGATCGCGAACTTGGTCATCACCGGCGCCGTGAACACCACCAGCAGGGTGCCGATGGTGCCGGCCACGAAGGACCCGATCGCCGCGGTGGCCAGAGCTTGGGCAGCCCGACCACCCTTGGCCATCAGGTTGCCCTCGATCGCGGTCACCACCGAGGAGGACTCGCCGGGGGTGTTCAACAGGATCGAGGTGGTCGAGCCGCCGTACATCCCGCCGTACAGGATGCCGGAGAGCATGATCATGGCGCCGACGGGCTCCAGACCGTAGGTGATCGGCAGTAACAGCGCCACCGTCATGGCCGGCCCGATGCCGGGCAGCACACCCACCGCGGTCCCGACCGTCACCCCGATCAGCGCCAGCAGCAGGTTGAGCGGGGTGGCCGCCGTGACGAAGCCGTCCAGCAGCAACTGGAGGTTGTCCATCAGAGGATTCCTTGCAGGATGCCCGCGGGGAGGTTGACCCCCAGACCGATCGCGAAGCCGTAGAACGTGCCCAGCGACAGACCAGCGGCGATGAAGAGGTCCCGGACGACGTGCCGACTGCCCAGGGCCAGCGCCGCTCCGTAGAAGAGCAGGCCACCGCTGATCACCCAGCCGAGCAGGTCGATCAGCACGATGTTGGCGGCGAAGACGGCAACGAGCATCAGCACGGTCTTCAGATCCATCGAAGCCTCGAGATCGACGTCCTCACCGCTCTCCGCCTCCGCCCGGTCACCCCGACGGATCGCGAGAGCCAGGGCGCCGGCCAGAACGAGCGACACCACTCCCACCACGATGGGGGCGGGTCGCGGTCCGAGCGGGTCGACGCCGGTCAGGTTGTTGCTGAGCCTGCTGGCATCCACCAGCAGCAGAACGCCCAGCCCGGCCATGAACAGGCAGGGCACGTATTCCACCAGCGGTGGGTGACCACGCTCGGCGACGAGCAGGGCCTGGCTCATGCCAAGCCCAAGGTCGTGAGCACGTCATCGACCCGCTTGGTCTGGTCGTCCATGTAGGTGGCGAACGCGTCACCGGTCACGAAGGCATCGGTCCAGCCGTTCTTGCTCAGCACCTCTTTCCACTCCGCGCTGTCGTGCATCGTGGTCACGGCTGTGACCAGGGCGGCCTTGTCGGTGTCGCTGATCCCGGGAGGGGCAACGATCCCCCGCCAGTTGGTGAACTCGAGCTTGATACCCGACTCGGTCAGCGTCGGGGCGTCGATGGCGTCGACCCGGGCCGGACCGCTGATCGCCAGGACGCGTACGTCTCCCGCCTCGACCTGGTCCAGGAACTCCCCGACCCCGGAGGCGGCAAAGGCCACCTTGCCGCCGAGCACCGCGGGCAGCAGGTCGCCGCCACCGTCGTAGGAGACGAAGTTGACCTGCTTGGGATCGATACCCACGGTCTGGGCCAGCTGCATCGGCAGCAGGTGGTCGGGCCCGCCCGGGGAGGACCCGCCGCCGACGGCCATGGCCTTCGGATCGGCCTTCCAGGCCGCCACCAGGTCGGTGATGTTCCGGTAAGGCGAGTTCTTGGCCACCACGATCGCTCCGGACTCCTCGATCACCTTGGCGATCGGTACGGTCTGGTCGAGCTTGGCGTCGGACTTGTTGGTGTACTGCGCGCCGACCACGCCAAGGCCCATCATCATCAACAGCTTGCCGTTGCCCTTCTCGGACACGACGCGGGACAACCCGACGGTCCCACCGGCGCCCGCGAGGTTGAAGACCTCGACGTTGTCGGTGGCCTGCACATCGTCCATCACCTTGGCTGCGGCGCGGGCCGTGGTGTCGTAGCCGCTGCCGGCGGTGTTCGGCACCATGAAGCGCAGCCCGCTGATCGGCTGGGCCGAAGCCGCGGCCCCGCCGGGTTCGTTCTGGGAGGCCGTCGCTCCGCAGCCGCTCAACAGCAGCGCACCTACGGCGAGCAGGCTCGCTCCGAGCTTGAATGTCTTGAACATCGTTGTCCTTCGGTCGGGCTGATCGGTATGTCCGGAGCGTGCCAGCCGCCTCGCCCCGTGTCTGCGTTGTGGACATGGAGAAAGTTGTGTTCATTGTGTTCAGCCGCATCCGGCTGGCGTAGCTGACGTGGCCAGCGACAATGGCCTGACCGAAGGAGGTGGCTGATGCCGGTGGTGGGCAGGCTCACCTTGGCGACCCAGCTCGTCCTCGTGCAGCTGCTGCTGATCGCCGGGGTGCTGCTGGCGGTCTCCGCCGTGTCCGTGGAGCAGACCCGATCCGCCTTCGAGCGCGTCGAGGCGAGGCGCGTGCTGGCCCTCGCCGAGAACCTGGCGGCGAATCCGACGGTGCGGCTGCGGCCGGTGGCCTCGGCCGGATCGCCGTTGCCTTCCGTCGTCGCCGGCCTGCAGTCCACCACCGGTGTCGACGTCGCCGGGGTCGCCGACGTCGCCGGGGTGATCGTGGTCACCACCGACCCGAGGCTCACCGGGACGACCTTGCCGTGGCCCGAGGCTCTGGCCGACCCCCAGAGGTCCTGGTCGGGCTTGATCCTCCTCCGCGATTCCGAGTTCCTGGCCGCGGTGGTGCCCATCCTGTCCGACCCCGACAAGGATTCCCGACCCACCCGTCAGCTCGGTATGGCCCTGGCCGCCCAGCAGAACCTCAGCCGGCCGGCCGCCCTGGTCGCGGCAGCACCCACCCTGCTGACCTACCTCGGTGCGGCGATGGTTCTCGGCATCGTCGGTTCGCTGCTGCTGGCTCGCTGGATCAAGCGTCAGACCCTGGGGATGGAGCCCGCCGACATGGTGGCCTTGGCCGAGCAGCGGGAGGCGATCTTCACGGGCATCGCCGAGGGTGTGATCGCCCTGGACACCCGGGACCGGATCACCTTCCTGAACCCGCTGGCCGCGGGTCTGCTGTCGCTACCCGATGATCCCGTCGGGCTGAGCCTGAGGGAGCTGGGCATCTCCGGGCGGCTCCGCGACGTCCTCACCGACGCCGGTGATCACCCACCCGACGAGGTGGTCATCCGTGCTGGCCGGGTGCTGGTGCTGAACCGGATGCCCGTGGAGCACGGCGGCCGACGTATCGGTTCCGTGACCACCCTGCGCGACCGGACGCAGCTGGCCGAGGTGGAGAGCGAGCTCGTCGCTTTCCGCGGCACGACCCACCTCCTGCGGGTCCAGGCCCACGAGTTCGCCAACCAGCTGCACACCATCT
>JAABUN010004730.1_pt1 | contig 17952 bp, 13 predicted proteins | sample 5559311 | NCBI WGS metagenome assembly JAABUN01 (sample SAMN10711877, study PRJNA513370) | rock metagenome | isolation source: Antarctica rocks | place: Antarctica: Victoria Land, Siegfried Peak sud | reverse complement strand
CCGATGGCCCCCTCGTCCTGACGGCCCCCAGCCCCGCGTCCTGAGCGTGCTGGACGGCCGAGTCCTCGGCGTCGACGGCTGCCCCGACGGCTGGGTGGGCGTCGCCATCGGCAAGGGCGGCGGTCCCCGCGTCTACACCGGCGGCACCCTGGCCGCGGTGATCGAGGCCGCCGAGCAGGATGGGCCGCTCACCTGCGTCGGCGTGGACATCCCGATCGGTCTGGCCCACGACCGCCCCCGGCAGGCCGACCTGCTGGCCCGTCAGCGGCTGGGCCGGCGTCGCGCGTCGCTCTTCCTGACCCCCGTCCGGGCGGCACTCGAGCTGCCGGACTACGCCGAGGCCGTCGCGCTCAACCGGGTGCAGACCGGCCAGGGCTTCTCCCGGCAGGCGTTCGGGCTGCGTACCAGGGTGCTCGAGGTGGACGCGTTCGTCCGGGCGGGCGGGCGCCCAGTGCTCGAGGTGCACCCCGAGCTCTGCTTCGCAGCAATGGCTGGCACACCCTTGACGCACGGCAAGAAGACGTGGGCAGGGGCGGTGGAGCGGCAACGGTTGTTGGCCCGGCACCGGATCGTGCTGGACGGTGACCTCGACCCGGCCCCTGGCAGGGCTGGCGTGGACGACGTGCTGGACGCCGGGGCCGCCGCCTGGACCGCCCGCCGGGTGCACCTCGGAGAGGCGGAGTCCCTGCCCGACCCGCCCGAGCCCCTTCCGCACGGGCTGACCGGGGCGATCTGGCTGTGAGCCCGCATTCTGGCGCTCTGACCACCGCAGAGGTGGTCCAGGCGCCAGAACTCAGCGGTAGACGATGACCTTGTCGCCGACACGCGCCTGGGCGAACAGCGACTGGATGCCGGGGAGGTTCCGGACGTTCACGCAGCCGTGCGAAGCACCGTTGTACCCACGGGCGGCGAAGTCAGGCGAGTAGTGCACTGCCTGGCCCCCGGAGAAGAACATCGCGTACGGCATCTTGGTGTGGTAGATCGTCGAGACGTGGTCGCGGGACTTCCAGCCCACCGAGAAGGCGCCCTCCCGGGTGGGCAGCTCGTCGGAGCCGAAGCGGACGTCGAACCTCAGCTGCGGCTGACCGTCGATCACCCACACGAGGCTGTTGGTGCGCTTGCTGATGCACATTGCCCGGCCGGTCATGCAGCGCGGGTCCAGCCCCGTCGCCGATGGCTTGGGCGTCCGGTTGTGCAGCTCGTCGCTGGTCGGCGTGCGGGTCATCGCGGTCAGCCGGTCCCAGGTCCGCTGGTCGACGTCCCCGGTGACGGGAATCCCGCGCTTGCCCTGGAAGCTCCGCACCGCGGCGGCGGTGGCTGAGGCATAGGTGCCGGTGACCGGGCCCGAGAACCAGTCGGCCTGCTTGAGCCGGGCCTGCAGCTCGCGGACCCGGTCGCCGTCGGAACCCCGCTTGATCAGTGCCGGGCCCGCAACGAAGCGGTTGTGCATCTCGTCGTCGGTGGGCATCCGGGTCCGAGAGGTGAGCGAGCTCCAGGTCTTCGCGTCGACCACACCGGTGGCGTCGAGGCCACGCCTGTCCTGGAAACCCGTGACAGCCCTCGCGGTGGCGGCGCCGTAGGTGCCGGTGATGTCGCCGGAGAACCAGTCGAGCTGACGCAGCCGATGCTGCAGCTCGCGGACCTGGAGGCCATCGTCCCCGCTGGACAGGAGGGCGGGCGGCGGCACGGGCTTGGCGGACGGAGTCGCGGGCTTCGCCGTCGGCGGCACAGGCTTGTCTGCCGGGGTCGCAGGCTCTCCCGATGGGCTTGCGGAAAGCTGGTCGGACGGCTCGGGGCTGGGGGTGCCGGGTAGGTCCTCGCTGGGCGCCGGGCTGTCCGCGGAGACCGCAGGCTGCGGCACGGCCGGATCGGCGGCAGACCCGGGAAGGCCGGCACAGCCGGCCGTGACCACCAGGAGCGCCATCACCATGACGCCAAGCCTCGATCGGACCCTCATCAGGCTTCCTCTCGTCCGCTCTGGCCGTCCCAGAAGCCTCAGGCGTCACAGGTTAGGCCACAGCAACCCCACTCGTCACGAACTGGGGGAACGTGTTGCACGCGTCACAGCCTGAGCCTGGCGCAGGAAGCACCACCCGTCTGACGTGGTGGGTCCAGGCGCGTCGGCGGCGAACCTTGGCGCCGGGCCGTCTCGATGACCGCACCGGCGACCATGCGGTGCGGGGTGCGGCCATCGGGGACCGCGAGCGGTCAGGCCTTCTTGCGGGACTGCGACAGCTTGCTCAGCCCTTCCTTGAGCTTGCGCTGGTTCTCCGGCTTGCCCAGCTCGCGCTGCGCGACCTGGATGACCTTGGCGACCACAGCGCCCTTGAGCAGACCTCTGAGCATGTTCATCTTCTTCTCCTTCGGGCACCGTCTCCGGCACAGTCGTAGGCCTTGAATCTACCGGGGGTGTCGAGCCCGACGCGTCCCGGTCAAGGGTGCAGGGACCTTCGCCGGGGAAGAACCGGGGCCATCCCCGGGTTGTCACGAGAGATCGAGCATGTCCACGCACTTGAAGGAGCAGCTAGTGAGCGACACCCGCACCCCCGCCGCCGACGCCTCCGGCACCTTCGCGCTCGGCGGCGACCTGTCCGTCGTCCGCCTCGGCTACGGCAGCATGCAGCTGACCGGTGACGGGGTCTGGGGAGATCCGAAGGACCCCGACGAGGCGGTACGCGTGCTGCGCCGGGCCGTCGAGCTGGGCGTCACCCTCGTCGACACCGCCGACTCCTACGGCCCCGTCGTCGCCGAGCAGCTGATCAGGAAGGCCCTGCACCCCTACGCGGACGACCTGGTGATCGCCACCAAGGCCGGCATGACCCGTGCGGGCCCCGGCGACTGGCGTCCCGTCGGCCGCCCCGAGTACCTGCGCCAGCAGGTCGAGCTGAGCCTGCGCAACCTGGGCCTGGAGCGGATCGACCTGCACCAGCTGCACCGGATCGACCCGCAGGTCCCGCTGGCCGACCAGGTCGGTGAGCTCGCGGCTCTGCAGGACGAGGGCAAGATCCGCCACATCGGCCTGTCCGAGGTGAGCGTGGAGCAGCTGCAGGAAGCCCAGCAGACCGCGACCATCGTCTCGGTCCAGAACCTGTTCAACCTGTCCGACCGCTCCGCCGAGCCGCTGCTCGACCACGCCGAGGCCGAAGGCATCGCCTTCATCCCGTGGTTCCCGCTGGCCACCGGGCAGCTGTCCCGCCCCGGGGGGCCGCTCGACCCGCTGGCGCGAGAGCACGGAGCAACGCCGTCCCAGCTGGCCCTGGCGTGGCTGCTCCGCCGCTCCCCGGTCATGCTGCCCATCCCGGGAACCTCGACGGTGGCGCACCTGGAGGACAACGTCGCCGCTGCGAGCCTGCAGCTGAGCGACGACGAGTTCGCCGCGCTCAGCGACGCCGTCTCGTCCTGAGCGACGGCGCCGGGCAGAGTGGGCGGATGAGCGAGCAGACCGACCACGCCGTCGACGTGCTGGTCATCGGCGCCGGCCTGTCGGGGGTCGGGGCGGCGTACCGGCTGCAGACCGAGTGCCCTGACCGGACGTACGCGGTGCTGGAGTCCCGGGACGTCATCGGCGGCACCTGGGACCTGTTCCGCTACCCCGGTGTCCGCTCGGACTCCGACATCTTCACCTTCTGCTACCCCTTCCGGGCGTGGGAGGGCGAACAGACCCTGGCCGACGGTGAGAGCATCCGCCGCTACATCGCCCAGGTGGCGGCCGAGAACGGCATCGACCGGCGGATCCGGTTCGGCACCCAGGTGCTGCACGCCGCCTGGTCGTCGGAGACCGCGCGCTGGACCGTCACCGCCCGACGCACTGCCGACGAGACGACCGAGACGTGGTTGTGCGCCTTCCTCTACGCCTGCTCGGGCTACTACGACTACACCGGCGGCCACACCCCGCACATCGCCGGTGTCGAGGACTTCGCCGGTCAGCTGGTGCATCCGCAGTTCTGGCCCGAGCACCTGGTCACCGCAGGGAAGCGCGTCGTCGTCATCGGCTCGGGCGCCACCGCCATCACGCTCGTACCCGCACTGGCCGGCACCGCAGGGCCCGTGACGATGCTGCAGCGCTCACCCAGCTGGCTCATCTCCCAGCGTCAGGACGACCCGCTGACCCAGCGCCTCCGCCGGCGGCTGCCGCCAAAGCTGGCACACCGGGCGGTCCGGCTGCGCAACCTCGCGCTCGGTCAGGGGTTCTACGAGCTGACCCGGCGCCGCCCCGACGTGGCCCGGGCCTACCTCAGCAAGCCCGTGGTGCGCAGGCTGGGTCCCGAGCTGGCCGCGGAGCACTTCACCCCGGCGTACGACCCGTGGGACCAGCGGCTCTGCGTCATGCCCGACAGCGACTTCCTCAAAGCGGTGAAGCGCGGCGAGGCCGAGGTGGTCACCGACACCATCGACCGCTTCGTCCCTGAGGGGATCCGGCTGACGTCGGGCCGGCTGCTGGAGGCCGACCTGGTCGTCACGGCCACCGGGTTGCAGATGCGGCTGCTGAGCGGCTTCTCCCTCAGTGTCGACGCCAGCCCCGTGGTCCTGCCGGATCGGGCGCTCTACCGCGGGCTGATGCTGGACGGGGTCCCCAACTTCGCGTTGTCCATCGGCTACGTCAACGCCTCCTGGTCGCTGCGCTCCGACCTCTCCAGCCGCTACGTCTGCCGGTTCCTCAACCGCCTCCGGCGACGCGGGCTGGCGTTCGGCTACCCCGTCCGACCACCCGGCCTGCAGGAGAAGCCGGTGATGCCACTCACCTCGGGCTACGTCCGGCGGGCTACGGCCTCGCTGCCTGTGCAGGGCAGCAGTGACCCGTGGACCGTCCCCCAGAACTACCTGGTCGATCTGCTGCGGATGCGCCGGGCCCGGCTGGCCGCGGACATGCACTTTGAGGCCGCCACCGTCGGGGTCAACCGAGCGCGTTCCGGGGAGGCGGGATGAGCCGGCTGCCGGCCTTCGTCTTCCCCGGCGCGACCGCACTGGTCACCGGGGCCGCCAGCGGGATGGGTGCACAGCTGGCCCGTCAGCTGGCCGACCGCGGTACCGCGCTGGTGCTGCTCGACCGCGACGCCGTCCGGCTCGCCGACGTGGCGGCGGCCCTCCGCGCCGGGCACCCCGAGCTCGGGGTCGAGAGCCATGTCGTCGACCTGGCCGAGACCGCCGACATCGCCCCGCTGGCCGCCCGGATCGTGGCCGCGCATCCCCGGCTGGACCTCCTCGTCAACAACGCGGGCGTCGCCTTGGCCGGCCGCTTCGACCAGGTCACCCTGGAGGAGTTCGACTGGGTGCTGCGGACCAACCTCACCGCGCCCGTCACGCTGACCCACCACCTGCTACCGACGCTGCTGGCCACCCCCGGCAGCCACGTCGTCAACGTGTCGAGCCTGTACGGGTTGATCTCGCCCGCCGGACAGAGCGCCTACTCGGCCAGCAAGTTCGGCATCCGCGGCTTCAGCCAGGCTCTGCAGGCCGAGCTGGCCGACCGCGGCGTCGGCGTCACCACCGTGCACCCCGGTGGAATCCGCACCCGGATCGCCGAGACAGCCAGGGTGGCTGCGGCTGTCGACCCGCAGGACGCTGCCAGGGGCAAGGCCGTGATGGCGAAGCTCCTCACCTACCCCGCCGACCGGGCGGCGTCGGACATCCTCGCGGCCGTGGAGCACCGACGCGCCCGGCTGCTGATCGCCGCCAGCGCCAAGGTGCCCGACGTGCTGGCCCGTCTGCTGCCCGTCGGGCACGCCCAGGCGATCAGCTGGCTGATGCACCGTGGGCGGCGGCGCGGCTGAGTCACAGGCGCGGGTCGACGGGCTCCGACTCGAGGGCCAGGACGGCGAAGACGGGCTCGTGGACGCGCCACAGCGGCTCGCCGCGCACCAGCCGGTCCAGCGACTCCAGTCCCAGCGCGTACTCCCGCAGGGCGAGTGAGCGCTTGTGCCCCAGGTTGCGCTGCCGCAGCCGCTCGAGGTTTGCGGGAACGGTGTAATCGGGTCCGTAGATGATCCGCAAGTACTCCCGCCCCCTGACCTTGAGCCCCGGCTGGACGAGGCCGGACGCCGTCCGGGTCAGGTTGCCGAGCGGCTTGACCACCATGCCCTCGCCTCCGGCGGCGGTCAGCTCCTCCCACCAGGCGACGCCGCGGGCGCAGGACGCGGGGTCGCGCGGGTCGACCTCCAGCCGCCGGGTGGAACGGATGAGCGCCGGGTCGGCGACCACCAGCCGGTCGAGGAGGCCGAGGTGCCAGCGGTGGTCCCGGTCGTGGAAGGTCCGGCCCTTGGCCGCCAGCAGCTGGAACGGGGCCAGCTGGATGCCGTCCAGGCCGTCGACCTCCCAGACGTGGTGCCGGTAGGCGGCGGTGAAGGCGTCGGCGTCCTCGGCCCGGACCCGGGTGCGGGCCAGCAGCGCGTCCACGTCGAGCCCCCGCTCGCGGGCCGCGGTCAGCGCGCCGACCGCCGCGGGCAGGGCCGCGCGAGCCACCGCCCCGACGGCGGCGTACTGCTCGCGCAGGAGGGGCTCGGCCTTCAGCGACCAGGGCAGCAGCTCGGCGTCCAGCAGCAGCCAGTCGGTCTCCAGCTCCTCCCACAGCGACGCGGCCGACAGCGCGGCCCGGACCCGGCTGAGCAGCTGCTCGGTGGGGCCGGCCGGCAGGAAGGCGCGGCCGGTCCGGGTGTAGACGGCCCCGGTCTCGGCTCCGGTCGCGCCGAAGCGGCGCTGCGCGACGGTGGCGTCGCGGCCCACCAGCACGACCGCGCGCGAACCCATATGCTTCTCCTCGCAGACCACGCCCGGCGCACCGGCCTCGGCGAAGAAGCGGAAGGCCTCGTCGGGGTGCTCCAGCAGGTCTGACCGCACCGAGGTGGCCACCGGGGACATGGTGGGCGGCAGGTACGCCAGCCAGCGCGGGTGCAGCGCGAAGCGGCTCATCACCTCCAAGGCTCCGGCGGCGTTCTCCTCCCGGATCGCTATCCGGCCGTGGTGGACGGTCTCGACCGAGCGCCGGCCGAGTACGTCGGTGAGGTCCAGCTCGTCACCCGCCCGCTCGGGCGGGGTCTCGTTGCCACCGACGGGGAACGGCTTGGCCGGGGCGTACCAGACCTGCTCGGCCGCGACCTGGACGAGCTCCTTCTCGGGGTAGCGGAGCGCGGTCAGGTGGCCGCCGAAGACGCAACCGGTGTCGAGGCAGAGGGTGCCGTTGACCCAGCCGGGCTCCGGGGTCGGGGTGTGCCCGTACAGCACCATCGCTCGGCCGCGGTACTCCTGCGCCCAGGGGTAGCGGACGGGCAGCCCGAACGCGTCGGTCTCACCTGTGGTGTCGCCGTAGAGGGCGAAGGAGCGGACGCGTCCGGACGCCCGCCCGTGGTAGGCCTCCTTGAGGCCGGCATGGGCGACGACGAGGCGGCCGTCGTCCAGCACCAGATGAGAGACCAGGTCGTGGCACCAGGTCCGCACCTCGGCCCGGAACTCCCCCGTCTCCCGGGCCAGCTGATCCAGGGTCTCGGCCAGTCCGTGGCTGACCTGGACGTCCCGCCCGTCCAATGCCCGGACCAGCTTGTGCTCGTGGTTGCCGGGCACGGCCAGCGCGTGGCCGGCCGCCGTCATGCCCATCGCCAGCCGGAGGACGCCGGGGGTGTCGGGTCCCCGGTCCACCAGGTCGCCCAGGAAGACGGCCCGGCGGCCCGTGGGGTGGGCGGCGTCGACGGGCCGGCCCTGGGCATCGCGGACCAGCGCGTAGCCCAGGCGCTCCAGCAGCTGCTCGAGCTCGGCACGGCAGCCGTGCACGTCGCCGATGACGTCGAAGGGGCCGTGCTCGTCGCGGCGGTCGGTCAGCAGCCGGGTCCGGACCACCTCCGCCGCCTCGATCTCCTCGACGCCCGACAGCACGTGCACCCGGCGGAAGCCCTCCCGGCCCAAGCCCCGGAGCGAGCGGCGCAGCTGGTCGTGGTGGCGGCGGACGACGCGCTCGCCGAAGTCGCGGTCGGGGCGGGAGGTGTTGCGGCGGACCGCGGTCGCCACGTCCACGTCCAGCACGATGGCCACCGGGAGCACATCGTGGGCGCGGGCGAGCTCGACCAGCTGGCGCCGGGCGTCACGGGTGACGTTGGTGGCGTCGACGACGCTCAGCCGGCCGCCCGCCAGCCGGTGGCCCGCGATGTGAGCCAGCACGTCGAACGCCGCGGCGGACGCGGACTGGTCGTTCTCGTCGTCGGCCACCAGCCCGCGGCAGAAGTCGCTGGAGATCACCTCGAACCGGCCGAAGTGGCGTGCCGCGAACGTCGACTTCCCGGACCCGGAGATCCCGACCAGCGCGACCAGGCACAGCTGCGGCACGTCGACGGTGCTCACCGGACCACCTCGGTGCCCGGGCGGGTGAAGAGGGCGAGCTGGGTGGGCGGTCCGTGCACCGCGTCGACGTCGCCGACCGGCCGGTACTCGACGGCGTAGCCCCGCTTGGCCGCGACCCGTGCGCACCAGGCGCCGAACTCGGCCCGCGTCCACTCGAAGCGGTGGTCGGGGTGCCGCATCCCACCGGGCTGGAGGTGCGGGTAGCGGACGTTGTACTCCGCGTTCGGGGTGGTGACGACGACCGCCGCGGGGCGGGCGGCACCGAAGACGTGCTGCTCCAACGCGGGCAGCCGGTCCGGGTCGAGGTGCTCGACCACCTCCACGAGGACGACGGCGTCGAACCCGACCAGCGCCGCGTCCCGGTAGGTCGCCGACGACTGCCGCAGGGTCAGCCGGGCCCGCACGGTGTCGGACATCCGCTCGACCCCCAGCCGCCGCTCAGCCCGCTCCAGCTCGCGAGCGGACACGTCGACGCCGACCACCTCGGTGAAGACGGGGTCGGCGAGCAGCTCACGCAGCAGCTCGCCCTCTCCGCAGCCCAGGTCGACCACCCGCCGCGCCCCGACCGTGCGCAGCGCCGCCAGCACCGCCGCGCGGCGCAGCCGGGCCAGGGGCACGCTCGGCTGGTCGCCGACCTGCTGCGCCGGTGGCGTCGTCGGTACCGGGGAGCCGGCCCCGTCCGCCGCCAGCCGCTGCGTGGCGTCAGCGACGTAGTCCCGCTGGTGGGCGAGATAGCGGGTGGTGATGAGCGTGCGTTCGGGGTGCCGCTGCAGCCAGCCGCTGCCGTTGCGGACCAGCTTGTCGATCTCGTCGGTGCTCACCCAGTAGTGCTTCGCGCCGTCCAGGACGGGCAGCAGCACGTAGAGGTGGCTGAGGGCGTCGCTGAGGGTCAGCTCGCCAGTCAGGGTGAGCGCGACGTAGCGCGAGTCACCCCAGCGCGGCACCTCCGGGTCCAGCACCACCGGACGGGCGTCGACCCGCCAGCCCAGCGGCTCGAACAGCCGCTCTACCAGGTCCGGCCCGCCGTCGCAGGGGACGGCCGGGAGTTGCACGGTGAGCGGCAGCGCGCGGCCCTCCAGGTCGGGCCGGGCGACGCAGCGGCCCTTGAGGGCCGTGCGGAACACCCTGCCCAGGGCGACGGCCAGCATCGACGACGCTGCGTAGGGCCGGTCGTTGACGTACTGGGCCAGCGCGAAGGCGTCCCCGGAGAACCGGCGGCCGCGGACGAGGCCCACGGGGTCGACCTCCAGCAGCAGCGCGACGGTGCAGCGCTCCGCGGTGGATTCGGGGTAGAACACGTGCGCCGTCCCCACGGGCAGCTCGAAGCTCTGCACCCGGTCGGGGTGCTTGTGCAGCAGGTAGCCGAGGTCGCTCGCCTGCCCGGCCGTCGACGTGAGGGTGAGAAGCACCCGCCCAGTCTGACGGCGCCCCCGCCGGTCCGCACCGGGGTTCGGGCCGACGTTCGCCGGGCGGGCGGGCGCGGCTCAGTGCTGCATGTCGGTGAAGCGGGAGTAGTGGCCCTGGAAGGCCACGGTCATCATCTTGGTGGGCCCGTTGCGGTGCTTGGCCAGGTCGATGTCGGCCTCCCCGGCGCGCTCGGACTCCTTGTCGTAGATGTCCGGCCGGTTCAACAAGATGACCATGTCGGCGTCCTGCTCCAGCGAGCCGGACTCACGCAGGTCTGAGAGCATCGGCTTCTTGTCGGTGCGCTGCTCGGGACCACGGTTCAGCTGGGAAAGGGCCACCACCGGCACCTCGAGCTCCTTGGCCAGCAGCTTCAGCTGGCGGGAGAACTCCGAGACCTCCAGCTGGCGGGACTCGACCTTCTTGCCCGAGGTCATCAGCTGGATGTAGTCGATCACCACCAGCTTGAGCTCGTGCCGCTGCTTGAGCCGCCTGGCCTTGGCCCGGATCTCCACCATCGTCAGGTTCGGGGAGTCGTCGATGAACATCGGCGCCTCGGAGACCTGGCCCATCTTGGTGGCCACCCGGCTCCAGTCGTCGTCGCTCATCCGACCCCCGCGGATATGGGAGAGCGGGATGGAGGCCTCGGCCGACAGCAGCCGCATGGTGATCTCGATCTGGCTCATCTCCAGGCTGAAGATGACCGACGTGAGCCCGTGCTTGATCGAGGCCGACCGGGCAAGGTCCAGGGCGAGGGTCGACTTGCCCATTCCCGGGCGGGCGGCCACGATCACCATCTGGCCGGGGTGCAGACCGTTGGTCAGGTCGTCCAGCTCGGCGAAGCCGGTGGGCACCCCGCCGAGGTTGCCGCCGCGGGAGGAGATGGCCTCCATCTCGTCGAGGGTGGGCTGCATCAGCTCCGAGAGCGGTTTGTAGTCCTCGCTGGCGTTGCGGTCGGTGACGGCGTAGACCTCGGCCTGGGCCCGGTCGACGATGCCGTCGACGTCGCCCTCGCCGGCGTAGGACATCTGCCCGATCCGGATCGAGGCGTTGACCAGCCGGCGCAGGATCGCCTTCTCGCGGACGATCTCGGCGTAGTAGCCCGCGTTCGCCGCGACCGGCACGCTCGATAGCAGCGTGTGCAGGTAGGGCGCCCCGCCGACCCGGGTCAGCTCGCCTCGCTTGCCAAGCTCGGCGGAGACGGTGATCGCATCGGCCGGCTCACCGCGGCCGTAGAGGTCGACGACCGCGTCGTAGACCTGCTCGTGGGCCGGCCGGTAGAAGTCGGTGCCGCGCAGCGCCTCGACCACGTCGGCGATGGCGTCCTTGGACATCAACATCGCGCCCAGCACGCACTGCTCGGCCTCCATGTCCTGCGGCGGGGTCCGGTCCGGCGTCCGCGGCGCCTCGTCCCGGTACGGCGTCATCACCTCGGCCAGGCTCACGCGTCCACTCCCCTTGATCACTCGAGCTGAACCGGCCGGGACATCCCTCCCCGGGCGTCGACGACGGCGGATGTCACCCACCTCGCCCACGTCTGCAACCTAAGTTGCACCGCTGACATTTCTGTCGCAGCCGCCGCCCCCCGGCGTGACCACGGCACAACGTACGCCCCCTGACGGCCACCGTGAAGCACGTCATCCACAGGCCCTGTGGACAAGCGCCAGCTCCCTGTGGGGGACACGCAGCAGCCCTGTGCGCAGGGTGGGGGTGGCCTGGGGACGACCTGGCTGCGGCACGTCCGAACTCGCGCTGATCAGGGGCGACGCCGACGGTAGCCGGTGGACGACAGCCCAGGCCCACAAATCTGACGGCCGTCCGAGCGGGCCGTCACGGGTTGACAGGCTCCCCGGACGAGGGCTAGACCCACAGTCCGCAGGGTGTGTTGTGGACAACCCCACCCGCCATCGGACCCCCAGGGTGCTTCTCGTCAGGCCGTTCGCCCGCGATCCGCGTTTGTACCCTCCGGGGGTATGCTCAGGTTGTGAGCACCGAACAGCCCGCTGACACGACCGGCGGCCACCACGGCTACATCGCCAGCAAGGACGCCTACCTCAAGCGGCTGCGCCGGATCGAGGGCCAGGCCCGGGGGCTGCAGAAGATGGTCGAGGACGAGAAGTACTGCATCGACATCCTCACGCAGGTCTCGGCCATGACCAGCGCCCTGCAGTCGGTCGCCCTCGGCCTGCTGGACGAGCACCTCAACCACTGCGTCGTCCGGGCCGCGGCCCAGGGGGGCCCCGAAGCCGACCAGAAGATGCGGGAAGCCTCCGCCGCCATCGCCCGCCTCGTCCGTTCCTGAACCGAGAGGACTCCCATGACCGACACCACCACCTACCAGGTCACCGGCATGACCTGCCAGCACTGCGTCGACGCCGTGACCGCAGAGGTCGGCGCTCTCGCCGGCGTGACCGCCGTCTCGGTCGACCTCGAGCGCGGCGAGCTCGCCGTCACCAGCAGCGGCGAGGTCGACCGCTCGAGCCTGGCCGCCGCCGTCGACGAGGCCGGCTACCGACTCGTCTGACCCCCGCCGACCACCCCATAAGGAGGTGACCCCATGACGATGCCCAGCACGCCGACTCCGCTGATGACCGTCCAGCTGGACGTGCAGGGGATGACCTGCGCCTCCTGCGCGGCCCGGATCGAGAAGAAGCTGAACCGCCTGGACGGGGTGCACGCCAGCGTCAACTACGCCACCGAGCGGGCGACGGTGCAGGCCCCCGCCTCGGTGGGGGCCGGCACCCTCATCGCAACTATCGAGAAGACCGGTTACGGCGCCTCGTTGCCCACCCCGGACCGGCACCGGCACGACGACGACCCGACCGAGCTGCGCCGCAGGGTGCTGGTCGCCACCGTATTAGGCGTGCCCACCGTGGTGCTCTCGATGGTTGCGCCCCTGCAGTTTCCGGGGTGGCAGTGGCTGTGCCTCACCCTGACCCTGCCCGTGGTGATCTGGGCCGGCTGGCCCTTCCACCGGGCAGCCGCAGTGAACCTGCGGCACGGCACCGCGACGATGGACACCCTCATCTCGGTCGGCACCCTGGCTGCGCTGGGCTGGTCGGTGTTCGCGCTGCTGACCGGGCCGGCCGGCGAGATCGGCTTCAGGCACGCCGCCGGGCTGCGACTGGAGCGCAACCCGATGGGCGGCACAGCCAACCTCTACCTGGAGGTGGCCGTGGGCGTCACGGCGCTGATCCTGCTGGGCCGCTGGTTCGAGGCCCGGGCCAAGCGCCGCTCGGGCGCAGCGCTCGAGGCCCTGCTGCAGCTGGGGGCCGCCGAGGCTGCGGTGCTGGTCGACGGGGTCGAGTCCTTGGTCCCGGTCGACCGGCTGCGGGTCGGCGACCGCTTCGTCGTCCGGCCCGGCCAGACGTTCGCGACCGACGGCGTCGTCGTGACCGGGCACAGCGCGGCCGACACCTCGTTGGTCAGCGGAGAGCCCGTCCCCGTCGAGCTCGGCCCCGGCGACGCCGTCGTCGGCGGCTGCCTCAACACCTCCGGCAGGCTGGAGGTCGAGGCCACCCGGATCGGTGCGGACACCCAGCTGGCGCAGATCGCCCGGCTGGTCGAGGCCGCGCAGACCGGCAAGGCCGAGGTGCAGCGCTTGGCTGACCGGATATCGGGCGTGTTCGTCCCCGTCGTCCTGGTGCTGGCGCTGGCCACTCTGGGCGGCTGGCTGCTGAGCGGCGCCGACCCGTCTTTCGCCTTCACGGCGGCCGTCGCGGTGCTGATCATCGCCTGCCCCTGCGCGCTGGGTCTGGCCACGCCGACCGCGCTGATGGTGGGCACGGGCCGGGGTGCGCAGCTGGGCATCCTCATCAAGGGCCCGGAGGTGCTGGAGTCGACCCGCCGGGTTGACACGATCGTCCTGGACAAGACCGGGACCGTCACCGAAGGCCGGATGGCCGTCGTCGGGGTCACCGCGGTGAACACCGACGAGACGACGCTGCTGCAGCGGGCCGGCGCCGCCGAGTCCGGCTCCGAGCACCCCGTCGCCCGGGCGGTCGCCGAGCACGCCCGGACGGTCACGGGACCCCTCCCGGCCGTCACCACGGTGTCCAACCGTCCCGGTCTGGGAGTGCTGGCCGAGTTGTCAGCGGCCGCGGTCGCAGAAACGACCACCAAGACTGACCCGTCGGTTGTGGTGGGGCAGCCCGAGCTCCTGACGGCGGAGGGGCTGATGATCGGCGGGGCGGTGCGCGAGGCCTATGCCGCGGCGCAGGCCGCCGGCCACACGACCGTGCTGGTCGGCTGGGCTGGGCAGGCGCGGGGGTTGCTGGCCGTGGCGGACACCGTCAAGGACACCTCGACGGAGGCCGTCCGGGCCTTCCGCGAGCTGGGCCTGCGCCCAGTCCTGCTGACCGGCGACCACGCAGTCGCCGCCCGGGCCGTCGCCGCCGCGGTAGGCATCAACGAGGTGATCGCCGACGTCCGTCCGCAGGAGAAGGTGGCGGCGGTGCAACGGCTGCAGGGCGAGGGCCACCGGGTGGCCATGGTCGGCGACGGTGTGAACGACGCGGCCGCCTTGGCCCAGTCCGACCTCGGGATCGCCCTCGGCACCGGGACCGACGCCGCGATCCAGGCCAGCGACCTGACACTCGTCCGCGGCGACCTGCGGGTGGCCGCCGACGCCATCCGGCTGGCCCGGGCGACGCTGGGCACGATCAGGGGCAACCTGTTCTGGGCCTTCGCCTACAACGTCGCCGCGATCCCGCTGGCCGCGGCCGGGTTCCTCAACCCGCTGTTCGCCGGCGCCGCGATGGCGCTCAGCTCGGTCTTCGTGGTGACCAACAGCCTCCGGCTGCGGCGCTTCCACGCCCGGTTCTCCTGAGCCCGTCGGAGGGGTCTTGCCACACCGGACCGACGGTGCTCCAGTAGTAGCGCCACGGGCCGCCCGGCCGTCGGCCCTCAGGGGGGACACCGTGATCGTCGAGTACATCCGCTACCGGATCGCCGCCGGCGGGGCGGCGGCCTTCGAGACTGCCTACAGCCGAGCGGCCGAGGTGTTAGCCCGCTCGCCCTACTGCGTGGACGACGACCTCAGCCGCCGGACCCAGGAGCAGGCGGGACCGGCGGCGGTCGAGCCCGACGACGCCGACCACTACGTGCTCCGGATCCGCTGGACCTCGAGCGAGGACCACCTCAGCGGGTTCCGGCGCGGACCGGACTTCGGCGAGTTCTTCGCAGCCATCCGGTCCTACCTGGGCGACATCCAGGAGATGCGGCACTACGCCGAGACCAGCGTCCGAGGCGTCGGCGCCGCCGGCTGAGGTCAGCCCCGGGGCACCCGGTAGCGCAGGCTGACGAAGGTGCGGGCGTACGCAGCGACCTCCACCAGCTCCAGCGGTGGGGTCGTGATCGACCGCGGCAGCAGCGGTGCCCCAGAGCCGAGGAAGACTGGGGCGACGCCCAGGATGACCTCGTCCAGCAGCCCGGCGTCGTGGAACTGCCCGACCAGCTCGCCGCCCCCGACCAACCAGAGGTTCTTGCCCGCGGCCGCCCGCACCATGGCTGCGTGGACCGGCCGGACGTCACCGGAGACAAGGCGGATGTCGGGCCCGGCCGGACGCGGTAGGTCGCGGGTGCTGAACACCCACGTCGGCAGGGTGTACTCCCACCGCGCGGGGTCCTCGAGGAAGCCGGTGTGCTCCGCGATCCAGTTGTAGGTGGTGGAGCCCATGGCCAGGGCACCCACGTCGGCCAGGAAGCGGGGATACTCCTCCGCCATCCCCTCGACCTCGCCGAACTGGAACAGCCAGTCGAGGGAGTTGTCGGCGTCGGCGATGAAGCCGTCGATGCTCGTGGCGGTGTAGTACTGCGTCGTCATGAGGAGACGATCGCACCGGCCGCTGACAGGAACCTCGCAGCCCTCCGGCACATCGCAGCCCTCCGGCATCTCGCAGGCCTCAGGCACGACCCAGCCCTCAGGCCAGCTGCGCCCGCACCCGGCCCTCGACCACCTCCTGCAGCAACGCCACCGTCGCGGGATCGAGGTCGACGCCCAGTCGCCGGGCCTGGGCGGCCAGCTGCAGGGTCAGCCGCTCGGTCTCGGCCCCGTTGCCCGCCCGGTGCTCGGTCCGGATCCGCGCGGCCAGCAGCAGCTCGTCACCGGGAGCAGCCACCATGGCCCGCGCCGCCGCCCACCGGGCCAGCCCCAGATCGCCCTCGTCCAGGGCCCGGCCCGACAGCTCGACCCCGACGTCGCGGACGCAGGAGATCATGTCGGTGCGCAGCTCCTCGGCCCAGTGCCACTGACCCGGCGCGGCGTCGGCGAGCGGGGCACCACGGACCAGCTGCAGCGCCGCGCCCAAGGCGTCGGTGCTGGCGCGGTCGACGCCACCGGCGGTCAGGATCTGCAGCCGCTGCCAGTCCGAGCTGACGGCGCCGTGCAGGGCGATCCGCCCCGTGTACGCGTCGGGCAGGTAGGCCTCACCCGCCTCGTCGGCGCCCAACCAGGTGCGCAGCCGGCTCATGTTCGAGCGGCGGGTGCCCTCGGCCACGGCCAGCGCCCCGGCCATCGCCCGTGCTGTCCGCCCGGGGTGCTCGAGCAGCCAGCCGCAGTACTCCAGGCACTGCTTGCCGGCCCGCGGCGGGACGCTGCCCGCAGCGCCCAGCAGCTCGACGGGTCCGAGCAGCATCAGCGTCGGGTGCGGCACGCGTGCGTCGCCGCTGAGCGCTGTCGCCGCCTGGATCGCCATCGCCTCGTCCCCCTCCCCCGTCGTGTCTGCCGCCCAGCCGCCGAACCTCTTGCCCAGGTAGGTCACGTTGTCGGGCGGCGGTTCGGGCTCGACGACCTCGCCGTGCCACCACGGCGCCGGGGTGGTGTCGGTCCGGCCGGTGGCCGCGACCAGCTCGAGCACCGCCTCCGCCTCCGGTGCGCTCAGCGCCTGGGGGCTCAGCGCCACGTCGGCCGGCTGCAACCGCGCGGGACCTGACCCGTCGCCGAGCTGGAGCCGCCAGGTCGCGCCGAGGTCGCCGACGACCACCACCGCGGTGGTGACGTGCGGCTGGGCTTCCACCACCGCCCGCAGCCGCTCGGCCTGCACGGTGCTGAGCGGTGTGTCCACGAGCACGATCTCTGGTGTCCACGGCTCGGCCAGGTCCGGGTCGAGCCGGTGCTGGCCAAGGACGGGGTGCGGTTGATGGGCCCGCTGCTCCGCCGCTCGGCTTTCCAGCCGGGTCAGCAGGGCGTCCGGGTCGTCGGTCACGTCGACGGCGTGCGACCCCAGCGCGTCCGGCAGCCGTGCGTCGGTCCCGAGGAGGGTCAACCGCATCTCCTCCGCCCAGGGCGAGAACGACAGCTCGACCGCCAGAGCCATCAGGACCGCGCGCGCCTGAGCGGGGTCTGAGGCTTCCAGCTGGAGCAGCCGCAGCGCTTCCAGATCGACGAGCACGGGCCGGTCCTGGCCGTCGCGGCCCAGCGTCACCAGGGTCGGCCACGGCCGGAGCACCTCCTCCGCCGCCGGCACGGCGGCCAGGAAGTCCGCGCCAGCCCGGTCGAGCAGCCAGGAAGATCCCTGCACCTCAAAACCCACCGGTGCTGCGGAGGCTGCTCCGGCCAGGCGCAGCTCGATCCGGTCGACGCCGACGAGCACCAGCTCCACCGACGGCAACGGAACGGACTCCCGCCGGCAGCTGGACGCGACCGTCCGCAGTGCCTGGTCCAGCGTGCGGAGGGTGAGGGGACGCTGGCGACGGCCGAGCGCCGCCTCCGAGATGGCGGTGGACGGTGCCGGGTGGACGATCCGCCGACCGACGGGGCGGCTGGCCAGCTGGCGTCGGCGGCGCAGAGCCAGCCCGCCGAGGAGACCGGCGGCCAGCAGACCGCCGACGGCCGGGAACGACACCACGTCCTCGGCGGCCGCCGCTGGCTCCACCATCGGATGGGTCGGGCCGGTCGGGCTGGTTGGGCTGGTCGGGGCGGTCGGGCTGGTCGGGGCGGTAGGGCTGGTCGGGCGCGGCTCGTCGCGGGCGCCGTCGTCGGGCGGTGGAAGCGGTCGGACGGCCGAATCGGTGACGGACGGGTTTCGTGCGCGCGGTGCGGCGTCGGGGGCTGCGGGCTCATCCGAAGCTGCTGCCGCGGGCTCGTCGGGCAGCACCAGCCGGGTGCCCGGCTCCAGCTCGTCCGGGTCGCTGAGCAACGCCCGGTTGGCCTGGAAGAGGTCGGGCCAGTGCTCGCTGCCGCCGAGCTCGCGGTCGGCCAGGCTGCTCAGGGTGTCGCCGGCG
>JAABUN010004729.1_pt1 | contig 17958 bp, 1 predicted proteins | sample 5559311 | NCBI WGS metagenome assembly JAABUN01 (sample SAMN10711877, study PRJNA513370) | rock metagenome | isolation source: Antarctica rocks | place: Antarctica: Victoria Land, Siegfried Peak sud | reverse complement strand
ATAATAAATCTAGTATAACTATTAATAGTTATTATAAGAGTATAAAAGATACGTTATAATATAAGGGGTATAATAATTTAAGAATTATATTAAATAGTCTAGTAGCGTAGAAGTTATTAATAGAATAGAATATTACTATACTAGATATCTTATAGTTAGTTAGGTACTTAGTAGATAGTATTAGTCTTTTAATACCTCTATCTTAATAATAATAACGTCTTTTCCTAATAATAACTAATATAATAAGTCGTCTAATAATAGTATACTTAGTTATACCCTATTAGTCCTAAATAGTAATATTATAGTAGAGTTATAATGTAGGTAGGCCTAATAACTATTTATTAATACTCTAGTACTAGGTAACTATTATAAATAATCCCTTAGATTAAAAATTAACGTTTTTAGTAATATTTACCCTATATCTACTATAATACTTAAAGGGGTCTTAGTATCTATAAAAGTTCGTATAAATATCTATTATATTTAGACTTAAATATACCTTATAACTATTATTACTTACTAATAAATAAAAGAATTATACTTTTAAGTATACTTTTCCTAAGTAAAAATCTTGAATTTTTATAGGCATTTTCTAGTAAGAGTATAAATCTATTTAAAATATTAGTAAGTATATTATCTATTTATATTATCCTTATAATATTATACCTTCTTAATAATAGTAGCTAGACTTATATTTATTTAAATATCTTTAACTTAAGTATCCTCTAATAATATTATAATATTATTTAAAGCTTTTAAGTCTAGGGCTTTAATAAAGTCTTATATTATAAGGTTAAAGATATAAGTTATATAAGGAATAAAGTTTTATAATCTATCTTATTAGATATCTTATTAAGCTAGAGATTTCTCTAGTTTATCTTTTAAGGTTCTATTATTATTAGTATTATTTATAATAACTTTAAAAAGCTTATCTTTAATTTTATAAAGGATTAATATCTTTATTAATTCTATTATAAGTATATACCTAAAATACTAGATATTAAGTAGTATAAAAGTAATAGAATATTCTTAATATTAAAAATTAGTATTAATCTAATAGACTAGTACTTTAAAGTAGGTAACTTTTTATAAACTAGACTAGGTATTTAATATAAGAGAAATATATTAAGGATATTTTAAATCTACTTTAATTTTTATATATATTCCTTTAAAATCTAAAAAGATTATACTTTATAATTTAATATAATAGATTAAGGTTAAATCTAAATAAGCTATTAATAGTAATTACTAAAACTCTAATTAATTAATAGTCTAGAAAGACTAGTTTAAGGTAAGAAAGTATTTATATAATTATTTATTCTACTTCTCTTAATAAAAGTTAGTAGAAAACCTAATATTACTTTTCTTTTAAAGTAATCCTTAAATAATTAGTTTTATATTATTAATTTATATTATTATTAATAATATACTTAACTTAAAGAAAGTATTTATTTATTTTAAGATATATCCTTATATTAGATATACTTAAATTACTAGTAACTATTAAGTAGTTTAAAATTCTATTATACTTCTTAGAAGTAATCTTTAATAATCCTTTAATTATTAAAGTAATTTAGATAAAGTTATCTTAAATATTAACTTATTTACCTAATATAATCTTCTTAATCTAGAGTAGATCCTTAACTTTAGTATTAGACTTTATCCTAATACTTTAACTAATAATAGTTTACTACTATTATACTTTAAAGTAGACTTTAGTATATTAACTCTATTTAATAAACTTATTATTTTTTATTAAAATTAAGTTTAAGAAATCTTCCTTAATAACTTTAATAGTATTTTAAAGAAGTACTTTCTTTTCTTAAAAGGATTTATCTAATATACCCTATCTAACCTAACTTATAAATTAGCTAGGATAAAGACTATTAAATATAAAAGTATTTATATTAAGATTATTAAATTCTAATTAAATAGCTTTATTATTAAGGCTTATAAAACTTAATACTCCTAAAGGACTTAAAGGGACTAATATATTCTAGGTACTAATAGTAAGAGAATTAAGGGTAATATAAAATAATAATATAGACTATTATATTATATAAAATAATAAGTAAAGAATATTAGGTATAAGATAAATTTTAATTATATAAAACTATTTAAATTTATATTATAAGGAAACTATATTAGAGTCCTTTATTATTTTATTAGTAGCTTAGCTTCTTAGTAATACCTTAGTAAGTTAGGTTAGTCTAATCTAACTTACTAAGGTATTAAGGGCTTTTTAGGTTACTACTAGAAACTAGTACTAAGTATTTAGGTTAGTACTAGGAGGTAATACTAAGTATTTAGGTTAGTACTAATTTATAGTACTAAAACCCGACTTAATAATTAGTCTAGTCCTACCTACCTTATAAAATAAGCTAGTAAATTTAAGAAGTATTACCTCTAGCTAAAAGTAGCTAGAAGAAATAACTAAGTATATAGACTTATCTAGCTTAGGAGGGCTTAGGAAACCCTTAATTAAGCCTAAAAACTTAGATAAAAGGGATATAAAGCTACCTTCCTAGTATTAAAGTAATATAATAGTACTACTACTTAATCCTATTATTAAAGTTATTAATTATAAATAATATATCTTATAAGTATTAATAAGAGTAGTTACTAGACTTAAAATAGCTTATAAAGTTAGATTAAAATCCTTAAAAGAACTCATCCTCTTATTATAAAGTAATAATCTATTTATTACTAAATAGAAAGATAAGGTAAAGTATATAACTTCTAAGTAAAATACTATTAAATAGCCTTAGAAAGTTAATTTAATAGGATTATTAAGATTTAAAGGAGTACTCTATATACTAGATAATTTAATATTATATATAAAAATTATTATAAGGTATTATAATAATACTTTAATAAGTTATTTTAAGTTATAAAAAACTTTAGAGTTACTTTAATATAAGTATTATTAAAGTAGAATATTAATAGATATTAAGTTATATATCTAAATTTATAAAATATATTAAAGGGTAAAGGCTCCTAGATATAAACCTTATAATAATATAATATCCTTATTATAACTTAAAGGGCCTTAAGAAGAACTTTTTATAAATTTTATTATAAGCTTATTACTTAATAAATATAGAAATTCTATAGAAATTCTATTTTTATAATTATTAATAGGTATATAAAGATAGTTTAATACCTTCTAACTAAGAGTACTTATACTACTATTAAATTAGCTAAGATCTTATTTAAGAATATAATATTATAATATAAGTTACTAATAAATATTATATTAGATTAGCGATCTTTATTTATAAGTACCTATTAGTTAGAAGTCTACTATTATATAAAGATAAAGAGATAACTAAGTACTACCTTTTATTTATAAATAAATAGGTAGATTAAATATTAAAATTAAATATTAAAATATTACCTTAAGATATTTTTAAATAAAGAATAAGATAATTAGGTTATATTACTCTTAATAGCTAAATTTATATATTATAATAGTATTTATATTATACTAGGTTACTTACTATTTTATATAATATATAGATATAATCTATATATAAAAGATAAAGTTAGGGATAACTTTTAAAAATAAGGAGTACTTATAATTAAAGATTATATAAAAAATCTTTTAAAAGTAAGAGCTATATTAATAGATTAATAATAGACTATTTAAGTATAAGTTATAAAGTTTTATAATAAACTTTATATCTTAAAGTCTTATATAATAGGAGAATTAATAATATTAATTATAAAGAACTTAAAGTAGAAAAGATTAAATTAAAAGCTATTATATAAGTATACTAGTCCCTTTAAGGTAGTAGATATAATTAGATACTAGGCGTACTACTTAAGTCTTTTAATAATATAAAAAATCTATCTTATATTTTATATTTCCTTATTAAAATTATATTAGAACTATTTTAATAAAAGTAAGTAATTATTTATACCTCCTCTAAAACTTATTAATAGTAAAGAATATTATAAGGTAGAATAAATTCTAGATAAAATAAAAAATAAAGGTATTTAATACTACTTAATTAAATAATTTAGTTATAAAATAGAATATAATTAATAGATATCAATTAAAGATATAAATATAAAAGACTTATAAAGGAAATATAATAATATATATATAATAAAGAGGTATTATAAGTAAAATACTTATACCTAATTATTATAATAAAACTATTTAAGTATAAAGTTAAGTTATATAAGGTAAGTTATAAGTTATATTTATATAATAGAGATTTTAATAAAGAAATATATAAGAAAAGAATTGATTAAAGGGAAAATCCTTATAACCTAAGAAAAGAATCTTTACTTAAAGGTATAATATTAACATCTTATAAGGGAAGTATATTATAATAAGTTATAATTTAAAAAAGATAAGCTATTAAATAAGATAGTATCCCTATTAAAGGGGAGTAAAGCGGGTATAAGAATAGGTATAATAGAGAGAGTATGAAGAGTATAAGGGGTATAAGGGAGGTAAGTAGTATAATAAGGGTAAATAGAGGAAGTAGTACTAATAATACTATTATTATAAAAAGGGTAGCTAGGGCTAATAGGAGTAGGGGTAGGTAATATAATAATAATAAAAGTAGGAGCCTCCTCCTTTATATCCTCCTCTATCTCCCTTATTTCCCCCTTATTATTATTATTATTATTATCCTCCTCCTAAGATATAATTAGCTTATATAAAGATAGTATAATACTTTAATAATATACTTACCTCCCTTAAATCCTTATTAACCTCTATTATAATAAGGGTAGTTAACCCCTCTTATAAAAATATTAATATATATTATAAGAAGTATATAATAAAAGGACTTACCTACTATCTTATTATATTTAAGATACCTTTAAGGGTAATAATTATATAATTACCTACCTTTACCTTAAGGTATAATAATTCCTTAGAGGTTTATAACTTATATAAAAGTATTTTACTATACTCCCCTAAGTAAATTACTACTTCTACCTTAAAGGTAAAGGTAGTAACGCGTATTATAAAGGTAATATAATAAAAAGACTTTTTATATTAAAGTATAATAATAGGGTTATAAATAAGGAGGTTAAATATATAAGCGCGGAAGGTAAGGGGTATTTATAACCTATTAATATATTATATGCGAATTATATTAAAATCCTATTATTATAAATTAATTTATATTTCTTATAAAAGTAGTAGTATCTTTAATAGGCCCTACCTATCTTATAATTATATAATAACCTAGGATTTAAACCTAGGTACTTAATATATTAAAGATAATAGGGCCTAGGGAGGGCTACTACTATAATAGTATAATAGGATAGAGAGGTATAATAAGAGTATTTAACTATCTATTATAAGAGTTAACTAATAGGAATACCTTTAAGTATAAAGAGTATAAGAATAATTTAAAAGAAATATAATATAGTAAAATATTAATAAGGTCTTTAAATATATAATATAATAAACTTATATAAGAAGGTAATTTATAAGTAATATATTTATAATATATTTAAAGATAATTAAAGGCTATTATAAGGTAATATTATATATAAAAAGTAATAGATATTAAGTAGAGACTTACTTTAATTATTATTATTACTACTATCTATTAAATATATAGTACTATATTAGTAATTAATCTTTTATATTATACTTATACTCTAATAGTAGTTATCTTATAAGGTATTAATAGTATTAATATTAAATATATTAGCTTTTATTATTAATATATTAAGATATAACTTAAAGTAACTTATAATAGGTTAATATTAATAGTAGTAGTTAAGGAAGAAGTTAAAAGTAAATAAATTATAACTTTATTATATATTATATTATATATATTAACTACGCGATTTAATAGTATAATATTACTACTTAACTTTTATAATTACTTATTTATATTACGCGTTTATAAAGTACTATAATAATAAACTTAATTAATAATTATATTCTACTATTAATAATATTATAACTATAAAGGTTATTATATATTAGTATTATATAATATTAATAGTATATTACTATTATTATAATATTATTAATCCTTAGAACTCTTTCCCTTATTTTCCCTACTAGGGTTTTAAAGGTTTTTAATAAGTCCTATTATAGATAGTAATAGTTAGTATTTAGGGATAAATACCCTTAAAGGGGAGGTAATTATTAGGATATCTTAATATATCTAGTTAATATAATACGGCTTACTAGTAATATCCTAGTAGTATTAGTTCGGCTTTTTATTATCTTAATAGATATCCTTCTATCTAGATATCTAAGAGGCTAGGTAGCTTCCTTAAGGGGTATTTAGATAGTCCTCCCTCTACCTCTTTAAGAGGTAGAGATTAGTTATTTTATAACTATAAAGTTATTATAGTATTAAGTCTACCTTTATAATACTACCTACTCGCTAGTAGTTTATACTATCTATTCTAGCCCTTAGGAACTAGCCTTCTAGTCTAATTTCTAATAGATATTAACTCTTTATAAAATTAAAGATAAGCTTTCTAAGGTTATTATAAATAATACTAGTAATAATAGAACCTTAAAAGATAAACTAGAGAAATCTCTAGCTTAATAAGATATTTAATAGGATAAATTATAAAATTATATTCTTTATATAATTTATACCTTTAACCTTATAATATAAGACTTTATTAAAGCCCTAGACTTAGAAGCTTTAAATAATATTATAATATTACTAGAGGATATTTAAATTAAAGATATTTAAGTAAATATAAGTTTAACTACTATTATTAAGAAGGTATAATATTATAAGGGTAATATAAATAAGTAATATACTTATTAATATTTTAAATAGATCCGCGCTCTTATAATAATAATTAACTTATCTCCTTAATAAAAGCTTTATTTTTAATAGTTATAAAAAAGCTCTAATAAAAGACTTAAAAAACTTATATAAGATATTTATATTTATTAGAATTTTATATACTTAATACTTTATTATATATATTAGCTATATAACTTTATTAATATTTAAGTAGATAAAAATATAATTAATTTAAAAATTAATATAATTAACCTTAATAAATATAAATAGTTAATTATATTACTACTTAATAATATATTAAATCCTATTTATTAACTTACTTTAATAGTTTTTTAAATAATAAATATAAGTATATATATAGGATTCTAATTATATAATACTCTTTTTAAGTATTTTAATAATATAGAAATAGTAATATATAATAGTAGGATTATTAGTAAAGTAAGTATTATTTATATTTATAAAGTAGCTTTAATAAAACTTATTAAGTATTATTTTTAAATAGAAGGTAAAGGTAGATTAATATATAATCTTATTAATATTTTAAATCCTTTTATAAAATTAAGTTTATATAAAACTTAGGATAAATAAGAGGAGAAAAATAATAATAATACTTTAACCTCTTATAAAGAGATATATAAAAATAAATTTATTAACTACTTTTATAAATATTATAAGATATTACTAATTATTAAAAGGATTAATATATAAGATATATAAAATATTAATAAGGTAATATAATATAATAATATATTGAAATTTATACTAATTAATAATAACCTTTAATAAGAGTAAAGAGAAGTCTACTTTAATATTTAAATTATAAGTCTTTATTATAAAGTAAAGCTATTTAATACTTTTATTCTAAAAGTCTATTAAAGGATATTCTTATATAAGAGTATTAAAAGGATATTACTTTAGCTTATCTAAATTTAATATAAATAGCTAAGGATATCCTTTTATATTTAATATTATTTATAAGTATTAAGAGAGTTTTTAATCTTACTTAAAGAGTATATTTATAAGATTATATATAATTAGAATTAAAGTTTATAAAATAAATAATACTTTTAAAGTATTATAATTATATTATAAGTTTAGACCTTAAAGAAGCTCTTATTAAGCCCTAGGATATTCTTTAAAGGGAAGAAGATATTAATTAAAGTATTAATAAAAGTAAAGATCTTTTTAAATTAAAATTAATAGATATCTTAAAATAAATAGATTAATAGTTATAATTTTAAAGTTAATTAATAATTAAGTAGTATATTTATAAAGTAGGTTTAATTTTTATATATAAATATAAAGGTAATATAAGAAGGTAATATAATTCTTTATCTTATTAAAAATACTATAATATTAAGAGTATTATAATACTAGGAGTATTATACTATCTTAGACCTATCCTCTACTCTTAATATTATAAAACTATTACTACCCTTAAGTATTAAATAGTATAATATTAAAGCTCTTTATTAATTCCTTTATAAGCTTTAAATCCCTTTATATAATAATAATATATTTAGTATATATATAAAATAGACTTAAATCTATATTATAAGATATATTAATAAGTAATTATTATAAAGATTAAATAGTAATATAAAATAGTAATATATTTACTTAAAAGAAAAGATATTATAAATACTTTTATAATATCTTATAGTACTTTTAAAGTTAAACTTTAGATTTAATATAAGTTTATACTAACTCTTATAATATCTATTATAACCTCCCTTATAATATAACTAAATAGTAGCTTTAAGATAAGGTTATTAATAGACTTTTAATATTATCTTATCTCTCTTAAAGCTTTAAGACTTAAGTTAAACTTATACTTTTATCTTTATATTATTAGTTTTAATATTATTAATTATAAAGGATTAATTAATTATATTTTAATATATTACCTATTTATATTACCTTTCCCTTCTTATATAATAGCTTATTTACTCTCCTACCTTATAAGGGTTTACCTCCTCTAGTTAATAATTTTAGTATTTTATTACTTAATTATACTATCTACCTATTAATATATAAAATAAGAAATATATTATAAAATAATATTATTAGCCTACTTAATATAAGCTATTATTAAAGTTATTAAATATATATAATAGTAGATAAAAGAAGAAATATAAGGTTTAAAAGTTTTAATATAAGATAAAGTAATATTAAGTAGAATGTTCTATATAATTATAAGTATAATTATAAGTATAATTACCCTTTAAAATCTTCTTTATAACTCCTCTTACCTTTATATACTTAAGATATTATAATAAAATAGGTTATTAATATATAACAAGTATTTATTATTAATTATATTACTTAAATATATTACTAAATAAATAAGTTAATATAATATTATAATAATATTAAGTCTTTATAACTAGAATCTTAAATTAATTATAAGTAGAGAATAGGTAAAAGATTAAGATAATAATAAGAAGCTATTATATATAAAAGTATTTAATAACTATATAATAATATTAAAGAGAATTAAAAAGTTAAAGGAATTAAATATATAAAAGATAGCTATTAAAGAGGATTATATAAAGCTAGTAATTAAAGTAAAAGATATTATAAAGGAGGAAAGATATAAAAGAGGGATTTATAATAATATAATTAAGTAATATAATACTTCTTAAATAGTTAATACTATATAATAGAATATTTTAAGATAGAGCTACGCCTTAAAAATAATAAAGAGGCTATTAAAGAATAAGTTAAGCTAGATAAATTAATAAATAATATAAATAATATAAATAGTATAACTAGTTTTATAAAAGAGGTAAATATATAATTTATCTTTAATCTTACTTTTAATTAACTTAACTTTTAAAATACTTTTAAGGAAGATATAAATATTATTAGGCTAGAATTTACTAGATTTAATCTATTAATTATATAAATTATTAAGTAAAAGATTATATATTATAAGAGTTTAAAAGAGTTAAAATATATATAAGACCTTAATATTATAAATACTTATATTAAGTTTATATAAGAGTATATTAACGCGTTTAATATAAAGGATTATATTATACTTAATCTTATAAAGAGGAATTAAGATAAGGAGGGTATCTTAATTAAAGTTAGTATTAATAGGAAAGAAATTAAGTATACTATTAAGGAGGATAAAGAAGAGGATAGAAAATATAAACTAAAAAATATTAATAAGACTAATAGTATTAATAAGAATAATAATAGTAAGTATAATAATAATAAAGAGGATAGTAATAAATAAAAGGATTATAAGTATAAGATTATAAAGATATCTAACTAAATAGATAAATAGATTATTTATTAATAATTATTAAATAATTATATTACCTTTTTATATTATTATAAAGTATTCCTAATATTATAATTTTATAAAATACCCTTATTAAAATTAAAGTCTTAGTAAGTTAAATTAATACTTTAATATTAATACTTAATACTACCTTATAATATTAACTTAAATACTTAGTACTAAGTATTAATATTAACTTATATACTTAGGCTAAGAATTTAGTATTAACTTATTAAGAGTTAAGTTAGAAACCTAACTTAAGTTTAAAGTATTAATCTAATATAGTTAGTCTAATTAAATAGTTATAATATCTTACTTAAATCTAATTACTACCTTTTATATAGTTAATTAATTAATTACCTACTTAGGAGGCTAGGATAGCTTAAATTCTTTAACTCCTAGTAAATTAAATAGTTTAAAGGAAGTAGAATAAGACTATTATCTATTCTCTCTTACTAAGGTTAGATATAATTAATACCCTAAGTTAATATAACTACTATACTATTACCTCCTATTATAGCCTATAATAGTATATTACTTCTACGTAGAAATTAGCTAAATTAATTAATTCTAGGATTACTTTTAAGGTAGTATTAGGGGTAGCTCTAAGGTATACTACCTAAGTCCCCTATTAATTATAGAATATTAAAACTTTTAAAGTTCTACTTAATAATTAATTATATAATATAGTTTTACTTAATAATTAATTATATAACTTCCTAAAATCTAGTAGGTTTTAGAAATATTACTTAATTAGTAGTTATATAATATTATTCTTAGAGCTTAGAGTAGCCTTAAGGCCTTATAATATATTATAATAGGCTTAGAGCTAGCCTAGAGCCTCTAGGGCTAGCTTTAGGCTTATAAGTATAAGGCCTTTATAAAGGATATAAGGGCTAGTTATAATCTTACTAATATACTTACTATTATAATAAAATAAGATAAGGTAATATATATAATACTAGAAAATACCTGTAAAAATTCAAGATTTTTACGTTAGAAAATCACCCCTACTACCTAGCGTTTAGTAGGGAAGGTAAATAGTAGGGAGTATATTAGATATATATACCCATTCTAATAGCGTTTTATACCTAGTAATAAGACGGATATTTCCTCTTATTTAGACTAATATTAGATATATATTAGATACGTTAGTAGGTAATATAAATAGTAGGGAGTATATTAGATATTTTAGTAGGTAGGTAGCTTATATATACGATAGTATTAGCTAATATACTAATAGATCGATATAGATTATTCTAATAGTACTATATACCTAGTAATAAGATAGATATTACCCCCTATTTAGACTAATATTAGATATATTAGTAGGTAATATAAATAGTAGGGTTTTTAGCCTGTAAATATAATAGTATTAGCCTATATACTAATATAGCGATATAGATTATTCTAATAGCATTCTATACCTAGTAATAAGACGGATATTTCCCCTATTTAGACTAATAGCAGATACGTTAGTAGGTAATATAAATAGTAGGGTTTTTAGCCTGTAAATGTAATAGTATCAGCCTATATACTAATATAGTAATATAGATTATTCTAATAGCATTCTATACCTAGTAATAAGATAGATATTTCCCCTTATTTAGACTAATAGCTAATACGTTAGTAGGCGTTATTATAGAATAGGTAAAATATAAATAATAGTAGGATTTTTATTATTCGTAATCTATATTCTAGCTATTAGCGTATAAGATTTAGAAGGTAAATCTATATATTCTAATATATCTTTTAACCTACTATACTAATTTTCCTAATTTTAATATAGCTAAGTAGTATAAGATAGACTAAGTAATATAATTTATATAGAAAATATTATAACGCGTTAGTATATACCTAGGTAGAATATAAAGAATATTAGGAATTTTATATTCTTTATAAAAGTAAGCTAAACTAAAAGTAGTTAAATAGGGGTATAAAGCGAATAATCTATTAGATAAGGGGTCTAGGAGATCTTTAAGATTTGAAATTCTATATATTCTATTATAATAAGAAGATTCTACTTATATATACTACTAAGGGTTACCTTTTATATACTAGTATTAAAAAGGGCTAGTATTTAAAGGAGGAGATTATTAACTAGCTAATTAATAAGCTACTACTATTATATAATAAGTATCTTGAAAAGCGTAGTATTATTATCCTAGATAATATTAATATTTATATTAATACTTAAATTATTAAGGCTATTAAATAGAAGGGCTATCTTATTAAGTACCTACCTCCCTATTTACTAGATTATAATCCTATTAAGCTTATATTTAATATACTTAAGGCCTAGATAAGATATTATTTTAAGAGCTTTTACCCTATCTCTTAAAATAACTTTAAGGGCTTCTTAAGGTATACTATTAAGTATAATAGATATAATATATTTATAAAAGAGTACTTTAAATATTATAATTCTAGATATATATTTAATAATAAGGTAGAAGTATTTAAATAAGAAATAGCTTAATAATAGAGGTCTTAATTTTATTATTTATATTAATAAATAGTTAAAGATATTATATTTCTTAAAAACCTCCTCCTAGCTACTTACTACCTTTTTACTATCTATCCCCTTACTATTAACCTTTTATACTAACTAGCTTATAAGTATATTAATACTCCTCCCTTTAAAGCTTCTTAAACTAACTTAGTTTACTTTTTAGCTTTTAAATAATATTATTAAGAAGCCTAATAGTAATAGATTTAGTATAAATATATAATAAAGTATTTTTTATACTCTTTATATTATTAATACTCTAATCTTTATAAGTAATCTTAGCTTAAATTTAATAATATTATAATTTTTAGTCTTAATAATCTATTCTATCCTTCTTTTACTATTAAAATATTTCTAGAATATTATTATTCTTATTTAATTTATTAATAGGATTAAAATACTTATAAGAGTCTTAAGCTCTTATTATAAATAAAGTAGGTTATAATTATTAATTAGATATAAGTAAGTAAGGATAGTTATATAATAAAGGCTAATATAAGGAAGGATATAATAGTAGATATAAATATATTAAAGGAGAAGGAAGTTATAATTATATATATACTTATTATATAAATTATTAATAACCCTTACTTATTATAGACTTTATACTTTTAAGAGTATTAAATTTTATTTATTAGGCTATTATCTCTTTTATCTACTCTATTATTAACTTCTTTTTACTAGGTTTCTTACTCTCTCCCTCTTAGCCTTAATTAAGTAGTAACTTAATAATAAGATATAGTAGTTTATATTTAATAGTCTTACTAAAGGTAATTATACTTACCTACCTCTTATATTATATAGTATTTAATTAATAATATTTATTATTATTACTAATCTAATAATAGCCCTTATAACTATAAATTATATCTTAATACTTCTATCTTATAATAAGCTTCTTAAGAAACTTATTATAATTATAAATAATAGTATAAGCTTATTTTAGATTATTAATCCTAGTATATTAATAAGATAGTAACTAAGTAGAATTTAAATATTCTTTATTAAACTAGCTTAACTAGTAATTATAAGAGATATATTTAAAATATAGTTATAATACTTCTTTTATTACTTTATAATTATAGTCTTAATATATAACTCTTATTTATTAATAGTTAAGTCTTTTAGATTAAAGTATTAATAAGTTACTTTATAATATATTTATTTAATCTAACTTAAAATATTAATTATTTTAATAATATTTTTATTAGTTATTACTCTATTAATCTTAATATTTAATAAATAGCTATTAAAGTTTCCTTTCCTAAATAATTTATTAGTCTTATTAGCTTATATATAATAGATATATAAACTAGACTCTATATATTAATAAAATAATTATAAGTAGACTAACTATTAAGTTAGGATTTAGTACTAAGAATTAGTACAAACTAAATACTTAGTACTAGCTCTAGGTACTAACCCGAATACTTAGTACCTACTTCTAGTACTAACTTACTAAGGCCTTAATACCTTAGTAAATTAGGTTAACTCGACTTAAATTACTAAGGTATTACTAAGACGCCAAGCCTCTAATAATATAGTAAGGGATACTAAAAAATTCTAGAATTACCCTTATATTAAAAATAGATTTTTCTTAATTAGAATTTTAATACCCCCTTTAGTTCCTTAGAGATATATATTATTTTTTTATATTACCTTAAAGAATTAAGTTAGGCTAGGTAATAATTAGACTAACTATTAAGTCGAGTTTTAGTACTATAAATTAGTACTAACCTAAATACTTAATATTACCTCCTAGTACTAACTTAAATACTTAGTACTAGTTTCTAGTAGTAACCTAAAAAGCCCTTAATACCTTAGTAAGTTAGATTAGACTAACCTAACTTACTAAGGTATTACTAAGAAGCTAAGCTACTAATAAAATAGTAAAGGACTCTAATATAAATTCCTTATAATATAAATTTAAATAGTTTTATATAATTAAGATTTATCTTATACTTATTATTTTTTACTTATTATTTTATATTACTATTTTATATTACCCTTAATTCTCTTACTATTAGTACCTAGAATATATTAATTCCTTTAGGTCCTTTAAGAGTATTAAGTTTTATAGACCTTAATAATAAAGCTATTTAATTAAAATTTAATAATCTTAATATAAATAATTTTATATCTAGTAGTCTTTATCCTAGCTAATTTATAAGTTAGGTTAGATAGGGTATATTAAATAAGTTGTTTTAAGAAAAGAAAGTACTTCTTTAAAATACTATTAAAGTTATTAAAGAAGATTTCCTAGATTTAATTCTAATAAAGAATAATAAGTTTATTAAATAGAGTTAATATACTAAAGTCTACTTTAAAGTATAATAGTAGTAAATTACTATTAATTAAAGTATTAAGATAAAGTTTAATATTAAAGTTAAGGATCTACTCTAAATTAAGAAGATTATATTAAGTAAATAGGCTAATATTTAAGATAACTTTATTTAAATTACTTTAATAGTTAAGGGATTATTAAAGATTACTTATAAGAAGTATAATAGAATTCTAAACTACTTAATAGCTACTAGTAATTTAAGTATATCTAATATAAGGAAATATCTTAAAATAAATAAATACTTTCTTTATAAATAACTTAACCTATTATTATAAATAGAACTTTCTTTAAGTTAAGTATATTATTTATAATAATATAAATTAGTAATATAAAATTAATTATTTAAAAATCACTTTAAAAGAAAAGTAATATTAAGCTTTCTACTAACTTTTATTAAGAGAAGTAGAATAAATAATTATATAAATACTTTCTTACTTTAAATTAGTCTTTCTAGACTATTAATTAATTAGAGGTTTACTAATTACTATTAATAGCTTATTTAGATTTAACCCTAATCTATTATACTAAATTATAAAGTATAATCTTTTTAGATTTTAAAGGAATATATATAAAAATTAAAGTAGATCTAGAATATCCTTAATATATTTCTCTTATATTAGATACTTAGTCTAGTTTATAAAAAGTTACCTACTTTAAAGTATTAATCTACTAGGTTAATACTAATTTTTAATATTAAGAATATCTTATTACTTTTATACTACTTAATATCTAGTATTTTAGGTACTTACTTATAATAGAATTAATAAAGATATAAACTCTTTATAAAATTAAAGATAAGCTTTTTAGGATTATTATAAATAATATTAATAATAATAAAACCTTAAAAGATATACTAAAGAAATCTCTAGCTTAGTAAGATATTTAATAGGATAAATTATAAAACTTTATTCCTTATATAACTTATATCTTTAACCTTATAATATAAGACTTTATTAAAGCCTTAGACTTAAAAGCTTTAAATAATATTATAATATTATTAGAGGATACTTAAGTTAAAGATATTTAAATAAATATAAGTCTAGCTACTATTATTAAGAAGGTATAATATTATAAGGGTAATATAAATAGGTAATATACTTACTAATATTTTAAATAAATCCGCGCTCTTATAATAGTAATTAACTTATCTCCTTAATAAAAGTTTTATTTTTAAGAGTTATAAGAAAGCTCTAGTAGAAGACCTAAAAAACTTATATAAGATATTTATATTTATTAGAATTTTATATACTTAATACTTTATTATATATACTAGTTATATAACTTTATTAATACTTAGGTAGATAAAAATATAATTAATCTAAAAATTAATATAATTAACCTTAATAAATATAAATAATTAATTATATTACTATTTAATAATATATTAAATCCTATTTATTAACTTACCTTAATAGTTTCTTAAATAATAAATATAAGTATATATTTAAGATTCTAATTATATAATACTCTTTTTAAGTATTTTAATAATATAGAAATAGTAATATTTAATAGTAGGATTATTAGTAAAGTAAGTATTATTTATATTTATAAAGTAGCTTTAATAAAACTTATTAAGTATTATTTTTAAATAGAAGGTAAAGGTAGATTAATATATAATCTTATTAATATTTTAAATCCTTTTATAAAATTAAGTTTATATAAAACTTAGGATAAATAAGAGGAGAAAAATAATAATAATACTTTAACCTCTTATAAAGAGATATATAAAAATTAATTTATTAACTACTTTTATAAATATTATAAGATATTACTAATTATTAAAAGGATTAATATATAAGATATATAAAATATTAATAAGGTAATATAATATAATAATATATTTAAATTTATACTAATTAATAATAACCTTTAATAAGAGTAAAGAGAAGTCTACTTTAATATTTAAATTATAAGTCTTTATTATAAAGTAAAGCTATTTAATACTTTTATTCTAAAAGTCTATTAGAGGATATTCTTATATAAGAGTATTAAAAGGATAATACTTTAGCTTATTTAAATTTAATATAAATAATTAAGGATATCCTTTTATATCTAATATTATTTATAAGTATTAAGAGAGTTTTTAATTTTACTTAAAGAGTATATTTATAAGATTATATATAATTAAAACTAGAGTTTATAAAATAAGTAATACTTTTAAAGTATTATAATTATATTATAAGTTTAAACTTTAAAGAAGCTCTTATTAAGCCCTAAGATATTCTTTAAAGGGAAGAAGATATTAATTAAAGTATTAATAGAAGTAAAGATCCTTTTAAGTTAAAATTAATAAATATCTTAAGATAAATAAATTAATAGTTATAATTTTAAAGTTAATTAATAATTAAATAGTATATTTATAAAGTAGGTTTAATTTCTATATATAAATATAAAGGTAATATAAGAAGGTAATATAATTCTTTATCTTACTAAGAATATTATAATACTAGGAGTATTATAATATTAGGAGTATTATAGTATCTTAGACCTACCTTCTACTCTTAATATTATAAAACTCTTACTGCCCTTAAGTACTAAATAATATAATATTAAAGCTTCCTATTAATTCCTTTATAAGCTTTAAATCTCTTTATATAATAATAATATATTTAGCGTAGATATAAAATAGATTTAAATTTATATTATAAGATATATTAATAAGTAATTATTATAAGGATTAAATAGTAATATAAAATAGTAATATACTTACTTAAAAGAAAAGATATTATAAATACTTTTATAATATCTTATAATACTTCTAAAGTTAAACTATAAATTTAATATAAGTTTATATTAACTCTTATAATATCTATTATAACCTCCCTTATAATATAATTAAATAGTAGCTTTAAGATAAGGTTATTAATAGACTTTTAATATTATCTTATCTCCCTTAAAGCTTTAAGACTTAAATTAACCTTATACTTTTATCTTTATATTATTAGTTTTAATACTACTAATTATAAAGGATTAGCTAATTATATTTTAATATATTACTTATTTATATTACCTTTCCCTTCTTATATAATAGCTTATTTACTCCCCTACCTTATAA
>JAABUN010004728.1_pt1 | contig 17964 bp, 18 predicted proteins | sample 5559311 | NCBI WGS metagenome assembly JAABUN01 (sample SAMN10711877, study PRJNA513370) | rock metagenome | isolation source: Antarctica rocks | place: Antarctica: Victoria Land, Siegfried Peak sud | reverse complement strand
AAAGACTTCCGCCGCCTCAGCCTGCGGCTGGACAAAACAGACACCAGCTTCCGTGCCTTCGCAGCCTTCGCCGCAGCCATCCTGAACTGGAGGCTCAAGGTGAAACTTCGTCCCTAGACCCTAGTACCTGACTATCGCGGTCTGACCAGTCACCATCGGTCGAGCAGGTGTTTATGCAATTGAGCATCACACAAAACTGCCGCTCGTGGGAGCGGTCCTGATAGGATCAAGCTGAGTTACCGAAGAAAAGGCAGCTTGCAGTTAACAAAATTGTTAGGGAAGCAGAGCGTTTGATAGCTCGCACGAGACCTCTGCCCTACTCTCGCCCACGTCTCTGGCCGAGGCCAAGCTGTGTTCTCGCACCAGGGCAGAACCGAGGATATTGGAAGCATCGCCAGCGACATAGTAACGGACAGGCAAACTGCTACGATGGCCATGACTGATTCGTGAAGCACCAGTCGCTCAATGGCTGCAAAGCAGGAGAGCCGGATGCCGGACGGTTCATATGATACCTACGCTCTCCTCTCACCCGAAGCCCTGGACGAGGCCGAGCGCCGCGCGCTTATTGGCGCGGTGGCTGAGTCCCTAGCCGATCCGAGGTCCGACATTCCGCATGAAGAGATTCGGGCGGAGATACTGCGCGATATGGACGAGTTGCAGCGTTAGCAAAGCCTGCCTTCCACGCCAAAGCTCGTGCTAGATCGACGGAATGGCTGAACCTGCACGCCCCATGCCGGACGATGACGAGACGGTCGCCTTCATCAAGGCAGTCCAGGAAGGCGTGACCGCAGCCAACGCGGGCCAGACCGTGCCCTACGAAGCAGTGCGCTACTGGCTTCTGTCCTGGGGCACCGAAGCGGAGCTGTCGCCCCCGCCTTGCTCGTAGCTCTCACCATGGCCGACACGCCATTGCACCTGGCTCGGCACTTCGGCATCAGCCAAGATGTGGATGAACCTGCAAACGGCCCACAATTTGAAAGCAGCGCGCAGGAGGATAACGGCATAGCCATACGCGCGCAGCGGGGGTCGTGCATCACGCGGCCCCGGACGGGCAACGAGCTAAGTCTCCACGCCCTCCGGTCCACAGTCCGGCATCTCATCGCCCGGCCGCGGCGGCTCCCCGCCAGCCCGGCCCATGAGCCTGTCGAACGCCGCCCAATTCGCCCGCCCCCGCCGCTCCGCGAAGTAGCTGGCCGTGCGCAGCGCCGCGACCTTCTCCGCCACGGCCGTCGCCACGAACTGGTTCAGGCTGGTCCCCTCGGACGCGGCCAGCCGCTCGGCCTCCGCCTTGATCGAGACAGGCAGGCGCAACGGGTAGGTCGAGGTCCTGGTCGTCATGCCGCGATCCTTCTCAACGCTTCTCCGGGCAGCAACACGTCCACGCCGAACCGCGTTGCACCCGGCAGGAAATCCCGGCGGTTGAAGGTCGCAATCGCCGCGGCCCGCCCATTCACCGCAGCCTCCAACACCAATTCGTCGCCGGGGTCACGCAGTTGCGGGCGCCACAAGAACCAAGTCTCGACCGGCTCCACCAGCTCAATCACCGCATCCAGGAAGACGGCCAAGTCCGCCGGGCCGAACCCGGCGGCCCCGACATGCTCGGCCCTGCTGCACACGCCTTCGTACTCGATGCACAGGGGCACGGTCGCCACCAGCGTAACCCGGTCCTCGCGGGCGGCGCGGAGCAAGGCCGCCGATGCTCCACTCGGACTGCGCATCGCCGCAACCACCGCATCCGTGTCCATCACCAGCCTCATGCGCCCGAGTGCATCACATCACAGGTGATGTGTCACGCGCTGGCCCGGGGACAAGCCCTAATCCCCCAAGTCCAGCTCCCTGCCCTCGTTCGCCACCGCATAAAGCCGGTCCATCTCCCGGTCGAAGGCCGCCCATAGCGCCTCCCCCTCCTCCGGAGGCAGCAGCCCTTTGGCGTAGCGGAAGGCGTTGTCCTCCCGGATCACCGAAAGCTGGTCCGGCCAGGGCATCGCCGCCGCCCCCTGCACTAGCGCCAGCGCCGCGTGGAGCCAGGTGCGGACCAGGGCGACGATCTCGCCGCTCGGCGCATCGTGGCCCCCCGCGTCGGGATGGGACGGGGTGCCGAACAGGTCGGGTTGGATCGCGGCCGTGCCCACCGCACAGCACCCCGTTCCGAGTCGCCCCAAGCTTGGCTGTTCCTCCCGTGCGGGCATCGTGCCGCCATGGACCCGCAATGGCGCACCGAACGTTTGCCCGAGCTGGTGCGCGCCCTCGCCAGCCGCCCCCGGCACGAAGCGCTGCGCGGCCACATGACCGAGCTGCTCCGCTCCGGCTTCGACGCCCCCTATGACGAGATCGCCCACGAGGTCTATCTGCTTGACGGCAGCGGGCGCATGGACACCCTCTGGGGCGCCACCGTCATCGAGCTGAAATCCGACCTGCGGCGCGAGCTGCCGGACGTGCTGGCCCGGCTGCCGGACTACCTGGCCGACGCCGCGGCGCGGTCCCGCAGCCCGCGCCCCGTCACCGGGCTGGCGACCGACGTCGCGACCTTCATCGCCTACGCCCTGCGCGAGGGCGCCCTGGCCGAACTCGCGCGCTACGCCACCGACCCGGCCCGGCCGGCCGAGCTGGTGGCCTGGCTGGAACCCCTGCTCACCGACCGCCCGGACCTGATGCCGGAGCCGCGCGCCGTCGTGCAGGCGTTCGGCCGCATGAGCCTCACATTCAGCCGCGCCCGCCTGCAACTGGACGCCCTGTGGCCGCCTGGTTCCAAGCAGGGGTTCAGGGAAGAAGCCGAGGATGCCGCCGGCCCCGAGCGCGACCCCTTCCCGTGCAGGCCACGCCGCCACGGCAGCGCAATGCGGCATCTCGTCCGCAACGAACTCTTCGGCAACCTGGCGCTTGGACGTGGCGGCGCGTGAACGATGTTTCGTCACGGCCTCCATCCTCCGGAGGCCTGGCAAGAGAGGCCAATCCAGAACGCTCAAGCTGCCCGTTGCCGAGGGCACATGGCAAATAGCTGTGTGATGTGCGCTCAAACCTCCAACCGGCAAGTTCAATCCTTTCTGATGCCCGGCGCCTGCATCCGCCGCGCCGGTGCGGCGTTCCGCCCGTGCGACGAACGGGAGAGCAACATGAGCGGATCAGCCGGCACGATGGACGTTTATCTGACAGGGCTGCGGAACCAGCACGCGGTCGAGACGCAAGCGATCGGGACCGTGAAGAACGAGCTGGGCCGGATGGAGGCGTATCCCGACCTGCACGCGCAGATGCAGCAGGAGATGCAGCGCTCGACCACCCAGGCCGCCCGGCTGGACGACCTGCTTGCCGGGCATGGTACCAAGGCCTCGCTCGCCAAAGAAGCGGTGGCAGGTACGGTCGCCACCGTCGCAGGCTTCGCGCACATGACGGCCGGGGACGAGGTGCTGAAGAACGTCCTCGCGGCCATCGGCTTCAAGGCATACGAGATCAGCTCCTACAAGGTGCTGATCGTCCTGGCCAAAACGGTGGGGGCGGCACAGGACATTACAGTATTGGAGCAGTCCATGAAGGAGGAGCAGGAGATGGGCGACTGGCTCGGCAGCCACCTTCCGGACTTCGTGCATGCTTACCTCAAGCAACGGGCGGCATAGCGCCACCCGTTGCCGTCGCTTGCAGGGTTTTGGACCGGCGGCCTGGCCTAGCCGCCGCCATTCCTGCAAGGGACGAAGATGGGCATGGCGGCGGACGGCTCGCATGGAGTTGGCCGTCGCGCCCATGACTGTGCCGTGCCCGCCCGGGTGTTGGCAATGAAGCGTGAATAGCGGCACCTTGAGCTAGGCCGCGGCTTTATCGACGGTGATCTTCAGGTCCGCAACGGCAGGCGGACCCCTTAAAGCCGTACGGCTTCAAGGTCGGCGGGATGCCGCAAAAATCCGGCGAAGTTAACCGTTGCCCACCTTGCCAGTGCCCGCCCGTGATGGCTTGTTGCAGCAGCAGCAAAAGCAGCCCCTATGACCGCACTCAGCATCAACTATTCCGCCTCCAGCAGCTTTTATGCCGCGCAGTATGGCGCCGTGACAGCGGCCATCAACCAGGCTTTCGCGGCCTGGATGTCGCACTTCGACGCGCCCGCGGGCGCCGTGTCCATCAATGTGACCATCCAGCCGCTCGGCGGCAACGCCGCGGCCAGTGCGGCGCCGAACGGCGTCGTACCGGTCGCGTTCTCCGGAGCCAAGCTCGCCTACATGACGGGCTTCGCCGCCGAGATCGCGACCGGCGCCCTGCTGCCGGACCTCACGAAATCGGAGCGGCTGAACATAGACAGTTCCTGGCTCAGATACTATTTCGCCAGTCCCGTCGCCAACTCGGTCGAAATCCAGCGCGTGCTGCAACATGAGATCGGCCACATGCTGGGCTTCGCCAGCTCCATCGCGCCCGGCGTCTTCGGGCCGATCCGGTCCGCCTCCATCACCACCGCCTTCGACGACTACCTGGTGTTCGCCGGCACCGACGAGTACTTCGCCGGCCCGAACGCCCTGGCCGTCAGCGGCGGCGGCATCCGGATGGACTATCCCACCATCGCCCACACTTACATGCCCGGCAGCGTCAGCCTCATGAGCTACCTGGACGATGCCAAGACGATCCAACCGCTGGACGTGGCGATCCTGCGCGACACCGGGCTGCCGATCCTGTCCACGCAGGAGGTTGCGGAGCACCAGGTTTCCCGGCTGTACCTGGCCGCCCTGGGCCGCCCGGCGGATGGGGCGGGGCTGCTGGCCCACAGCCGCGCGCTGCTGTCCGGCACGAGCCTGAGCAGCGACGCCGCCGGGTTCATCGGCTCCGGCGAGTTCGCGCGGCTGTATGGCACGAACCAGCCGGACGCGGCCTTTGTGAACACGCTTTACCGGAACGTGCTGCACCGCGCCGGGGACGCGGCGGGCGTGCAGGTGTGGAACAACGCGCTGGCGAGCGGGCGGTCGCGGGCGGACGTGCTGGTGGACTTCTCGGAGTCGGACGAGAACCGCAGGGCGCTGCAGGCCAACCCCAACCTATCCTACAGCGAGACCGCGGAAGCGCAGGCGGAGCGGCTTTATGACGCCGCGTTCGGCCGGGCGCCGGACTCCGCCGGCTTCGGCGTGCTGACCCGGGCGATGCTGAACGGCGTGACGCTGCAGCAGGCGGCGCTGGGCTTCCTGCAATCCGGGGAGTTCGCCAGCCGCTACGGCGGCACGGGGGACAACGGGGCGTTGGTGGATGCGCTATACCGGAACACGCTGCACCGCACCGCGGATGCGGCGGGGCGGGCGCAATACGTGGCGGCCCTGAACAACGGGTTGAGCCGGGCCGACCTGCTGGTGAGCTTCTCGGAGTCGGCGGAGCATGTCGCGAACGTCATCAGGCAGGACACGCCGATGTCGGGGGCGTTCCTGGCGAACACCACGGCGCACCTCGGCTCCATCCCGGTGCTGCCGGCGACGCTAATCGGCTGATCTGCTGCCTGCGCTGCTCCCTCTCCCTCCGGGAGAGGGTTGGAGTGAGGAAAGCCGCGCAGAGCGGACCCTAGCCAGCAGCGGCACGCGGGCCGTCCTGAACCGGCAATACAGGCGCTTGCCGCTTCCCTCACCCCGGCCCTCTCCCGGAGGGAGAGGGAGAGGAGAATAGCCGCCGTTTGAGGGGCGGCGCCTGGCGTCTGCCTTAGAACGCCTCCGCCGCCATTAGCCCCAGAGTCTGGCCGCCGGCCATTACGCCCTGGAAATGCACGGAATGCCGCGGCAGCACGCGAGCCATGAAGAACCGGCCCACGTCCAGCTTGCCCTGGTAGAACCCGGCATCCCCGTTCGCCCCCGCCTTCAGCTTGGCCTCGGCGACCTCCGCCATCCGGCACCACATGAAGGCCATCGCCACGAAGTTGAACAGCCGCAGGTAGTCGGTCGCTGCCGCCGCGGCCTCCTCCGGCCGGGCCATGCCGCGCTGCGCCACCGTCAGCGTCGCCTGCTGCAGCCGGCCGAACGCCTTGGCCGTCGGGCCGGTGAACTCGGCCAGCGCCGCGTCGTCGCCATGCGCCTCCAGCCACGCCGCGACCGGATGGAAGAAGCGGCGCAGCAGCCGGCCGGTGTCCTGGCCCAGCTTGCGGCCCACTAGGTCCAGCGCCTGGATGCCGTTGGTGCCCTCGTAGATCTGGGCGATGCGGGCGTCGCGGACCAACTGCTCCACGCCCCATTCATGCACGTAGCCGTGGCCGCCCAGCACCTGCACCGCCAGGTTCGCCGCCTCGCTGCCCAGGTCGGACAGCCCGGCCTTCACGATGGGCGTCAGCAGCGCCACCAGGTCGTCGGATTCCTGGCGCACGGCCGGGTCCGGGTGGTGCTCGGCGCGGTCCAGTTCCAGGCCGACCCAGTAGGACAGGGCGCGTCCGGCCTCGGTCTGGCTGCGCGCCTCCAGCAGCATCCGGCGCACGTCGGGATGGACGATGATGGGGTCGGCGGCGGCGGCGGCCGGGGTGCTCTCGCTGCTCTTGGTCTCCTTGGCGTCGCTGCGGCGCACGGACTTGCCCTGGCGGCGGTCCTTGGCGTAGGCGGCGGCGGACTGGTAGGCGGTCTCGGCGATGCCCAGGCCCTGCATCCCCACGGCGAGGCGGGCGGCGTTCATCATGGTGAACATGCACTTCATGCCGGCGTTGGGCGGGCCGACCAGCCAGCCATGCGCGCCGTCGAAGTGCATGACGGCGGTGGCGTTGCCGTGGATGCCCATCTTGTGCTCGATGCTGCCGCACATCACGCCGTTGCGCGGCCCGGCCTTGCCGTCAGGGGTCGGCAGGAACTTCGGGACCAGGAACAGGCTAATGCCCTTAGTGCCCGCGGGGGCGCCGGGCAGCTTGGCCAGGACGAGATGGATGATGTTCTCGGTCAGGTCGTGCTCGCCGGCGCTGATGAAGATCTTGGTGCCGGTGATGGCGTAGCTGCCGTCCGGGCCGGGTTCGGCGCGGGTGCGTATCAGGCCGAGGTCGGTGCCGCATTGCGGCTCGGTCAGGCACATCGTCCCGGACCAGGTGCCGTCCACCAGGCGCGGCAAGTACTCGGCCTTCAGCTCGTCGGAGGCATGGGCGTGCAGGGCGCGGTAGGCGCCGTGCGACAGGCCAGGATACATGCCGAAGGCGAGGTTGGCGCTGCTGACCATCTCCTCAAACACGGTGCTGACCAGCATGGGCATCCCCTGGCCGCCATAGGCGGGATCGCAGGCCAGGCTGGTCCAGCCGCCCTCGATGAGCTGCTTGTAGGCGTCCTTGAAGCCTGCGGGCGTGCGGACGACGCCGTTCTCGTAGGTGCAGCCCTCCTTATCGCCGGACAGGTTCAGGGGGAACAGGACCTCCTGGGACAGCTTGGCCGCTTCCTCGATGATGGCGTCCATCAGGTCGGGGGTGGCCTGCTCCAGGCCGGGCAGGTGGGACAGGGCGCTGCTGTCGTGCAGCTCGTGCAGGCAGAAGCGGATGTCGCGGAGAGGGGCGGTGTAGGTTGCCATGTGTCGTGTCCCTTTTGGTGGGCAGCGTAGGCTATTGGCTTCGGCTCCCTCCGGGAGAGGGTCGGGGTGAGGGGGTCTTGGGGCGCGGTCCCCACCGAAGCGGGACTGCGTGCCGTCAGCACCGGCAGCGCGTCGCTCCGCAGCCAAGACCCCCTCACCCCGGCCCTCTCCCGGAGGAAGAGGGAGAAGATCAGTTCCGCAGCGGCTTGCCGGTGGCGAGCATGTGTTCCGTGCGGGCCAGGCTGGCGGGGTTCCGCACGAGAGTCATGAACGCCTGGCGCTCAAGTGCCATCACGTCGTCCTCGGTCAAGGTGTCCAGCGGATCGGCGTCGCCGCCGGTCAGGACGCGGGCGACGGCCTTGGACACCACCACGTCATGCGGCGTCGCCTTGCCGGTGGCGGCGAAGCCGTCCACGGCGAGGTCCAGCGCCACGCGCCCGCCGGGTCCGGGCAGGCGATACTCGGCGGGCTTGGGCGGCTGGTAGCCTTCCGCGAGCGCCAGCACCTTCGCCTTGGCGTCGCCCAGCAGCCGGTCGCGGTTCATCGTCACGCCGTCCGCCGCGCGCAGGAAGCCCAGGCCCCGGGCCTGCGCCGCGGACTTGCTGACCTGTGCGGTCGAGATGATCTCGAACGCCTTGGCCACCGCCGGCATCGGGCCGCGCGGCACCTTGGGGTCGGCCTGCCATCGGGCCAGCAGCTCCTTGCAGCCGCCCCAGCCCGGCAGCAGCCCGACGCCGACCTCGACCAGCCCCATGTAGGTCTCGCCGTGCGCCTGGACGGCGGAGCAGTGCATCAGGATCTCGCACCCCCCGCCCAGCGCCATGCCGGACGGGGCGCCGACGACGGGGACGGGCGCATACTTCAGTGCCTTATACATGGCCTGCCCGCCGGCCACGCCCTGCTCGATGACGGGCCAGGCCGCGACGTTGGCGGCGAACATCGCTACGCCCAGGTTGGCGCCCACCGAGAAGTTGTCGCCCTCGTTGTAGATCACCATGCCGCGGTAGGACTTCGCCGCCAGCCCGACGGCCTTGCCGAGCAGCGCCATCGTGCCCTCGTCCAGCGTGTTCATCTTGCTCGTGAACTCGAAGCACAGCACGCCGTCGCCGATGTCCCACACGCTGGCGCTGCCGTTCCGCAGCACGGGCTTGCCCGCGCGCTTCACGTCCGCCAGCAGGATGACGCCCTCCGCCCGGCGCACCGGGGCATATTCGCCTGCGGGCGTCAGGCATTGCAGCACGCCGCCCTCCACGCGGTAGAAGGTGCGTCCTTTCGCCAACGCCAGCAGCGGCGGCACCGGCAGCCCGGCGGCCTCCGCCGCGCCCGCCAGCCACTCCGCGCCCAGCATGTCCATCAGCTCGAACGGCCCGTGCTTCCAGGCGTATCCCAGCCGCATCGCCTCATCCACGGCAGGTATGTCGTCGGCGATGGCGGGGACCAGGGACGCGGCATAGGCCAGGGTCTGCACCAGGACGGCGCCGGCATACCGGCCGACCGGGCTGGGATGCCGGGCCAGGGCGCCGAGGTCGCGGCGGCCGGCGTCCACGGCATCCAGCTTGGGCTTCGTGGCGGGGCGATACTCGCCGGATGCCAGGTCCATCGCCTCCTTCTGCCGGGCCTTGGTCAGCCGGTAGAAGCCGCCCTTGCCCTTCCGGCCCGTGTTGCCCTCGGCGATCATGCGGTTCAGCAGCGGCTGATCCGTGAACGCCCGGCGGAAGTCGTCGTCCCCAGGCAGGCTGTGCAGCAGGGACTTGGACACCAGCGGCATCAGGTCCAGCCCCACCAAGTCCACCAGGCCGAACACGCCGGTCTTGGGAATGCCCATGGGGCGGTGCGCGGCATCCGCCTCCTCGACCGGCACGCCGCGGGCGATGGCCTCGTTGACGGCGCAGGTGATCCAGTAAGTGCCGATGCGGTTGGCGATGAAGCCCGGCGTGTCCTTGCAGTGGACGACGCCCTTGCCCAGCCGCACGTCGCAAAGCTGCGTCAGCTCCGCCGTGACCTCGGGCCGGGTGTCGGGGCCGGTCACCAGCTCCAGCAGGCGCATGTAGCGGGGCGGGTTGAAGAAGTGCGTGATGCAGAAGTCCGCCTTGAAGGCCGCGGACTGCTTGCCGGCCAGCGCCCGCAGCGGAATGGTGCTGGTGTTGCTGCTGACGATGCTGCCGGGCTTACGCACGGTGTCCACGCGGTCGTACATCGCCCGCTTGAGGCCGAGGTCCTCGATGATGACCTCGATGATCCAGTCGCACTCCGCTAAACGCGGCAAGTCGTCGTCGAAGTTGCCCGGCGTGATCAGCCGCGCCGCGTCCGGGGTCATCAGCGGCTGCGGGTCGGCCTTCTTCAGCCGCTCGATGGCGCCCTCGGCGACGCCGCTCCGAGGCCCCTCCTTGGCCGGCATGTCCAGCAGCAGGACCGGCAGGCCGGCATTGGCCAGGTGCGCGGCGATGCCGCTGCCCATCAGCCCGGCGCCCAATACGGCGCAGCGTGCGATTGCCATCGCCCTATGCCCGCGTCAGCACGGTGGCGACGCCCTGGCCGCCGCCGACGCACATGGTCGCCAGCGCGTGCCTGCCTCCCGTGCGGGCCAGCAGGGACGCCGCCTTGCCGGTGATCCGCGCGCCGCTGGCCCCCAGCGGATGGCCCAGCGCGATGGCGCCGCCGTCCAGGTTCACCTTCAGGTGGTCCATCATCAGGTCCCGCTCCACCGCCAGCGCCTGCGCGGCGAACGCCTCGTTCAGCTCGATGACATCCATCGCGCCCATCTCCAGCCCGGCGCGGGCCAGCGCCTTGCGCGCCGCCGGCACGGGGCCGATGCCCATGATGTCCGGGGCGCAGCCGGCGACGCCCATGCTGGCGATGCGCGCCAGCACCGTCAGCCCGTGCTTCTCCGCATAGTCCGCGCTGCACACCAGCACCGCCGAAGCTCCGTCCGTCAGCGGCGAGCTGGTGCCGGCCGTGACGGTCCCCGTCGCCAGGAACGCCGGCTTGAGGCTGCTCAGGCCCGCCTGGTCCGTCTCGGCGCGTATGCAGCCGTCCTGGTCCACGACGCCGGCCTTGGTCTGGATCGGCACGATCTCGTCGGCGAAGTGCCCGCCGGCCTGCGCCGCCGCGGCGCGGTGCTGGCTCGTCACCGCGAACTCCTGCTGCGCCGCGCGGTCTATCTGGTAGCGCTGGGCCAGGTTCTCCGCCGTCATGCCCATGCCGATGTAGCTGTCCGGCTTCTCCTTCTGCAGAAGCGGGTTCAGCACGGGGTTGAAGCCCAGCATCGGCACCCGGCTCATGCTCTCGACGCCGCCGCACACGAATAGGTCGCCGGCCCCGGCGGCGATGGCGCCCGCAGCCATGTGGACCGCGCTCATACTGCTGCCGCACCAGCGGTTGACCTGGCTGCCCGCCGCGGTGACCGGCAGGTCCGCCAGGAAGCCCACGACGCGGCCGATGTTGAAGCCCTGCTCGCCCTCGGGGAAGGCGCAGCCGATGATGACGTCCTCGATGTCCTCCGGCTTGGCGCCGGTGCGCTCGATCAGGGCGCGCACCACCTGCGCCATCAGGTCGTCCGGGCGCACACGGGCCAGGGCGCCCTTGCCGGCAGGGGTGAAGGGGGAGCGGGCGTAGCCTGCGATCACGGCGTGTCGTGCAGCCTGGGTCATGCGTCGGTCCTCGTCACGGTCGTTGTGCCAGCGCCGGCATTGGAGGGCGCCGGGGCGCGGGTGCGGGCGCCGACCTCCGCTTCCATGTCGCGCAGCTCGGCCAGGGTGATGGTGATGTCCTGCAACTGCTGCTCCAGGTCGCGGATGCGGGCGCGGGTGCGGTCCAGGGTCATCGCCATTTGGCGGTGGCCGGTGCGGTCGGCGTCATACAGGTCAAGGAACTCGCGTATGTCGGCCAGGGAGAAGCCCAGGCGCTTGCCGCGCAGGATCAGTTGCAGGCGGGCGCGGTCCCGCTTGGTATAGACGCGCTGGGTGCCGACGCGCTCGGGCGCCAGCAGGCCGTGGTCCTCGTAGAAGCGTATGGCGCGAGGGGACAGCGCGAAGGCCGCTGCAAGCTCGCCGATGGTGAATAGCTCCGCCATTACGTGACGTTCCGGTTAGGTTGCTAACGTATGCGTAAGGTGTAGCGGGGGCGGCGTCAAGGAGATTGCTGCTGCTCCCTCTCCCTCCGGGAGAGGGTCGGGGTGAGGGAAGCGGCCAGCGCTGCGCCCACCCGCACGGGAGCCGGGCTAGGCTTGCCAGGGACCGTGCGTGCGGCTTCCCTCACCCCAACCCTCTCCCGGAGGGAGAGAGAGCAGAGCAGGCAGGCAGCGCCCTCATTCCCCGGCACCGGCGGCCTCGCGCTTGGCGCGTTCCTCCTCCACCAGCTCCTTCTTCGACAGCTTGCCGATCAGCGTGCGCGGTAGGGTGTCGCGGAACTCGACGTGCTTGGGCATCTCGATGGGGGACAGGTGCTCCTTGAGGAACACCAGCAGCGCCTCCGCCGTCAGCGCCGTGCCGGAGCGCAGCACGACGAAGGCTTTGACCGTCTCCCCGCGGTAGGCGTCGGGCACGCCGATCACCGTGCATTCGGCGACGGCGGGATGCTGATAGACCGCGTCCTCGACGACGCGCGGATAGACGTTGTAGCCGCCGGCCAGGATCAGGTCCTTGATGCGGTCCACGATGCTGAAATAGCCCTGGGCGTCCATCACCCCGATGTCGGCGGTGCGGAAGAAGCCGTCCGGCGTGGTGCTGGCCATCGTCTCCTCCGGGCGGCCCCAGTAGCCCAGCATGACCTGCGGGCCGCGCAGGCAGACCTCGCCGCGCTCGCCTTGCGGCACGCGGCGGAGGGGGTCCTCGGGGTCGCGCAGCTCGGCTTCGGTGCCGGGCATGGGGATGCCGATGCTGCCGGTCTTATTCAGGCCGCCGGGCGGGTTGCAGATCACGCAGGGGCTGGTCTCGGTCAGGCCGTAGCCCTCGACGACGACGCAGCCGGTGCGGGCCTCGAACCGCGCCTTCACCTCCGGCGGCAGCGGGGCGCCGCCGCTGATGCAGAAGCGTATGCTGGTGAGGTCGGCGCGGCCCTTGTAGCTGGCGATGGCGTTGAACATGGTCGGCACGCCCGGCATGAAGGTCGGGCGCCGCCGCCCGATGGCCCGCACGGCCGATTTCAGCTCGAAGCGCGGCAGCATGACGATTTCGGCGCCGGCCAGGACGGCGAACAGCATCACCGTCGTCATGGCGAACACATGGAAGAACGGCAGCGCGGCCATCATGCGCTCCTCTCCCGGTCGGGTGTCCTTGAACCACATCGCGCCCTGCGCGGCGTTGGCATACAGGTTGGCGTGGCTGAGCATGGCGCCTTTGGGCACGCCGCTGGTGCCGCCGGTGTACTGCAGCACCGCCACGTCGCGCGCCGGGTCAATCTCGACCGGCTCCGGGGCCGGACCGGGGGCGGCCAGGTCGGCGAACCAGACGTGGGCGTCGTCCCGCGGCGGCTGCGCGCGGTCCCGGCGCTTCAGCACCCGGAACAGCGTGCGCTTGCTGGCCGGCAGCATGTCGGCAAACGGGCAGACCAGGATGCGCTGGACGACGCCGGCCCGCAGCAGCGCCGCCGCCTTCGGGTAGGTCGCCTGCAGGTCGAGGGTCGCGATGATGCTGATGCCGGCGTCGCGCGCCTGGTGCTCCAGCTCCCGCGGGGCATAGAGCGGGTTGAAATTCACCACCACCAGCCCGGCCTGCAATGCCCCGAAGAACAGCAGCGGATAGGCCGGGCAGTTCGGCAGCAGCAGGCCGATGCGGTCGCCCTTCCGCAGTCCCAGCCGCTGCAAGCCGGCCGCCAGCCGCGCCGCCGTTGCCGCCGCGTCGGCCCAGGTCGTGCGGCGCCCCAGGAAATCGAAGGCCGGGCGGACGCCGAAGCGCGTCCCGGCCTGCAGCAGCATGGTGTGCAGCGGAGCGGAGGGGAGCGGCGCATACCAGTCCACATCGGCGGGATAGTGGTCCAGCCAGGGCCGGCCCGCGTCGTTTTCCCGGTCCATGTGCCCCTCCCCAAAGCCTGGCCGCATCAAGCGGGATCACCTGACAGGCAAACATGCGAGCAAGACAAAGGCTGGAGCGCGGCCGGTGCATCCGCCTGCACCGGCCCCGCCCTGATGCGCCGGACCGGTTCGCCAGCGCCTGCCAACGAGGCTCCGCTCACCTGGCACGCCGGGCAGGACGGTTCCAGCGGCCCGGGCCTGGAGTCCGCGTCACGGCGCCAGCCCCAGGCCCGGGACATCAGAACGTCGTGCGCGTGCCCAGCGAGACGATGTCAATGGCGCTGTTGTAGCGCCCCGTCAGCACGTCCCCGGTGGTGGACGTTTCGCGGATGCGCGAGCTGAGCACGAAGATGTGGGCATAGCCGCCATCCACCGTGATGTTCGGCAGCACCTGGTAGCTGGCGCCGGCAGCCAGCCAATAGCGGTCGTTGTCGGGCACGCGCGCGGTGCGGTAGGCGTTGGACACCGGCGACTTGTCATACGCCGTGCCGCCGCGCAGCGTCAGCTTGTCCGTCAGCTTATAGGCCGCGCCCGCCGACACGAAGTAGCTGTTGTCGTAGTGCTGCGGCGTGGAGGTAATTAGTGTGCCGTCGTTGCGGAAGGCGTTCAGGTTCTTGAACTGGCTCCAGTTGGTCCAGTTCACGTCCGCCGACACGATCAGGTTGGGGCCGATCCCCTGCGTGATGCTGATGCCCGCCGTGTCCGGCAGCACCAGCTTGGCGCTGCCGGGCGAGTTGCGGAAGCGGTTGCTGAGGTTCAGCGGCGCCGGCACGACGAACGTCGCCTCGCCCGAGAAGTCCTGCTGCACGCGCGAGCGGTAGGTCAGGCCGATGTTGGTCTGCGGCCCCGGCTGGATCAGCACGCCGAAATTGTAGCCGAAGGCGATGTTGTCCCCGCCCAGCCGGAAGTATCCGTCCGGCAGCGCCGTGGGCCGGCCGGTCAAGGCGGTAGCGGCGGACGACGAGTTGATGAACGACGAGAATACCGCCCGCCCGTACTGCACCGACACGCCCGCGCCGACCGACAGCCAAGGCGCAATCTGGTAGGCGATGCTGGGATTGACGTTGATCGTGCGCAGGTCCGTCTTGTCCGCCTGGTAGCGTCCGACGAAGCCACTCTCATAGGTCGTGGCCAGGCCGAACGGCGTCGTGATGCCCAGGCCCACCGCCAGGTCCTGCGTCGGCTTCCAGGTGATGAAGCCGTGCGGCACCAGCGCCAGGTTGCCGGCATCCGATCCGTCCTTGCCGGCGATGGGCCGGTTGAAGGCGTCCCGCGCGCTGCCGGTGAAGGTTGACTGCGGCGCGATCAGGCTGCCGCCCAGCGCGATCTGCACGCCCGGAAGCTGCGTCATGCCCGCCGGGTTGTCGAACACCGTGGAGGGCGTGTTGGCAGCCGACCCGGCGCCGGCGAACGCGGTGCCCAGGCCGACCGCGCTGTCTTCCTTCAACTGGAACGCCGCGGCGTGGGCCGGACCGGCAGCGGCCACCGTGCCCAGCAGGGCGGCAGAGGCAAGCAGGATCGGCCGGAAAGGCTTCCAGTGTGACAAGGCGACGTCTCCCCCAGAGATGCCCGACCCTTGGCCGGGACTTTGTTCGCACCATCATAGCGCACGTAATCATAACGCAATAGTGAGCAAGGAAAGTCAACCTGCGTCACCCATGCGTTAGATGTATGACGCAAGCGGCAGGGGCGCTCTCCTATGATGCGCGAGCCTATGATGCGCGGGGCGGACGGTTCAGGAAGGCGGCGAAGGCGGCGCGGGCCTCGGGGCTGGCCAGCGCCCGGGTGAACGCGGCCTCCTCCTCGCGCATCCGGGCGTGCAGGGCTGCGGGGTCGCCGCGCATCAGGGCGCGGCTGGCGGCCAGGGCTGCGGCGGGCTTGGCGGCCAACTTGCCGGCCTTGGCGCGGGCGTGGTCCCGCAGCTCCTCCGCGGGGACGATCCCGGTCAGCAGCCCGGCGGACAGGGCGGCCGTGGCGTCCATGGACTCGCCCAGTAGCAGCAGCGCGGCAGCGCGGGCGTGGCCCATGCGTGCGGGCAGCAGCAGGCTGCTGCCGGCCTCGGGCACCAGGCCCAGATCCACGAAGGGCGCGCTGAAGGTGGCCGCGGGGCTGGCATAGACCAGGTCGCAATGCAGCAGCAGCGTGGTGCCGATGCCGACCGCCGGCCCCTGCACGGCGGCGACCAGCGGCTTGGCGAAAGTCGCGACGGCGTGGATGAAGCGGGCCGGCGGTGCGTCGCCCAGGCCGCCCTGCATGGCCAGGAAGTCGCGTATGTCGTTGCCGGCAGTGAAGGCGTCGCCCTCCGCCCCGATCAGCACGGCGCGCACGGCCGGGCGGGCCGCGGCGTCGAGCAGGGCCGCGGTCAGGGTGTCGTACATGGCGCCCAGGATGGCGTTCTTCTTGTCGGGGCGGTTGAAGCGCAGTTCCAGCACGCCGCCGGCCTCATGGATCAGGATGGTGTCGGACATGGTGGCCTCGCGAGGTGGTCCGGCTGCTTAGCCCCTTGACGGGCCGGATGGGAAACCGGGAGAAGCGGGGCATGGCAACTCAGGCTTACCTTGATCTGGTCGGGCGCAGCTTCGAGAAGCAGGTGATGTTCGACGCTCCGGGCATCTCGGCGTTCGCGTCGTCGTGCGGCGACACCAACCCGCTGCACCACGACGCCGCCTATGCCGCCGGCAGCCGGTTCGGCGGCATCATCGCGTCGGGGCCGCAGGTCACGTCGCTGCTGATGGCGATGGTGGCGGCGTTCTTCACGCCGCTGGGGCCGGGGGTCGGGCTGGGCTTCAGCTTCCGTCTGCGCTCCGCCGTGCGCGCGGGGGAGCTGGTGACGATGCGCTGGACGGTGCTGGGCGTGGCGGCGAAGCGGTCGCTGGGCGGGCACGTTATCTCGTTGGAGGGCAAGGCCCTGCGGCCCGGCGGCAGCGCGGCGGTGCTGGCCACCGGCGAGGTGCTGGGGATGGACGCGCCGTAGCCTGCTTGCAGGGCCTGCCGGCGTTGGTTCGCCCTGCTTCCCGCGGGCCAAGCGGGTTGGAGGCCAGGGTCGAAGCAGGCTAGGATGGAGGCGCTTCAACAAAGGTGAGCCAAATCGTGAGCAACCGTCTTCGCCGCACCGCCCTGGCATTGGCGCTGGTCCTGTCCCCCCTTGCGGCATTCGCCCAGACAGCCGCCGCCCCCAGCCCCGAGGCGCTGAAGCTGGCGCGCGAGCTGGTCGTGAAGACGTCGGGCGACCGTGCCGCGACCTTGCAGGGCATCAGCGGCCCGATGGTCGGCATGATGCAGCAGATAGGCATCACGCAGCCGGACCGTGCCCAGGCCCTGGTGCAGGAGGCCGTGATGCCGATTCTGACCGAGCACTTCGACGACCTGATAACCCTCCGGGCGAAGGACTATGCGGCCCTGCTGAGCGTGGACGACATGAAGGCCATCGGCGCCTTCTACGACACCCCGGCCGGACGCAGCCTCATCAAGGCGCAGCCGCAGTTGGCGCAGGCGACCATGACCGGCATGACGCAGTGGATGGGCGCGTTGCAGCCCGAGATGCAGACCAAGATACAGCAGGTGCTGAAGGCGCATGGATGGGACAAGGGCTGAGACGGGCCGCAGCGTCCGCGGCCGGGCGTTGATAGGATGAGCGTTGGCAGAACGGGCCGCGGCCTGTCCTGACGATGTGCAAGGCTGGGCCGGCGACCCCAGCCGCCGGCCCTATTCGCCCGGCCGCGGCAGGGTCGTGATGCCTGGCAGCGCCGCCACGCGCGCGACCCAGGCTAGGGTGCCGGGCCAGCGGGCTAGGTCGAAGCCGCCCTCGTCGGCGCGGTGGGTATAGGCGAACAGGGCCAAATCAGCGACGGTCGGGCCGTCCCCGGCCAGCCAAGGATGGGCTGACAGACGGCGCTCCATGATGTCGAGCGCCGCCGCGCCCCGGGCGTCGCAGTCGGCCAGGCGGGCGGCGTTCAGGTGCGCGTCCCGGCGCCAGGCGCGTATGTTGCGGGCCACGGCGATGTAGGGTTCGTGGCTGTACTGCTCGAAGAACAGCCACTCGTGGACGCGGGTGCGGGTCATGCCCGGCGGCGGCAGCCAGGGCGTGCCCTCGGCGAAGTGCAGCAGGATGGCGTTGCTCTCGGTCAGCACGGTGCCGTCGTCCAGCACCAGGGCGGGGACCTTGCCGGCCGGGTTGATGGCGAGGAAGGCCGGAGAGCGGGTGGCGCCGCTGTTGCCGTCGGTTTCGTGCCAGTCATAGGCGCGGCCGGTCAGTTGCAGGATCACCGCCGCCTTCCAGCAGTTGCCGGACATGACCATCCCGTAAAGCTGCATCGCCTGCTCCCATGCCGCACTGGCAGCCTAAACCCTAGAGCGGTTTGCGTGTAGGTCCGGCGGTTTGTTCCCATATGCCTGGTTTTTAGGGTGGTGTGGGATGGCTGGTGCGTATTCGGCGGACTTGCGGGGGCGTGTGCTGGCGGCGGTTGAGGCGGGTG
>JAABUN010004727.1_pt1 | contig 17964 bp, 23 predicted proteins | sample 5559311 | NCBI WGS metagenome assembly JAABUN01 (sample SAMN10711877, study PRJNA513370) | rock metagenome | isolation source: Antarctica rocks | place: Antarctica: Victoria Land, Siegfried Peak sud | reverse complement strand
CAGGAGTTTTAAAGAAAGCGGATTGATTTCTCTCAATAAAATCATTTAATCCCTAATTATTATCTAAGTTAGTTTTAGACAATAATTATATATTGATTTGTATAATTGATTTTGTTTAATTACTTATTAGTAGTAGGAGAATGCCTCGGTTGTGAGATGCTTGAGAAATTGCTGTCATTTAAGTAAAGCTAAAGTGATAAACCTATATTGAGTTGGGCGATCTCTAATCGGCAAAACATAAACTTAATTGCATCCATCAAATTCACTGATGGATAAAGACATTGCCAGTTTCAAGAGTTTGCAACAATACAAATAATTGTTGAAGTTAGTTGTGCTGCATGAATTATGACCGTCACCGTCAATTAAAGCTTTCCCAACTGTATGTTTTAATTGCCGTCGCTAACTGTGGTAGTTTCAGCGAAGCTGCCTTGCAGTTACAAATGTCGCAGTCCGCCGTGAGTTATGCAATTTCTAGCCTGGAAGCGGAATTAGGGGTTTTGCTGCTTGCCAGAGGACGTTATGGAGCGCAAGTTACGCCCCTAGGAGAGGAAATTGTTGATCGCGCGCGTCAGATCATGTATTTGACTGAAGATATTTTTACTAGAGCAAATCTAGCAAAGGGTTTGCATGGCGGTCAAGTGAGGATTTCTGCTTTTCGCAGTGCCGCGACTCATATATTACCAGAAGCGATCGCACAGTTTTGTCAACGTTATCCGGCGATCGCGTTTAATATTGCAGAGTACGACGATCGCCCAGAAGTAGAAAAAACTCTGCGTACAGGACGTGCGGATATTGGGATTACTTACTTACCCACAAGTTATGAGTTTGAAACTTGGGAGTTGATGCGGGACGAATTTATTATCATATTTCCGCCAGAATTTGAGCTACCTTTTGATGGGCTGAGTTGGCAGCAATTAACTACTTATCCTTTAATCATGGCTCCCGATGGTGATGGCTGCGATGCCATGGTTTACGCTCACTGTGCTAAGTATGGTACTAGCTTACACGCCACTTACCAGGTTCGCTCGGATTCGACAATTGTTAATATGGTTGCTCAGGGATTAGGAGCGGCTATTAGCCCTCGTCTGGCTGCCGAGCCAATTCCTACAGGCGTTCGGTTTTACAGTTTGCCCGTTCCTCTATTTTGAGTAATTTGTGTTGCTATGGTCAAAGATGCCTTAATGTCCCCGGCGGTGTTTACCTTTTTAGATCTGCTTAAAACCATGTTACGGGCAAAATAGTTATATGTCCTACCTACATAAGATCCCGTTTATGCGACATTTTTATGAATAAGTGCTGCCACGAATTGGAAGACAAAATTCGAGAAACGTTAGAGTAAGTAGTGTGAGATGGCGAAAGATATTTACCACGGTACGGTAAGAATTGCTCTAGAAAAAGATGGTTGGACGATTACGGACGATCCCTTGACATTGAGGATCGGTGGAAGATCGGCTTTTGTTGATTTAGGTGCAGAGAAATTATTTGCAGCCGAAAAAGAAGGTAAACGTATAGCTGTGGAAGTAAAAAGCTTTATTAGTCCATCTCCTATCAAAGATTTGGAGCAAGCTTTAGGGCAGTACATTATGTATTCGCAGGTTTTGGAACGCCAGAACTTTAATCGATTATTGTACTTGGCAATTCCACAAAGGGTATTTTTTGATTTTTTCGCTGAGGAATTGCCACAATTAATGATTGAACTCAATCACTTGAAATTGCTCGTTTTTGATTCAGATTCACAGGAGGTGATAAAATGGATAATCTAGAGTTTTATCGGCAAACCATCGAGATGGTTCTACGCAAGTATGCAGATATGCCTTCTGCCTATGAGGAGATTGAGCAGCATCTAATTATTGACAAGGAGCGTAATCATTTCATGCTGTTTGATGTGGGTTGGCAGCAAAAACGACGAGTACATGGTTGTGTGACTCACGTGCAAATTATCGATGATAAAATTTGGATTCAACGAGATGGTATTGAGGATGGAATTACTGACGAGCTAGTTGAAGCTGGGATTGCTAAGGGCAAGATTGTTTTAGGGTTTCACCCTCTTAATGTACGATCCCATACAGGCTATGCGATCGCGTAGTATTAAGTATCTCCTAATAACTCAAGTCTTTAGCCTTTTTAATCCCATCGCGCGATCTTACATTCTCCAAGTTATTAACGATAAATTGAGCCAAAAGTAAAGTTAGCCTGCGCGATCACGGTTTTCAATTCTTTTGTCACATTTCTACTTCAAGTCTAGATAGTCAATATTTTCCTGTAATTCACCTATACTTGGTTAGCTAAGGAATATGCTACATCTGTACCGAAAGGATCTGATAGATGCGCCCATTCAGCTTGAGGAACATCTACACCTAATTCAATTACATGGCGATCAGGATCGAGTACGTAAAACGATCGCATAATAGTATGATCAACCGAACCTAAAACCGTGACTCCCGCAGTTTTACAGCGCTCATGCAACTGGGCTAATGCCTGTTCATCACTGACATTAAAACAAAGATGAAATAATCCTGTTTGCTGCTTTTGTGGCGCTGTTGCATGGCTACCAACTTCAGTTAAAGCTAGGTCGTGATGGTGTTTTCCGGCCCTATAAAACCACATCCCTACCCGTTCTCCTACTCGTTGCATCCCTAAGATTTCGCTGTAAAAGTAGTCGCTACTCTCTAAGTTTTTGACTTTTAAAACAACGTGGTTAATTCCTTGTAAAGCCATTATTTTACACCTTGATTTAATGTTTATCTAAACTAATTCGTCCTGCACCATATTGAATAATCATCAATAATCCGCCAAAAATAGCCATATTTTTCATAAACATAATTTGCTGGATTTGATCGGCAAAATTAGTATGGAAAATTAAGGTGGCTGGAATCAGAAAAATTGCTAAGGCGATCGCACCGATGCGCGTTTTATACCCTAGCAATACCGATAATCCGCCCCCTAACTCGATTACTACGGCTGCAATGTACAGTAATCCCACCAGTGGCATTCCGTTGGCTGTCATGTACTGCTGCGTACCCGCCGGATTTGAGATTTTATTGAACGCCGACAGTAAAAAGAGTGCTGATAATAAAATCCGCGCTATTAAAGAAATTACATTTTTTGAGGTATATAAACCTCCATCGCGCCCATTGCTGGTATTTTCTAGCTCTGAAGTCTTCATTCTCACGGTTTTAGCACTCCTATACTCCCACTAATGTACTAATACGTACTAATTATTGATAGCATAGATTTTGTTCGCGTGCAAACAGTCTCAGGGGATTAAAATAAATTCTTTAGTTTTGCTAAAGCCGCCTGAATTTGCTGCAATTCCTCATCACTTAAATTGTCAAAGCGCTGTTTGAGATGGGAGATATGAGCGGGGAAAGTTTCGGTAAATACTTTTTCTCCTTCAGGAGTTAGCACGGCAATAAAACTGCGCCGATCTTCTTTGGGTACTTCTCTGCGTACCAAACCTTTTTTCTCTAAACGGTCAATAATGCCTGTAAGTTCGCCTTTAGTAGTAAGGGTTTTTTCTGCCAGCTTATTAAAAGTCATACCAGAAGTATTACCCAAGGTGCTAATAATATCAAATTGAGAAGAAGTTAAACCCATTTGACGAATTTGGGTGTCGGAGTAACTTCTAAAACTTTGATAAGCCCAGACTAATTCTCGTACTGTTGCCATAAATGGCTGTTTAGCGGCGACTCCAGTTGTAGAGCTACTATTAATTTCTGATAGGTGTTTTTCTGGGGGTTGATTCACTTATTTAAGGTTCTTGAAGATAATTAATTGCGGCTGCTAGTTTTGTGGGGTAGCCTTCAGCAAATCGTTCAAACCATAACCCCTCGGTGGATAATGGATCTAGTTGTTTTAACCAAGTTTTGGCGCGAAGTTTTAACGTTTCAATTTGTTTTAGTTGCTCTGCTTGTAGTTGTTGCTGTTTTAGTTGCGATCGCTCTTGGTCTTGTTGTTTGTAACTAGCTTTAACTTGGGATAAAATATTATCGATTACTGGCGAGTCATTTTTTAAATATTTAGACGTAACTGGTTTAGCAAAATCAGCGTGAACTTCTGCTAACAGGTTATCTATATCGGAACTAGGCGCAAGGAGCGGGGTTTTTGGTTGCGGTTTGGGTATCTTTGCGGATTCTCTGTCGTCGGCTTTAATTTGGGACAACAGTTTATCGATTGCATCCATATTTTGCCATTTTAAAAGATTTAACGCTGCTATTATAACAGCGTTAAATTAGTTATTGCTAAACCTGACTAAAGCAAAGAAATTAATTTAGTTAGAATTAATCATTAATAGCATTTGTTAGAACATCCGTAAGACTCATATCTTCCATATCATCTAGAGTAATAGCATCGCAAATATCAAACTTTGCCCCCACTCCTTGCAATTGATCGTCTAAAGCTTTAAGAAACTTAGTAGCTTGAGGATCGCTCCCAACTTGAATCATAGAAATTGCTAATTCTTCATCTTTTTCCATTTGTCTTGTAGCTGTAACAATTACTTCCATAACGGCGCGGCGATCGTCGGGTTCACCATCAGTTATAACTAAAATTGTTTCTCCATTTGGCTTAGTTTGTCCGCTACTTTTGCGTTTAAAGTAATTATTGGTTGCGTCTTGAAGTACCGCAGCTAAGTTAGTTGTTCCTGACGGATCGTTTTCTTGAAATATTTGCGCGACTTTAGCAGAATTTACATCATCGTAGCGTTTAAACCTGCCCGAAAACACATAAACAGTTATGCCATCTGGATCGAATTGCTCACATTTTCTAGCTAAAGCAAGAGTAGATTCTTGAGCTATTTCCCATCTACTTCTACCACCTTGCTGATCGGGAGTGGACATACTGCCACTTTTGTCAATAACTAAAGTATAATCGCGGTCTTTCATATAAATACCTAGTGCATCCTGCTATCTGGCAATAGTTTAGCTTTTTGGCGCTAGTAAGTCACGATCGCAAAATTAAAGGAGATAATTAAATTATCTCCTTCTCCTTTAAATATTTATTAGAGGCTAATTAAGCAGGGTTTACTTGAGTCTTTTGCTGAAGTAAGGGAAGAATTGCTGCTTTTTCTAATATTCCTAGTAATACGCCATTTTCCTCAATTACAGGTAGTGCGGACTTCTGTTGTTGTTCGAGGGTAGTTACCGCATCTAGTAGCGATTGACTTGAATGCAAAACTGCTGTATCTATTGGTTGCATTAAATCTTTGACGAACTTTTCTTGCCAGTGATATTTAGGAAACTTATTGAGGTCACTTGCAGAAATCGCCCCTACTAATAATCCTTCCTCGTCTATGACTAAAAACTTACGCCAATTACTACCACTAATGATCAATTCGTCGGCAAAATCTCTAATAGATGTAGACTCGACAACTATTGGACTATTTTTTGTTACCGCATCCGCCGCCGTCAAGCCTTGAAACTTCTCTTGTACCGTTGCAGACTGCGCCGATCTGCCTGCATTTTGCAGCAAAAATACACCAATTAACAAGTTCCAAAAGTTAGCAAAGCTACCAGATACTAATAGAGGAATTAAACCATTAGCGATCGCAATCCAACCCACAAACTGACCTGCACGACTAGCAAAAACTACACCTTTGTAAGGATTTTCGGTAATTTTCCAGACTAAGGCTTTAAGAATATTACCGCCATCTAAAGGTAAGCCAGGAATCAAGTTAAATAGAGCTAAACCTAAGTTAACGTAAGCTAATATTCCCAAAATTGCCGCAAAAGGTGCGGGAAAAGGAATACTGGCATTAATCGCGGTAACTATACCAAATAGTATCAAGCTAACCAATGGCCCAGCGATCGCTACATTGAATGCTTCTGCGGGGGTTTCTGACTCTTTTTCTAAACTAGCTAAACCACCAAACAAAAACAAAGTAATTGATTTAACACCAATTCCTTGACGCAAAGCGACAAAACTATGTCCTAATTCATGCGCCAGTACCGAAGCAAATAACAGTAATGCTGTAACTAATCCTAGTAGCAAAGGTAGGGGGCTACTAGGCGGAAACTGCGCCGTTAATCCACTACCATAACTCCAGCTTACTAAAGCTAGGACGAAAAACCACGACTTAGCTACATAAAAAGGAATCCCGAATAAATTACCAACTCGAATAGTGCCGTTCATTTGCACTGCCTCTTACTTTCAGCGATGTCTCGATTGTAACGAAATAAGAAGCAATTTTAATCTTTTAAACTAGAGTGGTATCCGTCCGATAGAAGTGCGGTTGTGGAAGTCACTCATGACTATTGAAGCGGCTTTCTAAAGTAAAATTAGTTAATATTTCTGTCTGTAGATATGGTTAAGTATACTCTCGCCCAAAGTCCTGAAGTTATTTTAGAAGTTTCCGGTAAAGATTCCGCCAAAGCCCGCGAAAAAGCGATGGATCAATTAATGGAACTCATGGATGACGGATCGTTAGCTACCGATTTAGAAGAAGGTTTTAGTCCGCAGCAGCTAATTGAGGTTAAAGATTTACCCGCAGGCGATCGCACCGATGACGATGGAATTACCCAAGCTGTACAGGTACTAAGTAATCTGGCGACGCTGAAGTTAAAAGTCCAAGAATCGCGCGCTGAGGCGTTAGCAGTACGGGCGGCGGTGGATATATTGTTTACTGATAAGCTAGTAAGTGAGGAAGAAATCGCCGATTTAAAAGAAGGGTTTAAGGTGTTGAAAACCTTTGCTCAAGCTAATTTACGCTATCAAGAAGCTAGAGCAAAAGCCGAACAAGCGCGCTCCGTTCTTGATCGCGCTTTAAAATCGCCAGAAAATTAATTAACTGTCGTGAAATGCTGAAGGTTGATAATGGCAAGTGCGATCGCCCTTATTAATTAGAATCGATTAATTCTGGTGCATGAGCTAAAATTGCCACAATGCTAGTTCGTCCTGTATCTAAGGACGACTTGCTAATTAAATCTGTCAAAGGAATAGCCGTAACTTCTTCAATTGTTGATTTAAGATAAGGCTCAAAAGCCAAATGAATACTTGTTCTTGCTTGTCGCGCCAATTCTTGCTTGCCACTTGCTATTAATAACTGTTCTGGTTGGGTAATAGAATCTTCAATAATTACTGTTAAATTTTTATCGACCAGTTTACACGAAATCTCCTGAGGTTTATGACCTAGAATTTTAAAATACACCTCTTGAATGCACTCTAATAATTTTTGCTCTAACTGCTCTTGAGTCTGCATAAAACTTTTTGTCATAAATTATTTTTTATAAAGAGCAACTAATTTAATTTTTAAACATTTTACCTTGGCAAGGTTTAACGACAAATAACCCATAGGTATATTTATATATACGCAAATAGGGTAGAGTTTCCTATTCAGGAGACTCTACCCTATTGTTTTGTAGCAGCGAAGGCGCAAGTAATATTTACGCCCGTTTACGATTAATAATCGTAGTCGCCGCCACCCATACCACCACCCGCAGGAGCAGCACCATCTTTTGGCTCAGGCTTGTCAACTACAATGCATTCAGTAGTTAAAACCATACCAGCGATGGAAGCTGCGTTTTGCAAGGCGGAACGAGTTACCTTAGCAGGATCGACAATTCCGGCTGCAAACATATCAACAAATTCGTTAGTTGCGGCGTTGAAGCCAACATTAAACTCTTTTTCTTTGACACGCTCGGCAATTACTGCGCCGTTTTGTCCGGCATTTTCAGCAATTCGCTTTAAGGGAGCAGCCAAAGCACGAGAGACAATCATCGCGCCTATCAATTCTTCATCTTTGAGATTAGCAGTTGCCCAACTCTCCAATTCAGGAGATAGGTGAGCCAAGGTTGTACCGCCACCGGGAACAATACCTTCTTCTACGGCTGCTTTGGTCGCGTTGATCGCGTCTTCTAAACGCAATTTGCGATCTTTCATCTCGGTTTCTGTAGCTGCACCAACTTTAACAACTGCTACACCACCAGCTAACTTAGCTAGACGCTCTTGGAGCTTCTCTTTGTCGTAGGAAGACTCAGTTTCTTCCATTTGACGACGGATTTGTTCGCAGCGAGTTTTAACTGCTTGTTCGTTACCTTCAGCAACGATAGTTGTAGTGTCTTTGGTAATGTTGATGCGACGCGCTTTACCTAGCATTTCTAGCTTGGTAGTTTCTAGCTTCAAACCAGCGTCTTCAGTGATTAGTTGACCGCCCGTTAGTACGGCGATATCTTCTAACATTGCTTTACGGCGATCGCCAAATCCTGGAGCTTTAACCGCCGCTACGTTCAATACACCACGCAAGCGGTTGACTACCAAAGTTGCTAAAGCTTCTTTTTCGATGTCTTCAGCAATAATTACTAGCGGACGACCCGAACGAGCTACTTGCTCTAATACTGGTACTAAGTCTTGAACTAAAGCAATTTTCTTGTCAGTTAACAAGATGTAAGGCTCTTCAAAAATTGTTTCCATCCGCTCAGGGTCGGTGGCAAAGTAAGGAGAGATGTAGCCTTTGTCAAAGCGCATCCCTTCAGTAATTTCAAGTTCGGTATTCATAGATTTCCCTTCTTCTAGGGAAATTACGCCTTCTTTACCGACTTTATCCATTGCATCAGCAATCATTTGACCAACTTCTTCGTCATTACCCGCAGAAATTGAGCCAACTTGGGCGATTGATTTTGAATCTTCTACTGGACGAGCGTGTTCGGCAATTTTGCCTACTAAAAAGTTTGTTGCTTTGTCTACGCCGCGCTTGAGGGAAATAGCATTAGCTCCCGCCGCTACGTTTCTCAAGCCTTCTTTGACCATAGCGTGAGCAAGGACGGTAGCTGTAGTTGTACCATCTCCAGCTGCATCGTTGGTTTTAGAAGCGGCTTGGCGAATCAAGGCTACGCCTGTATTCTCTACGTGGTCTTCTAGTTCGATTTCTTTGGCAATGGTTACGCCGTCGTTAACGATTTGGGGTGCGCCAAATTTCTTTTCTAGCACTACGTTACGACCCTTGGGCCCTAAGGTAACAGCTACGGCTTCTGCCAAAATGTCCATGCCCTTTTCTAAAGCACGACGAGCATTCTCGTTATATATAATTCGCTTTGCCATATTGGTATTAGGTGGTGAATGGAGTTAATTTGCTTGGAGACGTTTTACTTTTTTGCTTTCTATGCAACTACAGCAAGAATGTCTTTTTCTGATAACAGTACATATTCTTCTGTACCGAGCTTAATATCTGTACCAGCGTACTTAGAGTAAAGTACCTTGTCGCCGATTTTGACATCAAGTTCGGTGCGGCTACCGTCGTCGTTGCGCTTGCCAGGCCCGACGTTAACAATTTCCCCTACTTGGGGCTTTTCCTTGGCGTTATCGGGCAAATATAGACCTCCGGCGGTCTTTTCTTCGGCGGCGCTGACTTTGACAAATACGCGATCGCCTAGGGGGCTAACTGTCGATACACTTAAAGTTACTGCTGCCATATATCTATCTCTCCTTTAAAAAATTAGCACTCTCTGCTCCTGAGTGCTAATTTAGCTAAATATAGTGACTAAAAGCAACAAAATTTTGTGTACGGGTTTCCGAACTTACTTCTTGAGATCGTTGCAATGGTTATGGCAATTGAGTTAAGAGCGCAATATCTATTTCGAGAAAAAATTATCTTTCGTAACAATGACCCCAGAAAATACCGCCCCAATTGAAGAAATCCTACCGAGTCAATCTTTGGCTGATAGCGTTAAAAGTTTAGGTCTAGAGCAAATTCAACGCCATTTATTTATCTGTGCTGACCCAACTTTTCCTCAATGCTGTTCTAAGGAAGCAAGTTTAGAATCTTGGGAGTACCTCAAAAAACGTTTGAAACAGTTAAAACTTGATAAACCCACAAGTCTGCGCCCTAGTTGTATATTTCGCACCAAAGCTAATTGCTTGCGTGTTTGTAGCTCTGGGCCAATCTTAGTAGTTTATCCTGATGGGGTTTGGTATCGTCAAGCAACTCCTGAAGTTATTGAGCGAATTATTCAAGAACATTTGATTAATAACCGCGTAGTTGAAGAATATGCCTTTTTAACTCATCCCTTGCCGCAACCTGTAAGTTTTGATACATCAATAAGTGAACAATAGTAACAGTTATTTTTTCACTCAAACAATGTAAAAGCTATTAGTAACTATTGTTGGTAAGATTGCGAAGATTTTAGACGGAAAAAATAACATATCACAACGCATTAGATATACTATATAATTCCGTAGTATTACTGGAATCGCCATCTTTCGAGATTAGAGAATTAGGTGCGATCGCAAGATAGTATCAAAAGAACAAGATAAGCCACCTATTGTGAAATTTCATCAAATTATAAAGTAACCACAGTAGCAAAGTATGAAAGAAACTAGCACTAAAGAACACAAAAGACTGCTATTAATTGACGACGATCCGAATTTAATATTGTTGGTCAAGGATTATTTAGAATTTCGGGGTTATGAAGTTATCACCGCAGAAAATGGCAGAGAAGCTTTAGATGTTTTAGAAACCGATGTCCCAGACATGATTGTTTGTGACGTGATGATGCCAGAAATGGATGGCTATGATTTTGTAAGTAATGTCCGCGAAAATGAGCGCACTAGCTGGATTCCCGTCTTGTTTCTTTCGGCTAAAGGTCAACCGCAAGACCGAGTTAAGGGGTTAAATGTGGGCGCAGATGTGTATATGGTAAAACCTTTTGAGCCAGAAGAATTAGTAGCTCAAGTAGAAGCTTCGCTCAAACAAGCCTATAGGCAAAGACAGCAATCGACAGAGGGAGCAGATAATGAATCAAAAATTCAAGTTCCCTTCGATGTTCACCTGACGCAAACAGAGATGAAGGTTGTGCAGTTTGTTGCTAGAGGTTTGGCAAATAAAAATATAGCTGACGAACTCAATGTCAGTCAGCGTACTGTAGAAAGTCATGTTTCTAATATGTTAGGCAAAACTGGGTTGCACAATCGCACAGAATTAGCTCGGTGGGCAATTGAAAACCAAATGACTTAAACTGTTACCAGCCATCGTCTTGGGGTGTTGATTGACCCCAAATTTCTAAATCCAACTCATTAAGGTAAATCAAAGCGCTTTGAATTTGCTCGGCTTTGCCGCGAAGTTCTAATTCAAACTAGGCATCATCACGCATATTTGCGCCCAATAGAGCGCGGCGATATTTACGGTGATACCGTAATGGGAAACTAAGCGCGAAATTACTGGTTCTTCGTGAAGTCTTTGGGGATACGAATTTTGATTCGTGTTTGAGTTTGCCTTGATGTCTGCAAAGATGGAGGAAACTTTGAAACATTGTGAGAATTTAGGATATCCATAACGCGCTCTCCTATTCAATATCTTTGATTTGAGTTTTACGTTCGAGAATTTCTTTTAATACCAAGGTTACTAAAGCTAAACCTGCTAGCAAAACCGCCGCAGCAAAGGCAGATTCGGTTTGATACTGTTTGTAAGCTTCTTCAACAAATAAAGGCAAAGTTTGAGTTTTGCCGCCAATATTTCCCGACACTACCGAAACGGCTCCAAACTCGCCCATAACTCTAGCATTGGTCAAAATCACCCCGTAGAGCAAACCCCAGCGAATATTGGGGAGAGTGACGCGCCAAAAGGTTTGCCAATCGCTTGCTCCTAGAGTTCTTGCGGCTTCTTCTTGATCAAAACCGGATTCTTCTAAAACGGGGATGACTTCACGGGCGACAAAAGGCATCGTAATAAATGCACTAGCAATTACCATTGCTGGGAGGGCAAAAATAATTTTAATATTTGCCGCACTTAGTGCTGGCCCAAACCAACCATTGCGCCCGTAGAGTAGCACGAGCATTAGTCCTGCTACTACCGGAGAAACAGCAAAAGGCACGTCTAGAATACTAATGAGCAATGTTCGCCCACGAAACTGATTTCGGGCAATTACCCACGCTGCACAAAGTCCAAAAACGGTGTTGATGGGGACAACAATTAAGGCAATGATGACTGTGAGTTTGACCGCATGAAGAAAAACAGGTTGGGTTAGGTTTGTCAAAAAAGGCCCAAAGCCAGACTTAAAAGCCTGAGCAAAGACATTTGCGGCAGGAATAAATAGAATTAAGGCAAGATAAGAAACCGCAATCCCAATTAAAACAAATTTCACCCAAGGGCGATCGCCATTAATCGCTAATTTTTTCTTAGCTAAACCAGGATTAAAGTTCATAGCGTCGCCCCCAAGCTTGCAATAGATTGATTGCTAACAACACCCCTAGAGAAATCACTAGCAAAACTGTACCGATTACCGTTGCGCCCGAATAATCATACTGTTCTAGGCGTTGGATAATTAGCACCGAGGCAATCAAGTCTTGAAAAGGGATATTTGAGGCAACAATTACTACCGAACCATATTCCCCCACCGCGCGAGAAAAGGCTAAGGCGATTCCCGTCAGCATTGCAGGCATTAAAGGCGGCAAAATTACCCGCCAAAAAGTCTGCCATCTAGAAGCCCCTAAAGACCATGCCGCTTCTTCGATCTCTTTTTCCATTTCCTGCAATACAGGCTGCAAAGCTCGCACTACAAAGGGCAAGGAGATGAATAACATCGCCACCCCTACCCCCAATCGGGTAAAAGCAATTTTAATTCCGTAGGGTGCTACCAAAGAGCCAAGCCAGCCTTTATCACTGTAAACCGTTGCTAAAGTTAAACCTGCAACGGAGGTAGGCAAAGCAAAGGGTAAATCGATTGACGCATCTACTAAGCGTTTGAGAGGGAAATCGTACCTAACTAACACCCAAGCAATCAATAGTCCCAAAACTCCGTTAATTAGAGCCGCTACAAAGGCGGTAACGAAGGTAACATCATAGGTTGCTAAAGCAACAGGACTTGTGGCAATTTTCCAAAAGTCAAGGGGCTTTTCTGTCGCTGCTTTTAATATCAAAGCCGATACAGGCAAAAGCAGCACAATAGTTAGGTAGCCTAAAGTAATTCGCCAAGGTATAGATAGCCCTAATAGTTTGTTTAAGGGTTGCCATCCTGGTTTTTTTTGCTTGGAGTAAGAAGATACCATTTATAGTTTTTTAGGCGAATATTTCCCTAACTAGCTTGAATTTTGTCGAAAACTGCCCCATCTTCAAAAAACTTTTTCTGAATTTCATCCCATCCCCCCATATCTTGAGCAGTAAATAAGTTTTTAATCGGCACATACTGCTTTGACACTTCTGCAGCTACGCTAGGATCTACTGGTCGAAAGCCTACTTTAGCAAATTCTCGTTGTGCTTCTGGACTGTAAAGATATTCAACAAATGCTTGGGCAATTTCTCTTGTGCCGTGTTTGTCAACGTTAGCATCTACCACCGCTACAGGGCTATCGATAGAGATGTTCACGTCAGGGACTATGTAGGGCAATTTTTCGCCATTTAATCCTGCTAAAATTACTTCATTTTCGTAGTTAATTAACACATCTCCCTGCCCTTGCTTAAAAAATACATCGCTAGATTCGCGCGCATCTCTAGGCAATATAGGAGCATTTTTAATTACTTTAGTTACAAAATCTAGGGCTTTTGCTTCATCTCCTCCGGTTCTGGTTACAGAACCCCACAATCCCAAAAAGTTCCATCTCGCACCACCGGAAGTTTTAGGATTCGCAGTAATTACGCCTACTCCTGGCTTAGATAAATCAGCCCAAGTTTTAATGCCTTTGGGGTTGCCTTCACGGGTAACTAATACTGCTACAGATTTATGTACGATCGCATTGTTGGGGGCTTTTTGTTCCCATCCTGGCGCAATTAGTTTTGCTTGCTCGATTTTTTCGATATCCAAGGCTAAAGCTAAAGCTACGACATCGGCTTCTAAACCATCAATTACCGCACGAGTTTGAGAACCGCTACCGCCGTAACTTTGGTTAAAAACAATGTTTTGATTTTTTTCTTGTTTCCACTTTGCCGTAAATTGGGGAATGATTTTTTCGTAGGCGGCGCGGGTTACAGCATAGGATACAAGGGTTAATTCTTTATCGCCTGTCGGGTTATTAGTGCTGTTTCCTCCCGAACAAGCTGCGATCGCACTTGTTAATACTACTCCTACCAAAAATAACGCTACAAAGTTTTTTAATTTGCCTTTAGTTATACTTCGCCACCAACTCATACTTATTTCTCCTTTTAATCTCCGGTTTATCGGTCGGAATACCGGACTATTTTACTAAAATAAATGATTCAAGACAATTAAGCAATAAATCAAGTTTTAATACGGAGATAAATAAGTATTAAAATAAATCAGTAAGGGCTTCTATGTTTTATAGCAGATGGCATTAAGTTAAAAATCCGTCCATTTTTGTCTTAATTAATACCAGCGCGTTATAATTTTTCCCTCATTAAATAAAAAATATTATGCCCAGATCAAAAGGTAGGCGATCGCCCACGGGCTTATCATTATTATTGTTTGTAGTGGCTGTAGCCTAGAGTTCGTAAACGTTATTATCAAACCACTATTAGTCGTTTTAACCCTACCCCTAACTTTTGGCTTATTGTTATTTGTAATTTTACTTGCTGCGAAACTAACACCAGGTTTTGTTCTGGGGGATTTTTCCCAGCTTTAATGGGTTCAATTGTTTTAACTTCAATTACAAGCGCATTCACAATGTTGGTGGATAAGCAGCGTTGAATCCTGTCAAGCTTTGAAAATATTGCCAAAAGTAGCTGTTTTTGGCAATATTAATAAGACAAAACCTTGTCTTAATGAGGAGTATTAGGATGTTAACTAGAAAGTAAAGGCGAAGTTGCACTTAACTTTAATTCTGGACAATCACCTTCTACCTGCTGACAATTCCATTCATTGCGAAATAACAATACTGGTCGTCCTAAGCTATCTTTGACGGTAACGCTATTAAACAATCGCCCGGCTTTTTCCAAAGCTTCCCAACCCGCCGTTACCCAACGAGCTACAGTGTAAGGCAATAAATCTAACAACGTTTCAACACCGTATTCTTGCAGCAAGCGAAACTGCACTACCTCAAATTGTAGTTGTCCTACCGCCGCTAAGATGGGTTCGCGCTTCATTTCATCGGCGGAATACATGATTTGTACCGCACCTTCTTCGCGCAATTCCGAAACCCCCTTGAGAAACTGTTTAAATTTAGAAGGGTTAGGGTTTCTAAGACTTGCAAAGATTTCGGGAGAAAAGCTCGGAATCCCTTCGTACTCTATCTTTTGCCCATTGTAAATTGTATCACCGATCGCAAATACGCCAGGGTTATTTAAGCCAATTACATCGCCGGGATAAGCATAATCAATAGATTCTCGATCTTGAGCAAATAATTTTTGCGGACGAGATAAGCGAATCGTTTTACCAGTACGGGAATGACTCACTGTCATATCTTTTTCAAACTTCCCCGTACAGACGCGAATAAACGCCACGCGATCGCGGTGTTTGGGATCCATATTTGCTTGCAGTTTGAAGACAAATCCTGAAAACTCTGGGTAAGTAGGCTGCATTTCTCCCAAATTGCTATTACGAGCGCCTGGTTTAAGCGCGTAGTCAAGGAAAGTATCTAAAAATAGCTCTACGCCGAAGTTCGTCATGGCGCTACCAAAGAATACTGGGGTCATTTCTCCTTGGTGAACTAACTTGCTATCTAGCTCTGGCCCAATGCCTTCTATTAGCTCTAAATCGTCTTTAAATTGACGATACAAGTCTTGGTCTAGTAGCTGTTCAATGCGCGGATTTCCCAAATCTAAAATCGTGCTAGTAGCTTCGCGGCTACCATGAGCGCTACGTTCAAAGAGATGAATTTGCTGCCCCCGACGGTCGAATACACCTTTAAAGCGATCTCCTGTACCAATGGGCCAATTTACAGCATAGGTCTGTAAGCCTAATTCTTGCTCAATTTCATCTAATAGTTCAAGGGGTTCTCGTCCAGGGCGATCAAGCTTATTGACAAAAGTGAAAATCGGCAACTTTCGCATCTTACAAACTTCAAATAACTTGCGCGTTTGTGGCTCTAAGCCTTTGGCTGCGTCAATGAGCATGACGGCATTATCCGCCGCCGCAAGAGTACGATAAGTATCTTCACTAAAATCTTGGTGTCCGGGAGTATCGAGCAGATTGATTTGACAATTGTGATACTCAAATTGCAACACTGTAGAAGTGATCGAAATACCCCGTTGCTGTTCCATCGCCATCCAGTCTGACGTAGCTTTACGCTGCGCTCGACGAGCTTTGACGGCTCCCGCTTCATGAATTGCGCCGCCGTATAGCAATAGCTTTTCTGTGAGCGTAGTTTTACCCGCATCGGGGTGAGAAATAATTGCAAAATTGCGTCTATGCTCAACGGCTGTTTGCAATTCCGCCTCAAGGTCAGTGGATATCATGAAGTTTAGCTAGTAGGATGTTACAGGAGTCAAAAATTAGAGTAAAAACGAAAATGAGCTTATTTTCCGGCAACAATCGCTAATATTAGGTTTGAAACCAGAAAAAACTTATTTTAAAGAGGTTATTAATATTATGTACGATGCAGATCAGCGAAAACTACTTTCAGCACTAGCTCACGGCTCAATATTTTTTAGCGCTGCATTAGTATCGGTAGGCATACCGATCGCAATTATGCTTGTATCGAGCGATCCAGTGGTAAAAGAAAACGCAAAAGAAGCGATTAACTTTCATTTTAACGTCTGGCTTTACGGAGCGATCGTTTTCGTCCTTAGCATTTTCACTTTAGGCTTGCTTGGGTGGATTTTGGGGCCTATTTTATTCCTTTTCCATTGGGGATTAGCAGCTTTTGCAATTTACCAAACTTTGACTAATTTTGATGTAGCCTTCCGCTATCCTTTTATTTTTCGAGTGTTGTAGTTCAATAGATGCGATCGCGCTCTTTAGTGTAGATGACTGAAATTTACTGAAAAGAGCGATCGCAGTTCTCAAAGTAAAATATATGAATTTTGAAAATAGCGATTACTTTTTTGCTGAAAAAATTCCATCAGGACACGAGCCTAGTTTTGAGAAAACAATTGAAGCGGCTCGACGAGGTATAAAAAAGTATCGAAATGCTTTGATTGAATTGGCTAAATAATGAAGGCTATTTAGCTAGACAGCCATGAAGTTTATGCCATATGGTGTGAAATTATTGCATAGTTAAGGCGTAGAATTAGACTATAATTTAGACTCCTAAACCAAGCAATTATTGCTTATAGGGGTTATATGCAAGCACAAACAGTGAATACAAAGCAAATATATTTACCGCATTATCGTGTTGTTCGTGGGTTTGATGGTCTTGTTCGTGTGGATATCGCAAAAGCTCAAGAAGCCATGAGGCACGCTATGATGATTCGCAAACAACTTCGTGCATCGGACGAAGCAAGAAACGAGCTTATCAGTATTCATGTCACACAATGAGCCTCCTAGTTACAATCAAATTTTCGAGAAACTTGTTGTAAATCACGAAGAAAATAGTGAGGAACGCTTGATTGGGATGTTAGCTTATGCCGAGTACAAATTAGATAAGCATGAGTGGATGAGTTTTAATCCAAGCGCGTCATCTAGTGACCTTGCTGCGTTCTTAAGTCACTACAATGAACGAGTCTTGAGTAAGTACCGCATTGATGCTGCAAATATTCTTTACGGCTATGCTGGTCTGTATGCAGAAGAATTACTGAAAGATCAGTTAGAGAAACTTAAAGATGAGGGTATATCCAAAGACTTAAAAAGTATTGAGGCTCGTCTGACTACAGAAATCAAGGCGACACACGTAAGTTACATGATACCTGTATGGCAAGGTATTGTTGCTTCAGCGATTTTTACATTCATACTCTTTATAATTGCTTTGATTATCAGATTCTCTGCTCCTAATAGCGGTATCGGACAAATAGTACAGTATTTTGTAGCACCCGAAAACTATGAATTGCGAGTTATAGAAAAAAACAAGAATGCTCCTTGACTCCTTAGTGGTGCAGAAAACTTTTCATAGTCTCAAGATGAGAAGAGGGTCACACGGAAGAACTCAATCCGGGTCTGGAACTCCTCTCGCTTTTTCAAGGAAGCAGAAGCTGGAGGAGGATTCTGTCGA
>JAABUN010004726.1_pt1 | contig 17965 bp, 15 predicted proteins | sample 5559311 | NCBI WGS metagenome assembly JAABUN01 (sample SAMN10711877, study PRJNA513370) | rock metagenome | isolation source: Antarctica rocks | place: Antarctica: Victoria Land, Siegfried Peak sud | reverse complement strand
CGCTCACGGCTGAGGCGATGACCCCCGACGCGACGCCGCTCACCGTCCGCCCGGGTGATGTCGAGTGGCTCGACACCAGCGGTGGCCAGTTGGCCTACAACAACGCCTCGATCAGCGAGGTCTGCCCCGTGGATGACACCGCGGATTGCGGTCCCCTCGCGGAGTCCGGAAGCCGTGTCTCCATCGCCGCGGTCCCGCGGACGATCATCGGCTCCCCGACAGATGGCCAGGCTGTGGCCGTCGGACAAGACGCCGCCGGCGGTGACCAGCTGATGCTGGTGGCGCTTCCATCGGCCGGTCCAGCCACCCAGTCGAGCGCACCAGCTGCGACACCCGGAGCAAGCGAGACACTCTCGATCGCAACCCCGCCACCGACGCCGACGGCTGCCACGCCGTCGAGTGGACCTCCGGCGTCCTCCGCCCCCTCAAGCGCGCCTCCTGAGAGCGCGGCGCCCACGACCGCATCGCCGGAGCCGACACCATCGGCGACACCCAGCACCCCCTCCTCGTCCCCGACACCCAGCACCCCACCGCCTCCCACCCCGAATGAGACCGCGACCCCGACGCTCGTCCCTGACGTGACCGCGTCGCCGACGAAGGAGCCGAGCGCCGGCCCCAGCGCCGAACCGACCGCGACTGTGATCCCCACCGCCGATGCGACGGCACCGATCGCAGAAGGCGTCGAGATCCTGGGCGGCACCGCGGCCTTCTCGGCCGATGGCCACTGGTTCGCATTCACCGCTCGGCCGTCGGGTGGCTCGGCTGGGCCGGACATCTACGTGTGGCGTGTCGGCGACGCGAAGGCAAGGCCGGTCACGACGGATGGCACGAGCGTCTTCGCATCCTGGGACGGCGATCGGGTCGTGGGCAGTCGGCCGCGCACCGCCGCGGCGACTGGCGGGGGCTTTGATACCAGCAGCTTCATCGTGGACCCGCTGACGGGCGCCGAGACGACCGTCGCGCGACCGGTCTGGCAGCCCGTCGCGCGACCGGTCTGGCAGCCCGTCGTGGACCCGACCGGCCGGCGTGCCGTGGCCTGGGTCGGCACCGTCGCACCCGACGCCGGACGGGAGGAATGGCACCCGGCCAACGGTGCCTTCCAGCTCATCCCGTGGGGGGACGCCGCCAAGCGTGCGCCCGATGAGGCTCCGGTCGCCATCCCGGTGGCCGATCCGCCCGCCGATTTCGATGTTCGCTGGGACGAATCCGGAGAGTGGTTCGCGATCTGGATCGCCGACGCCAGCGATCCCGCGATCGGCCACTTGAGCCTGTACCGCATCGATCGGGCGACCGGCGACCTCGAGGTCCCGGACAGTGGACTGACGGAGTTGGCGGCCCTGCCGGGCTTTTCGATCGGGGAAGGTCGGATGGCCTGGGCGACGCCGCCGGGCCAGGGTGGTGAAGGGAGTCGCGTGCAGGTCGTCGCGTGGAAGGGCGACGAGGTCGGTACCGTCGAGGCCGCACCAGGCGAAGACATCGTCGTCGTTCGCTGACCGGGCTTCGGCCCGCCGGCGCCCCGTCGTCGGCTATCCTTCAGTCCGACCCTTCGGCTGTGGCCCCGTGAGGCCGCCCGTGTGGCCCAGTGAGGCCGGGAAGGAGCGATGAGCGGACGTCGGATCATGACGGCGGATGAGATTCGTCGCGCCACGGTCCGCCTGTCGCACGAGATCGTGGAGAAGCAGGCCGGGACCGAGGGCCTGATGCTCATCGGGATCCAGCGGCGTGGCGTGCCCCTGGCTCACCGGATCGCGGACGCGATCGCGGACAACGAGGGCGTAGCGGTGCCCGTCGGGGCACTCGACATCACGTTCTACCGGGATGACCTCTCCCTCGTCGCGCAGCAGCCAGTGGTCAAGGGCACGGAGCTCCCTTCGGGCATCGATGGCCAGACGATCGTGCTCGTGGACGATGTCCTGTACACCGGCCGCACGATCCGGGCGGCGATGGACGCGCTGGTCGACTTCGGGCGTCCACAGGCGATCCGATTGGCGGTCCTCGTGGACCGTGGCCACCGCGAACTCCCCATCCGTGCCGATCACGTCGGGAAGAACGTCCCGACCTCGCGCGAGGAGCTCGTAAGGGTCCACCTCGAAGAGACGGACGGTGAGGACGGCGTCGAGATCGAGCGCGTCGTCGACGATCCGGTGGCGGCCGAGCCTGTCGCGTGACCGGCGTCGTCGACGGCCCCGCTGAGACGGTCGCGGTCGTTCCGTCCGTCGACGTGGCACCAGAGAGCCAGTCTGTCGGCTGGCGACATCGTCACCTGCTCGACGTGGACGGCCTGACCGCGGCTGACCTTGACCTCGTCATGCGCACCGCGGACGCGATGCGCGAGGTGCTGGCCCGACCGATCGCCCGCGTGCCCGCCCTGCGCGGCCGCAACGTGACCCTCCTCTTCTACGAGGCGTCGACCCGGACGCGCGTCTCGTTCGAGATGGCCGCCAAGAACCTGAGCGCGGACGTGACCAACATCGCGGCCGCGAGTTCGTCCGTGACCAAGGGCGAATCGCTGCTCGATACCGTTCGGACGGTGGAGGCGCTGGGCGCCCAGATGCTGGTCATGCGCCACGCCGTGTCCGGGGCGCCCTACCTCGCTGCGGAGGCGTTCGGCGGGTCCGTGCTCAACGCCGGCGATGGCTGGCATGCGCACCCGACCCAGGCGCTGCTGGACCTGTACACGATGCGGTCGCGGCTGCCGGGCGGATCCGTGGCCGGACGCAAGGTCGTGATCCTGGGGGACGTACTCCACTCCCGGGTCGCCCGGTCCAATATCTGGTCACTAACCGCGGTCGGCGCGGATCTGTGGCTGTGCGGGCCGGCCACGCTGCTGCGCGGATTCGACGCGTGGGCGGCTCGTGGCGCGGCCGCTGGCCGTCAGTTCCAGGTCACGTCGGACGTGGGGGCGGCGTTGCGAGACGCGGACGTGGTGATGGCGTTGCGCATCCAGCGTGAGCGGATGGCGTCTGGTCTGCTGCCGTCCCTGCGCGAGTACGCGGCCCGCTACGGGCTCACCCGGGAACGACTCGCGTTGGCCGCGCCGGGCGCGCTGGTCATGCATCCCGGTCCCATGAACGAGGGCGTGGAGATCGCGGCGGATGTCGCGGCCGGGGCCCAGAGCGTGATCACGGACCAGGTCACGAATGGGGTGGCGATCCGGATGGCGCTCCTGTACCTGCTGGCCGGAGTCTCGGGTGGCCCTGGCAGCGAGGATGCCGCGTGACGGATCTCGACATCGGTCGGGCCTGGCTGGTGGACCCGGCGAGCGGGCGCGAAGGACCGGGCGACATCGTCGTCCGGGACGGGCTCCTGGAAGCCGTGACCTGGCTGGAGGGCGATGAGGCGGATGGGATCGGCCCCGCCGGAGTGGTCGTGGCACCGGGCTTCATCGACCTGCATACCCACCTGCGAGAACCCGGCAACGAGGATGCCGAGACAGTGGCGACCGGATTGGTCGCCGCCGCCCACGGCGGCTTCACGACCGTCTGTGCGATGCCCAATACGACCCCGGCGCTGGACGAACCCGGCGTGCTGTCCCAGATCCGGGCAGCCGCCTTCGCGTCCGGGTCGCCGGTCGAGTTGCTGGCGCACGGGGCGGTGACCGCGGGGCGTCGCGGGGAGACCCTGGCCGCGCTCGGCGAACTGGCCGATGCCGGCGTGGTCGGCTTCAGCGACGACGGGTCCCCGGTCCGCTCCGCCTCGATCCTGCGCAACGCGCTGGCCTACGCGGGCGCGCTCGGGGTCCCGATCGTCGAGCATCCCGAGGAGTCGGCCCTGACCGAGGGCGCGGAGATGGGCGATGGTCCGGTCGCGACCATCCTTGGCCTGCGCGGCTGGCCGGTCGCCGCCGAGGTCCTGGCCGTGGCCCGCGCGTTGACGTTGCTGGGGGATGTCGCGGTCGACGTGCCAGGTGCCCGGCTGCACCTCACCCACGTCTCGACCCGGGAGTCGCTCGCGCTCATCCGGATGGCGAAGGACCGTGGCATGGCCGTCACCTGCGATGTGACGCCGCATCACCTGGCCCTGGCCGACGAATGGGTGGCGGGTTCGCGGCGCTTCGCCTGGGAGGCCGTTGACGATGCCGGTGGTGCTCGCGACCCGTGGGCCGACGGCGCCCTCGTGGCTGCGCCTTACGGGTCTGCCCTGCGGGTGAACCCCCCGCTGCGGTGCGCGGAGGACGCGATGGCCTGCCTGGCCGCCCTCGCCGACGGCACGGCCGACGCGATCGCCACGGACCACGCGCCACACACCGAGGTGGACAAGGCAGTCGAGTTCGGGCTGGCGGCGAACGGGATCAGCGGCATCGAAACGGCGCTGGGCGTGGTCCTCGCAGCGGTCGACGCGGGCCATCTCACGCTCATCCGGGCGATCGAGGCGCTGACGACCGGCCCGGCCGGCGTTCTCGGCGGCCGCACGCGACGTGCGGGTCGGGTGGGGCTGGTGGAGGGTGCGGCTGCGGATCTCGTCGTGTTCGACCGCTCCGACCGGTGGACGGTCACGAAGGCAGCGCTCCTCTCCAAGGGCAAGAACACGCCCCTCCTCGGGATGGACCTGCCAGGGCGAGTCCTCCTGACCATGGCGGCCGGGCGGATCGCCTACGAGGCGAGCTTCGACTGACCCGTTCAGTCCGATCCGATGGCGTGCCCGATGTAGTCGACCGCCACCTCGCCGGGTCTGATCGGCTCCGTAGCTCCTGGTCCATCGCGGGGTGCGCAACGGACGGGAGCGACGCGCGCGTCTGGACTACCCTCCATCTCGATGACCGCGACCGTGCATGCCTCACTGAACCTTGATTACGAACGCCGGCCGTACTGGCAGGCGACCATGCCGAAGCTGCCCGATCGAGCCGGCCGAGACTTGCCGGACGCAGCGGATGTCGTGGTCGTCGGCGGCGGCTACACCGGCATCAACGCAGCGCGCGAGCTGGCCCGGCGTGGCGTGGCCGTCACCCTCCTGGAGGCGAACACGTTGGGCTGGGGCGCCTCCACGCGCAACGGCGGCATCGTCCATGCGGGCTACAAGTGGAGCGCCCGGCAACTGATCCAGCGCTACGGGGAGGAGACCGGCCGGGCGCTCTACCGCGAGACACTCGAGTCGTACGAACTCGTCAAGCGGCTCATCGCCGACGAGGCGATCGACTGCGACTTCCGCGAGCGGGGCCATCTCGAGCTTGCCTATGCGCCGTCGCACGTGCCCGACCTGGAACATGCGCGCCGGAGCCTGGCCCTGGTCGGCGTCAATTCGACGGTCTTGCCGCGCGAACGGATCCGCGAGGAGATCGGCACGGACGCGTATTTCGGGGCGCTGGTCGTGCCGGAGAGCGGCCTGCTCCACCCCGGTCGCTACTTTGCCGGACTGGCGGGCGTGGCGGCGGCGGCCGGGGCGGACCTGCACGAAGGGGTTCGGGCGCGATCCATCCGCCGCCAGGCCGACGGGCGGTTCGTGGTGGAGACGTCGCGCGGCGCGATCCTGGCACGCGACGTGTTCGTGGCGACGAACGGCTACACGGACGGCGTCGTGCCGTCGCTGCGCCGGCGGATGATCCCGATCGGGTCGTACATCATCGCGTCGGAGCCGCTGCCGGAGGCGCTCGCTGCGGAGATCTCGCCCAAGGGCCGCTCGTTCTTCGACACGAAGAACTTCCTGTACTACTGGCACGTGTCCGCCGATCGGCGGATGGTGTTCGGCGGGCGGGCGTCGTTCCTGCCCACGTCGATCGACCGGATGGCGGCGATCCTGTGGCGCGGTCTGCTGGAGGTGCACCCGCAGCTGGCCGACTACCGGATCGAGTACGCCTGGGGCGGCAATGTCGGGTTCACGTTCGATCGCATGCCGCATGTCGGCCGGACGCCCGATGGCGTGACCTACGCGATGGGCTGCTGCGGGACGGGCGTGGCCCTGATGACGTCCCTCGGCACGCGGGTCGGGGCGTGGCTGGCGGGGGGCGAGGCGCCGGCGCTCACGCGTCTGCGATTCCCGCTGGTGCCGGCGCCGTACGAGAGTCGACCGTGGTTCCTGCCCTTCGCCGGGGAGTGGTACCGCCTCCAGGACCGGCTCGCGGCGCGGTCACGGCGATAGCGTCCGCAGCGTGTCGAGCAGGTGGTCGATGTCGTCTTCGGTCGCGAGATAGTTGACGATCCCGGCCCGGAGCCAGGTCGCCCCACGCAGTCGGGTCGTCGTCAGCCAGCCGTCGCCGGACGCTTCGAGCGCCGCCTGAAGTCGATCCTGGTGGGCGTCGAGCGCGGCCCCAGTGAGGCCGGCAGGCACGTGGCGAAAGCAGACGACGGACAATTCCGGCACGGCGGGCGATGCTTCGAGATCGGAGGATTCGGCGCAGCGTGCGGCGAGATGGGCGGCCAGGTCGTCGGTCGTTTCGATCAACCGCCCGAATCCGCTCGTGCCGAGGTGCTTCCAGGTCATCCAAAGCTTCAGGGCTCGCCAGCGGCGGGTCCCCTCGAAGCCGAGCTTGTAGAAGTTGAGCTGGTCGGCCTGGTCGTTGGCGTGGGCGTCTGGGTGGTCGGCAGCAGGGTCGGCGGCGGCGACTTCTCCGGTCTCACCGCCACGGTAGTACTCCGGCGAGCGGCCCCCGTAGACCGCCCCCAGGGATCGCCCGTCGCGCACCAGCAGGCCGCCGATGTCGTAGGCCTGGAAGAACCACTTGTGCGGATCGACGGTGACGGAATCGGCCCGGTGGAGGTCCGGTACGCGCCCCGCGTCGCGCGCGGAAAGCCGCGCTGCTCCACCGTACGCCGCATCGACGTGCAGCCACAGGTCCGCAGCCTCGGCGACGTCCGCGAGCTCGCCGATCGCATCGACTGAACCCGTGTTGGTTGAACCGGCGACGGCCGCGATGGCGAACGGGGTCAGGCCGGCGTCCCGATCACGAGTGACGGCAGCCGCGACCGGCGCCCCGCGAAGGTGGAACTCGTCGTCGGCGGGCAGGACGACGAGGGTGTCGGGCGGGAAGCCGAGCTCGTCGAGGGCGCGGGCGATCGAAAAGTGCGTCTGATCGCTTGTGTAGACCCGAGCGCCCTCCAGGTTCTTGCCTCGCGGCGGCCCGGTCAAGCCACTCAGCCGGCCGAGGTACAGGTCGCGCGCCAGGTTCATGCCCATGAAGTTGGCCATCACCCCGCCGCTCGTCAGCAGACCGAACGAGCCCTCGCCATACCCGATCAGATCGCTCAGCCAGCGCACGACCTCCTCCTCGACGAAGGCGGCATACGGGCCCGCGTGCCAGACGTCGACGCCCTGATTGACGACCTGGGCCAGGAGCTCGCCCATGATCGACATCGGCAGGGGTGGCGGCGTGAAATAGCCGAACTGGCGGGGGTGCTGCGAGTTCATCAGGCCGCCCGCGAGTCGAGTGCTGAACTCATCGATAACGGCGGCGGCAGGCGCCGGTGCCGCGGGTGCTGACCCTGGGGCGCGTCGGGAACCTGTGGGGTCCGAGCCGTAATAGTGCGTCCGAGCCTCCTCGTACGACGACGGGTCGCCCATCGCCCGGACCACGGCCGTGCCGTACAGGAACTGCAGCGCCGCCGCCCAGGTCTGTTCCCCAAGCTGGGCAAGTGCCTCACGCGACGCTCCCTCGTCGCGGAACCCGATCAACTCGGGTTCCGGGTGCCAGTCGAAGCGGGCGAGATACGCGTCGATGTCGGGTGACGCGGTCGGGTGCCGGAGTGTCGGTCGGTCGGTCATCGGCTCGATGGTAGCGGGCGTCGCGCACGGCGTAGGCTTACGGTCATGTCGATCGAACACGATCCCGTCGGCCGCGCGCGGCTCGTCGCCTTGCTGGACCCGCTAGGTCTCGACTACGAACTGTTTCCGTGCGATCCAGCGCTGGCCGATACCGCCGCCTTCTGTGCGGCGTACGGGTTCGCTTCGGAGGATGCGGCGAACACGATCCTCGTCATCGGCAAGAGCGATCCACCGCGTTACGCGGCGTGTGTCGTCCTCGCGCCGAACCGGCTCGATGTGAACCGAGTGGTGCGTGATCGATTGGGGACGCGCAAGGCATCGTTCGCGCCGGCCGAGTCGACCCGCGAGATCACGGGCATGGAGATCGGTGGCGTGACGGTGTTCGGGTTGCCCGCGGCGTTGCCGACCTGGGTGGACGGTCGGGTGATGCAGCGCGAGCGGATCGTGCTGGGCGGTGGGTCGCGCTCGTGGAAGGTCATCGCAGCGCCGACGATCCTCACGGCGCTGCCCGGGGTGGAGGTGGTCGCGGACCTTGCGATGGACCCTCGCCCGGCGGACTGACGACGGGCCAGTGCGGGCGGGGAGCGCGAATCCCGCGCGCTCCGTATCGTTCCCGCTCGTGACCGACCTCGACCCGAACTCCGACTTGAACGCCGACTCGACGTCTGGCCCGCACTCGGACCGGACGCCTGGCCAGCACCCTGACCCGAGCGCGGACCCAACGCCACCGCGCAGCCCTCGTCAGAGCGGCCCGATCCTGTACAAGGGCGACGAGCTCGATGCTCAGCGGGGCCCTGGCCTCGGCTGCTTCCGGTTCCAGCTTGCGGTCCTGGTCTTGCTCATCGTGCTGACCCCGCTCAGCGTGGTGTGGAACTGGTCGCCGACGGTCAGTGCCGTGCTGCTCCTGGTCGTCCTTCTGCTCTTGCTGATCACGGGCCAGACGATCATCTTCCTCTTGCGTCTCGTGGCCGCGGACCGGCGTGGTCGGCGCCGGCCGTTGGCGAGCGGGACTCGAACGGTGGGCGAGCTGGAGGACGCGGCAGTGGCACGGACTGGCGCGGACCCAGTGGCCCCGGTGGCCCCGGTGGTTCCGGGCGTCGTTCCGCCCGCATCGCCGAGCGGCCCCCACGACACCGTCTAACGACCGCCACCGGGGATCGGGCGGGTTCGAGCGGACTTGAGACGGCATGACGGGCGACCCGGACGCGGGCGCGAATTCGCCGGCTCGAAATCCAGGGGGGGCGGCCACCCGCGGCTCACGCCAGGCACGAGCGGGTTTCCGTCCTTCCGCGGCACGGACGTCGGTGCGACAATGCGTCAGCCCAGTCGAACGCCAGGGAGGATCGCACCCCCCGTGCCCGTGCTCGCGACCTACTTTTCCGTCCGCCGCGGCCGAGACCCCTTCTTCAAGTTCTTCATGCGCACGATCTTCCCTCGCCAGGTGAAGGACTACGAGGCGAGATTCGGGATCCGGTTCATCGGTTGGTACAACGTCGCCCACGGCTGGGACTTCGATAACGTCATCCTGCTGGAACTCCCCGATTACGCCACGCTTGACAAGCTGGAAGCCGACGAAGGCACCCGCGCGCTGGGCCACCGGGCCGGTGAGTGGATCTTCGATCGACACCACTCGATGTTCCTGCGCGAGCGCATGGGCACCGACCTCGAATACCATCCCTGACCCGACACAACGCTCAACCCGGGACAGACGGAGGCGAACCAATGGATACGGGCCGCAACGACCTGCTCGGGGAGATCGCGGCCGACGCCGCCCTTGAGCGGTCCGATTTTCTCGTCCAATCGACCGAACAGCTGCGCCGATTCCTCGACCGCCACAAGGAGCGGATCGCGGCATTCGGTGGCCTGACCCTGATCGACGAGGAGCCGGACTACCTGTCCATCGCGCCGGACCTGACCTTCCGCAGCCGCAGCCGCTATCAGGACGACCTAACCGGCCAGTGGGTCAGCGAGACCGAGATCCTCGAGTCGGCCTCCGAGGTGGTCGAGCTGTATAACCCGGTCGAGATCTACGCCGCCTTCGCCGAGGCTGCCCGGACGGCCGCCGGCTTCGAACCGGAGCCGACGGCTGAAGGCGATCTGCTCGATGTCGCGGGGATCGGCCCGGATGAATCGATGACGCTGGGCGAGGATCCATACGCCGCCGCGGCGGACTCGTGGGCCTCCAGCCAGCCGCCCTCCCTCGACATGTCGGACGACGAGCAGGCAGCTCGGCGCCTGTACGACCTCGCGCTCGAGTTCCAGGAGCGGAGCCAGCGCAGCGAGGCGCGCCTCCTGGGTGAGTTCGAGAGCGGCGCGAGCAACGCGTCAGCGCTGATCGGCGATCTGGTCATCGTGGACGATGACGACGAGCGGCTGATCCTGGCCGCGAACGGCGAATTCCGGGCCGAGGTGATCCCGGAAGAGGCGGAAGGGGAGTGGCGGACGCTATCCGGCCCGGATGAGCTGGTCGAGTTCTACGACCCGACGGACGTGTTCGGCGACCTCGCGGACGCCCTGGCCGAGGCCTTTCCCTCGGTCGCCCCCGAGTTGGCGGTCGGCAATGCCGCAGCCGAAGCCGACGTTGAAGCCGAAGCCGACGACGACGTCGAAGCCGGATCCGGGGAGTCGACCGGCGAGCTCGAGCCCACCCCGGGCGAGGCAGGCGGTCCGGCCCACGGGGAACCCGCCGCCGACGACTCGGAGGGTCGACCGAGCGCGTGACCATGCGACTTTCCGCGGCGGAGCTCGTGGAGAGTCGCGAGATCCTGCCCGGTCAATGGATCCAGGCGCTCCACGCCCCGGACCTCGCGATCGGATCTCGAGCCGGCCAGTTCGTCCATATCCGGACCGGCGACCTTTCCGGCATGGTCCTGCGCCGGCCGTTCTCGCTGAACACCGTGGATCCGCTGAGCGGCGTCGTGACGATCCATTTCCGGGTCATCGGGCGAGGCACGGAGTGGTTCACGCGGCTAAGGCCGGGCGACGAGATCGACCTGCTCGGGCCCCTCGGGCGCCCGTTCGAGGTGGATCCCCGCAGCCAGCACCTCCTGCTGATCGCCGGCGGGCTCGGCATCGCCGGCGTCCGGATGCTGGCCGACGAGGCGATCCGCGACGGTCGGCAGGTGACCCTCCTGTTCGGCGCCGCGAACGCGCGCGAGGTCTATCCCTCCAACCTGCTGCCCGACGAGGTCGAATACGTCGTGGCCACGGACGACGGCTCGCTGGGGCACCACGGGTATGTGACCGACCTCGTGCCCGCCTACGAGGCCTGGGCCGACCAGGCCTTTGCCTGCGGCCCGGCCGGGATGCTGGGCGCGCTGGCGAAGCAGGCGGTCGGTCGGCAGCAGCGTCTCGGAGTTGCGAAGCTTGGCCGCAAGCGCGGCGGCGGCAAAGCGGCCACCCTCGGCTCACCGGCGGCCCGTCGCAAGGCGTTCCTGCAGGTGTCGATGGAGCAGAACATGGGATGTGCCGTGGGGGCCTGTCTGGGCTGCGTCGTGATGAGCGTGACGGGCACGCCGCAGCGGGTCTGCCGCGAGGGGCCGGTCTTCGCCGCCGAGGAACTGGTTTGGGACGGGGCCTGGTCATGACCACAGCGCCGGCCGCGATCGACCTGACCGTGGACCTGGGTCGAGGCTTCATCCTCCCCAACCCGATCCTCGTCGCTTCTGGCACCTTCGGCTACGGCATCGAATACGGCGACGTGGTCGATGTCGATCGGCTCGGCGGGATCTGTTCGAAGGGCACGACCCTCCGCCCGCGGATCGGCAACCCGACCCCGCGCGTGACCGAGACCCCGGGCGGGATGCTCAACTCGATCGGTCTTCAGAACCCGGGCGTGGACGCGGTCATCGAGAAGTACAGCGCGACCTGGGCCACGTGGCGGGTGCCGGTCATCGTCAACGTCGCAGGCGAGTCGGTGGAGGACTACGTGCAGGTCACGCGGCGCCTGGAGGGCGTCCCCGGCGTGGCCGCCATCGAGCTGAACATCTCGTGTCCCAACGTCGGCAAGGGCGGGCTCCAGTTCGCCATCGATGCCGGTGCCGCCGGCGAGGTCACCGCGGCCGTCCGACGCGCGACCGACCTGCCGCTGCTCGTCAAGCTGTCGCCCAACGTGGCCGATATCCGGCCGATCGCCCGGGCCATCGCGGATGCCGGCGCCGACGCGCTCACGGCGATCAATACGTTGAGTGGCATCGCCCTCGCGCCCGACCGAACTCGCCCACTCCTTGGCAACATCTATGGCGGGCTCAGCGGGCCCGCCGTCAAGCCCGTCGCGCTGCGGATCGTCTACGAGGCCGCGCAGGCGGTGAAGATCCCGGTCATCGCCATCGGCGGAGTGACGGAACTCGCCGACGTCCTGGATTTCCTGGCCGTCGGGGCCGTGGCGGTCCAGGTCGGCACCGCGATCTTTGCCGACCCGACCCTGCCGGTCCGCCTCGTTGAGGAACTGGCCGAGTACTGCGCGGAGCGCGGTCACCGAAACGTCCTTGACCTGGTCGGGACCGCGCTACCCAAGCGCCCCGGCGCACCGTCGTCCAAGGGTGTCGAGTATCGTCCCTAAGTTTCGATCGAACCTCGGGCCCCTCCCTGGACTCAGGAAGGGTGAGACGTCGCGCGGAGGAGTGGTTGGATACCGGACTCATCCGGCTGGCACAAGCGGGCGACGTCGACGCGTTCACCACGCTGATCAATGCGAGGCTCCAGATCATGTCCCGGACCGCGATGGCCATCCTCGGGCACGAAGCGGACGCCCGCGATGCCGTCCAGGGATCGTTGGCCGCCATCTGGCGCGGGTTGCCGTCGCTGCGGGAGCCCGACCGGTTCGATGCCTGGTCCACACTTATCCTCGTGCATGCCTGCCGCCGGATCGCTCGTGATCGGCGGCGGACCGGGATCCACGAGGTGGCGATCGACATCGACATCGCACCGGCGGGCCTGCCTCGCGTCGAGGGCCCGGGCGACACGACGATCGGTCGGATCTCGCTTGAACGGGCCTTCGAGCGGCTCGACGCGGACGAGCGCGCGCTCCTGGTCCTCCATCACCTGGAGGTACGGTCACTGGCGGACCTCGCGGCCGTGCTCGAGATCCCGGTCGGTACTGTGAAGGCGCGCCTCCACGCTGCCCGGCGCAACCTCGAACGTGCACTGGCGCGAGGACCCATGACGCCCATCGGCGGCGACGAGCTCCGCGAAATGCTGGAGGCTCGGGGCGACCGCCAGCGGATCGACCTACGGTCGATGGTCGGCGTCGCGCGTCGAGACGCCATCGCGTCCGGACCGAGAGCGAGACCGCCTGGGGGTTCGCCGCGGTGCTCGCAGGCGTCGGCTCGGTCGTCGCCCTCGCGCTCGTCCTCGCCGTGGCCATGGTCGTGGTGCCCCTCTCGATGCGTCCGTCCACATCGGCCGGACCGTCCGCGCTCTTGTCGCCGACCGATCGCCCGTCGGCGACCTCGGACGCGCCGTCGCCGTCAGTGGAAGCCGGACCGGCCCCGGTGGAGGCCCTGACCGCCCAGGACCTCGCCGCCTGGCTCAGGGACGTCGGCGCATCCGCCAAGGGACGGGTGGTACTGCTCGAGGGCGAGCTCATCATCGACCCGACGGTCGACTGCATCGCTGAGGAACCCGATTGCACTCCGACGGTGGTCCGTGGGACCCCAAGGTCGATCGTCATCGAGCCGGTCGGGGACATCGGACCGGGTCCGTGGGACGGCAGCGGCCCCCTCACGGGCACGTTCGCCCTCCGCGGCACGGATCGGACGTGGTTCGGGACGTCGCCGGTCATGGAGTTCCTGGGCACGGTCCGCCCGGCCGCCAGCCGGATCGCCTGGCAGGTGCCAGAGCTCGAAGTGCTCGCCCCTGCCGACGGGCCGGATTGGTACCTCGTGGCTGGATGGACGGTCCGAACGCCGGCGCACCCGTGTCCCAGCCCTGCAAGCGCATACGGCTGTCCGACCGACGACATTCTCACCCCGGTTCGGGTCCAACCGACGAAGACCGATGGCAGCTCAGTGGGGCCCGAGGTCGCGATGCTCCTCCCATCCGGACGTACGACGAGTTCGCCCCCGACCCCGCGCTCGATGGCGCGGGCGTCGTCCCGCGCGCCGGCACCTTCCTCGTCCAGCGGATCTCGGTCCCGCCCTGCGGTCCGGACGCGGACTGCTACGTGGGGCCGGAGCACCGCCGCTGGATCGTGCGAGCGCGGGTCGACCAGATCCCGGCCGCGGACGAATCCACTCCGGCCCCGACGCCGCCGGCGGCCGGCAGCCGCTAGCCGGGCGGCATCCCGCGCGTCATCGGCGAGAGCCAGTCCTGATCGACCTCGGTGCCCAGGCACGCTGGCGCGACGCGACCGATGCGACGGCGTTCCTCGTCGGCTGGTTCGACAGCCATATCCGGACGCCACGGATCCGGCGCTCGCCATGGAGGAGTTCCTCGTCATCCAGATGCCGGAGTCGTGGTTCCGCGATTGGCAGCTCATCCGGATCACCGGCGAGCTCGATCCCAGAACGTAGGTGGGTGCCGATCGGCCCCGCGGTTGGAATCGTGCAGGGGCTGCAGGCTCGCGACCTCGTCCACGTCGCGACGTGCATCCACGAGGGGATCACGGAGATCGTCAGCCCGGACCCGGGGTTCGACGAGGTCGCCGAGGTCCGCCGGATCGACCCGTTAGCATTCGGGGCGTGACGACTCTCAAGCCCAGCCTGGCTCTCGCGGCGCGGGCTGCCATCGCCCAACGGACGGAGGCCCTGTTCCGCGCCTCTGGTGCCTTCCGCGAGGGCCACTTCCTGCTCAAGAGCGGACGGCACGGCGACGCCTACGTCGAAAAGTTCGCGGTCCTGTCCGATCCCGCCGCGACGAGCGAGTTGTGCGGTTTCTGGGCGGCTCACGTCCGGGGCCAGGCGGACCTCGTCGCCGGCCCGACCACAGGTGGCCTGATCCTGGCGTTCGAGACCGCCCGCCAGCTCGGCGTGCGCAGCATCTTCGCGGAAGAAGTTCGCGGGGCCGAGGGTGCGACCCATCGGGAGTTCCGCCGCGGTTTCGCGATCCAGCCCGACGAACGGGTCCTGCTCGTCGACGACATCCTGACCACCGGCGGCTCGCTCCTGGCGATGATCCCGGCGATCGAGTCGATGGGCGGCGAGATCGTCGAATGCGCCGTCCTCGTGGATCGCAGCGGCGGCCGGGCCAGCCTGACGTCGCCGACGAGCGGCCGGGTCTACCCGCTGCGCTCACTCTGGCAGCTCGACCTGCCGACCTTCGAACCCGGCGCGGCGACCTGCCCGCAGTGTGCGGACGGAGTCGCCGTGCATGCCCCGGGCAGCACCGGTACGGGGACGGGTCCCGGCACCGGCACGGACGACGAGACGACGACCGGCGTCTGAGCGGTGAACAGGCGGACCCGCAACCCGTTGGCGATCGTCCTTGTCCTCGCGATCGCGCTGACCGGTGGAGCCGCCCTGATCCTGGGCGGAACGGCGACCCCGGACGTGGATGCGCCGTCGGGCACGATGACCGTCGTCGGGGTCATCCTGGCCATCGATTCCGGGGGGCTTTCCGACGTTCGCGGGTTCACCCTGCGGACCGCCGACGGGCAGGTGTTCAAGTTCGGCCTGGCGAAGCTGGAGAACGGGGCCACGTTCCCGCCCGGCCACCTCGCGGAACATGTGGCCACCGCCACGCCGATTCGGGTCACGTATCGCGACGCGTCGGGGACGTTGGAGGCGATCCGGATCGACGACGCGGGCTGACCCGACGACTCGGTCAACTACCCCGGGTGACCGCCGCGATCGCGCGCTCGAGCTCGGCGTCGCTGAAGATGCCTTCGAACGAGCCCCGTACGATACCCGTGACATCGACGACGAAGACCCACGGCTCCGACAGCAGGCGCCACTCGTTAGTCGCCGCCGTGGCCGTCAGCTGACCGTCGGTCAGGACCGGTTGCAGCTGGCCGTCCACCACCTGGAGCTGGTACGGCTCCACGTTGATGACCGTCAGGTCCGGGTGGGCGGCGGCGATCGGCTTGATCCGGTCGAGCGTCGGTCCGCACTGGGCGCTGGCACAGAACTTGGGGGTGGCGAAGATGAGCACGAAGGCTTCTTTCTTCACCAGGGCGTCCGCCACGGACGTCTCATAGAACGCCCTGACGGGCTTCGAATCGGTCGAGATCCTGGTCAGGTCGCCTCCGACGTCGGCCAGGGTGAGGGTCCGGGAAGCCGGCGCCCGGTCTCCGATCGAGATGACTTGGGGGGTCGTCCGGACTTCGAATTGGGCGCGGATCGTCTCGCTGGGCGAGCCCGGGGCGGCCGTCGTGAAGGCCGCGCCCCACAGGCCCGAGCTCGGGAAGTCGACGTCCACGACGTACAGCCCGCGCGATCCCTCGATGGCCCAGACGAAGGTTCCCTCCTCCGTCGCGACCGGGGTCGCGGGATCCCTGCCGAGCTCGTAGAACGCCACGGAGGCCGTCCGGTCCGGAGCCGCTACCGGCACGTTCTTCTTGTCCAGGAAGGAGAAGACGAACCGGGTCGGACCGCATGCCACGGCACCGGAGGACGACACGAAGACCGGGATGACCGTGGGGGATTGGGCGGACGGATCCCAATCCGGGATGGCCGATGCCGCAGGCGGGGTGATCTCCGGGCAGGTGCCACCCGACGGATCGACTGCGGCTCTCGACCCTGGTGCCGCCACGCTCGACGAGGGTTGCGCCCCGCCACAACCCAGGAGCGCGATCGCCAGTCCGACGAGCAGTCCGCACTGGCCGACCAGGCGAACGGGCGCATTCATGCGGCAAGGGTAGTCGAGCCGGTCCGAGGCCGCGTTCACGCTAGAATAGGGGCACCATCCCGACTAGAGCGCGACCCGTCACGGACGCGCCCACGTGGCCGGACCAGGAGACTCGTTGACCCGCTTCCAGAAACTCGCCGCCCTGACCCTCGGCACGGCCATCCTGCTGGTCACGATCGGCGTCATCGTCCGGGCGACGGACTCGGGACTTGGCTGCCCCGACTGGCCGCTCTGTCACGGCCGGATCCTGCCGCCGTTCGTCGACGCGAAGGCCTGGATCGAATGGTGGCATCGGACGGTCGCCGCGATCATCGGCATCGAGATCCTCGGCCTGACGGTGCTTGCCGTGCGCGACCACCGCGATCGCCCGTCGATCCTCTGGCCGTCGTTCGCGGCCGTCGGCCTCGTCGGGTTCCAGGCCTGGCTCGGACGCGAGACGGTCCGCCTCGGCAACAGCGGGGAGTCGGTCACGGCCCATCTGGCGGCCGCGATGCTGCTCGTGGGCCTGCTCGTGTTCCTGACCGTTCGAGCCTCGTATCCGGCACGCGTCGGCGGGCCTGGGGCAAGTCAACGGTTCACGCTCCTTGCCGCATTCGCCACGCTGGCCACGTTCGCCCTGCTGCTGTTCGGTTCGCACGTCACCGCGACGGACTCGGCGCTGGTCTTCCCGGATTGGCCGCTGATGGGCGGCAGCCTCGTTCCGCCCCTCACGGAGGTGACCGCCGCCCAGGTCCTCCACCGCTGGGTGGCCGCCGTTGTGGGGTTGATCGTGCTGGCGGTGGTCGGCGCCGCCTGGCGGACGCGGCGTCGGCATCGGACGCTGCTCACCCTCTCTCTCGTCGCCGCGGGCCTCTTCGCGCTCCAGATCGTGATCGGTGGCCTGCAGGTCCTCACGAACCTCAGCGGCTGGTCCCAGACGCTCCATCTCGCGCTCGGCGCGGTCATCTGGTCGCTCCTCGTGGGGCTGACGGTCACGAGTTTCTACGCTGCCCGGACGGCGTTCGCGACGGACGGGGACCGGGTCGGGCCGAGCGGCGGCGGCGGTCGACCGACGGAAGGTGACCGCGGCCCGGCCTATCCACGACGCACGGCGAAGGAATCGGTCCGCGCCTACGTGGCCCTGACCAAGCCGCGGATCATCGAACTGCTGCTGGTCACGACGGTCCCGGCCATGGTCCTCGCCACGCGCTGGGTCCCGGGCCTCGATTGGGGCGAGTGGGGCTGGCTGGTCGTTTGGACGATGATCGGCGGGACCCTGGCGGCCGGCAGCGCGAACAGCATCAACTGCTACCTGGATCGCGATATCGACGGACTGATGACCCGCACCCGTCGCCGGCCGCTGCCCGCCCATGAAGTGGAACCGGAGCGCGCGGTGATCTTCGGGATCGTGCTGGGCATCGTGTCGTTCGCGGTGATGACCTGGTTCGTCAACCTCCTGGCGGCCTTCCTGACGCTGCTCGCGATCGCCTTCTACGTCGTCGTCTAC
>JAABUN010004725.1_pt1 | contig 17969 bp, 14 predicted proteins | sample 5559311 | NCBI WGS metagenome assembly JAABUN01 (sample SAMN10711877, study PRJNA513370) | rock metagenome | isolation source: Antarctica rocks | place: Antarctica: Victoria Land, Siegfried Peak sud | reverse complement strand
GGTATGATTCCATTGACTATCGGTTAGATCAGAAGGATAAAGTTTTTTCACAAAATAATTTACCCAAAATGACCGCCTGATAGTCAAATCATCCTTTATTTCGAGTTTTCAAACAGCTTCTAAGTGAAGTAGAACAAAAACAAAAAACGAAAATTGGAAAAGTTGCGCCTGACTATTCAAAACCTGTTGCTAAAGATTTTCCCGATTGCATTGCAATTGTTGAAGAAAAAGTTAAATCTGAACGTCAAGCAATAACATATAGCAAAAATGCCGCAGAGAAATGGTGGTTATTTGAAAGATTAAGGGGAGAGCTGTTTCTAGCAATACAAGATAAGCAAAGAATTCTATGTAAAACTCGCCACGCTCATAACTTTGCTTTTGAGTTCATTAAAACTGGTTTTATATTTCAAGAATCAATTGTAATTGCTGCTTTTGAAGACAATCGTAACTTTTCTATAATTTCATCAACAATACACGAAATTTGGTCAATTCAATTTGGCTCAACTATCGGCGGCTTGGGAAATCTAAGATATTCGCCAACCGATTGTTTTGAAACTTTTCCTTTTCCCGAATTAACCGACGAACTTGAGCAAATCGGCGTTTCATATCACGAATTCCGGCGCGAGATTATGCTCAACCGTCAGGAAGGCTTAACGCAGACTTACAACCGTTTTCACAACGAACGCGAATCCGCGCCCGACATCGCCCGCCTGCGCGAACTTCATATCGCAATGGATTTTGCCGTCAACCACGCCTACGACTGGCAAGATTTGAATCTGGCGCACGGCTTCCACCAAACCAAACAGGGAATCCGTTTCACCATCTCCCCCGAAGCCCGCCAGGAAGCCTTAGATAGACTCCTTGAACTAAACTTCGCCCGCCACGAAGAAGAATTAAAAAACGGATTATGGGAAAAACCGAAAGCCTCAAAAAAAGGCGGCAAAAAAACCAAATCACCCGAACCCGAAACCAAAGACGGCAAACCGCCGCAACAGGGAAATTTCGGATTCACGCCCGAACAGGATTCGCTGTTTTAATTTGAAAAAGTATTTCGTTTCCCGCAGTTGCGCTTTATGTGTTTTTGGATAATAATTCCTGATACATCTTGTGCAAGCAATTTTGTTGCAATGCTGCAACAAAGAGTTTTGAGTCGCTGCGCGAAAGCGAAAGTTATTCAAAAACTCCGGTTATTCGTGTTCGTTTTCAAACTAATTCAAGTTGGAGGATTCGTGTAAATGCCGCTTTTCGACCATATTACTCTGCACAAAATGATTGTTCACAAGGTTGACCACAGAAAACACAAAGAACCTATTTTAGCCGACGCCGAATCGCCGGTTGATAACGAAGAAGTCAAATTTTTCATTCGCCGGCACATAGATAACGGCGAGCAAAACCGTTACGCGAGAAGCGGCGTTTTTGCCGAAGCCGAAGAAGGCGCAACCTGTTTCAGACAAATTTGCGATGACTTATTGGGCGATGAAGAAAAATTCATCGACTCTTCCCAACAAATCGCCGCTCATCTTTTTGAAACGGTCAAAGACAACAAAAATATTTCGCCCGGCGACCTTATCGTCGTTACTTATACAAACGGAAATCCGCAGGCTTCAAAGCGTTTAGCCATCCTGAAAATGGATCCCGAAGACGGATTCGTCGGAAAGCAGGAAATTCTCGAAGGCGGAACAATAAGAATCGTTCTTGAGCGCGTGTCGGATGTTTTGCCGATTAAAGATTTACAAAAATGCGCCTTTGTTATGCCGGAAGATAACAGAACGCTGACCAAACACCTGGTTTTTTTAGACCAGCAAAACGCGCGTCGCGGCGAAACTCAAATGGCGGCATCTTTTTTTACCAAAGATTTTTTGCAGTGTCAGGTTGGACTCAACAGGCTCGAACAAACGAACGCTTTTATATACACGGCTTTTGACTACAAGACGGAAAAAGAAAAGGAAGGCGTTTGGGAAGACGGTCAGGGAGAGGTTTTTATAGATGCCGCTCAAGCCGCTCTTGCAGCTAACCAGATTGACGTTGAAAAATTTGCTCAGACCGTTATTGAAAATGAAGACGAGCAGCAAGAGTTTCTCCAACGGGTGAAAACGCAGATGGATACCGAAGATTACGGCAATTTAATTTTTCAGCCGGATTCTAATTTTCAAACCCAACAGCAACATATGGTAATCGAAGGCGATAATAACCTGAAAATTAGTATTTTGGCTGATGCCGTCGGAACCGACAAAACATTAAGCATCGAAACGACCGCTGATAACAGACGCCGAATTACTATAACGACCACCAAATTTGTCGAAAAGGTTACTTTAGGAAAGAGAAAATGAAGGCTGAAACTTTAAAGAAATTCTGCGAGAAGTTAAATTTAAATCAAACTTCCATTCAAGAAACCGAAACTCTTGATAAATGGATTCTTTCAAAAGCACTGCCGGCAGAGTCTGTTAAAAATCTCCAGCTTAATGATTATCAAAATGTAATCGGCGGTTTTACAAATTCGTTAAATATGTCAGTCGGCTATCCTTCCGGCATTAATTTGCTGGAAATCAACGAAGGCGTATCTGTCAAAGATTTGAACGATTCCATCGAAGACATAAAGAAAAGACCGGATAAAACGGATTTGAATGTTGAAATCAGCGTTGACAAAAACGAGCTGCTGCAAAATATAGGAATTACAACTCTCAATCAAACCAAATATTATATTTTCAAAAGCAATTTACTAAAATTAACTAAAGCCCCGCTTTTGGACGTTGATAAATTACTTTTTAAATCAAAAGCTCAACCTTATTTAATTATCGTTTCCGAAGAATGTCCGAACTTCGACGGTTTTTTGTTGAATGTGATTCAAGAAAACGATTATCCGGTTTTTAATCAAACGAGACTCATTATCGACCCGGATAAAATGAACCAACTATCGAAATTTTACGGCGACCATCTGACGAAGCCGAGCTGGATAGGATTTAATTTTGATAATCTCACGCCTTTTCACTTCGTCGGCGATTGGCAGGGCGAAGGAAAGGAAGAATTTGAGTCGGCAAATAATATTCAACTGCAAAAGATGTGCGTAATTTTTACGGCAAACCGTTGCAGTTATAACGCCGGCGCGAAACAATTTCAAGCCATATATGCGAATTCGGAACGGGCAATAACACTGGATTTGTCGGATTCGGTGCAAATTCAATCGAGGGAAACCTTGACGAAAATAGTCGATTGGATTTCTGAAGGGAAAGACAAAGACAAATTAACTATTTTCCAAAATGTTACCGCCCGAATTTTGAACGATGAAAACCCGGAAGACAATTATGATTCTTTCAGTAAATCACTGACTCAAATCTATAACGAATCTCAATGGAATTACAGATTGTATGTTGACGGACAAATCAACAAGCATTTCGACGAAGTTCAGAAATTCAGCGGCTGGGTCGCCGAAACTGCAAAAAAGGTTTCCGACAGTATCGATACGGTAACTAAAAGCATTACGGATGCGCTTCTTACGACTGTAGGCGTTTTAATTGCTACTGTTTTAGCGGCAATAGCTAAAGATGACGCCACCGTTAGTATATTCAGGATAAGTTTTACAGCCTATGCTTTTTATCTAATATTTTACGTGATTTATCGGATGGTCAGTATTTGGCACAGCTACTGGATTTTCGTAAAAGACACAGACGAGCAGGAAACTTTGTATAAATCGAAATTGGGTAATGACAAAGTTATCGAAATTCTCAAACCGATTACCAGAAGAAAGTTTCAATTTCACCTCTGGTTTTTGATTACTTTGGCGATTTATGCAGCATTAATTATTGCTATTTTTTATGCGGCGGGAAATTTACCCGGTTACTTAATTGAAAAGGGACTAATTAAACCCAAGACGGTAACAGTTCCGCAAACATCTCCAGAAGCAGTTGGTCCTGATAATACGGTAACGCCTGCTGCGAATTTGTCTGATAAAGAAGTTAATTAATCGACTGTTGTCCAAAAAAAAGCATTGTCTATAAAAAACAGATGTGCTAAAATCTTAGACAGTTATTAGATTTATTAGTTTGGAGCAAAGATTTGAGTTCTGCCGTCGAAAAAGAAATTCTGGACAAAGCGCTCGCCGCACTGCAAAAGCAAACCGGACTGCAAAAGGAAACTTACAGCCGTTTCGATAAACGCGGTCAGTGGGTTGATTATAAACTTGCGCTTCGCGCTCCGCAGGAAAATCAAGTGCGAAATTACTGGGTAGGAGTCAAGAAAAATATCGGTTCGACAACAATCAGTGAAGCGTCATTTCAAGCCGCACAGACACCGGAAAAGTTTGCATTAGTCGCTGAATACGTTTCGCAGCCGCAGGCGATGAAACTGCGCGAACTTAATATCTCGTTTTTCGACACGGCGGGCAACGCATACTTTAACGAGCCGGGACTTTATATTTTCGTCTGCGGGCAAAAAGCGGAAATCAGTCGTGAAAAGATTCCGCGCCTGTTTCGCCCGCCCGGAATGAAATTGCTGTTCGCGTTTCTAACCGATTCGGAATTGGAAAATGAAAGTTATCGCCGTATCTCCGCCGCCACAAATGTTCCGACGCCGACCGTCGGCGTGTTTATGGCTGATTTGGAAAAAGCCGGTTTTCTGATAAAACGCGCAGGTAATAAAAGACGCATCGTTCGCCGCGACGAGCTTTTCAAACGCTGGCTCGAAAATTACGGCGAAAGTTTCCGCCCGACATTGAATCCGGTTAGATTTCAGTCGAAAAAATACGACGGGCGTTGGTGGGAAGCGATTGATATTACAAAATATAATGCTTGCTGGGGCGGCGAGACGGGCGGCGCGCTTTTGACGAGACATCTGAAACCGGCAACCGCGACGATTTATTCAAATTCACGTCTGCCGCGTCTTCAGGCGCAATACGGACTTGTCAGAGATGAACGCGGCAACATCGAAATTCTGGAAAAATTCTGGACGACCGGCGAATCGGGCGATGTCGCGCCGCCGCTCGTCGTATACGCCGATTTAATCGCCACCGCCGACGAGCGCAACCTGGAAACCGCGCGAATGATTTATGACCGATACCTTGCCGAACTTGCAGAAACAACTGCCTGAAAAAAACATCGAGATTGTGCGGCTCGTCATCGCCGCTGCCGAACGTCTGGAAATTCCCGCGTTTATCGTCGGCGCAGCCGCCCGCGACATAATTTTCGGACACATCTACAACGTCGAAATTTACAGAGAAACCACCGACATCGATTTCGGCATTGCCGTCGAAAGCTGGGCGCGGTATGGACGGCTGAAACACACGTTGATTGAAGCCGGAGAATTTCGTGCCGACAACAAAGTCGGACATCGCTTGTGGCGCGGGCGCAATGCCGACGAAATGAAAATTGATTTTATTCCTTACGGCAGCATCGAGTTCACTGCCGGACGAATCGCATTTCCGCCTGACGGCGATTTTGTGATGAACACCGACGGTTTTGCCGAAGCCTATCAAAATTCGTTGACCGTCCGGCTAACCGAAGACTTAAAAGTTCGTATAGTTTCGCCCGCCGGTCTTGCGGTGCTGAAATTTATTTCCTACGATGACAGACCGCAAATCCGAATCAGAGATTTACAGGACATCTTGTTTATAATGAAGAATTATCTCGATGCGGACAACGAGAAACGGCTTTACGAAAATCGAGACGGCAATTTGCTCGAAGACGAGGATTTTGATTTACGAACGGTCGGCGCGAGATTGCTCGGCAGAGATATGGCAAAATTACTCACCGCGCAGACGAAGCAAATCATTTTCAAACATTTATCGGATGACGAAAGCGAAAAGGGATTGACGCGCACTGCCGAAACCGCCCAAAGAGCGGAAGAAATGTTCGACGATGAATTGCCGGAAGTCGTCGAGATGTTTCGGCAGTTGAGACAAGGCATCACTGAGAATCTGCAAAATAATCGTTGAAATTTGTAAAATAAAATCAGCTTTTATTATAAAAAGCGATTTACTAATTATGGAAACAACCGCGCCAGAAAATACGCTCATTCATTTGCCGTCGATGATTGACGACCGTCTCGATTTAGCCCGGATTAACCAGCAGCTTCACGATAGAACTGCCGCGCTCGATTGGATCGGCGTTAATGCCGCGCCGGAAACTTATCTTGAAATTCTGCTAAAAAATTTAGACCGCAAAAAAAATGCCGCCGAATTAGGTCTCGACGGCGATATGAGCGACGCGATTACTGCCGACTTGCAGGCGTTTTTCCGCAAACAGGAAGCAAAATCGGTAACCGAGCTGCCGGAATTGCTCAAACCGCCGACGGCGTTTGCCGTCCGCCGCGAACTCGAAGAAATCATCTACAAAGATTTGCTCGGTCCAGCGGGCGGCGAGCGCGAAGAGTTTGACGAAGGCTCGGTCAGCGACAGGTATTTGGTCGGTCAACTCGCGCCGCAGAAAAGGCGCGGCAGCGGCGCGGAAATCATCGAGGAAGATTTAGATTCGCACGCAAGCGACGAAGAGGAAAGCAGCTCCGAGATGAGCGTTTCGACGAATAAATCTCTTTTCCCGTCCTCGGTCGGTTTCACCTGTTCGATTGACGGCGCGGCGACCGCGATAAAAATCTGCGCTCGCTACGGCAAATACACGCGCGGCAAAAGCGAAAATTTTTTGACTAAAACGGGCAAACCGAAGATGGTTTGGCAGCGCGAACAAATCGACGAAAAATTTAATGATATTAAGTTAGTCGAGAATACGGAGAAAAAATTCACTGTTTTTTCGAGCGATTACGGCGAAGTTCTCCTCCGAATGCGCGTCCGCCGCTATAGCGCGGACGGCGACTGGTATGCGTCGGTCTTTTTAATCAACGCGCAGGAAGAACCGAAATCGAAAGAGGGAAACCGCGATTTGGCTTGGGTTTTCCAGCCGGAAATCAGCATCGAGTCGGCTGACGAGAAAAAAGATATTTTCCGCAAAAAAATGCGTCTGCATCATTACGAAGAGGTTGATGCGGTTAGACAGGCAGAGATGCGGGAAATGGGAATGCTTTACCGCAAACAAATCGAGTTCGCTGCCGGACACGGCATCAGCGTTCACGCCGAGACGAGTCCGAATGACGCGTGCCGCGCCGTCAAATTGAAAACCTCAGTCATCCCGAAATACGAAGTCAAAAAAGTTACGCCGCCAACCGCCGAAGAAGTTCCGCTGCTGAAAGATTTGGTGCTGGATATGAAGGAGCTGGCGTGGACGAAAACCGAAGACTTCGCGGGAAAACTCGGCGGAATCGCCGACGCCTACGAAGATTGGATTGAAAACAAACAAGTGCCGAGATTGAACAACGCGGCTGAAGATTTGGACAGCTTTGAAAGTCAGGCAAAAGACAATCTCGATAAATGCCGCGCGACACTCGGACGCATCCGGGAGGGATTGAAAGTTATTCAATCGAACGAGCAAGCCGCCGAAGCGTTTCGCTTTATGAACCGCGCGATGTGGCAGCAGCGCGTTCATTCTATTTTAGGCGAGAGCAAGCGGCGCGGCGACGATGAAAAAACGCTTGCCGAAATTGATGACGACCCGCGAAATCACAGTTGGTTTCCTTTTCAGTTGGCGTTTATTTTACTCAACTTGCCGTCGCTGGCAGATTTACAGCACGCCGACCGCTCGACCGACCACAAAGCGGAAGCCGATTTGTTATGGTTTCCGACGGGCGGCGGAAAAACAGAAGCCTATCTCGGACTGACGGCTTTTACGCTTGGCATTCGTCGTCTTCAGGGAATCGTCGAAGGTTATGACGGCGGCGCGGGCGTGGCGGTTTTGATGCGTTACACTCTGCGGCTTTTGACGTTGCAGCAATTTCAGCGGGCGGCGACTTTGATTTGCGCCTGCGAAGAAATCCGGCGCGAAGATGCCGCCAAATGGGGAAACTATCCGTTTCGTCTCGGGCTTTGGGTCGGCAGTAAAACGACGCCGAACAAAACCGAGCAGAGCGCCGAATCAATCCGGCAGGCGCACGGCGATTACAACGCCGGGTCAACCTCAGTCGGCTCGCCGCATCAATTAACCAACTGCCCGTGGTGCGGTTCGGAGATCAACAAATCCCGAAACATTAAAGTCGATACGAGCGGTCTGCGGCGCACATTCGTCTATTGCGGCGACCAGCTCGGCGATTGTTTGTTTACCGAAAATAAATCTCCGAACGAAGGAATTCCGGCGCTGCTAGTAGATGAAGAAATCTATCGTTTGCTGCCCGCACTGCTCATCTCGACGGTGGACAAATTCGCTGATATGCCGTGGCGCGGCGAAGTGCAGATGCTTTTCGGCAAAGTCAATAAATACTGCGAGCGGCACGGTTTCCGTTCTCCCGAAATTGATGACGCGGATTCTCATCAGCGGCAGGGAAATTTGCCGTCAGCGAAAAGTTACGAGCAAATGTCGCTTCGTCCGCCCGATTTGATTATTCAGGATGAGTTGCACCTTATTTCCGGTCCGCTCGGCACGATGGTCGGGCTTTACGAAACGGCGATTGACCAGCTTTGCACCTGGCGTGTCGGCGGAAAATCGGTGCGACCGAAAGTTATCGCTTCGACGGCGACTATCAAACAGGCAGCCGACCAGATTCATCGGCTCTTTCTGCGACGCGCCAACATTTTCCCGCCGAACGGTCTGGACGTAAATAACAATTTCTTCGCCGTGCAGCGCGAACCGGACGAAAAATATCCGGGCAGAATTTATCTCGGCATCTGCGCGCCCGGTCGTCGGCTGAAAGCGTCGCTCATTCGGGTTTACGTCGCTTTGCTCGCCGGAGCGCAGCATCTGTTTGAGAAATACGGCGAACACGCCGACCCGTATATGACGCTTGTCGGCTATTTCAGTTCTTTAAGAGAATTGGGCGGAATGCGCCGCATCGCTTACGACGATATTTCAGCGATTTTGCAGCGGACGGCGCGTCGCGGACTGGCGAACCGCTATATCGGCAACATCGAAGAATTAACTTCACGCAAAAGCGCGACCGATATTCCCGACATTCTCGACCGTCTCGAATATCAATTCGCGCCGCTTCCGACCGATGAAAAAATTCAAAAAAAGGAAGCGGAGAAAAACAAACGTCGCCGCGCGCCGATTGATATGATTCTGGCGACGAATATGATTTCGGTCGGCGTTGATGTCAAACGTCTGGGCGCGATGGTCGTTGCCGGACAGCCGAAAGCGACCGCCGAATATATACAGGCGACGAGCCGCGTCGGACGCACGCATCCGGGAGTCGTTTTGACCGTCTATAACTGGTCGCGCCCGCGTGATTTGTCGCACTACGAACAGTTCGAGCATTACCACGCGACGTTTTACCAGCACGTCGAATCGCTTTCGCTCACGCCGTTCTCAGCCGGCGCGATGGAGCGCGGACTTTCGGCGCTGCTCGTCGCTTTAATCCGGCTGAACAGTTTCGACTTAAACGAGAATCTGCACGCCGGTCAATTAACGCGCGAGCATCCGCTCGTTAAACAGGCGGTCGAGACGATTATCAATCGCGCCGCGATGATTGGCGACGCGAGTATCACGGCGGGCGTCGAAAAAGAATTGAATTCGCGGCTCGATTTCTGGCTGGAGAGAATAAACGATTTGAGCGGCGGCGCGCGGCTTGGTTATCAGAAGAAAAAGGATGAACTAACAGTCGGATTGTTGCGCGACGCCGGTGTTGGCAGATGGGAGCGTTTTACCTGTTTGCGTTCGCTTCGCAATGTCGAGCCGCAGGTCAATCTGATTATGCCTGAATACGGATTTATTGCAGACGATTCATCCAAAAACTTTCAGCCGTTTGTTGAAAACGACTAACAAACAGTAAAAATTTCACTCTCAAAATTATGGCATTTTTCGATAATCCCAATCCGAAACAGCGCGTCGGCGAAATTCGCCCGAGCCAGATGCTTTACACCTACGGAGTCGGCGCGACGATTGATTTGCCGAATTTGTCGGTGATGATTATGGGGCTTGACGATTGGAACAAAGACTTGTGCATCCCGATTAACGAAGAAAGATTATTAATTACCGTCCGGCGTGTTTTGGGCGCGCAGGTGCAGGAATTGCGCCAGCCGCCGTTTGCCGCCAGCGAAATTTCCGCTAATCCTTTCGACAATCAGAATTTGCAGGGAACGCCCGTCGCGCCGTTTCCGAATTGGGTTTTATGCCCGCGCTGTCGTCTGCTCGCTCCGCTGCAAAGAGATGTCTTCGCGCTTCACACCGACAAATTTCGTCCCGACCGCACCGCTTACCGGCACGCTTTGTGTCGCGGCGCGGCGACCGCTCCGAACGTGCTGCCGGCGAGATTTATTGCCGTCTGCCCGAAAGGACACATCGACGATTTTCCGTGGCATTACTTTGTGCATGGCGGAAACTCCGCCTGCGCGGGCGCGCTTCGCTTGAATGACTTGAAGAAATACGGAACGCCGAGCGACCTTTCCGTTTACTGCGAAGCCTGCGATACGAAACGTCCATTTATCGAATCGGTCGGCATCAAAGGCGCGGAGACAATGCCGAAGTGCCGCGGAAGACATCCTCACTTACGGCTTTTCTCGGACGAATGCGGTGAACAACTGCAAACCGTTACATTGGGCGCGTCGAACACTTGGTTTGCGGTTAATCTCTCGGTTTTATCAATCCCCAGCCAAGTTGGTAAACTTGCCGAACTCGTCGAGCAGAACTGGATGACATTCCAAAATATTCCGAATCAACCGACTTTCGACGTTGTTTTCGATGCGATGCGCTCAGTCGGACAGCTTCAGGATTTTCTAGGGTTTTCAAAAGAAAATATTTGGCAGGAAATAGAAAATCATCGTCAAAAAAGCGACGCCGATTCCGCTTCCGATGACGCGAGCGATTTAAAGTTACCCGAATGGAAGATTTTAACGGCTGCGGACGCTTCGCAAAACTCTTTGAATTTTACTTTGCGGGAAATCGCTCCGCCCACTGGTTTTGAAAAGTATTTTACTAAAACCGTAATCGTCGAAAGAATGCGCGAAGTGCGCGCTCTTGTCGGATTTACGCGGCTCGAAGCAAGTGAGTCTTTTGAAGATTTGATTGACGAATCGGACATCGAGCAAGTGCCGCTTTCGCGCGGCAAACTCTCCTGGACATTGGCGACCGAGGTTCGCGGCGAAGGAATTTTTCTGGAGTTCAGCGAAAGAGCGATTAATGAATGGACGAAACGCTTCGAGAAACAATTAACCGAATTTAATCAAGCCGGTTTTGAAGTGCATAAACAATGGCGCAACGCCAGACGTTACGACGATTTGGAAGCCAACTACAAAGGCGTCAGATTTCTTCTCATTCACTCGTTCGCACACGCTCTGATGCGCCAATTAGCATTAGAGAGCGGCTACGCGGCGGCAAGCCTTTCGGAGAGAATCTACTGCCAATCGCCCGAACACGAAAACGGCGCGATGGCTGGCGTTTTGATTTACACTTCGACTTCGGACAGCGAAGGAACTCTTGGCGGCTTGTCGAGTCTCGGCGAGCCGCAATCTCTGGGCAGACACATCGCGCAAACGCTCGAAGAAATGGAAATGTGTTCGTCCGACCCGCTGTGCGCCGAACACGAAGCGACACAGGACGAAACGTCTCTGCACTGGGCGGCGTGCCACGCCTGTCTGTTCAGCCCGGAAACCTCCTGCGAAAGCGGCAACCGTTACCTCGACCGCTCAATTCTTGTGCCGACTCTGCGCCAAACTGAACGCGCGTTTTTCAAACTTTGATTTTTAACCGTGTAAATCTATATTCTCAAGGAAAATGTTAAGCGAACGACTGTCGGAATTATTATTTCAAGCGGCTGAAACTTTGCCGCCGTCGGGTGTAACGCAGCTTGCTTCTGATTTGGAAGACTTAGATGAGCAGGCGGGCGGCGAACAATCGTCCGTCAGTTTCGTTTCCCAATCGCTGACTAAAATTTCAGAGAATTTTCCAAATCCTTCCGCCCGATACATAATCGATAGGCTGCTCGATGTCTGGAAAGAAGAGAAAAGGAAGAATCCGAATCTGACTTTGCGAGAATTAACTTCGGCGCTCGGAATACTCGCGCTAAGTCGAAAAACGAAAGAAAATCGGCAAAGAATCGAACTCGTCTGGACGGGACCTGCCAGCAGAATTCCGGTCAGGCAAACGCGCCAGGTTCTCTCGCAACTCATCGGCGGCGCGGAAAGAGAATTGCTGATAGTCAGTTTCGTGGTTTTCAAGATTCCCGAAATTTTGGAATTGCTGAAAAACGCCTTGCGACGCAATGTGAAAATCACCTGTGTTTTGGAAAGCCCGGAAGAGAGCGAAGGCAAAATAACTTTTCAGGGATTTGCGGATTTCAACGTCGAAATTCTCAAACAAATCAAAATTTTGGTTTGGAGCAGGAAAATGCGCCCGGTCAGCGCGGACGGAAAAATTGGCACGCTGCACGCGAAGGTCGCAGTTGCCGACCGAAGTGTTTCTTTTATCTCGAGCGCGAATTTGACCGTTAATGCGATGACCTTAAATATGGAGTTGGGTTTACTGCTTTACGATAAAATAACCGCGCAGGAGATTGTCGGACATTTCGAACAGTTAGTTCAGGACGGAACATTAAAGACCAGAGAAATTAACATTTGAAAGCGCTCTGACAAACTGATTACAGCAAACGGAGCTTGAAAAAATTCGTGAAAATGAGCTTATGTTGAAACTAACGCTTCTATGCAGGCAAAAGCAATTTTAGTATCGGAACTAAGAAGCTAACTGCATTTCCGCGCCCAAAGTTCTGTAAACCCCAATGAAGCAGGAAACTTTTCTCGAAAATTGCCGATAACTTATCGGATAAGTTATTTTGTTTGCGAGGAGATAATTATGAGTTTGTCAGGATTAAAAAGTTTATTGGGCAGTGCAGCGGAATTATTAAAAAGCAATAAAACCGAATCGGCTCAACCGGGAGGTTTATCGGAAAATTCCCGCAAAGATAAGACCGGCAATTTACTTGCAGCTAATCTTTCATACGATAGTAACGCGCTGGATGCGGTAACAAACCGTTTTCTCAAAGCGCGCGATGCGAATGTTTCGGTCGGGACAATCTCGCTCCAATCGTATTCCGCCGAAACCGTTTCCGACCAAAAGCCTACTCCAAAAGCCGTTATTATCCCGCTCAAAGAAGGAAAGAAAAACGCCACGCACGAAGAATTGAGCCGTCGTCTGGTTCAGGCGACTTTAGAGCAGAACGGCATCAAGCCTTCCAATATCGAAATGGAAGAAATAATGGCGCTGCCGCAGAATCAGGCGATTGATATGAACGGCTGGTTCGGTAAAGACTGGAAATTCAATAATCTGCCCGGCTCGATGCCCGCGCCCGCAAAATATAAAGACGCCGGCGGACGACAGGTGTTCGGTTACGGACTCAAACTGTCTCCAGACTGGCAGGCGGAAAAGCTGAACGATTACAAACAAGTCAGAGGCGAGCTGTCGAAGCCGGAGAATGTCAATCGCAAAGCGGTAATCGATATGAAGATGACCGAGCGGTTAAACGAGACGGTCAAAATCGCGTGGGAAAAAGGATATATCAGCGAGGAAGTTAAAAACCAGCTCGGCAACATAACGCCCAAAGAATTGGCGGCGGCATTCACAATCGGCGGTCTTATCGGAATACTCGGCACTACCGAAGCGGGCGCGGCGGCGCTCGGTCCGATTGGCGGCGCGATTGGATTGGCATACACCGCCAAACAAATGGCGGAATTCGACCATATCGCCGACGGAGCTGCGCGCGCCACCAATCGCCGGCAGTTAGATAAACCGGCGCAGGAATTCGGCGCATTTCTCGGCTCACTTTCGAAAGACGGCGTGCTGGCTCTAGTCGGAATGGCGGGCGGCGCAATCGCGCCGAGAACGATGCCGCAAGTCGAATCGGCATTAACGAACAAAGTCGGCAACGTCAAGCAGATTCTCAAAGAAGGTTTGCCGAAACTTGATGAACCAAGATTGGCAACGCCGAACGGCGCACCGATTCAATCCACAAACATTAAAACATCAACGGGCAAAACAGCACTTGAAAATAACGAACCGCTAAAGATTTCGATTTCGTCAGACGAGGCTAATCTTGACCATATAAGAACTGGTAAAAAGCCGCCGTATGGCGGAACACGGGCGCGTGATGTTGTGCTTGACAAGGAAACTGTTTTTGTTCGCGTTCACGGCGAAGATAATCAAGCTAGCTCGTGGATGATGCGAAAAGAAGATATTGAAGGTTTAACGGCGCGACAGATAAAAGACAAGTTTGCTTTACCTGAACTTCCCAAATATGTTTCCGACGTTCACGTGCCAAAGGGAACACGACTTTTTATCGGTAAAGTTGCTCAACAAAAAGGTTGGGGCAAAGGCGGCGGCATACAGTATGAACTCAAGGGAGATAGGCTTCCGCTCTCAACCTGGAGAAATAGGAGACCGATAAAATGAATCAAGTCAATCACTTCACCATCGAAGCTGAGAAAATGATGCTCAGCTCTGGTGAAATAATATCTTTTCCTTATCCTGTTCAAAAAGCCATCGAGTTTGACCATACTATTGTTGTAATGCTCGACGCTCCACCGGGAACGCGATACAACGAAAATGTATTCGGCATCGACAGAAACGGTAACGTCGTGTGGCAGATTGAGAAACGTCCTAGTCCATATCCAGATACGGCATATCTTAACCTGAATCGTGCAGGAGATAACGCCAAACTCAACAACTATGACGGTTCTGAATTGATTGTCGAACCACACACAGGCAAAATTTTAGAAGAACGATATACGAAATAAAGACTTTGTTACGTTGATATTAAAACGGTGTGTTCGACATTTTATTTTGGCTCATTTCGGCGAGTTAGTGTCCAAATACACAAATAGAGTAGTTATAATCACTTGCCAATAAATAACGCCAATTTTGGACTAGGCAAACTTTGTAGTATAGAACTAAGCTAACTACCTTATTTACTTCTTTTAAAGCCTGTCCAGCTTAAATGCCGAAATGAGCCATTTCAGCGTGCCGAAATCAAACGGGTGCTGCCCGCAGTTTTTTTCCAGAATTTTAGAGGTTGTAGATGACTAACAGAATTAATTTCGAAGGCACGCCGGATTATGAATCTTTGTATCCGGTTAAGTCATTCTTCAATTCTATCAGCGACGAAGACTTCGTCGCTAAACTTGATAATTTAACAAAAGGCATCGGCGCGCATACGGAGAGAGTGCATTGTATTTTCCTAAATGATTTGGACGAGTATGATATTGAGCAGACGGGCGGCAAAATACCGGACAAAATAGAATTTTCGTTTGATTGGGGCGAAGAAGTCTATGTTGATATTGAGACTTTTCGTGGGTTCCTTGAAACGGCTTGCGCGGCTTATTTGCAAGAGCATCCGGCAGACCGCACAACAGTTAAAGAATATCTCGCCCGCCCGCAACCGTCTTTGAAAAGAAATAATTAAAATCTTTGCGCTTAAGTTTCAATGAAAACAAGCGGTTTGAGTTCTAGTTCCTAACAAAATTGGGAATTGAAACCTTGTCGTTAAAAGGAAAGCCGCGCTGTATCATCAATTAAAACGTCAGTGCTGATGCCAACCGAACGAGCATATGCCAACAAAGTTGGTAAAGACGGCTCTCTAACGCCGCGTTCAAACTTTGAGACATCTTCTCGAGTTAATTTCTCCTCCAGCTTTAAATGCCTTATTATTCCGTTCTGTGACAATTGCAGATGATTCCTTATAGACAATAACTTTTCCGGCAGATTTAGAACCTTTTCTCGCGGTGCGTGTCCCATCAGAAGATACCTCCTGATAAAACTTTGTGCGATTCTGCTCGAAAACATAGAAATGACTTGATATTAGGCTTAATAAGCCCTAAACTGTTTGATGAATATAATACAACCGAAAATGCGAAGAAAGCAGAATTTTCGGTTGATGGTTTCAAATAATTTTTGATACCACCCGCTGCATAAACTCTAGGTGAGATTATAAGAGGAATACTGCGAATGAACAATCAACCGCTTAACAAGGTCTTGAACAAACCTTTTCGTTATTCATCCAAATTGTTTTTAACTTTGCTCGGCGCGTGCGTCTTTACAGCTCTTACTGTTTTGCCAACCCTCGGTCAAAGTTCAATGTGGCGGTATGTAACAACTTCGATTTCCGGCAGTAAAACTTAAGCAGGGGGACAAAAATTTCGAGGTATTTAGAAAACTGAAAGTCTGATTTTTTAAGGCTCAAACAGTTTCTTTATACCGCAAAATATTTGGCCAGGTGCTTATCTCAACGATGAACGAAGATCGCTGACCGGCAAAAATCAAGGCGCTTGGGAAAAAATGGTCAGCGCGGACGGCTCGTCCGTCGTCACCCTGGTCGAGTGGGATTGCGCCGGTAAGAGCCGACTGATTCGCCAAATAACTTACTTCGATTCCAATCTAGCTGCGGTTGGCGGTAAAAATCAAGGGTTTTAGTTGGTCGGTGGTCGTTCCCGGCTCGGCGGGTGATTTTCTTTATCATCGCCTCTGTCTGCCCGCCGTGCCGCAAAAATGGGCGCACATTATCGTCGACCGCACGTCTTTACAGGCTTACCTGGATAATGCCGCCTCCGTTATGCGCGTCGCGCGCCGGGATGAAAGATTTCAAATCGTTCCCGAAAGCGGACTTGGCGGCTGGTTCAATATCATTGACCCGGAAACACAGCAGGATTACTGGCTTCGCAGCGATTGGTTCGACACAATCGAAGTCGCACAGCCAAACCAAAAAGGACTGACAGGAGGGAACGTGCGATAAACCCACACAAGCAACCTCCAAAGCCGTAAATACTTAATATCTTAATGTTTATGACGGTTGAATTTATTTTTCAGGATTTCCGAAAACTGGTGGAAACGGAAATTATTTTAACCGGATAATACAAAAAATAGACAATTAATCGAAAAATAGGCTATTTCTGCCATATCTAAAAGTGAAAACAGAAATTTTATAAAGAAAAATCTTCCTGTATGGGTTTATCGCAACTTCCCTCCTGTTCGTCCTAAATGAGTTTTTATTCATTGGTGACCACGTATTATTACTCGAAAACACTGCCGCAGAATGATTATGAAACAGCTTTTTTACTGGAGATTTCTCGACCTTTTAAGTTTCATCACTATTGCCGAGATTATCAACCCGATTCCGACGCCTCTCAAAAATCCATTTACAAAGTCCGGCATATCGACTTTCACCAGATATTCGACAAAAGATACTCCCACGACCCACAACAACCCGATTGGCAAAAGCATTGATTTTAATCGTTTACTTTTCATATTTTCAATTTTCATATTTTTATAGTTTTAAGGTCAGGATAATTTCTTAAAGCTGGGTTTGCACCGCTTCCAATTTTTCTATCGTTTCTTTTAATTTACGGATTGATTTTCTGTTAATCAGCGGGCGAATGATGAACCACAGGATAGCGAGACCGATTGTCATCGCCGAATAAACCGTAAGCATTAAGCCCGAATCTTGGCGCACCGATTCAAAAACCCATAGATACAAACCCGAACACATTATTAGAAAGGTTAGCGGCTGAATCTTTTCGTAAAAATAAATGCGTCCTCTTTGAGCCTGCTTTAGATATTCGACAAACTCACGATTGGTGCGGTTTATCTGTTTAACTGCTCTTTTCAGTGAATTGGCGTTACTGATAATCAGAACAAAGTAAGCGACGAAAATGCAGATTTCCCCGATTCGGGCGGTCAGCTCGTTTGACCCGTAAATCGCCGCACGAAACATTAAAGCGGTCATCAGGAGCATCATCGAAACAAGAGCCGTTTTTTTAACGACCTGCCTAAAGCGGTAGCGTTTGATGAACCGGATTGTTTCCCGCGCGCTCGGAAGCTCGTCAACTTTAGCCGTTAGCCAGATGTTTTTTATATCAGTCAAATCTTCCACTTCTCTTAAATTTATTGGCAATTTTATCTTTCGTCCGATGAACTCTGACCCTGACGTTCGCGCTGCTTAAACCGACAATATCGGCGATTTCA
>JAABUN010004724.1_pt1 | contig 17978 bp, 18 predicted proteins | sample 5559311 | NCBI WGS metagenome assembly JAABUN01 (sample SAMN10711877, study PRJNA513370) | rock metagenome | isolation source: Antarctica rocks | place: Antarctica: Victoria Land, Siegfried Peak sud | reverse complement strand
TGCAGGCGCAAGTGCTGGCCTTCATCACCTACTACAACCGCACCATGGCCAAGCCCTTCAAGTGGACCAAGCAGGGCCAGGCCCTCGTCGCCTAAACCAGCGGCCTATCTCCGCCCCTGTGTACTAGGTTCTATCGACGAATTCACCGGAGCCGGGTGGCGCTGCGGACGAAGCGGGCGAAGGCCAGGAAGCGTTTGGCGTACTTATCGAAGCGCGCGAAGACGCGGCGGAAGTGTTTGTGCTTGCCGACGAAGCACTCGACCGGATGCCGCCCCTTGCAGACGGCGTAGTCGCCCGGGCCTGCGTCTGCTGCGCGAGGTGCGCCAGTGTCGCGTCCGCATCGTCCCCCCGGTCGGCGAGCCCCCCCGCCCATACCCCTGGTAGGAGCGGAAACGCCTGGGATTGTCGCCCGTCGCACCGCTCGTCAGCAGGAAGCGCAGCGGGTAGCCCAGCGCGTCGACTGGGACATGGATCCTGGTGCCGAAGCCGCCGCGACGGTGGTGCGCGCACCACCGTCGCGGCGATCATCACGCCCTACAGGTCGGGGTCATCTGCGACACCGGCTAACAGGTGCTCCCAGACGCCGAGGGCGTCCCGGCGCGCGAAGCGCTTATAGACGTGTTCCACGCCCCGGAAGGAAGCCCCGCTGCGGGCCAGCCAGCAGCGCGCGTCGAGGGACAGGCAGACCGCCTCACGTTGCCGCGTGTGCGTCTTCCGCTCCTGCCGCAACAACGCATACACCCGCTCGAACCGGTCGGCGCTGAAAAATCATGCCCCCGTCTCCCACCCCGTATCAGCACCCGCCGCCGTCAAGCTACGGGTATATCGAGATCTCGCCGACAGGACCGCAGTCGTATATCGTTCTTCTCCCGTCCCCCTCTGTGCCTCCATGTCTCCTGTTCCGTCCTTTTTCTCGCTTCCTCGTGCGGAATCCGCTTGTATCGTTGCGTTATGCGTCGGTTCCGGCACTCGTGAGGAGCAACGCGCGCGTATGCGATCAGCAGGATTTCGTATCAGACCGGCGCGAGCGGCTGGTGCGGCACGGGCGGCAGCTCGACCGTGATCGGATCGCCGGGGCGCACGACCCCCTCCACCAGCACGACCCCCATCACGCCCGCCTTGCGAATCAGGTTCCCCTCGGCGTCGCGGTCGAGCGTTGCGGCCATCAGTCCCCGCTGGAAGCCGTCGAGTTGCGCGCAGGGGTTCCGCAGGCCGGTGATCTCCACGATCGCCGCCGCCCCGAGGCGCAGGCGCGTGCCGGTCGGCAGATCGAGCAGCGCGACCCCCGCCGTGGTGATGTTCTCGCCCATCTCCCCCGCCGCCACCGCGAAGCCGCCCGCGCGCAACTCGTCGTGGAGTTCCGCGTGGATCAAATGGACCTGGCGCAGATTCGGCTGATTCGGGTCGCGCGCCACCCGCGAGCGGTGCTGCACCGTCGCGCCCGCGTGCGCGTCTCCCTCCACCCCCAGCCCCACCAGGAGCCGGATCGCCGCTCGCCCCGCCTTGCTGAACTCATGGGTCGCGCCGCTGCTCACCGCCGTGACGTGTCCGGTCATCGTCGCCTCCCTGTGGGTAGTCGGCAGTCGGCAGTCGGCAGGAGTGGCGCGGTGCCAGCTACGGGCAACGCCTGTCCGTAAGCCGGCTATGGACTACGGACCCGTTCTTTCTGCCGACCGCCGACTGCCGACCGCCGACCCGTTCTCTGCCGACTGCCGACTGCCGCCTATTCTCGCACGACTATCCTGGGCCACGCCCAGAGCAGCACGATCACCCCCACCAGCGCGCCGCACCAGAAGGGGGCGGTCGGCCCGGCGAGCGCGGCCAAGGCCCCGCCGAGTAACGCGCCCGGCGCGGCGGTCCCCATCCTCGATGAAGCGGAAGGCCCCGCCGACCCGCCCGCGCAGCGCGTCCGGTACCAAACTTTGCCGCAGCGACGCCAGGACCGCCCCGAAGACGATCGCGTGGCAGCCGAAGAGGGCCAGGATCGCCCCCGCGAGGAGCGGCGCGCGCGTCAGGGCGAGCGCGGCGGGGACGAGCAGCTCGACCGTCAGGGCGAGGCGCAGGAGCGTCCCCGCGCCGAAACGGTCGCTGATCGGCCCCGCGACGAGCCCGCCCGCGATCCCGCCGAGGCCGTAGGTCGTCAGCAGCAGACCGAAGCCGCGCGCGTCGAGGCCGAGGCGCTGCTGCGCGTAGAGGACCATGATCGCGTTCTGCGCCACCAGCGTCAGGTTCAGCGCCGCCAGCGCCAGCGCCAGCGTCCGCAGGGTCGGCTGCCCCCAGAGCCAGCGAATCCCCTCCCCCACCTCGGCGCGTAGCCCCGCGCCCCCGATCCGGCCCTCGGCGGGCGCACGGAAGGTGCCGCGCAGGGTCAGCAGGATCGCCGCCGCCGCCGCCAATCCTCCCCCCCCGACCAGGAACGGCAGCGCGACGGCGACGGCGAAGAGCGCCCCCCCGAGCGGCGGCCCGACGAACTGGTTGGTCACCGTCAGCGCCGCCGAGAGCCGGGCATTCGCGCGCGGCAGCCCCACGCGCGGCACGATCGCCGGGAGGATCGTCGCCGCCGCCGTGTCGAACAGCGTCTCCCCGCTGCTCAGCAGGAAGAAGACCGCGTAGAGGAGCGGCAGCGAGGCGCGGTCGGTGAGGAGCGCCGCCGCCAGCGCCGCGACGAGCGCCGCCCGCGCGAGGGCCACCGCGACCATCAGGCGTCGCCGATCGAGGCGGTCGGCCAGGGCCCCGCCGAGAATCGGGAAGAGGAGCCACGGCAGGCGCTGGGCGAAGGTGAGCCCGGCGATCGCCGCCGGGTCGGCGGTCAGCGTGGCGGCGAGGAGCGGCGCGGCGACGAGCGCCATTCCATCGCCGAGATTGGACGAGGCGGTCGCCAGCCAGAGGGTGCGGAAGCCCCCGCCCCGCGGGCGGCTGAGGCGAAGTGTTGGTGCCATCGGACGACCCTTTCTCCGGTGCGCCGGGGCGCAACGAGAGCCGCACGCCACCATGACGCGCGGCGCGGAGGGGGCGAGCGATGGGCGGCGGGGCGATCATCCCCGCGCGACAGGCGTGTAGCACGAGACAGCGCCCTCGCCACCGCGAGTCGCGCCCCGGCACAGACTGTCAGGACAGGACTACTCGATCGTCGCCACCATCGCGCGCCCGGTCGTCACCAACAATTCGCCCCCACCTCTCCGATGTACACTGGCCTCGCGCGCAGGGTACCACATCAACGGATTGCCCTCCCGCGACCGCCGCTGCTGAGCGCACCCGGATCGCCCTGTAACCGTCACGGACCGACGAACGTGCCCTCCCGTTCGCGAAAAGAGCGTTTCATGCCCACGATCCGCCCCGTCGCCCTCCCCACCGACCGCGCGCCGATCCTCCGCCTGGACCGCGCCTTCGTCACGGAGCGGGTCTACCGGGTCGCGCGCACGGCGGACTCCTTCGCGATCCTCGAGGAAACGGTCGCGCCGCCGCTCCGCAAGGTCTTCCCCCTCGCGGACGATTTCGACACCACCGCGCCGTGGGACGCCGGATTCGTCGCCGAGGAGGCGGGGGAGCTACTCGGCTTCGGTGCCTGCATCCACCGCCCCTGGAATCGCCGCACCGAGATCGCGCACCTCTACGTCGCGCAAGACGCGCGCGGGCGCGGGATCGGGCGAGCGCTGCTGACGGCGATCGAAGGGACGGCGCGCGAGGCCGGGTCGCGCTGCCTCTGGCTCGAAACGAGCAACCTGGCCCACCCCGCGATCGCCTTCTACCGCCGCGTCGGCTTCGCCCTCTGCGGCCTCGACCTCTCCCTGCACGACCCGTCCGGGCCGGTGGCGGGCGAGATCGCCCTCTACTTCGCCCTGCCGCTGGAAGACCATCCCGGATAGATGCCGACAAGTCGCGAGCGCGATGTCGCCGCCAACGCTGTAGGCAACGGTGAAGACCACGCCTGATACGGGGGTGTCCGCCGATGCCGCCGCGCCACGTTCGCATCGGCGGACACCCCCTCATGAAGCACCGCAGGCGGTGATATTCCTCCCTCGCTCGCGAAGAATTCGTATGTGCTCACCCGCCATTTTCGCATGACGGTATTACTTGATAATCATTCTCCTTTAGAGTATCGTAGCTGGAGGAAGAGGACTTCCTGCCCCGGTGCGTGGGCTGCACACGGCGACCCACGCACCAGCCGGTCCGGTTATACCCGGCGTGGCGTCCTCGCTCGGGACCCGCGCAACGAATGGAGGCACCGATGGCCGAACACGATGAGCAGCAGCGCCCGCCACGGACGACCACCGACGCGGGCATCCCCGCCGCCAGCGACGAGTATTCGCTGACAGCGGGTGCGGACGGCCCGATCCTGCTCCAGGATAACTACCTAATCCAGAAGATGGCCCAGTTCAACCGCGAGCGCGTCCCGGAGCGGGTCGTCCACGCCAAAGGGAGCGGCGCGTTCGGCTTCTTCGAGGTCACGCACGATGTGACCCCGTTCACCAAGGCCGCGTTCCTGGGCACGGTCGGCAAGCGTACGCCGATGCTGGCGCGCTTCTCCACCGTCGCCGGGGAGCATGGCTACCCCGACACCGTGCGCGACCCGCGCGGCTTCGCGCTGAAGTTTTACACCGAGGATGGCAACTACGACCTCGTCGGCAACAACACGCCGATCTTCTTCGTGCGCGACCCCTCGAAGTTCCAGGACTTCATCCACTCCCAGAAGCGCCTGCCCGATACCGGGATGCGCTCCAACAACATGCAGTGGGACTTCTGGTCCCTCTCCCCCGAGACGCTCCATCAGGTCGCCTTCCTGATGAGCGATCGCGGCACCCCGCGCACCTGGCGCAATATGCACGGCTACGGCAGCCACACCTTCCTCTGGGTCAATGCCGAGGAGCAGCGCTCCTGGATCAAGTACCACTTCATCACCGACCAGGGCGTGGAGAACTTCACCGACGCCGAGGCGAAGGCGCTGACCGCCGAGGACCCCGACTTCCACCGCCGCGATCTCCGCACGGCGATCGAGCGCGGCGATCCCCCCTCCTGGACTCTCAAGGTGCAGATCATGCCCTTCGAGGATGCGGCGGGGTATCGCTTCAACCCGTTCGACCTGACGAAGGTCTGGCCGCACGGCGATTACCCGCTGCGCGAGGTGGGGAGGATGGTCCTCGATCGCAACCCGGCCAACTTCTTCGCCGAGATCGAGCAGGCGTCGTTCGAGCCGTCCAACATGGTGCCCGGCATCGGCCCCAGCCCGGACAAGATGCTGCTGGGTCGCCTCTTCAGCTATCCGGACGCCCACCGCTACCGCATCGGCACCAACTACCTCCAGTTGCCAGTGAATCGCCCGCACGCGCCGGTCAATAGCTACAACCAGGACGGCGCGATGCGCTACGAGCACGCCGGGGACCAGCCGGTCTACGCGCCGAACAGCTACGACGGCCCGCAGGCCGGCGACCGCTACAGCGATCCGGGCTGGTTGGTGGAGGCGGGGGAGATCATGCGGACCGCCTATCGCCCGCACGCCGAGGACACCGACTTCGTGCAGGTGACCGATTTCTACCGCAAGGCCCTCTCCGAGACCGACCAAGCGCACCTCGTCGGCAACATCGCGGGGCACCTCGGCGACCCGGACGTCACGCCGCCGGTCCAGGAGCGGGCGCTCGGCCTCTGGACTCGGGTGGATGCCGACCTCGGCGCGCGCCTGCGACAGGCGCTCGGCCTCGGCGCGCCGGTCGCGGCGGACGACAAGTAACCCCATGCGCGGTCGTCCCCGGGCGGGCGTATCCCTCCCGTCCGGGGACGACCGCTCGTCATGTCCACCTTGCGCGTTAGCGTGCCATACCGTATGGCACAAGAAGGATGCAGGAACCGATGGGAGCACAACCGGGCGCGCAGGGACGCACCACGCCCGAGAATCATGATTTCGTCCTCCGCGTCGTCCAGCCCGGCCTGACGGGCCTGATGGACGGCTCGGTCTCGACACTGGCCCCGATCTTCGCGGCGGCCTTCCTGACGCAGAATCCGCACACCGCCTTCATCGTCGGCCTCTCGGCGGCGATCGGCGCGGGGATCAGCATGGCCTTCGCCGAGGGACTATCGGACGATGGTGTCCTGACGGGCCGGGGCCATCCCGCCATCCGGGGCGGGATCACCGGGCTGATGACCGCCATCGGCGGCCTGCTGCACACCCTCCCCTTCCTCGTGTCGAACCTCCAGGTGGCCCTCTACCTGGCCTACATCGTGGTGGGGGTCGAGCTGGTCGCCATCTCCTACATCCGCTACCACTTCTTCAAGATGAGTTTCTGGCTCTCCGCCCTCCAGGTGATCGTCGGGGGCGGGCTCGTCTTCGCGGCGGGCATCCTCATCGGCAGTGCCTGAGCCGCCATCGCGGCGACGAGACGCTCCCGGCGTGCGGCGCACCCAGCGGGCATCACGCAGAAACGAGGGGCACCATGCCACAGACGCCACACATCGAGCGCCACTTCACCGCCGGGGAGACCGTCCGCGACATCGTCATCGGCATGTCGGATGGGCTGACGGTCCCCTTCGCCCTGGCGGCAGGGCTCTCCGGGGCGGTGGCCTCGACGCAGATCGTGGTCACCGCCGGGCTGGCCGAGGTCGCGGCGGGCTCGATCGCGATGGGCCTCGGCGGCTACCTCGCGGCCCGCAGCGACGCCGAGCATTACGCCAGCGAGCGCGTGCGCGAGACCCAGGAGGTCCGGCAGGTGCCCGACACCGAAGCGGCGGAGGTCGCGGAGGTCTTTCGGTCGTACGGGCTCACGGCGGACGAGAGCGCCCCGATCGTCCGGGCGTTGCGCGCGCGCCCGGACGCCTGGGTGGACTTCATGATGCACTTCGAGTTGGGCCTGGAGGCACCGGACCCGCGCCGCGCCCTCACCAGCGCACTGACCATCGCGGGCGCGTACATCACGGGGGGGCTGATCCCCCTGGCCCCGTACATGCTCCTCGGCAGCGCGCAGCAGGCGTTACAGGTATCGGTGGTGGCGACGCTGATCGCCCTCTGTCTCTTCGGCTACGTCAAGGGGCGTTTCACCGGTACGCACGCGCCCCGCAGCGCGCTCCAGACAACGCTCATCGGCGGGCTCGCCGCCGCCGCCGCGTTCCTGATCGCGCGGGCGATCAGCTAGGGCGCGGAGCGGACCACGAGGGGACGAGCGTCCGGCAGCATCCGGCGCGGCGTCGGCGCGCCCGCTAGCCGCGTGGCCCTCTTCAAACGGCTGCAAGAGCCTTTAACGTATCTTCATCGCAGGCCACAAGGATATTCATCGCCTCTCCTTACAATCGGGGAGCGCACCTGGCAGTGCCCACGACCACCGGATAGACAGTGTCGACACAGCGCATGCGCGCGGGGAGAACAGCACGATGCAATCAGCACACGGCCACACGATCCCTCAAGGAGCACCCCTGGGTGGGGCAGTGGTGACCCGGCGGCAGGCGCTCGGCCTGGCGCTGGTCGCGGGGGCGGGCGGCCTGCTCCTCGCCGCCTGCGGCAACTCCGCGACGGCCACCAGCGCCCCGCAAGCGGCGACCATCGTGCCCGCGCCGACGGTCGCCGCCACCGCCGCGACGGGAGCCCGCGCGACGACCACCGCCGCGATCGCCGGGCAGAAGGTCAACGCCAACAGCGCCAGCCAGGCCGAGCTCCTCGCGGCGTTCCAGGCTGCCGGGATCCCCAACGCTGCCCAGTGGGTGAAGGAAGTCATGGAATATCGCCCGTACCCGACGGATGACCCGACCTTCGCCAAGCTGCGCACCGCACTCGCCAAGTACAACCCCGCCCCCGGCGTGGTCGATCAGATCGTCGCTGCCCTGAGCCTCACATGAGCGCCCTGACGAGCGGGCAAGCCGCGTCGGATACGACCACCGCGACGTTCCTCCGTCGCGGCCTGCTGGCGCTGGCGGCGCTGACGATCGTCGGCATCGCACTCGAACTGATCACGGAGCAGCACTGGACCAAGCCGAGCCAACTGATTGCCTGGGCCGCGCTCGTCGTCCTCGCCGTGGCGATCGGCCTCCTGGTGCGCGCGAACCGGGGTTGGCGGGTGCGCGTCGCCCAACTCCTCGCCCTGGTGGTCGTGGCAAGCGCCGCGCTCGGCATCTGGGAGCATATCGAGGCGAATCACGACGCCGGGCCGCTCGATGGCCGCTACGCCCAGCGCTGGGACAGCCTCTCGACCCCCGCCCAATGGTGGCTGGCGGCACGCAAGGCGGTCGGGCCAACCCCGCCCCTCGCGCCGGGGGCGCTGGCGGAGGCCGGGTTCGCCGTCCTGCTCGCCACCGTGGGGCACCCGGCCCTGCGCGAGCGGGAACGCCAGGACCGGTAACGCGGGAACGCCGATGCGGGGTGGTGGCGGTGGGTGTACCGCCGCCACCCCGCGTATGCCCTCTCACCCATCGTCGGCCACCCGCACACAGCGTATACTTGTCGCGCACCGCCGCCGCAGGCGACCGGCAGGATCAGCCAGCGCCGTATCGAGGGCATGCCGCCCGCCCGCCAGGAGGAACGATTTGCCGACCACCGCCCCGGACTTCACCGGGACGATCCACGATCTGCCGACCGCCCGCGCCTTCCTGCGCGCGGGCAGGTTCGCCCCCGGCGGCGCGCGGCTCGCCGACGACCTGGCGGCGCAACTCGTCCTCCACCTCGCGCTGACCGCCCCTGCGCGCGCCACACCCCCCACGTCCGCCGCCTTGCGCGCGGCCCTGGTGCCGGACCCCGACGCCCTCCTCCGGACCCTCGCCTATAGCACCGTCACGGACGTGCGCCACCTGATGCGTCTGCACCGCCGCAACCACCCCGTCGCCGCGCTGCGCGACGCCCTCGCCGCACTCCCCGCGCGCCTCACACCGCTGACGCACTGATACCCCATCGCGCGGAGCATGCACGACGCGACTTCCTTTCCAGCGGAGCCATAGCGCGATACCAAGGACAAGCGGCACTCAGGCGGCCAGCGGCGCGAGCAACCCGTGCAAGCCCGCGAGGCTATACGGCGCGACGATCGGTACGCGCTGCCACCCCAGGTTCAGCAGCGTCGGCAGGAGCGCCGTATAGCCCATGCGATCGCCGAGGCGACAGCGCAACCCACGCGCACTGAAAATAAAGGCATCGCCCCGCCGATCCGCGACGACGAAAACCGCCCCGCCCTGTGCGGCAGCGCGACGCAGCAGAATCGTGTACTCGGCATCCGGCACGGCGTACCCCCCAATAGATTATTTGTTCTAACCCGGCGGGTAGTATAGCGCCCAAGTCGTACGTACGCAAGGTGCCGCCGAACGCGCGACTCACTCCCCATACAGCATGTCGCAGCGTTTACCGTTCCGTTCGATGAACGCAGTATTTCGTGACGCAGTTGCCATTCCGGTGCATTGCTCTGGCAAAGTTATACCACCCAGTGGTATAATTTCCTGTATGAAGCTGACGTTCATCTACCTGCCCCTCCCAGAAAACATACTGACGAATGAAGAGTGGCAGGTTGTCGAGCGGCTACTGCTCGACAACTCCGCCGCCGAGCCGGTGATACCCGGCACCGGCGGCGTGCGGAAGCTCCGCGTCGCGTTCGCCCACCGGGGCAAGAGCGGCTCGGCGCGGACGGCCTATGTGCACGTCGCGAGCAAGGAGAAGATCTACTTCCTCCTCGCCTACGCGAAAAACATGCAGGAGAACCTGACGAGCCAACAGAAGCAAGCGATTCGTGCGCTGGTGAATGTGCTGAAACAGGAGCGCACTGGGCGTATATGAAAGAGGTAACGATGGCGCACGAGCATAACCTGGGCGATCTGCTGATCCAAAGCCTCGGTGACGCTATCGCGTACGAGAATGGGGAGCTACAAGCGCGCGTGCACGTCAATGCGTTGACCGCGCGTGGGGCACAAGTCGATGCCCCCCCACGTTTCGATAAGGAACGCATCCGTGCCGCGCGTCTGAAACTTGGCTATTCGCAGCTGATCTTCGCCAAGGCGCTGAATGTGAGCACCCAGACGGTGAAAGCCTGGGAGCAGGGTACCCGCACCCCTGATGGGCCGACGCGCCGCTTGCTGGAAGTGGCCGAGGAAGCCCCGGAAATACTGCGGCGCAAAGTCCACCCGCTCGCCGCGACACTCGACTAGCACCGCGCCCGCGCCGCGCCCACAAGCAGGGCGCGTGCGATGCGCCGAACGGTAGAACGGCGCGCGGGCACTGGTATGCTGCGCCAGTAAGGTGCCCGCCTGGAGGCTCAGTCCGTAGTTGGCGGCCACAGAGCCTCGCCCCCCAAACGCAACAGCACCTCGTCCGCATCCCCATCCCCCGGACTGGCGATCGGGACGAAGCCGCACTTCACCAACACCCGCCTGCTGCCCCGATTGTGCGCGGCGACGTGTGCGAACAACGGGCGCTCGCGGACCTCGGTGAGGAACAGGGCGAGGGCGGCGGTGGCGTGGCCGCGCCCCCAGTATTCCCGTCCGAGCCAGTACCCGACCTCGCGGCGATCCTCGTCCACGTAGCTCCCGACATTACCGATCACCCGATCATCGATGACGATCGCGCGCGCGATGGCCGTCGGATCGCGCAGGACCCTCGCCCAATGCGCCTCATGTGCCGCGCGCTCGCGCGCGGGAAAGTCCGCCAGCAGACAGGACTCGGGATCGCTTTGGTGGGCGAAGAATACGGCGATGTCCTCGGGCTCGACCGGTCGCAGCAGCATCGTGTTCCTCCAACCGCACATAGCCCACCCCTACCGCCCCGCGCGCACGAGCGCCAGGAGCGCCTGCGGGTCGAGCGGCAGCGTGTCCAGCCTCGCGCCGAACGGGGCCAGCGCGTCCTCGACCGCCCCGGCGATCGTCGCCAGCGCCCCGATCGTGCCCCCCTCCCCCGCGCCCTTGATCCCCTCGGGGTTATAGGGCGAGGGGCTGCTGCGGTGCTCGGTCGCGATCATCGGGAGTTGGTGGGCGCGCGGCATGGCGTAGCTGCCGAATTCGGTCGTCAGCGGATGGCCCGCCGCGTCATGCGCGATCCGCTCGCCGAGCGCGGCGTTGCCGAGGCCGTGCGCCACACCCCCGTGAATCTGCCCATCGACGATGGTCGGGTTGATGATCGTGCCGCAATCGTGGACGACCGCGTAGCGTTCCACGGTCAGCGCCCCCGTCGCCAGGTCGACCGCCACAACCGCCGCGTGCGCCCCGCCGGTGAACGCGGTCGCGCGCTCCGGGGCGAAGGTGTGGGTGGCGGACAGGGTGCCGCCCGCCGCGCGCGCCAGCTCGCCAAGCGCCACGCCCGGCCCGTCGGTGCCGCGCACCCGCGCGACTCCCTCCGCGATCTCCACATCGCGCGGGTCGGCCTCAAGGCGCTCCGCCGCCAGCCGACGCGCCTCCTCGGCCAGCGCCGTCGCCGCGCCCGCGACCGCGTTCCCCGCGATCACCGCGACGCGGCTCCCGAAGGTGCCGCCGCCGCTGACGCCCTGGCCGGTATCGCCCGAGACGAGCGCGACCCGATCGAGCGCCACGCCGAGACGCGCGGCGCAGAGCTGCGCCAGCGAGGTCGCGTGTCCCTGGCCGTTCGACGGGGGCGCGGCAATGATCGTCACCGCGCCATCGGCGTCGATCGCCACGCGCACCTCCTCCTGCGCCGAGCCGGTCCCCTCCAGGAAGGCCGTCACCGCCACCCCGCGCCAGCGCCCCGCCGCGCGCTCGTCCGCCTGCGCCGCCTTGATCGCGTCGTAGCCGATCAGTTCGCGCGCGCGGTCGAGCATCGCCGGATAATCGCCGCTGTCGAAGACGACCGTGCCGCCCGCCCCGTTCGGATAGCCGGTGTCGTGCGGGAACTCCTCCGGACGCAGCATGTTCTGCCGCCGCAGGTCGAGCGGGTCGCGCCCCAGTTCGCGCGCCAGGTGGTCGAGCAGCCGTTCCGTGATGTAGACGCCCAGTTCCCGCCCGCCGCCGCGCAGCGGGGTCAGCGGCGTCGTGTTGGTGTAGACCGGCACGATCGTCACCGCCAGGACCGGCAGATGGTACGGCCCGAGGAGCTGCTGCGAGATATTCGACGGCACCGCCAGCCCGGCGATCAGATAGGCCCCGTAATCCTGCGTCAGCCGCACGCGCAGCCCGAGCAGGGTGCCATCGGCGCGCGCGGCCAGTTCGGCGTCCGCCGTCAGCCCGCGCCCCTGGTAGGTCGTCAGCAGATCCTCGGTGCGCGTCGCCTCCCAGCGGACCGGCCTGCCCAGCCGCAGCGCCAGCGCTGCCAGCGCGACCTCCTCCGGGTAGAGCCGTCCTTTCGGCCCGAAGCCGCCGCCGACATCGGGCGTGATCACCCGCACGAGCGCCGGATCGAGCCCGAGCGCCGCCGCCACGCCGCGCCGCACCCCGCCCGGATTCTGCGTGCTCGTCCAGAGGGTCAGCCCGCCGCCCGCCTCCGGTCGCGCCACGACCGCGCGCGGCTCGATCGCCGCGCCCGCCGCCCGCGCCGCGACGAAACGCGCCCTGACCACCCGATCTGCCCCGGCGAACACGGCCTCGGCGTCGCCCATCCCGCGCGTGATCTCCCCCGCGACGTTCCCGGCGATGTCGGCGTGGACGCGCGGCCCGTCGCGGTCGAGCGGGTCCAGCGCGACCGCCAACTTGTCATACTCCACGCGGACCGCCGCCGCGCCATCGGCGGCGCGATACGGATCGTCGGCCACCACGAGCGCGACCGCCTCACCGGCGAAGCGCACCACATCCGCGAGCGGCGCGGGGAAACGCGCCTCCAGTCCGGGGGTCTCGCCCATCGTCGGCGGCATGGGGCGGCCCAGGATCGGCAGATCGTCCGGCCCGAACGCCGCGACGATCCCCGGCAACGCCCGCGCCGCAGCGAGATCGCGCCGGATGACCCGCGCGTGCGCGTGCGGCGATCGCGCGAACGCGACGTGCAGCATGTCGAGCAATTGCAGATCGCCGGTGTAGGATCCCTGCCCCTGGAGCAGGCGCAAGTCCTCGCGCCGCTTGATGCGGGAGCCGATCAGTGTCGAGCTGGTTGTTATCGCCATTGTTGGACCTCGGGGTAGTAGTCAGTCGTCAGTCGTCGGTGATGAGGGCGGCTACGCGGGCGATATCCAAAAATCTACCGCGCTGCTACCGCCACCTGCCGAAAATAATACCACCCCACTCGACTGGACCTCGCGGATTCTCTACCCATCCCCCGGCAACCGGCTTGGCACTCACGCCCCGAGCTCGACCGTGAAGCCACCTGGTGCTGCGACGTAGAAGGTGTAGGCGTGCTGCTGCGTTGGCGGGGCCACATCGTATCCATCCGCGCGCAGTTGCCGGTTGACCTCGTCCACCTCCGCCGCGCTGCCGACGAAGAAACCGATATGGAAGGTGCCGGGATAGGCGACGGTGGTGCCCTGCCCGGACTTCATCAGGCTCAGGGTGAAGTCATCGTCATCGGTCAGGAAGGCCATCCCGGCGTTCCCACCGGTACTTCGCAAGCCGAAATAGCGCTCCAGGAAGGCGCTCGCCGCCCGCACGTCGGTGACCGTCAGGTTGCAGTGATTCAGTCGCATCCCACCCCTCCGCACGCGATCATTCCCAGGCCACAGCGACCCAGGGCCGACCGCGATCGTACCGCAAGGGTTAGGGAGGTGGCCTCGTCCGAACCGCCAGGCCGACTCCTGTCCCTCCGGTCACAGGTGCGGTGGCAGGGGCGCTCGTGCTGGGTCAGGGGGAGGGGCGGATCCCTGGTGAGCGAAGAGGCGATGGACGACCAATGGTGCGGTGACCAGTGCAAATGCCGCGAGATACAGCAGTGCCACGAGAACCTGTACGCCGATGCCACTCATATTGGGTGGGAGCCAGTGCAGCGCCGGTACATCCTCGATCGCCCAATTGGTGAGGCAGCCGACGGTCGCCGCGCCCAGCGCCGCCCGACCATGCCATCCGCTCGCGGCGAGGAGGCACAAAAAGGGGAAGGCGGCGAAGGAGTAATTGACGTGCATGCGGGTGGACACAACAAAAAAACCAAGGGTCAGCGCGGCAGCGACCGTCGCAACCATGCGCGGGTCGCGAGCGGCGTGCAAGACCGGGAATGCCAGCGCGACCAGCAGTCCAAAGAGCAGTAAGCTCGCGCGTCGGTAGGACAGCGCACCAACGAGTGCTGTGTCGTCGAGTACGCGCATGGGCCATTGAAAGGCCGTCACGATCAACCAGAGGGTATCGGCGTAATTATGGGTGTAGGGTGCACGTCGCCCGAAGCCGAGTACCGCCACGATCAATTCGATCATGCGCCCCGCGAGAATGAAGGGCAGCACGGTCGTACCGAGCACGGCGGCGCTCATCAGTAGCGGTCGAATCAGGTCACGCGGGTGGGTGTGCAGCAAGATGACCGCCGCGATCAGCGGGGCCAATGCGAGTGCCTGCGGCTTGACACAGACGGCGAGGGTAAGCAAGGGCAGCGCCCAGGCCGGTCGGTGGGATACCAAGATGCGTACCGCGCCGAGCAGGGGCAATAGGAACCAGGGGTCGCCGATCATCCCCATCCATGCCACCGTGACAAGTGCGGCGGGGTTGAGCGCGTAGAGCAACCCGGCGAGGATCGCGCGCTGCGTCGGGAGCCAGGTACGCGCGACAGCCCACACCAGGGACGCGCAGGCGGCATCGGCGATGATCGCCAGCAGGCGCAGCGCCATTTCGGGATCGGGCATCGCGGCGGCGAAGCGCAGCGGCCAGAAGTAGAGCGGCGGGTAGGCGTTGGCTTGCTGATACGTGTCGTACACATACCCGACGCCGTAGGTCGCAACGAAACGGCCCGTTTCCAACCATCCGCGCATATCGATGGGATAGCCCGTGGGCAGGAGCAGTACGATCGCCAAGCGTATAGCTAAGGCAACCAGGAATATAGCGCTGGCGATGTGGCCGTGGCGCGCGATACGTGTCTCCATGCCCCCATGCTACCCGCCCGCCGTTCGCCGCGCCTATCCCCCGGTAGTCCTGATGCGCGAGGGACAACCAGCAGATGCGGAGGCAGGAGTCCGATGGGGAAACGCATGAGCGGCGAGCCTCACGCCCTCCACTCGCCCACCCGCACACTATGGTATACCCTACCAGGACAAGTGATCACACCCTATCCGTCACTCGTCATTCGTCACTCGTCAGTATCATCGTGGGGGGAAGCAGATGAAAGCGATCATGGTCCACGAGTTCGGCGGCCCGGAAGTCTTGCGGCACGAGGACAGGCCGACGCCGGAGCCCGGTGCGGGCGAGGTCCGCGTCACGATCGAGGCGATCGGCGTCAACTTCATCGACACCTACCACCGGGGCGGCCTCTACAAGAACCCGCTGCCGCTCGCGCTCGGCCAGGAGGGCACGGGGCGGGTCGTCGCGCTCGGCGCGGGCGTCGGCGACTTCGCGGTCGGCGATCACGTCGCCTGGAAGGACCAGTTCGGCTCCTACGCCGACGAGGTCGCCATCCCGGTCGCCAAGCTGGTGCCGGTGCCGGACGGTGTCAGCAGCCAGGACGCCGCCGCGACGATGCTCCAGGGGATGACCGCGCACTACCTCAGCCACTCCACCTTCCCCTTGCGGGAGGGCCACGCCTGCCTGATCCACGCGGGGGCGGGCGGGGTAGGGCGACTGCTGATCCAGATGGCGAAGATGCGCGGCGCGCGCGTGCTCGCCACGGCGGGGAGCGAAGAGAAGGCGGGGCTGGCGCGCGAGGCCGGGGCCGACGAGGTGGTCCTCTACCGCCAGGACGACTTCGCCGAGGCCGCCAAACGGTTCACCGGGGGCAAGGGGCTCGACGTGGTCTACGATGGCGTCGGCAAGGACACCTTCGACAAAGGGCTGACCGCCCTCCGCCCGCGCGGGATGATGGTCCTCTTCGGACAGTCGAGCGGCCCGGTCCCGCCGCTCGACCCCCAGATCCTCAACGCGCGCGGCTCCCTTTTCCTGACCCGTCCGGTCCTCGCCGCCTACACCCTCGACCGCGAGGAGCTACTGTGGCGCGCGAAGGATCTCTTCGGCTGGATCGCCGAAGGGAAGCTGAAGCTGCACATCGGCGCGACCTACCCGCTCGCCGAGGTGGCCCAGGCCCACCGCGACCTCGAAGGGCGCAAGACCACCGGCAAGGTGGTACTGATCCCGTAAGGAAGGGGCACGGAACAGGAGACACAGAGACACGGAGAACGAAAAGAGAGGAACAAGGGAAAGAACGATTTGCGGGGGGTGGCACCGGTGTAAGCGGAGTGCATCGGCATTCCAATCCACTCACAACACCCAATAAATCACTTCTTCTCCCGTTCCCCCTCTGTGTCTCCGTGTCTCCTGTTCCGTCCCTTTCCTCTCGTGCTCTGCATCTCTGCGTCTCTGAGACGACCCCGTTCCCTTTCTCACGACTCACGACTCACAACTCGCCGGAGGTTCGATGGCGCTCTATCTCGGGCTCGATGTCGGCACCACCAAGGTCGCGGCGACGATCGTCGATGCCGCGACCGGGGCGCAGCTCGCGGTCGAGAGCGCGCCGCAGCCAGCACCCCTCCTGGCACCGCCGGGGCGGAGCGAGTGGGACGCGCGTGCGATCCGCGATCAAGCGCTGGCGGTCGGGCGCGCGGCGATCGCGGCGGGCGGGCGGGCGGGGGAGATCGCGGCGATCGGCGTCACCGGGCAGCAGCACGGCGGCCTGATCGTCAGCACCGCGCCCGGCGACGAGCTGCGCCCGCTCACGCCGATGATCGGCTGGCAGGACAAGCGCGCCGACGAGCCGGGCGCGGACGGCAGGAGCACCCTCGCCGCCCTGCACGCGCGCCTCGCCGGACTCGACACGCGCGACACCGGCTGCGCGATCGCCAGCGGCTTCCTCGGCACAACGCTTTTCTGGTTGGCCCGGCGCGACGAATTGCCCGCGCGGGATGCCCGCGCCACCTTTGTCCCCGATTATCTCGTCGCGAGCCTCTGCGACACGTTGCCCGTCACCGACCCGACCGACGCGGGCGGCGCGGGCCTCTTCGATGCGGCGCACGGGCGCTGGCACGCGGACATGCTCGCGGCGCTCGATCTCCCCGCCGCGCCCCTGCCGCCGGTCGCGCCGACCGGCACGCTGCTCGGCACGCTCGGCGCGGCGGGCGCGGCGGCGCTCGGCCTGCCGATCGGCGTGCCGATCATGAACGCGCTGGGCGACAATCAGGCCAGCTTCTTCGGCAGCGTCGGCGCGGCGACGGATGCGCTGCTCGTCAACGTCGGCACGGGGGGGCAGGTCTCCGCGATCGCCCCGCGCTTCGCGCGCGGCACCTTGCTGGAGACGCGCCCCTATCTCGACGGGGGCTACCTGCTCGTCGGTGCGGGGATCGTCGGCGGCAAGTCCTACGCCCTGCTGCGCGACTTCTTCCGCCAGATCGGGCGCGAGATCTTCGGCGTGGAGCCATCCCAGGATCTCTATCCGGCCATCAACGCCCTCGCCGCCGCTGTGCCGCCGGGCAGCGACGGCCTCCGCTGCGACCCACGCTTCGGCGGCAATCGCTACGACCCCGACCAACGCGGCGCGCTGGTCGGGATCGACGCGCGCACCCTCACCCCCGGCCACCTCGCGCGCGCCCTCCTCGAAGGGGTCGCGACGACCTTCCACGACCTCTACGAGGTGATGCAGGGCGCGGGGGTCACATCACGCACGCGCCTGATCGGTTCCGGGAATGGGCTGCGCCAGAATCCCTTGCTGACCACACTGCTCGCCGAGCGCTTCGGCCTGCCGCTGCTGCGCCCCGCGCACCGTGAGGAAGCCGCCTATGGCGCGGCCCTGCTCGTCTCCACCGCGACCGGCGAGCTGACGCTGGCCGAGGCGACGAGCCGTATCCGCTACGAGGATGCGCTGGTATAGCGCGCACGTACACGCCAAACACAAAGCAGCACCCGAGCAGTATGGACTGCTCGGGTGCTGTCTATCGGTAGCGGGGGGCGGATTCGAACCGCCGACCTTCGGGTTATGAGCCCGACGAGCTGCCGCTGCTCCACCCCGCGCCGCATGGCCCTGGCGTAGGAAGGGGTCC
>JAABUN010004723.1_pt1 | contig 17982 bp, 17 predicted proteins | sample 5559311 | NCBI WGS metagenome assembly JAABUN01 (sample SAMN10711877, study PRJNA513370) | rock metagenome | isolation source: Antarctica rocks | place: Antarctica: Victoria Land, Siegfried Peak sud | reverse complement strand
TGCTCACCCGCCTCATCCTCACTCCCACCGCCAAAGCCGCGAAGGGAGCAAATCAGATGAGGCAACGTCCCAACATTCGGGAGCATTTCAGGCGAGGCAATGCGCTCACCATCCAGATCGTCGCGCTACACGGGCCTTCGACCGGTGGTGCTCCCCGACGCGCTGTGGGTGGATATTGCCCCGCTGATCCCGCCCGATGCTCCTTGTGCGAAGGGCGGGCGTCGGCAAGTCGTCGCCTTCGGCGAGAGATTTTCAGCCGCTCAAACGCGTCCCAACTTCCCCGCTGACGAGGAATACCAAACTCGGCCAGCAAGACCGAGCATAAGCAGCCCGCCTCCGATCGCCGAAGCAAGGTAGCCGCCCAGGATGTATGACAGCGGTTTCAGCCTGACAATTCCGGGCCAGCGGCTGTGGGCCGCCACAAGTGCAACGAACACGAGCGCCAGCTCCCCAGCCACTACTGACTGAAACACGGCACTCCCACTCAGGGCAAGGCTGAATGAAATCAGCACTGCAAGGCCTAACAGCAGCGGGACGAAGGCCCGCAGGCCCTTTCCCGATATGAACAGTAGCGAAAGCATGCCGCGCTTTGGGTGGGCAAGACCACAGCAGCGAAGCGCCTGTTGAACGTTGCCGGCCCCGATTCGTACACGCCGTCTAAAGTCCTGTCCCTTCCGCGTACGTTCCAATTCGGCAGCTACGATGCTGTCGTCATACACCGCCCGGTAACCGCGCAACACAATCGACATCGGAAGAACAAAGTCGTCATTGATTGTATCTGGGGGTAACGGAGACCACAAGGAGCGACGGAACAGGTAAAACGCACCGTGCGCCCCCATTGGAGCAGCAATCGCCGCCTCGTCCCGCTTCATCTGGATCTGGTAAGCCCAGTACCGTTTCTCCTCTTCAGACCCCACCTGCTCTACTGAATAGGAGCCACAAACCACACCGACCTGTGGATCGGAGAAATGTCGTACGCCCCTCGTAAGGGCGTCCGCACTCACCGTCGCTGAACAATCGGTTAACGCCAATACTTCGCTGTTGGCTCGCGAGATCAAATCATTTAAAACAGCCACCTTCCCGATGTTTGAGGTATATTCGACTAGTCCAATTTCACGGTTGAGGCCCATCCTGTCAATGGCGCTGCTAGCCGCCACCTTTGTGTCATCTGTGCAACCGTCGAGTGCGATGACGATGCAAACTTTATTAGCAGGATAATCCAAGCCGAGAAGGTTCTCGACCTTCGACGCAATGACAGCCGCCTCGTTGTAAGATGGCACAACGATTGTTACGGTGGGGAAATAATTCGGTGCCCCATCCTCGACGCGGCCGCTAGCCGGTCGCCAGCGGGCCCGAGTAGAAAGTGCTCTGAGGAGAGCTGGATATCCAACATGATGATACGCAATGAGGCTGGAGCATATTAAGAAAAGAGCGATAAGCATGGCTTCCCGGCCGAAAGTTTGACGTTTGCCTAGCGACCCGCAGGCCGCGCCTACTCGACCTAATTAGCTGACACACCGACAGACCTAACGGCGCTAGTTCCAGTCCGTAACCCGCTACCGCCTCGGGGCACGCACTGTTGAGCTGCGAACCAGGACTGAAACATAAGCGCACTCCAAAGGAGGTCCGTCGCGTCCCCCTCGCCCGTGGCGTGCTGGTGCCATTTGCGCGAGATAGCCTCCGGATCAAAGAGGCCTTGTCGGCGCAGCAGGCCAGGTTCAAGGAGGGCCTCGGCCCAGCCCCGCAGGGGACCCCGTAGCCAGGCCCCGATCGGCACTGCAAAGCCCATTTTCGGGCGGTCAACAAGCTTGCGTGGGACGCGCTTGTAAAGCGCCTCTCGTAACATCCACTTCCCAACACCGCCTCTAAACTTAATTGCAGCTGGAAGTGACCAAGCAAATTCGACTACTCGCCTATTCAGAAGGGGTAGTCTTGTCTCGAGACTAACGCCCATTGCCGCCCGATCAACCTTAACAAGGATGTCGTCTGGCAGATAGGAAAGACAATCGACCGCCATCATCAACTCCGTGTAGCTGTCAGCTTTCGGGCGACGGCGAGGGTCGGTGAATACCGTTGGAGGTTCGGCCGCGCCTAACACAATTTCCTCCGGACGTTCCCAATGTGACATCAGCATTCGGTAAAGCGAGTAGCGGTCACTCCCGAGCAATGTCGCCTTCTTGAGTAGTTTATCGCCCGGTGCCTGCCAACGCCCTCCTAAGATGCTCGAAATCGGGCTTAAGAGGTTGTCCCATTGAGAGGCCCCTCGCGCCTCGATGGCACGTCTCATAGCAGAACGGAGTAATCTAGGTACCCGGTCTCGTCTCGCCGCAAGATTGATCGCAACCTTATACCGATCATAACCCCCAAATAGCTCATCGCCTCCGTCACCAGAGAGGGCGACTGTCACGGACTGCCGCGCGAGTTTCGCCACCAGGAACGTTGGAATCTGGGAAGAGTCAGCGAACGGCTCATCATACAGGGTCGGGAGTTCTGGAACTACGTTCAGCGCGTCTTCTGCCGTAACGTAGAGTTCCGTATGCTCCGTCCCTAGATGCGCCGCAACCAGCCTGGCGTGCCCCGCCTCGTCATAACCGCGCTCAGAGAAGCCAACGGTGAACGTCCGAATCGGCTTGGTGCTATGCGATTGCATCAATGCAGCGACTAATGATGAATCGATACCACCGGAAAGGAAAGCTCCAAGCGGCACGTCAGAAATCATCTGCTCTCCAGTGGCCTCGATGAGCAGCCGGTCGAGCTCCTCGACCGCCTCGTCAGCCGTGCCTGCAAATGCAGCATCAACGCCTTGAGCGATTACATCCTGAACGGCCCAGTAGGTGGACCTGACGACGGACTTACCCCTAGGCTCCAAACGTAGGAGGCACCCGGGCAGGAGCTTACTGATGCCAGAATAAATCGTATACGGCGCCGGAACATAGTTGTGCCGCATAAACAGGCAAAGGGCGTCTCTGTTTAACTCGCAGTCCCATTGAGGATGTTCTCGCAAAGCCTTCAATTCCGAGCCGAAAACAAACGAGTCACCCAGCCAGCCGTAGTAGAGCGGCTTTTCTCCGATCCTGTCGCGGGCGAGGTGGAGGCTCCTCTCGTGGGCGTCCCAGACCGCAAACGCAAACATTCCGGAAAAAAGCCCCACCGCACCCTCGACGCCCCATTCTACGAAGGACGCAACCATTGTTTCGGTGTCTGAATGGCCTGTCCAGTCCGGTGCCCTGCCAGTACGTTCAAGAGCACGACGGATCTCAAGGTGGTTATAAATCTCGCCGTTGAAGGTTAGTGTAAATCGGCCGTCTCTCGAGTGCATTGGCTGGCCGCCGGCAGAGGATAGATCGAGTATCGCCAGTCTTCTGTGGCCTAGTGCTACCCCGGACTCGGGGTCGCACCAGACTCCTGAGCCGTCCGGGCCACGATGCCTCAGAGCACGCGCCATTCTAGCGGCAGTTCGCTCGAGTGAACCACCGCAAGACCCTCTCTTCGTATCGACGAAGCCAGCTATTCCACACATTCAGACCACCCAGCGTTTGAACCGCAGCTGTCGGAGCATACTCGCTTCCGACTTTGGTACAGCTCCAAAGCCGCAGCATGGCTTAACCCTCCACGGCGCGGTATTCACCAGCTTATTCCATGATATGATCCACCACTCGTCTCACCCTCTATAGCCCGGACAAGGTCAATGACGATCTTGCCGGGATCGATCAGTTTGCCAAGACTTCGAAACTCTTTCGTACCGTTACCAATCACAACTACGTCTGATTCTTCGACAACCCTCTTGGCGCTGTCACGCATGAGAAACGCAATATGCGGGATCTCAGATTCTATATACTTCTTATTGGCTCCAACCAAACGAGCCATCGAGACGTCGTGATCGTAGAGCGCCAACTGGATACCTTTTCCGAGAAGAATCTCAATCAGATTGACTACCGGCGACTCGCGCAAGTCATCAGTACCAGCCTTGAAACTGAAGCCTAAAACCCCCACCTTTCGGCATCCTGTACTCAAGACTAACTCTACGGTCCTGTCGATCTGACGTCTATTGCTGACGAGAATCGAGGACAGGACCGGCAAATCCAAATCTAGCTCTCGCGCCCTATGCACTAAGGCGCGGAGGTCTTTGGGAAGGCACGAGCCACCGAATGCAAATCCGGGTCTAAGATAGTAAGAGGACAGATTCAGCTTCTGGTCCTGACAAAAGATATCCATAACGACGTGACTGTCTATCCCGCTTTCCTTGCAAAAGCATCCAATCTCGTTTGCGAAGGCAACTTTAAGAGCGTGAAACGAATTACACGCGTACTTAACCATTTCAGCGGTCTTAAGGTCACACACCCGAAGCGGGGCGCTTGTGGAAGCATACAAATCTGCTACCGCCTTACCTGCCAACTCGTTATCCGCGCCAATAAGCGTAAATGGCGGATTGTAGAAATCCTCAATGGCAGAACCTTCGCGGAGAAATTCGGGATTGAGACACACATGAAAGTCATTGCCGGCCTTTTTACCGGATGCTGCCTCCAGGACAGGGATTACAACGGACTTTACGCTCCCGGGTAGCATCGTGCTACGAACCACCACCGTGTGAGTTGCTGCCTTTTCCGCTAGGCCAAAGCCGATATCCTCGCAAACCGCGCGCACGTGGGTCATGTCGAGACTACCGTTGGGCAGGCTTGGAGTCCCTACCGAGATTAAAGTGAGGTCGGTATTTAAGACTGCACTTCGTGAATCACTCGTCGCCGTAAGCCTCCCGCAAGCCACCATCTCTGCGATGAGGTCTCCTAACCCTCGTTCCACAATGGGGCTCCTGCCCGAATTCACCAAACCCACCTTTTCCGCGTTTACGTCGGTGCCGACAACGGTGTTTCCCGAACTGGAGAAGCATGCGGCCGAGACGCACCCGACGTACCCGAGCCCGAAAACAGAGATCCTCATGGCAAACCCTTGGGGCTAGCGGAGGCGGGCTGAACACCGCCTTTCAGCTGAGAGGCAACCGCAAGTCGGCAAGCGGAACTGAAAGCCTCCGCCGCACTCTCCCAGGAAAACCTGGACTTAACGGTCGCAACCCCGCGAGAAGCCAACTGCGCGGCATACTCCTCATCGGCCAGCAACCTAGTCACAGAGGCGGCAAACGCCTCTGGGGTGTCCGAAACGAGCAAGTCGGTCCCGTTTCGGATAGGCAGCCCCTCGACGCCGATCGTGGTGGACACCACCGGAATTCCCATAGCCATCGCCTCGAAGATCTTTAGCCGCGTCCCTCCGCCAATACGGACCGGAACCACAAAGGCCATTGCTTCTTCTAGAAAAGGGCGGACATCCGAAACAGGCCCAGTGACCCTCACGCATGAGTCCTTGATGCTTAACTCACGCACTCGTTCGCTCGGATTGCGGCCTACGATCGTGAATGCAACATCTTCCACGTTTTCACGGATGCGCGGCAACACTTGTGTCACAAAAAATATGACTGCATCCTCGTTCGGAAGCCAATCCATGGAGCCAGTGAAGACTAAGCTGTTAGGGCGCCGAGCGATCCGGCCACTGTTGCTGAAGTACTCCGTGTCCACGCCGGTAGGCACATCAGCTGCCTGGCGCACACCATACTGTTCCCTAAGGATGTCGCGGTCGTCTGCGGACACTGCAACCACTACGTCATAGCGCCCACACTCCCGTTTCTCAAAGTTTCGCATCTTCAACCATTGCATAAACATATACAGCTTCTTCAGAAGCCCGTCCGCTACCTCATAGTGCCTTCGCCAAATGACCGCCTCTACATTGTGCTGAAAAAGCACCGACGGGCAATCCTGTTGTTCTGGAACGTTCACACTCGGCGCGAGAAAGTCGGACACAAAAACATCGTAAGAACCCGACGCGAGACGCTCCACGAGCACCTGCTTCATCCTCGCACTCCGGTATTTCTCGATTGCGTACGGCAGGGGCGATAACACGTTCGCCGCGACTTGCCGGTAGAACGCTCGGGAATATTTCGGAGCTGAAGAATGATGCACAGTGATCAATTCGTCACAGTACTCGGTAGCTAAAAGATCAGCGTCCGCGGAACCCATGCGGTCGTCGAGCGAGATGTAAGTAACATGATTCTTCTGCTTCAAGCACTTCAGCATCTCGTAGGTTCGAATTTTCCCCCCTTTGTCGACCGGGTGGAGCAACTCCGTCTTAAGCCAAAGAATGCGCATCCCCCGTCTCTAAGCCGCGACCGCGGCCACGCGGGCACGAAAGTTCGGCGGAGCAGCCTCTCCTTCTTGGAACTGGCGGACCCAAAGCTCAAAGTTAATCAGCGACCAGAGTCGCTGGGAATGGTCGTATGTCCCGCTGGTGTGTTCATGGGCGAGCTTCTTAACGTAAGACCGGTCGAAGATGCCACGCTCCGCTGCACGGGCCCCGAGCACGTACTCGTCCACGATCCCGCGGTGCTTTCCCCGCAGCCAAGTCCCGAGCGGAACCGGAAAGCCCATCTTTCCTCGCATGAGGATACTTTTGGGCAGTATCCCGGCCATAGCTTTCCTCAGCACGTATTTTGTGGTGCTGCCACGTAGCTTCAAAGAGATCGGAAGCCGCGCAGTGAACTCGACGAGCTTGTGGTCTAAAAACGGAACCCGACTTTCTATCGAGGCTGCCATACTCATTTGGTCCTGCTTCATCAGCAGCTCATGCAAGTACGTTTTCGTGTCGAGGTAGAGAAGTCGGTTGAGCAATTCAGTCGCGTCGCAATCAGAGAGCGCATCGCGCGCAATTTGATACGGGTCAACCTCGGAACCGATGCGGTCGCGAGTTTCGGGGGTAAGCAGACTTTCCTGTCTACGACGCGAGAATACGGCAAAATTATCGAGATAGAGCGTGTCGATCCCAGGCTCTACGTTTAGAAAGGTTCTTGACAGCTTTTTGCCCAGCCGTGAACGTTGTTCCAACTGACTGATTCCCTGACGCACGAGGCGCCTAGTAAATTGGTTACTGACGCGGTGGTAGACCTCGCTGGCTGCCATGTTCAGCACCGTCTTGCGGTACCGCGAGTAGCCAGCCATAATTTCATCGCTTCCCTCCCCCGTGAGAACGACTTTTACATGTTTCGCGGCGAGCTCGGAGACGAAGAACAGAGCGACGCTGGACGGATGTGCAAGCGGCTCGTCCTCTTGAAAGACCAAGCTAGGAAGCTTCAAGAAAAACTGTTCCGAGTTTACGACCACCTCGCGGTGCTCTGCGCCAATGGAATCTGCGACGAGACGTGCGAACTTCAGCTCATTTGCTTCTTGTTCCGTAAACGCGACGGAGAATGTTCGTACCGGCTCTCCGACCATCGAGTGCATCACTGCCGCAATGGCAGAAGAGTCGATACCGCCAGAAAGAAAAACGCCAAGTGGGACATCGGCCATCAGCCGCAGCCGAACAGACTCGCGGAACAGTTCCATCCATTTCTCAATAAGCTCGCCCGCGGAGCGGGTCTCCTCAAAACTTTCCGCGAAGCTAAGGTCCCAATACCGCCTTTGACTAATAATCCCTTCATGCCACTGAAGAATGTGCCCCGGCATAAGCCGCTTGATTCCAACAAAAAAAGTCTCATCCCCCGATGGGGCGTGATTGGCCAGGTAATCGGGGACGACAGAATAGTTTAGCTCAGCGCGCCGTCCCGTCCCAGCAAGTATGGCCTTGATCTCAGACGCAAAGAATATGTTAGCTTCTTGGTCCTGGTAGTAATAAAGCGGCTTAATCCCTAGGCGGTCGCGTGCGAGCAATAGTTCACGTTTTCTGGTCTCCCAGATCGCGAAGGCGAACATGCCGCGAAGTGATTTGACGACCTCACCTCCTTTTTCTTCGAAGAGATGCAGAATGGCCTCGGTGTCGCAGTGGGTTTGAAAGCGATGTCCGCCGCCTTCGAGCGGTCCCCGAAGTTCTTGGTGGTTGTAGATTTCCCCGTTGAAGACGATCTGGACCGTGCCATCTTCATTCCCCATCGGCTGATGGCCGCCCGCGAGGTCAACGATGCTAAGTCGCCTGTGGATCAATCCCACCCCGGCTGCGATGAACTCTCCGCTGTCGTCCGGCCCCCGATGCACAAGCGCATCTCCCATGTTGCGCAGCGCGTCGCGGTCAACGCTACGCCTGCGATCAGCATACACAATTCCAGCAATCCCGCACATTCGATTGTTCCTCATTGCACGGGAGCGGCATTCACCCCGCTGCCCCGCGCGGTTGCAGCTCAGCAGTTTACGACGGCGAAGTTGTCTCGCGCTGCCGACTGGAACAATGGTGCCGAGTCAAGCTCGACATTCTGCCCGTTGATGATGATTAGCTCAGCTGGCTTTGTGTCCTGCGTGAAGGAGGCCCACAGCCAATCTGCATCAGTGCTGAGAGAGCCGCTTCTAGTCCGGATCGCTCCTGACTGCCCGTTTCGAATTAGTAGGATCTCGCGGTAACCGTCACGGGCGATTTCTAAGGCTTTCCCGTGAGTCGCCGGGCGCCAACGGACACGCCCGGACCCGGGCGGCAGGATGACGGTGACGATGTCTACATCCCCAACTCCGTCGGTAGTGAACACCGCAACATTCCCAATGCGCCGCGTTCCGTAACCGGACGATACCCACCCCGTGCTGAGGCGCCAAAAACCGCCGCTACTGGCCGCGTAGACGGACGCGCATTCCTCCTGCCTATCAGAGACTTGGAGGAGCGCCTGCTGGGAGTCGCTCTCGCGAACTTCTAGCCCGGGCGGAAAATGAAAGTGTTGTTCGTATCGATGCGGGCCTTCGGAACGCAGCTTGTCACAAATCACAAAATACCTGCCTTTCAAAAGCAGGACGCTCCTACGGTATCGGACAGGCCGATTCAGCCGCTCGAAGCCGTCGTGCTCGCCAGAAAAGAAATCGAACCGACTATGGCTTAACCAGAGGTTGGCCCGAGCCCGCGCGACTGAATCCCACGTAAAAGCTCCCTTTTGCTCGGAAGAAGATCGGCCGTCAACCGTGATCGCGTTGTGTGCACCAGTGCTCCGGAACCAGCGCCGATCTCGTTCCGACCCAGTGTACGTGTAGGTCCCGGGGTCGACAAGCAAACTCCTGCCGCAGACGGCGATCTCGACTGCAAGCGCGTCAGCATGAGCGTGACCACAATTCATCGTGCCATGCGGGCCGCAATCAATCAAGGCGTAGCTCGCCTCCTGGCTCCAGGCCTCGCGCATCAGATAATATCCGCTCGCTTCGAACGCGCGTGAGACACACCCGGGCTGCTGAGATGCCAAGTCGTTCCAAAGGTTCAAGCTCTGTGGCCCAAGTAGCCACATCGTCTCTTCTGATAATGTCGCGGCTGCAAATTTAAAGTCGCCACGATTCAGTAGAACAGCCCCTGAACACAGCGTAGGACGAAAATCGTTAGAGGGCACCTCACCGAGTGTTACAACTCGCCCACCATCGTCGTCACCAATTGAGGGCGTCAACCCGTCAGGCCTTGCAGCGAAGAGTAAAAAGTCAAGCAGCTGGGCCAGGATGATCCCGACGTCGGCGGGCAGCTCGTCTCCATTCAGTTTTGATAACAGGACAAAGTGAATGTAGAAGTCAGTGGTGTACCGATGGTAGTATGCTGACTGCTCGAAGTGAACCCCGTCCTGAAGAACTTGCGCCGGCAACGCTTCAAGTAGCAGGCGCCGACCCAACTTCCGCCAGCGGACGGCCGAGCGAAGCTCCGGAAGCATGATACCAATATAGAAAAGTCCAAGAGCTTCACCGGTCAGGTGTGTGTTCGGGCTAAAGAAAATGGAAAGGTTGGCCTCTAGGTGTCGTCCGTGGACCTCTAGATGTTTCACCATCCGGGTCAGGATCTCGCGATCAAGAGCTGGGGAGAGGGCAAAGAAGTACAGGGCCCAGATCCAAGATATTGCTCGAAGGGCAACTTCTAAGCTACTCGCCCAATTGATTCCGAATTTAGGCGGATTGGCGTCCATCCAGTCGGATACCTGATCCGCGAAGCAAGTGGCGTACCTTTCGTCCCCGCTCAGGGCATAAGCCCTACCAAGAACGAGAAAGTGCTGATGTCTGTTAAGCTCCCAGGTGATTTTTTTGTCTCCGGCAATCTCCGGATCTAGGTAGTCCAGCTCACTCCAGTGAGCCATCGGCGTACGTTTTCGGGCGATTGGCTCGAGGTTCCAGAGAATAGGGGTCCCGAAGGATAGCTCTTTAAACCCCAGCAGATCAAAACGCCCCTCCAAGATCCTGTTCGCTCTCTCGATCAGATCCTGAGAGCAAGCTGGTGACCGTTTCGCCCATGTAGAGGCCGTCGCCCCCGGATCGTCCAGCCCTGCAAAAAAACGAGGACCTTTTCTCACCCTGAAGTGTGCCAGGAGATCGGAGGGGGAATTTATTCGAGACCGGAATGACGACGCCAGCCGTCGAGAGAAGAATGCCTCGTGATCCGGAATCCGGTGTCTTGAAGTCAGGCCACTACGTTCGGCCCCGACCGCGACAGCCTGCAAGAGACGGACTCGGAGTTCCTCAACGCTCCGTCCCTTTAGCTTCCCGAGTAGTTTGTGTGCTTTTAAGATCATTTTGGTCAATCCTCGTGCGAACTGTCAAGTTGAGCAGCAGTCGAGCTGGGTGGTGGGTCAGATAAACATCCTAAAAGTCGCCGTCGAGGTGCTTTTTGGAACGAGAGCTCGAGCTCCTGGAAATGGGCCTATCAAGCCCAGATACGATCGCTTGAGAGCCCGTCCGGGAAAGGGTTGAGCGGCTGAGGCTTGCGTGATTCCGTGGGGGGTGTCGAAGCTGTCTCTGGAACTGCGATGTGGACCCCAGCCACTCGGCGGCAGTATAGCCGCGCAGGGTTGCGTTACGAAACCGATGTGACGGATGCGGAATGGGCTCTGATCGAGCCTTCGATGCCGATGCCGCGAACGCGGGGACGACCGCGGACGGACCTGGGCGAGGTCTTGAACGCGATCGTCTACGTCCTGCGAGGCGTGTCGTGGCGGCTTCTGCCGAGCGACCTGCCGCCGCGCAGCACGGTGTTCGCCTGGTTCAGCCTGTGGCGCGACATCGGCCTGTTCGAGACGATCAACCACCTCCTCGTGATGGCCGATCGGGAAAGGGTCGGGCGCGAGGCCTCCCCCTCCCCGGTCGTGCTCGACGGCCAGAGCGTGAAGACGACCGAAAGCGGCGGCCCACGCGGCTACGATGCGGGCAAGAAGGTGAAGGGGCGCAAGCGGCAGGTGATGGTCGATACGGATGGGCGCGGCCTCGTCCTGGAACCCCAGCCCGCCGACGTTCAGGACCGGGACGGTGCTCCGATCATGCTGCGGCTGTCGCGACGCTCCTTCCCATTCGTCACGAAGCCTTCGCGGACCAGGGCTATGCGGGAAACCGGCCCGCCACCGCGACATCCGTCACCGTCGAGATCGTCAGAAGCCACCCGACTAAGTCGGCTGAGCAGTTTACCCCCGACGATGGGTTGTGGAGAGGTTCTTCGCCTGGATCAGCCGCAATAGGCGGCTCTGGAAAGACCCGGAAGCGACCTTGGCCTCTGCCAAGGCCTTCCTCTACGCCGCATCCGTCATGATTCTCAGCCGACGCATCGCAAGGCTTGCATGAGAGTTCCCGACGGGCTGTTAGCGGACCCTCAACTCCAGATTAATCTTCCAACGAGTAGTCCGAGGCCCGGCGTGTCGGCCTCGGAGAGGGCGCGCGCTCGGTTACCGAGGGGGGCAGAACGTTCCGGCCTGGAGCCGACGCAGAGCGATGCCCCAAGTTTGTCGCAAAGTCGGTCCAGACCACGGTCAGCGCGAAGACCGCCTGTATAATCCCGCACTCCGCTGGGAGAACAAAAAGGTCGAGAACCTCGACCGATAGCTCCGCGACGAGCGCCTAATTAGCGAGATCATCTTCTACACGACGAATGGGTGAAGGTCGGCCAGAGCACACCGTGCCGAAGGGTCGCCAGACGGCGGGCTTCCGGGTCCCCCGCCCCATCGTCGTTCAAAGCGGCTGTACGAGAATCCCCCGCGGCTCACACACCACGTAAGGCTGAACCCTGGTCCTGGCAGCAGCCGCCCTCGGCGCGGGTTACGTCAGGCGCTCCCTTCCAAACCAGGTCAGCAAAAGCAAAGCGTTCTCGCGTGCTGTGCCAGCCCAAGCTCAAAAATGTAATAAGGAAGTAAAAAAATTGACTCCTCTCCGAGGCAAAAAATGGTACGTTGAATTGCCCCTTGAGAGTGCAAGGCCGCGTCATCCTGGCACTGATCCTTCGCGACATTCGTACCAGGTTCTTCGGGCATGGGTAGGATTCATGATCGCCATCGCCTGGCCGCTCAGTCACATAGCAGTCCTTCTTCTATTTTATTCAGTGCTTGGCAGAATATCGCCTTACGGGGACACCTCATCTTATTCTTTTCGACCGGACTAGTTCCTTTCATGATTTTAATTACAGTGCAAGATTCATAATGTTAGCCACAATAATGAACAGGCCGATTCTTGCATTTCCAGCCGTGAAACTGGTAGACATCTTGGTTGCTAAAGCAGGACTAGAATTCCTTGGTTCTTGCTGCGGAACAATCCTCGTTCTGACTTGTTTATTGTTGTTAAACATAAACATCGTTCCCATTGAAGTCGGTCAAGCGTATTTGGCTGTGGCGGCATCTTTACTTCTTGGCGTTGGGTTCGGGATGCTAAACGGATTGATACCTTTTGTGCAGCCCATGTGGGCGACAGGTTTTTCGCTGTTCCTAGTTTTGATGTATTTGACTTTTGGTATTCTGTTCGTCGCTGACTCTCTCCTGGAATCCGTGCGATCAGTCGTATCGTTTAATCCTAATCTTCATGGGGTTGAGTGGATGAGATCGATCTGCATACTATCCTGGGTACGTGGTTGGCGGCTCGGAGGGTGGACGATGCGGGGTCAGGCAGGGTTCTTCGACGTCGATGAGCGGCTGAAGGAGCTCTCGGCCAAGGGCGACGATCTCGAACGGCTGAACGCGATCGTGGATTTCGAGGCGTTCCGGCCTGATCTGGTGAAAGCGGTGCCCCGATCGGATGGGTCGAAGGGCGGCCGGCCTCCCTTCGATCACGTCTTCATGTTCAAGATCCTGATTCTGCAGGCGAGCCATTCGTTGTCGGACGAGCGGGCCGAGTTCCTGATCAAGGACCGGCTCTCGTTTATGAGGTTCCTGGGTCTCGAGCTGTCCGACGCGGTGCCGGACGCGAACACGATCTGGACCTTCCGCGAGGCGCTGACCCGGGCGACGATCAGCGGAAAGCCAGCGATCGAGGTGCTGTTTGGCGCCTACGACACGGCGCTGAGGAAGGCCGGCTTTCTCGCCATGGGTGGGCAGATCGTTGATGCGACGATCATCCCCTCGCCCAAGCAGCGCAACACCGATGGCGAGAAGGCCGAGATCAGGGCGGGCCGCATCCCGGAAGCGCGGAAGGACAAGCCGGCAAAGCTCGCGCAAAAGGATCGTGACGCGCGCTGGACGGTGAAGTTCTCGAAGGCGAAGCCCTCCGACGACGGTTCGCGGCGCATCGATCTTGCCGTCCCGGCCTTCGTACAAAAACCATGTCGCCACCGACCGGCGCCATGGGCTGATCCGCACCTGGACGGCAACCCACGCGGCCCGTCACGACGGGGCGCAGCTGCCGAACCTCGTCTCCAAGGAGAACACGGCGAGCGACGTGTGGGCGGACACGGCCTACCGCTCTAAGGCGAACGAGATGCACCTCGCCAATAACGGCCTGCGCTCCCGCATCCATCGCAAGAAGCCGCCGGGTCGGCCCATGCCGGTCAATGTCTCGCGCGCCAACGGGACCAAGTCGAAGGTGCGGGCCGCGGTCGAGCACGTCTTCGCCCGACAGAAAGGCCCGATGGGTCTCGTCGTGCGAACAATCGGGATCGCGCGGGCGCCCGTGAAAATCGGCCTCGCCAACATCGCGTACAACATGCGCCGCGCCGTCTGGCTCTGCGCTCAGCGGGCCGCCGCCGCCTGACGAACTGGCCATCCCGCACCGGCGGCGAGCGCCGGCTCCCCACCTCTGCCCTCATCGCTCGATCAAATAGGCCAGCAGCGCCGCCGGTGTCCAAACGCTGGGTACTTTGGACTTGGACTTGCCCCGGAAAGTGGAGGGCCCTTCTGACGGAAAGAGGAGCATCCCATGGGCAAGCCGCAGCGCCGGTTTACAAAGGAATTTGAGGCGGAGGCCGTCCGTCTTGTTGAGACGAGCGGCCGGACGCAGCGTGAGATCGCCGAGGATCTCGGCACCGGTCTTTCGACGCTGCGTCGCTGGATCGACAAGCCGGGAGCGGGAGATGGAAGCGCCGCCTCCCGAGAGGCAGGAGGATTTGGCGGCCGAGTTGAAGCGGCTGCGGCGCGAGAACGAGATCCTGCGGCAGGAACGCGAGATCCTGAAGAGGGCCGCAACTTTTTTCGCCAAGGAGGGAAGTCGATGAGGTTTCGTCTCATCGATGCGGCGAAGAAGGAGTTCCCCGTTCAGCGCCTTTGCAAGGTCCTCGATGTCAGCCCGAGCGGCTACTTTGCCTGGAAGGACCGCCCGGCCAGTCCTCGCCAGCGCGGCGACATGGTGCTGCTCACCCATGTGCGCTCGGCCTTTGCGCTGTCGAACGAGACTTATGGCGGTCCCCGCATGGTGCACGAGCTGCTCGATAATGGCCTGGCCGTTGGCCGCCGGCGCGTTGCCCGCCTGATGCGCGAGAACGGGCTCAAGGCGCGGCAGAAGCGTCGCTTCAAACGCACCACCGACAGCCTCCATGCCTTTCCGGTGGCCCCGAACCTCTTGGACCAGGACTTCACCGCGACCCGGCCGAACCAGAAATGGGGCTCCGACATCTCCTATGTCTGGACACGGGAAAGATGGCTGTACCTTGCCGTCGCGATCGACCTTTTCGCCAGGCGGGTCGTCGGCTGGGCGACCAGCGATCGCCTTCACAAGGAACTGGCTTTGTCGGCTCTTCGTCGGGCCATTGCCATCCGGCGCCCGCCCGCCGGGCTGATCCATCATGCCGATCGCGGCGGCCAATACTGCGCTATCGAGTATCAAGCCGAACTCCGTCGACATGGCGTCCTGATCTCGATTTCAGGCAAGGGAAACTGCTACGACAACGCGATGGTGGAGACCTTCTTCAAGACGCTGAAGGCCGAGCTCATCTGGCGCACCGTCTTCCAGAGCCGGGCAGAGGCGACCGCTGCCATCGGCCGTTACATCGACGCCTTCTACAATCCCGTCCGCCGCCATTCGGCGCTCGACTTCAAAAGCCCGCTTCAGGTCGAGAGGCTGGCCGCGTAAAATCGAAATCGCTCTCCACAAAGGCGGGGCAAGTCCAGCTTTCGATACAGAGCTGGCCGAAGCTCCAATGCGTTGGCGCGACCGGCTCCGCGTCGCCGGGCAGGATCAGCGACAGCCGTTCCGCGTCGTCACGCGTGGCCTCGACCCGCACCGCGCGGGTTTAGGGTCCATGCGGTGGAGCGGTCGGCGCGGGTCTTCACGGCCCGGTGCAAGTCGGCGAGGCTCAGGAAGCGCTCGTCGGCGGGACGCGAGAACCATTCGGACGACACGCGGCCGATCCGCTCGCCGCGGCTGACATCGACCTTGTAGCCGGAGGAGCCGAGCCGGGCAGGGGAGGGGACTTGGGTGGACGGGAACTGTTGCATGGGACGTCTCCACGACGGGCCGCCGAAGAGCCTCTCTCTCCAGCTTCTGGTCCGTCCGGAGCTCGCTTCCGCTCTCTCCCTCTCGCGGCCATCCCATGGGCTCGGCCGATCAGGATGGGCTCACCGTCTCAGCCGCTCGCGCCAGGGGGCGATGCCGACAGGCCGAGACGCATAGCGGCTCGGTCCACGAGCACCCGGTGACCGACGAAGGCGGGCAGGCGCCTCCCCCGGGCCGGAACTAGCCGCAATCGATCTCGACATGCCACGGCGAGGTTTGGTTGACGGCGACGAGCCGTTTCAGGCCCGGACGTTCCTCTTCCACCTGGCAGCCAAACCGCGCCATCAATCGCCCCGCTTCTGGTCGCGCCCTGCCGCAAGGTAATGCCTTGTTGAGAGGCCATTCTCCGGCTATATTACTGGAAATAACCCCGAGGTCACGTTGGGCAGCTCGCAGAAACGTGCGATCGCGGCTTGCTCATCGAACGACAGGATGCGACCGGCAAAGAGAGCCTGCGGCCCTTCGGAGCCGGAGAACCAAGCCTCAAGCGCGGCGCGCTTCTTGCCGGCGGGCGTCTCTAGTGCAATGACGCTGTCGAAGGCCGCGCCCTCTCGGTCGTCCGGCTGCTCGCGAACGGAAGCTTCCAGGTGAAGCTCGTCCATCCGACGCATGATGGCGAGATCGGCCACCGAGACCGGTCGGGGAAGGTAGTAGACGCTGCCACGGCTGCCCCGAGCGACTTCGCCTGCTGCGTGTCGGCAGATCGTGCTCGCGGTCAGCAAGCCGACGGGGATCCCAAACGGGACTCTTCCGTCACCATCTATCCAATAGCGTTACAAGCGGCTACCGCGCGCCCTTTGCTCCGATCACCGTAGACACGGTTTTTAAAAATATTCTCGCTTCGAGCGCGAATGACCAGTTTATGACGTACTGAAGGTCGTAACTCAGCTTGACGCGAGTCTCCTCCAAGTTTGATGCATAGCCGCATTCCACCTGAGCCAGCCCCGTGATCCCAGGTCTTACTTCGTGCCGGGTATCAAACCATGCGAGCCGATCACGATAAAACGATACTAGGGACGGCTGCTCGGGCCGAGGGCCGATCAGCGACATGTCCCCCCTTAAGATATTAAGAAGCTGCGGAAGTTCGTCAATCCGATACAAACGTAGCGCAGCTCCGACGGGGGTAACTCGCTGATCCCGCACGATCGTTGGGGCATTGCAAGTCGGTTCCCTGTTGCTCATTGTTCGGAGCTTGTACATTGAAAACGTTTTTCCGCGAAAGCCCACGCGCGGCTGAATGAAGAATACCGGCCTTCCCGAACTGATGAAAATCACAACAGCCGCGACGCCTATCGTCAGCAAAGCTGCCGGAGCAGCTACCAAAACGGTCAGGATATCGAACGTCCGTTTCGCCGCCGAAACAAAAAGCCTACCGCTCTTCGAGGCGGGACCCGAGCCTGTGGATGGATGGTCGGCCTTCGGGCTCACACACGCATCCAACATAATCATGCTTGCTCTCTCCGGTCCCGTGAGACACCTGAATGGTGTCCACGGCCTTAAACAAATCTTGAACTACATTCAAGCAGCTGACCGCGTTCAGCACATGTGGGACGCGTGGGGGTCCGAGCTGCGGGCTCTGAGGTACTCGGCTGGGGTTTGTCCGCCAAGGGCCTGGTGTGGCCTGTGGTGGTTGAAGCGGAGGGCGAAGGCGTCGACGAGGGGCTGGAGGCGATCGAGGCGGGCGGGCAGGTCGAAGCAGGCGTAGAACTCGTATCGCCATGAGCCCTGGGCTCGCTCGACGCAGCCGTTGAGCTGGGGTCGCTTGGGCGGCAGGACGAAGAGGTTGAGCTTGCGGTTTTGGCAGGCCTGCTCGAAGGCGGCCCTGAACTCCGATCCGCCGTCGACCTGGATGCCTCGGACCGGGAAGGGCGCCTCGGCCAGGAGCTTGTCGAGGAGGGCCGTGGCGCAGGCGGCCGTGGCGCGTCCGGCGACGAGGCCGACGGTCCACTTGGCCACCGGATCGTAGGCGGTGAAGTGCTTCACGGCCTTGTTGGGGGCGACGTACAACGCGACGACGGAACGCCCACAGGACTGGGATCACGGCGGGACGAGAGGTTCTCTATCAGTGGCATCCGTGGGCCGGATGCGTCGTCGACGTCCATGAGGTGGTCGAGAAGGCCTCCGGGGAGGTTCTCCGCTGCAGCGTGTCAAACGGCGTCGAACATTGACCCCTGATCGGCGTCCAATGTTGACCCCTTCTGCCTGAGCGTGACAGCCGTGATCACCCCGGCTGAGCTGGTCGGGGTTGCTCGGCCGGGGTGATCGCGGATCC
>JAABUN010004722.1_pt1 | contig 17988 bp, 19 predicted proteins | sample 5559311 | NCBI WGS metagenome assembly JAABUN01 (sample SAMN10711877, study PRJNA513370) | rock metagenome | isolation source: Antarctica rocks | place: Antarctica: Victoria Land, Siegfried Peak sud | reverse complement strand
TTCTGCATCGTTACCATCTTTGACAAGGATATCGAAGCTCTGCGCGACGACCTGCTGTTCGTCGCCAAGCGCGAAGGCGTATCGTTGAGATGGGGTCGGACAGCTGCTTGAGGGCTGTGGCGTTCGGCGAGGTGTCGTAGTGGGTATAATGGTTGCACTTGAGGGTATACGGAAAGTTAGGCTCATCATAAGTTCGCTAGAGAGGTGGTCGCAAACATGCTGATGAAGCACGATACCGGAGGCTTCGCCGCCACTAGCGCACCGGAGGGTTTCGGTGTTGAGGATTTCGAGGCTGCGGGCCTCAGGGTGGTGGAGCGTCGGTTTGGGGCTAAGGATATGATCTTCGTTCCTGGCGACCGCGACGACCAACTCTATTTCCTGCTCTCCGGGACGATTCGGCTCTACAAACTTTACGGCGCATATAAAGAGGCGACCACCGCGATGTTGCGCGAGGGTGGCATCTTCGGAAAGCTAAGCCTCGTCGAAGGCCGCTGGCAGGATGTCTTTGCCGAAGCCGTTACCGATGTGAGAGTCGCGAGCATTCGGAAAGACTCTATCGAGCGCTCCGTCAAGACCAATCCAGACTTCGCCCTGAAGCTGTTCTCGTCGTTCGCCGAGCGTTTGCGACAGTCCGATGAGGTGATAGAGAGTTTGTTGCACCGGGAGGTCTCCACGCGCCTGGCTACTCTGCTGATGAACCTGGGTGAGCGTTTTGGGGAGAACGGTGGCGTTGGGATCACGGTCGATGTCCGACTCACGCATCAGGATCTCGCGAACATGATCGCCTCTACCCGCGAAGCTGTCTCGAAGGTTATGAGCGAGTTTCAACGCGACGGCGTCATAGAAACCCGTAACCGTCGCATAGTCATCCTGGACCGCGAAGTTCTCTCCGAGCACGCCGGACCTTCTGGACTGCTGGTCGACGGACAAATCTCGATCTAGGTCCGTCTGTCTTGGCCGGACCAGCTGATGAGATCCGCACTTTCGCTCCTGAGCACGCGAATGGCTGCGCCAAACTCTATGCGGCGACATTCGGCGAAAAACCGTGGCACGAAGCGTGGACGGAAGACTCGGCTCGCGAACGACTCTCGCAGGTAACCGACAGCCCAAACTTCTACGGTCTCGTGGCCCTGCGCGGTGGGGAAGTAGTCGGCCTGGCCTTCGGATATCGGCGTCGACGGCCCGGCGGAGACTTTTACTTCCTGGACGAGATGTGCGTAAGCTCGGATGCGCGGGGGAGTGGAGTCGGCAACTGGCTAATGGCCCGCCTGCGCCAAGACCTGGCCGAAGCCGGAGTAGTCCGGATAGTGCTGCTAACCACCGGAGGCGGACGAGCGCGGCACTTCTACGAGAAAAACGGCTTCCAAGTGGACGACGGCTGGGTACTCATGACCCGCGAACGCCAACCCAGTGACACCTGAGGAGCCGGTTAGCCGGTCAGAAAAATCTGACAAGCTGAAGTGCTGGTTAGCTGACACGCTTCACTTACTCTCGACGCTTTAGAATACGCTTGTGGACGGGTATGAGAAGACATCTGGCGACCGTTGGAGCTGGGTCTTTGTCGTGTACGTCTTTGGGTTGCTGGTTTTGGGGATAGTTACGGTTGGTCGCATTGGGGTGACCTGGGATGAGCCTAACTATTTTGGATCTTCGTTGTCTTATCTTCAGTGGTTCGCTCATGTAGCGACCGAGCCTGCGGATTGGTGGGCTTCCATAGATCGATACTGGCGCCCGAGCCACGAAGCGCCGCCGTTTCTGAAGCTCTGGGCTGGGCTGTTCGCGGGCGTCGGGGCGTTGGGTTTCGGAACCGAGGATCTCGCGAGTATCGGGAACGCTTACAGGATGGGATCTTATGTTCTTTTTCTGTTCGCGGTAGTGGCGGCTTTCCGGTTCGCTCGTCGGGAGTTTGGTTTTGCGGCGGCCTGGGGGACAGCTATCAGCTTGCCACTTGTTCCGGTTTTGTTTGGTTTCGCCAGGCTTGGACAGTTGGATGGAGCGGTGGCTTTCTTGTATCTGATCTCAGCCCTAGCCATCCACGATCTACTCTTCCGCACCACCGGACGCCGACAAGTCGTCTGGACAGGCATCCTGATCGGGCTGGCCTTCGCCACCAAACTGAACGTCTTCCCCCTGATCCCGGCTGCTCTGCTGATGATCGCGATCTACCGCCCCGGATGGCTCGCCGTGACTCGACTCTTGACGAGTCTTTTACTGGGAGCGGTGGTGTTCTTCGGGATGTGGCCGTGGCTCTGGCGTGACCCCATCGGACGGACGTGGGAGTTTGTGACCTGGGCGAGCGGTCTCCAGGATGAACGCTTCACCTACTACCTCGGCACACTCTGGGCGGGTGCGCCCTGGCATTATCCAGTCGTGATGCTGGTCGCTATCGTGCCGCTCGCCTTAGCCATAGCGGGCATCGTCGGTACATGGAAATTGTTTCGGGATGCTCGTAATTCGGCGGCTGGTTGGTTGCTCATCAACCTCGCGCTTGTCGTGGGGGTGGCGGGTTCGGGGCTCGTCCCGATCTACAGCGGCCCCCGGCAATTTCTGGCTGCGTTCCCGCTGTGGGCGATGTGCGCCGGTATCGGCGTTGGATGGTTGGTTTCGCGGACGCGGCTCAGGATGCCGGTCGTTTTGGCGATCTACGCCGCGCTCTCACTGCCGGGAATCCTATGGACCGGAGCATCCAACTCCCTCGAATACTACGGGGAAGGGGTCGGTCTGATCCCCGGCGCGAACGCCCTCGGCTTCGAGACGACTTACCTCGCGGACACTTACAAGCCCGCCGTCAAATGGCTAAACGAGAACGCGAAACCCGACGCTACGGTCTACGCCCAGGCTGGCACCTACGCCGCGCTCGAAACGTATCGCCGCACTGGTGCGATGCGCGAAGATCTTCGTCCAGCGTATCTTCGACCAATCGCCCCGGAAGGCAAGTTCACCAGCGACGAAGCTCCGCGTGAAGATTCGTTCTTTCTCCTGCTGCCGCGCCAGGCAATCTATACCGATCAAATGCTCGCCCTCGAAAAGAAAACACCTCGCTACGCCTACGAGAAAGGCGGCGTGCCACTCGTAAAAGTCTACTCTGGCAGTGCCGTCGCCCCAACCCTGAACGTGGACGGTCGACCGGAAGTCCAGAGGCTTGGGCTTGTAAACTCGCTCGTGGCCGGTGGCCTGGTTTTGGCGGTGGTCGGCGCTCTGGTGGTGGCGCGGAGGCGTGGAATGAGGGGGAGATGAGTATTTTCCGGGCTTTACGGTGGGTTTTGGAGAGAAAACCGGTGTTTGGGAAACCTTTTTGGGTGTGGAGCGTATATATTCTCTAGTATGGATTACGCACCGACAGTAGCTGTGAGCGGTTGGAGAGAGAGGCTCAAGGGGCTCTCGGCTCAGCGGGGCCTTTTGGAGGATAACGATCTCGTCGCTCGAACTTTGAAGGGCGACTTGCGTTCTTATGAAGAGTTGGTGAAGAGGTACGAGAGGTTGGTCGGGCGCGTGCTGTATTCATATGCTCGGCGGGAGATCTCGGTCGAAGACCTCGTCCAGGAGACTTTCCTGCGGGCCTACGACCGCTTGAGCACTTTCAATCCGGCCTACCGATTCAAGACCTGGCTACTCGCCATCGCCAACAACCTCGGGGTCGATACCCTGCGGCGGCGGCGCGAAATCGTCGAGTTCAACCCCGAAGTCCACGCGGATCATCCCGGTTCGTCGGATGCCAGCGCACCAGATACGCAGGTACTGGAAGCCGAGCGTTCCAGGATCGTTCAAGAGGCTATAAAGACCTTGCCGGAGACCTACAGCGTTCCCCTGGTACTCCGCTACAACGAAGAGATGAGTTACGCGGAGATCTCCGAAGTCCTCGATCTGACCGTTCCCGCCGTGAAGAGCCGACTCTTCCGTGCCCGCAACATGCTCGCCGAGAGACTCGGCGACCGGGAGGCCGCCGGATGAGCCTACGCCACGAGCCGGATGCCGGGTGCTGCGACCCGGAGGTCGTCTTCGAGTTGGCCGACGGGGCTCTCACGCCCGACCGACGCCACGAGGTACGAGAGCATATACAGGTCTGCGACGAGTGCGCCGGTCTCTACGAGCGAGAACGGGGCTTGAACGAATCACTGGGCGCGATGAAGTTCGAAAAGTCGGAGGAGCGTTCGGTTTGTCGGGGGGTTGCGATGGCGTTGCCGACCCGGCATTTCAGAGTGCGGTTCCTTTGGTCGGCTCTGGCGGTCGCAATGTTGCTCGGGGCTGTCGCCGCTATTGGGGTCGACGGTGTTTCACCCCTGACTTATTGGGCTAGCATGGTCGGTGAGTTCTGGGGTTACATTTCGGGGATCAGTGCGTTCTTGAGCACGATGCTCGCTGTTGCGGGTTCCACGCTACTGGTAGCGCTTGCGGTTGGAGCTCTGATCGACCTCGTCATAGCCGCCGCCATAGTTTCGGCGGCCCGCCGCACATGAACCCGGTAGCAGTACTACCCGCCCGGATCCAATTCCGGGCCTCGTTTCGCTGGCTGGCAATAGCCTTCGCTCTAGCGGGGGGTGTGGCGATTCTCCTTACCCCGATACCAGCCCAAGCCGTCGAAAACAAGACCTACGGGGATGTCACAGTGCCGGTCGGTGCCAACGTCGATGAAGTCTATACTGGCATGGGAAACGTCGTGGTGCGTGGAGCCGTCAAGGGCGACGTCAAGACTGGTTCCGGCAACGTGAAGGTGTTTGGCCCTGTGGGCGGCAACGTAAAAGCTGGGCAAGGAAACGTCAGAATAGAAGCTCCCGTGGAGGGAGATGTCAAGTCGGGCTTCGGCGACGTTTACATAAACGCCACCGTGAAGGGTGATGTGGATGTAGGTCGCGGAGACGTGCGATTTGGCAAGGAAGCTCGGATCCAGGGCGATCTTCGGTGCTCCAGCGGTCGGATCCAGAACGGTGCTGGCGCCGTGGTTGCGGGAGAGACACTCTCCGGGATGGCCAGGGACTTCGACGATAACCCCGGGCCCGGTGCTTCTCAGGTGGTGGGATTCGTTGCCTGGGTTCTGGGCACGCTCGCGCTCGTGGGGATCACGGTACTCGCCGCCATTCTGATGCCGCATAAGCTCGAATCCGTCACACGACAGGCGGAGGCGGCGCCCTGGATCTCGTTGACCTTCGGAGTCCTCTCGATGCCAGTCGTGGTTATGTTGATGGTTATTCTAGCCGTCTCCATCGTAGGCTCGCCCCTGATCCTGCTGTTCATCCCGGCCTACGTAGCACTAGCAATCTTCGGACTGGTGGTGATCTCATTCCTCGCAGGCCGCAGGCTGCTCTTCGCCACAGGCCGTTATCATGGTGGCAACGCTCTAGCCGCCATCGTCGGTTCCCTAGTCGTCGCGGCGATTTACGGCATCCCATACGTCGGTCAAATCATCTTCATCGCCCTAGCTCTACTCGGCCTCGGGGCGACCATACTCACCCTCTTCAACCACCGTCGCTCACGAAACCCCGCGCCTTCCTATGAAGCCTACGTCCAAGAGCGGAGCGAGGCTTAAGCCTCTCCGATAAAACTCTGCAATCTATCCTGAGTCGAGACGCTGAATAAACTCCAGACGATTGCCGAACGGGTCTCGGGTCTCAAAACGGTCGTGGCCGGGAATCGGGACCGAGTCTGAGATTTCTAGTCCGGCGTCCGCGAGTCGCTCGCGCCAGACAGTGAGGTCGTCTACTTCGTAGGCTAGGTGAGCCTTCGTGGCTTTCCGGTCCACGCCGTCTTCGGTGCCGATGTGGATCGTGCATTCTCCAGCCGTCATCCAGAAGCCACCCCGTCCTGCCAGAGATTCAGGCTTGTCTATCTCCTCGAATGCGAGAACGTCCAAGTAGAAGTCTCGGGCTTCGGTTTCGGCGTGTTTGGGGATGGTTATCTGAGCGTGATGCAGGCCGTGGATCATCGGCGATCCGATGGAATGAGGGAATATATAAACGTGTCGCGGAGGTCGCCGCTCGTCGAGGCTTGGTCGTTTCGGAGTGTGCCTTCGAGTCTGTATCCGGCTTTTTCGGCGACGCGAGCACTGGCTTTGTTGAGTGTGTCGCATTGGATCTCGACTCGCCGTGCCCCTAGTTCGCCGAACGCGAAATCCGTGATCCCTTGCACCGCCTCGGTAACGTAGCCCTGACCGGCGAATCTAGTGCAGCACCAGTACCCGATCTCGAACTTGGGAACTTCCCAGTCCATCCGATGCAACCCACTCGAACCCACAAGCGTCTCTGTACCCGTGAGAAACAACAACAGCATTAAGTCCGTCCGCTCCAGGAAACGTACCCGCGACCGACGCATACTTTCCTCGGAATTCTCGACGGTTTTGTGCGTCTTCGGCCACGACATCCAGGCCATAAGCTCGTCCATTGATTCGTTGACGGCGGCGTGCATCTCCGGGCCGTCGCCCGGTTGCGGGGCGCGGATCTTCAACCGCTCGGTCTCGAAGCTTTCGGGGAAGTCTCTGAGGATGGGTGGTTTCATTCGTGTTACCTTCTCGAGTACGTATGCCGTGATGCTTTGTGGTGTTTCTAGCTGCGCCGATCCGCAGGATACGTTTATATTGCGTTCGGTTCAAGCATCTGACCTGTTAGTACAAAAACTGACCAACCGTACCCCGATGCATCGCCGCCTGGCAATCGACTCGCACACAAAACCGGCGAGCTAGAGGAGATCGAACATAATAACAGGCATAGTGTTGCCGCCGGGCCACCGCGATCCAACACAAAGCTTCTATGCTCCTGCGGTGCCTACTGACTGCGTGGGCGGTCTCCTATTTTTCTACTTTCGGCCAAAGACCCACCACGGATACGAGCGTATGCTTTCCAGGATGACGCTTACTATGAACTTCAGGGTACCGATTCTTGAGGGCTCGCAATCTAAAAAACGTATACGCGTAGAATAGGAGGCATCATCATTCTACAGAGAAAGGAAAACTCTGTAGAATGATGATCAGTAACGTTGATGGGTTTTCGAGGATGGAGTTGGAGAACGTAGCTTATTTTCTAGCCCCCTCATTCGGAAAGTCTGCTTATGGTGTAAGGCTGAACAGGGAAGGAGTACGGATGCAGGAGAAGAACGAAGTACATCCCAGTGCGGAAGAGGTGTTCCGGGATATGAAGATAAGCCGCCGGCGCTTTCTTCAGATTGGTGGCGCGGGGCTAGCTGGGGCGACCTTGTTGGGTGCCACGGGCTGCGATGTCTTTGGCGGCAGTCAGGGCGGCGGTAACGGTGGCAGTGGAGGCGGTGGCGGTCCAATCACGGTCAACTTGCAAGACTCCATCCGCGATCTGGACCCAGCCATTTTCACGGACGAGGTTTCTGCGAACGTCTCCGTCAACATTTACGAAGGCTTGCAAAGGCTCGACGCAGACGATCTGCCTATCCCAGGCATGGCTGAAAGCGTCGATATCAGCGAAGATAAGCTGACCTACACTTTTAGCCTGCGCGACGCAAAGTGGTCCAACGGCGATTCTGTAACCTCCCAGGATTTCAAATACGGTTGGTTGCGGGTTCTAAACCCCGACACTGCAGCCCAGTACGCTTACATCGTCGCGCAGTTCATTGAAGGAGCCGCCGAGTACAATTCTGGTGAAGGAAAAGCCGAAGATGTAGCCATTGAGACACCCGATGACAAGACATTGGAAGTGAAGCTAGTTGCTCCCGCGCCGTTCTGGTTGGGATTGACGTCGTTCTGGACCTACTTCCCGCAAAACCAGAAGTTTGTTGAGAAGCAGGGTGAGAAGTTCGGACAGAACGCCGATAGTGTTCTTACCAACGGTCCATACACTTTGGAAGAATACAACCCGACTAAAGGTGCTACTTTCGTCAAGAGCAAAGACTACTGGGACGCCGATAACGTTTCTATTCCCAAGGTTGAGAGTAAGATCGTCAAGGAAATCGACACGGCGGTTAATCTCTTCGAATCCGGCGATTTGGATATTACCGAGATCACCCAGGAGTTCGTGAACGAGTATCAGGGTAAACCGGAGTTCAATCAGGCTACGGAGTTGACCTGCTTTTACATGGTATTCAACGAAGAAGCGGTGCCGATCTTCAAAAACACAAACGTGCGTAAAGCGTTCCAGATCGGCTTCGATCGTGAGGCTATGGTAAAGCAGATCATCAACGATGGTTCCGTGCCTGCTACTGGGCTCGTGCCAGCCGGTATAGCTGGGCCGGATGATCAGACCTTTCGAGAGGCCGTAGGCGATACCATGCCTAAGTTCGATGCTCAGGAGGCCAAGCGTCTCTTTGACCAGGGTATCGAAGAAGAGGGCGGCGAAGTGCCTAAAATCGAGTTGCTCTCCTACGAGACCTCTACAGCGCGGGATATTGCAACGTTCTTGCAGTCGCAGTTCGAGGAGAACCTGGGGATTAAGATGAGCGTCAAGATTCAGCCGTTCGATCGAAAGCTGGAACTTGAGGCCGATGGAGACTTCCAGTTCTCCTACCAAGGATGGGGCGCGGATTACAATGACCCAATGACGTTCCTGGATCTGTGGCTCTCGAATTCCTCTTTCAACACAGGCTCGTACAAAAATGAGCAGTTCGACGAGTTGATTAATCAGGCCAAGAAGGAGACGGATTTCGCAACTCGCATGGATCAGATGAGTGAGGCGGAAAAGCTTCTTATAGAAGAAGACGCAGCTTGTGTTCCGATGTTCTTTCAGGGTACGACTCGCCTTATACGTCCAAGCATCAAGAACTTCGTCTACCATAGATCTGGCGGTTCGCTGGACCTGAAACTGTACAGCGTCGAAAGTTAAGGAAGCGGGACTGGGCCATCGTGTACGCTGTGGGGACGTCTCATCAATGGAGCGTCCCCACGTCCGTCCCGTCATCTTCGAGGTTTTTCGAGGAGGCGAATTTATAGATGCTTCGGTATGTCGGAAAGCGTTTAATGTATATGATTGTTACGCTTCTAATAATAATTAGTATAACGTTTTTTATAAGCAAGATGCTTCCCGGTACGCCCTTTGCGGATGAAAAGCTCACGCCGGAGATTCGCGAGACGCTGTTTCGCAAGTACGGTCTCGACCAGCCGATCTTGGTCCAATACGCTAAGTACATGTTCAACGTGGTGCAGGGTGACTTAGGTAATTCATTTTATTTCGAGGGTCGGCCAGTAACTCAGATGATTCTCGAACGTGCTCCTATTTCGGCATTTTTGGGTGTCCAAGCGGTTGTATTTGGAATAGTAGTAGGTTTGGTTCTCGGCATAGTTTCTGCTCTGCGGCACAATAGTCTGTGGGATAGCGTGGCGGTACTCATAGCGGTTCTAGGGGTCTCGGTGCCAAGTTTTGTGCTTGGACCTCTACTGCAGAATTTGCTCGCGGTTAGGTTCGAGATATTTCCGGTAGGGTTCTTCGAGAGCTGGCTGCATTCGGTGTTGCCGTCTCTTGCTCTTTCGGTGTTTGTGGTCTCGACGGTGGCGCGGTTCGTGCGCTCGGAGATGTTGGAAGTTTTGGGACAAGATTATGTGACTCTGGCGAAATCCAAAGGGCTTTCGGAGCTCGCAGTGATCGTTCGCCACGTATTGCGAAACGCCATGATTCCACTTGTTACAGTGCTTGCGCCGCTAACGGTTTATCTGATAACCGGATCGCTGGTGATCGAACAGATCTTTGCAATACCTGGTATTGGTGAGCAGTTTGTGGCCGCAATTCGCGTTAACGATTACTCGATGATCCTCGGCACGACTGTGTTTCTGTCTGTGTTGTTCATCGTCGCGTTGTTAATACAAGACATCCTCTACGGGATCATTGATCCCCGTATCCGCGTAAGCAGTGGCAAGGAGTAGAATAAGTTTATGGAGACTACAAAACGTAGCTTAACGCCGGATCTCTTCAAGCCCGCCGAGACGCAGTCTGGAGAGAACGAGCGGATCTTGGGTCCCTCTGTGGGTTTCTGGAAAGATTCTTGGAGTCGCCTCAGAAAGAACGTTGGGGCTGTGATCAGCCTGTTTTTTATAGTCGCTTTGTTCCTGATGGCTTTTATTATCGGGCCGCTGACAGCAAAACTAGGGCCGTTCGAGCAGGATCTTGCCCGCGGTTTCATTGACCCATCGTCGGAGTTTTGGTTCGGAACGGACAAGTTCGGACGAGATATGTGGAGCCGAGTGTGGGCAGGGACGAGAGTATCGCTATATATCGCGCTTCTCGCCGCTGCCCTCGACATGTTCGTGGGCGTTACCTACGGGGCAATCTCAGGTTTCAAGGGCGGTCGAGTGGACAACGTCATGCAGCGGATCGTAGAGATATTGGTTGGTATACCGGGTCTTGTGGTCGCCATACTGGCAATGGTGGTATTCAGCCCCGGCATCATCACAATCACTATAGCTATAGGCATCACGGGTTGGGTCTTCATGGCCCGCGTCGTTCGAGGTCGTATGATGCAGTTAAAAAACCAGGAATTCGCACTGGCTTCGCGTTCCCTGGGAGCGAGTGGTTCACGGTTAGTCAGGAAGCATCTCATACCAAACTCTCTGGGGCCGATCATCGTAAACCTTATGTTCACTATACCGTCGGCCATTTTCGCCGAAGCGTTTCTAAGTTTTATTGGGCTTGGGATACAGGTTCCGAAAGCGTCCCTTGGGTCGCTCATTAGTGATGGAGCAGGTGAATTGAAGTTCCACTTCTATCTGCTTGCATTCCCGTCGCTGATCTTCTGTTTGATCATGATTTCCTTCAATTTGTTGGGTGACGGCTTGCGCGATGCCCTTGATCCCCGGATGCGGAAGTAGTCGTGTCTATGAGTGCGGATAGCATCCTGAAGATCAATGATCTGCAAATCTCCTTTAAAACCTACGCTGGTGAAGTAAAGGCAGTACGCGGTAGTTCGTTCGAATTACGGCGCGGGGAAACACTCGCGATCGTTGGGGAGTCTGGCTCGGGCAAGTCGGTACTGGCGCGAAGCATCATGGGCTTGAATCCGCCATCCAACACGCTTGTTCGTGGTGGCGAGATATTGTTCGAGGATGGAGACCTCCTGAAGCTCTCAGAGCGCCAGATGCAGAAGGTGAGGGGTCCGAAAATATCAATGGTTTTTCAGGATCCAATGACTTCGCTCGACCCTACCATGAAGATCGGCAAACAGATCGAGGAGAGCCTTAGAAAGCACCTCGGCATGACAGGCCGCCGGGCAACTGAGCGTGCGGTGGAGCTTTTGAAGCTCGTGGGCATTCCGAATCCGGTGGATCGCGTCGGACAATACCCGCACCAGTTTTCCGGCGGTATGCGCCAGCGGGTTGTTATCGCCATCGCGCTGGCTTGTGACCCGCAGATCCTCATCTGCGACGAGCCAACGACGGCGCTCGATGTCACCATACAGGCTCAGATACTCGAACTGCTGCGGGACTTGCAGAACCGGATAGGGACTTCGATCATCCTGATCACGCACGACCTCGGGGTGGTTGCCAATGTCGCGGATCGGGTCGCGGTCATGTACTCGGGCAGGGTGATCGAGACGGGGACTCTCCGCGAGATTTTCTACTCGCCCAAACACCCTTACGCTTGGGGACTTCTGGCTTCCATCCCGCTTCCGAACGCCGACCGTTCGCAGGAGCTTATTCCCATCCCCGGCTCACCGCCGGATGCCCTGGACCCGCCGAAGGGTTGCCCCTTCGCCGCCCGATGCCCGCACGCCATGAAGATCTGCCCCGAAGAGATGCCCGCCTACACGGTCTTCTCCGAGGAGCATCAGGCCGCCTGCTGGCTGCACCACGAGATGGCTCCGAAGGTCGAGCCACCTGTAAAGCTCGGAGGGGTACGGTGACGACGACTGGCCATTCTCAGAACGGTGAAGCACCGATGTTACTTGAGATTAAAGACCTTAAAAAGCACTTCAAGGTGGGACGCGAGACGCTCAAGGCCGTGGATGGCATCTCGCTTCAGATACGCAAGGGCGAGACGTTCGGGCTGGTGGGCGAGTCCGGGTGCGGCAAGTCCACCGCCGGGCGCGTGCTCGTGCGACTCTACGAGCCTTCCGGCGGGAGCGTCGTCTACGACGGCAAGGACTTGACGGAGGCCAAAGGTGAGGAGGCGAGGGCGCTAAACCGCAAACTGCAGATGATCTTCCAGGATCCACAAGCGTCTTTGAACCCGCGCATGGTCGTCGGGGATATCATCGCCGAGGGGCTGGACATCCACGGTCTCGCCGCGAACAGAGAAGAGCGCCGCGAGCGGGTTAACGATCTGCTAAAGACCGTCGGTCTTTCCGAAGAGCACGCCGGACGCTACCCGCACGAGTTCAGCGGCGGCCAACGACAGAGGATAGGTATCGCCCGCGCCCTGGCCGTGGACCCAGATTTTATCGTGGCGGACGAACCTGTGAGTGCGCTCGATGTGTCCATTCAAGCTCAGGTCATCAACCTCCTAAAGAATCTGCAACGCGAGAAAGGTTTGACCTACCTTTTTATCTCCCATGACCTCTCGGTGGTCAAGTACATCTCGGATCGGATCGGAGTGATGTACCTCGGGGTGATAGTCGAGACGACGGATTCCGACAAGCTCTACGAGGAGCCATTGCATCCATACACTCAGGCGTTGCTCTCAGCGGTCCCCGTACCTGACCCGGACGTGGAGAGCAAACGCGAGCGAATCGTACTCGAAGGTGATGTGCCGAGCCCGGTTAATCCGCCATCAGGATGCCGTTTTAGGACCCGATGTCCACAAGCCATGGGCGTGTGCGCCGAGATAGTCCCCGAGATGCGCGAGGTAAAGCCGGATCACTCAGCAGCTTGCCACCTCTACTATGATGCCCGCGCCGAACAGCAAGCAGATCGCGCTGCGACAGACTGATTGATCCGAACTCAACGAGAGAGAACAAAGTGGCATGACCAATATAGTCGCGACTTTCTCCATAGCTGCCTTCGATCCCGAGACGAAGTCCTGGGGTGTCGCCGTGCAATCCAAGTTCCTGGCCGTTGGTGCTGTTGTTCCCTGGGCGCGAGCCGGAGTGGGAGCCGTCGCGACACAGGCGATGGCGAATTACACCTATGGGCCTCGCGGTCTGGATCTCCTCTCCAATGAAACATCCGCCGAGCAGACCATACAAACTCTAACCTCCGCCGACGATGGCCGCGAACACCGCCAAATCGGCGTGGTGGACTCCAACGGACGCGCCGCGACCTTCACCGGGTCCGAGTGCTTCGATTGGGCGGGCGGCGTAACGGGCGAGCACTACACCGCACAGGGCAACATACTCGTCGGCGTAGAGACGGTCGAGGCGATGGCGAACGCTTACGAGACTGATGGGGGAGACTTCGCCGGACGGTTGCTTTCCGCGCTCGAAGCCGGTCAGGCGGCGGGTGGAGATCGTCGGGGCCAGCAGTCGGCGGCGTTGCTCGTGGTGTGTGAGAGCGGTGGATACGGCGGCGACAATGACAGGGTCGTGGATCTCCGCGTCGACGAACATCCCTCCCCGATTCAAGAGTTGATCCGCATCCGAAGCCTCCACAGCCTCTACTTCGGCGAGACGCAGGAAGTAGTTACGGTAGAGAGCGAAGTCCGGCAGGAAGTCGAAGAGACGCTGCTGCGACTAGGATATTTGGAGCAAAAAGCCTCCGAGGACGAAGTCCTGTTCGATGCTCTTGCGGCGTATCACGGCACCGAGAATTTCGAGGAGCGAGAACAGGAGCGCGGTTATCTGGACATCGAGGTGCTGAAATTCATGTGGGATGGACACTGAGGTAGCCCTCACATCACGACTACTGTACTCTTCAAGCGTTGTTTCCTGGAGATGCTTCGGGAGGAAGGATTGAACCTTGGCGATGCTCGAAGTGAACAATCTAAAGACCCATTTCAAGACTCAGGACGGTTTGGTGAAGGCTGTGGATGGTGTCTCGTTCTCTTTGGAGGAGGGGGAGACGCTTGGGATCGTGGGTGAGTCCGGGAGCGGTAAGAGTGTTACAGCCCTCTCCGTTATGCAGCTAAACCCAGCGCCGCCGGTTACTTATCCGGAGGGTGAGATCCTCTTCGAAGGCCAGGATCTGTTGAAGACTTCGGATAAGAAGATGCAGAAAATACGGGGCAACGACATCGCCATGATCTTCCAAGACCCCATGACATGCCTCAATCCGGTCTTTACTGTTGGAAATCAGATCACGGAGGCAATCCGCATCCATCAGGGTGTCTCGAAATCCGAAGCCCGCGAGAAGGCCGTCCAGACTTTGAAGGATGTGGGCATAGCCAATCCCGAGCGGCGCGTAAAGGAGTACCCGCACCAGTTCTCCGGCGGTATGCGTCAGCGGGCCATGATAGCGATGGGCCTCGCCTGCAACCCGAAAGTCCTTATCTGCGACGAACCCACGACCGCTCTGGACGTCACTATCCAGGCCCAGATCCTCGAACTGATGGTGGATCTTCAGGACAAGTACGGAACGGCTATCGTCATGATCACGCACGACCTCGGTGTCGTCGCCCAGATCGCGGACAAGGTGATGGTTATGTACGCGGGTCGCGCCGTCGAACAGGGTGTGACCGACGATATTTTCTACGATCCGTTGATGCCGTACTCGTGGTCGCTGCTGCGAAGCCTTCCACGCCTGGATACGGCTGGCGAGGTTCGGCTGCTCCCGATCAAGGGCCAGCCGCCATCCCTGATCCACCTTCCAAACGGCTGTAATTTCTCCCCGCGCTGCCCGTTCGTGAAAGATGAATGCTACGAAACCGACCCCGTCCTCGAAGAGAAGAAACCCGGCCACGCCGCCGCCTGCATCCTGCCCGTGGATGAGATGGACGCGAACAAACACCGCGTGGATGAGGAACTGGGGGTGAGCGGATGAACGCCGACAGCGCGACAACCAACGGCAACGGATACTCCGGCGAGTATCTGCTCGAAGCCAAAAACCTGAAGATGCACTTCCCCATAAAAGCCGGTGTACTCAAGCGCACCGTCGGGCATGTCAAGGCCGTCGACGGAGTGGATCTGCAAGTGAAGAAAGGCGAGACTCTCGGGCTCGTGGGTGAGTCGGGATGCGGCAAGAGTACGTTGGCACGTCTGATCCTACGTCTTCTGGAGCCTACGACCGGCGAGGTGATGTTCGAGGGTAAGAACGTCCTCTCGATGGGCCGCAAGGAGATGCTCGGGGTGCGCCGGGACATGCAGATCATCTTCCAGGACCCGTACGCCTCGCTCAACCCGCGCATGAGCGTCGGCAGCATCGTCTCGGAACCTTTACGGACTCACAAGGTCGGGGAGGCTGGCGACCGAAAGCGCCGGGTGCGCGAGTTACTCGAAATCGTGGGTCTCAACCCGGAGCATGTAAACCGCTATCCGCACGAGTTTTCCGGTGGTCAGCGGCAGAGGATCGGGGTGGCTCGCGCCATCGCCCTGAACCCCAAGGTCATTATCTGCGACGAGCCGGTGAGCGCTCTGGATGTCTCGATCCAGGCTCAGGTCGTCAACCTTCTGGAGGATTTGCAGAAGAAGTTTGATCTCACCTATGTCTTTATCGCGCACGATCTCTCAGTGGTGAAACACATCTCGGACAGGGTAGCGGTGATGTACCTCGGTAAGATCGTGGAGATCTCCGACCGCGAGACCCTCTACGATAACCCGCGTCACCCGTACACGAACTCGCTCCTATCTGCCATCCCGATACCGGACCCAGAGAAGGAACGCGCTCGTCGCCGCGTCGTGCTGACCGGCGACGTTCCGAGCCCGGCTAACCCGCCCTCAGGATGCCACTTCCACGTCCGCTGTCCACGGGCTCAAGAGCATTGCAAGGATAACGAGCCCGACCTCGCCGCCCACGAGAAGCCGGACCATCAGGCCGCGTGTTTCTTCCCGGTGCTCGAAGGGGAGCCCGTCGAAGAACCGGCTACGCATACGCCCTACGTCGGCTAGGCGCGTTCGCCGAACTACGGCGGATAGGTAGTAGAATCTATCCATGTGGAAGACTTCTAAAGCCGCTCTAGCCAAGCGCATCGCCTGGCGCGGCTTCATCATGCAAGTCCTATTTATGTCCGTGCTGATCGGGGCTGTCGCCGCCGGTGCGTTTCTCTACGGACGCTCGCAGAGCATTGCTGGCCTCGAAGGTCGGGACCGCGAGAGCCTGCAACTCTACGCCGAGGCTCTGGATACCGTGCGCGACGACTACGTCGGTAAGGAGAATCTGGATCCCGAGAAACAAACCTACGGCGCGATAGAAGGCATGCTCGATTCCCTGGGCGACGAGGGACACACACGTTTCCAAACAGCCAAAGAAGCCGAAAACAACCGTGCCGGACTCTCGGGGAAGTACATCGGGGTCGGCATTCAATTGTCTGACGAGAAAGAGGGGATAGTCGTAGCTTCGCCTGTTGAGGGATCACCGGCTGAAGAAGCTGGGATCGAATCCGGAGATGTCCTGGTCGCCGTAGATGGAAAAGAAGTAGGCGAAAAGAAAGCCGCCGAGATCGTCGGTGATGTAAAAGGTAAGAAAGGTACGATGGTCGAGCTGACCGTTCGGCGTGACGGCAAGGAGCGTGACTTCGAGATGCAGCGGGCCGAGATAAAGTCTCCCATTGCTTCGTGGTACTTGATCCCGGACTCCGAGACAGCCCATGTCCGCCTGACATCCTTCTCCGACGACAGCGCCGAGGAGTTGGCGCGCGTCCTGGATGAAGCTCAGGCGGGTGGCGCGAAACGCTTCATTTTAGACTTGCGCGATAACCCTGGTGGGCGTTTGGATCAGGCGGAGAAAATCTCCAGCGAGTTCCTCGAAACCGGTAAAGTCATCTACATCCGCGAAGATGCGGACGGCGACCGCGAGGAGATCAAAGTGAAAGACGGCGCGGAGAGGATAAAAGCCCCGCTCGTAGTCCTCGTGAACCAAGGGTCAGCCTCAAGCTCCGAGATACTGGCGGGCGCTCTCCGGGACAACGACCGGGCTGAAGTGATCGGCAAGACAACCTTCGGAACCGGCACGGTCCTCTCCGAGTTTACCTTGAGCGATGGCTCCTCGATCTTGCTCGGGGTAGCCGAATGGCTCACGCCGGACGGGGACTTTATCCGGGAGAGCGGCATTGACCCGGATATCGAAGTGAAGCTCGGCAAAGATTCCGACCCCGTCACGCCCAACGAGGCAAAAGATATGTCAGCCGACGAGATCCTGGAGGGCGACGCTCAACTACGCCGCGCCTTCGAAGAGGTGAGCCAGAAATAGGATGAGCGAACCTCGGGCTATCTGAGTAGGTTTCAGGCAGGGTCGCTGCGGATGCGACGGGAGGCTATGCGGTAATATGACAACCGCTCATATCCGAGTCGACGGACATTAAAGTTCGAGAGGAGCACACATGGGAATCGCTGTAGTGGCTATGATCTTACTGGTGGTCATAGCGGTTATCGCCATACCAATACTCGTCGGAGTCTTTGGACGCGCCGCCGGACGGAACCCAAACCGTACCGAGGGCGAGGGCGACGAGACCGAACGCCGCGACCCCGGCAAACGCTCCGGCGCTGGCAGGGACGAGTAGCAAGTTCCTGGATCCATCAACCGAAGAACCGGTCACGTCCGCGATCTAGCCTGACGAAGAAACTCGAATAAAACGACACCCGTAGCTACGCTGAGGTTCAGGCTCTGCGTTGTCCCACGCTGTGGAATCGTGACTCGCTTTTCACACAACTCTAGTAGTTCTGGACGAATGCCAAAACCTTCGGAACCGAAAACGAGGGCATCGTCTGGCCGGAAAGCAAAGCTCGTTAGCGGTGTGGCACTCTGGTCCGAGACCATTGCTACCTTCCTGCCGGGCAAATCTCGTAGCATGTTTTCGGGCTCTGCAACCCGCTCGAAGTTTACGCGGAAGAAAGCTCCCGCTGAGACTGTTTTGATACGAGCGGTTCGGCTTTTACCGTAGGTGGAGCGGATCAGGCGGTTCGGGTCGTAGACGTAGCACTTCTCTATGCCGAGCGTTTCAAGGGTGCGCGAGATCCCGCAGATGTTCTCGAAGTCGCTCGGAGCGTCCAGAAAGACGTTCATGATCTACAGCACTGGTCACA
>JAABUN010004721.1_pt1 | contig 18000 bp, 20 predicted proteins | sample 5559311 | NCBI WGS metagenome assembly JAABUN01 (sample SAMN10711877, study PRJNA513370) | rock metagenome | isolation source: Antarctica rocks | place: Antarctica: Victoria Land, Siegfried Peak sud | reverse complement strand
GCCAGGGCGTGTTCGCGGCGCTGATCCCTTGCCAGGAGCCCGCGTGCAGGCCGGCGGCGATGATCCCGAGCGCGGCCGCGTTCGCTGCCGTGACGAGGACCATGAGGATGCCGAGGGCGGAGACGGACACGATCATGTACTGGGCGATGCCCTTGAACAGCTGCGCCAGCCCGGATCCGCCGCTGACGGCGGCCTTGCCGACCTGGATGAAGCAGAGCACCACGAGCAGGACGGCCCCGACCCATACGGTGGCCGGCATCACCGAGGCGAGCGGGCCGGTGCGCGGGTCGAGGTTCGGGGTGGTCAGGTGGTCGATGATCCCGAGAACAGCGCCCAACAGTGCGACGGCGAAGTCCCAGAGGGACTTCATCGCCGCATCGAACGCGGACCCGGCCAGGGAGGCCATGGTGGCGCCGAGGCCCTGGCCGAGCTGATCGATCGGGTTGGGAATGTCAGGCACGTCGGGCCTCCTGCCAGCCGGCCCGGACGCAGTCGGCGCTGCCGGGCCAGGTTGAGGGGGCGAACGCGGGCTGTGCGCCGGGCCCGATCCACCAACGCCCGGCCTGCCAGAGCATCCGCTGGCAGTCGCCGACCCCGGCGCGGACGGTGGAGTGGTAGGTGGCGTCGAGCTCGCCGAGGACGCAGGCCAGGACGAAGTCACCGCCCTGCAGGACGCCCTTGACCTGGGCGTGCGTCAATGTCCAGGTCGCGGTCAGTCCGGGCGACCCGGCAGGCGCGCCGGCGGTCCGCAAGATTGCGGTGACGCCCACCTGCGGGGTCCACTCGGCCAGCGGGACCGCCCCGGGCAGGGCGGCCCGGGCGTGGACGTCGGCGACGGTGGCGGGGTTGAGGTCGCGGAACGCGGCGGTGTCGATCGCGGCAAGCTGGGCGACGGCTCCCTCAGGGGTGCGGGGGAACCCGGTCGGCAGGGCCGCAGCCGGATCCTTCGAGTCGGGAAGCGAGAGGGCGGGCGCCGTCGCGGTGACGGCGATCGGTTGCGGCGTAGACGCGGCGATCGGCACGAGGGTCATCGGCCGGGCCGCGAGCTCGTCCTGCGCTGCTGCGGTGGCGGGGTCGCCGACACTGCCAGGGATGTTCGGCGCCGCAGCGGCGATCCCGGACGGGGTGCTGGTGGGCGTAGCCGGGGCTGGCGAGGCCGGCCCGGTGTGCGCGGTCAGGGACCAGACGAAGATGGCCAGTCCCCAGATCAGAGAGACGCCGAGGACGAACAGGCCGGTCAGGGTCAGCCAGGCCTTCGCCCGTGCGGATCGGGTCAGGGTCGTGGTTGTCGTGGTCATCGCTCACGCCGCCCCGAAGCCGGCGAGGAAGGCGTACAGGCCGACGTAGACGACGAGCGCGCCGACGGCGGTGACGAGCATCGAGACGCCGACCTTGCTGGCGCCGTGGTTGCCGAAGACCCGGCCACCGGCCAGGGCACCGACTCCGGCCAGGGCGGAGAGGAAGATGACGATCAGGACGCCCCACTTGACGTAGCTGATGACGGCGGAGACCGGCGCGGCGACCCCGTCGGGGGCCTTGGCCGGCGGGTTGGGGACGACGTCGCTCAGGACCCCGGCGGACTGGTGAACGGTGGCGAGCAAGTCGATGGTGCTCATCGGGCGATCCCTTCGAAGGCTTGGAGAGAGGTCGAGGGGATCTCGGCCTCGGGCGTGCTGTGCGTGTGGCGGCGGTCGAGGATGGAGCAGGCCCGCTGCGCGACGGTCCGACGGGTCACCGGCAGGCCCTCACCGGCGAGCTCCGTGCGCGCCTGGGCCTGCAGCAGCGGGCGCAGGCCGCCGGTCTCGGACAGGCGCCATTCGAGGTCGGCGAGCTCCCCGGCGTCGATGCGCAGGTCTGCGCCCAGGACGGTGGCGTCCCACCACGGACCCGCCTCGGCGACCCGGGCCGGCGATCGGGTCTCGGGATCACCGGCGACGGCCAACAGCGCCGCCTGGAGGCCGTCAGCGGGCCAGCCCTTGCCGATCACCGCCAGGCGAATGACGACGACCAGGCAGCGGGCCGTCCACCGGGCGGTGGGCCTGCCCAGTGCTTGCCGGGAGGCGATGCACTTCGCGGCGAAGCCGTCGAGGTCGGTGATGCTGCAGCGCAGGAGAAGCTGACGGTCCGCCTCCTCCACCGCCGTCGCGGCCTGGCCCGTCGTCGAGGGGGTCGGGGGAGGTGGTCTGTCGGTAAGGATCTCTCGGTCGGGCCGCACATCTGCGGCCAGCCTGGCCGCAGAAGTGCGGGCAGGGGTAGCCGCAGATGTGCGGCCACCTCCAGGCCCGGATTGGAGGGTGGCCGCAGAACTGCGGCTACCCCCCTCAGTCGGTGCGGGAGCGGGTGCCGAGGTGCGCACGTGGTAGCGGTTGGACAGGAACTGCTCGCCCGCCCGCCGGTGCTCGATCCGGACGATCCCGTTGTCCGAGAGCTGGCGCATGGCCCGGTCGACGGCGTCGACCGAACGGCGCAGCCGCCGCGCGAGGGTGGGCCGGGACGGCATACGGGAACCCGAGCCGTTGCCGTAGCGCAGCAGCAGCGAGTACAGGCGGAAGGCGGCGTCCGGGATCGCCGCGTCGATCACCCACTCGGGGACGAGCGCGAAGCGGGGTTCCTCGACGACAAGGGTGGCGTCCAGGTCGTCGGTGGACTCACAAGGCTGGGGGTCCGAAGTCATCGCTGACCTCTCGGTGAGGACGAATACGGGTGGGCATGACCGACTCGACCGCCGGCGCCCAGGAGGCGCGGCGCGTCAGGGATGCGTCAGGAAACGCAGCAGAACTGCACGGAAACGACGGCTCAGACGTCCGAACCGACACAGGGCGGAAGGACGTCCTTGCACGTCAGGGCCCATTCAGGCCGATTCCGGAACCAGCCGGATATTGGCTGGACTGCCTTGTAAACAAGGGGTTGCGGGTTCGAGTCCCGCCGCCGGCTCCACCCTCCACAACCCGGTGACCTGCAGAAACATGCACGGCCGTCACCACGGCATACGGGCTGCTCAAGCACGGGGGTTCAACCGGTCCTGTTCCTCGTCGACCGCAACAACCTCGCCGACTACACGCTGGCGGAGTTCCAGAACTACCGCACCCCGACGACGGTCGCCGGTTCACCGAGATCTACAACGTCGACAAGCTCACCGGCGCCGGGATGCTCGCCAGCTCCAAGGTCGTCATCTCCACCATCCAACGCGTCCACCGCGCCCTGACCGGCAATGACGTCGCCGACAAGGACGACCCGAACCCCGACGACTTCGTCCCCTACACCCGTCGAGGTGAGCTACACCAAGGCGATCCCGCAGAAGACGTTCGATCTGGTCATCGTGGGTGAGGTGCACCGCTGCATCTACGGGGTCTGGCGCGGGGTGCTGGACGCGAACTGACCCGGCGAGTCAGGCACCCCGAGTAACCATTCCAGCGTCGCTGCCCGCGCTCGGGCCGCGTGACCTTCGGCGGCGCGCGCCGCTTCGTCACCGTCTCCGGCGACGATCGCGGCGACGATCGCCTCATGCTCCGCGACGACCTCGGCCATACGTTTCGCGCTGTACGTCCGAGTACCGAAGAGCCGAATAGCTGTCTCAACCGTGCTGAGCAGCCGGGCCAGGTACGCGTTGTCCGCCATCGACTTCAGGGCCCTGTGAAACTCGATGTTCACGCGGTTGAACGCGTTCGAGTCCTCCGCCTGGGCGATCTCCCACAGCTGCCCTTGCAGTACCTCGAGTCGAGCCTTGGCCGACGAGCCGCCACGCTGCGCCGCAGCCCTGGCGGCCATCGATTCGAGGCTGCCGCGCACCTGATACACCACCGACATATCCTCGGCCGTGAGCGTTGCGACTCGTGCGCCAGAGCCAGGCGTTCGCTGAACCAACCCCTCCTCCTCGAGGCGGTTGAGCGCCTCTCGAAGGGGGGTCCGCGAGACACCAAGATCCTTGCTCAGGGACTCCTCGCGCAGCCACTCCCCGCTGCTTAACACACCGTCGAAGATAGCTGACCGGATGGCGCGTGTGGTTTCGACGACCGCATCTCCGCGACCGATGCGCGCTGCGCGATAGGCGGCGAGACCCGACGAGGGGACGGACTCGCTTGGGCGGTCAGCGATGCTCATTGGTGCCCCGCGCTCTACTCCGATTGCCGACTGCGGACGAAGGAAGTGTCGCCCCATTCCTCCCACAGCTTAGCCAGCGCGGCGTAATCCTCTCGGGCCCAACCTCGCGACATGGCGATCTCGTAGACCGAGTGCGCAGCTGGGATCGTGAAGAGCGGAATGCCACTGGACTGCGCGAGTTGCTGTGCGAGCATGGAGTCCTTTCGAGCTGCTTCGAGCGACATGCCGCCCTCGTAGTCGCCATCGAAAACCCGTTCCGCGATCCGATGAGTGAGTGGACGCATCAGCCCGCCATCCGGTGCAGCGAGGATCTGCACGATCGTATCCGCATCCAACCCCGATGCGTCGCTCATCGCGATCGCCTCGGACAGCGCGACCATGACAACGTGCGCGACGGCATTGTTGATGACTTTGGCGGCCATCGCCGTACCGGATGCGTTCAGGTGCGTCTGCTTCGTGGTGAGCGCGTCGAAGACCGGCGCGAGGGCCCTCCGCCGAGCCGCATCGCCCGCGAGCACCAGGCCGGCCGTGCCGGACCGCATTTGGGCGACCCCGGAGAGGATTGCGACATCGATGAGTTCGACACCGGCGGCCGCAAGTGACGCCTTGACAGCGAGGACATCGGCGGGAGTCACGGTACTGGTCTCCACGACGCATTCGACGATGCCGCTATCCCGTGCGATCGCTGCAGCAACCTGCAGTGAGGCGCGAGGGTGCGGCAGCGACAGCAGTATCGTGCGGCAGGTGGTCGTGATCGTGCCGAACTCGGCGGTCTCGATCCCCACGTTGTTCGCCTCGGCTTGGCGCTCGGGCGATAGGTCGGTGCCGACGATCGAGAATCGGCCATTCAGCTGCTCGGCGATGGCCAAACCCATGTTGCCGAGACCCACGATTCCGATCCGCCCGACGGCTGCGCTGTTCCAGTCGTCCATACGACCTCTCCCTCGAAGCTCCATGGATGCGCCCGTTGCAAGGGCACGCTGATTAGCCTACATTGCTTGCATGCAACGTGCATACGACGAGGATGTTGCCGTCATCGAAGGATTCCGACCCATTCCCCGCGGCGCGCTCATCGGGGGTGACTGGGAGCCAGTCACCGGTCCAGCCAGGGACGTCGTCGATCCGGCGACAGCGGGTGTCATTGCCACCGTGCAGGACTGCGATCCCGAATCAGTCGACCGCGCCGTTCGCTCCGCGCGGCAGGCCTTCGGGTCGTGGTCATCGCTTGCCACGGCGGAACGGGCCGTCATCTTGGAGCGGGTCGCCGACGCGATCCGGGATCACGCCGCGGCGATCGCGCGCATCGAGACGATCGACACCGGCAAACCGCTATCGCAGTCGGTCTCCGACGTACGGATCGCGGAACGCTACTTCAGGTATTACGCCCATGCGGCGGAGCATCTGTTCGGCGATACCATCCCGTCGGCTGGGGGACTGCGCGTCGTGACAGAGCGGGAACCCTATGGCATCGTCGCCCACATCACGCCGTGGAACGCGCCCATCGCCCAGCTCGCCCGTGGAGTCGCCCCGTCGCTCGCCGTCGGCAACACGGTCGTCGTCAAGCCGTCGGAGCTCGCACCGCTGTCCTCGATCATGCTCGGACACATCCTTCGCGACGTCTTGCCGGCGGGCGTGATGTCCCTCATCCCCGGCGACGGAATCGTCACCGGCGCGGCCCTCGCATCCCATCCGGGAATCGACCACTTGACGTTTACCGGCTCGGTAACGACGGGCGCTTCGGTCGCTAGGGCCGCCGCAGCCAACATCGTCGCGACGAACCTCGAGCTCGGCGGCAAGTCGGCCGCGATCGTCTTTCCCGGCGCCGATCTCAATGCCGCCGTGAAGTCGGCCACCGGTGCCGTCGTCCGCAATTCGGGACAATCCTGCTCTGCGCTGACCCGCTTCATCGTGCACAGGAGCGTGGTCGAGGAGTTCTCCAGCCGGCTGGTCCGCAGCGTCGAAGCGTTGACGATCGGGCCAGGGATCGATGATCCGGACCTCGGCCCGCTGGTCTCGGAGGCGCAACGCACGAAGGTGCTCGGCCTGATTCGCGAGGCGGTCGATGAGGGTGGCACGCTGTTGACCGGCTCAGCGACGGCGCCGACGCGGCGCGACCTCCAGAGCGGCTGGTTCGTCTCGCCGACAGTCGTCGGCGACGTTACGCCGGCCATGATCATCGCTCAGACCGAGGTGTTCGGCCCGGTGCAGACCGTCATGGCGTTCGACACCGAAGACGAAGCGGCGGACATCGCGAACGGCACCGACTACGGTCTGGCGGCCGCCGTGTTCACCAAGGACGTGGACGTCGCCGCGCGCCTCAGCCGCCGCCTCCGCGCCGGCCAGGTGCAGATAAACGGCTTCATCGGAGCCGGTGCTGAGATCCCGTTCGGCGGTTACCGGCACTCAGGTCACGGACGTGAGAAGGGTTTCGAAGCCCTTTACGGCTATACGCAGGTCAAAGCCATCGTCACCCACGTCGCCGATCTCGAAAGGCTCTGACGAGCGTGCCACAGTTTCACCGCGGCGCTCTCGCACACGAGTGGCGCCCCGACCATGTGTACGCCATCCGCTATGCCACGCGTCCAACTGCGCTCCGGGGCGAGCACTTCTACGGTCACGACGAGTGCGCCGACGCCTCGATGCCGATCGACTACTTCGTGTGGCTCATTACCGGGCCCGGAGCAGCAATCCTCGTCGACGCTGGCTTCACCCCCGAGGTCGCAAGACTGCGCCCTGGACGCGAACACCTCGGCTCGCCGCTCGACGGCGTCGAGCGGCTCGGTTACCCGGTCGACTCGATCCTGAGCGTGATCGTTACGCATGGGCACTACGACCACACCGGCTACCTCAGCCGGATGTCGGGTGCGCGGATCCATCTGCAGGAGCGCGAACTCGCATTTTGGACGGGTCGTCACGCGCACCGCGAGACGTACCGATCGATCGTCCATGAGGACGACATCGTCGGACTGGTGCGGTCCAACTTCGAGGGGCGGGTCGACCTGTACGACGGTGACGCCTCGATCGCGAACGGCGTCACCGCCCATCTCGTCGGTGGACACACCGCCGGCACCCAGGTCGTCCGGGTCGAGGTCGGGGACGGGCGCGTCGTCGTCCTGGCATCCGATGCAAGCCATTTCTACGCCAACATCGATGAGGAGCGACCCTTCTCGATCGCGCATACGGTACCCGCGATGTTCGACGCCTTCGACACACTGCACTCGCTCGCGCGGACGTCGGACGCGCGGCCCGGCCTCATAGTGCCCGGCCACGACCCGCTCGTGTGCGAGCGGTTCGAGCCAGCCTTCCCTCGTGACCTCGAATTCTCCGAGCGGATCTGGGAGGTCGTCTAGCCCCGCTCGGTTCACGAGGTCGCCGGACCCCGTGACCCCGCGCCGAGACTCTCGGCTTCTCCGAAAGGAATTGGTCAATGGAGACCAAGCCCAAGCTCGACCGCAAGGTGACGACCTCCAGCGTCATCGGCACGATCATCGAGTGGTACGACTTCTACATCTACGGAACCGCATCGGCACTCGTGTTCGGAGCGGTCTTCTTCCCGCAGTTCGATCCGATCGTCGGCACCCTCGCCGCGTTCGGGACGTTCGCGGTCGGCTTTCTCGCGCGCCCCATCGGCGCCGCCGTGTTCGGCCACTTCGGCGACCGTATCGGCCGGAAGAAGATGCTGATCTACAGCCTCGTCGGCATGGGGCTCGCAACGTTCCTCGTCGGATGCCTCCCGGGTTACGCGACGATCGGCATCTGGGCGCCAATCCTTCTTCTGCTACTCCGGCTCGTGCAGGGCTTCTGCCTCGGCGGCGAATGGGGTGGCGCGATGCTCCTGTCCGTTGAACACGCTCCCGCAGGTCGCAAGAATCTCGCAGGCGCCGTTGTGCAGATGGGATCGCCAGCTGGGCTGGTGCTCTCTTCGATCGTCGTCGCCGTATTCAGTGCGCTGCCAGGTGACGCCTTCCTCACCTGGGCATGGCGGTTGCCATTTCTGCTGAGTGCCGTGCTTGTCGTAGTCGGCCTCTTCATCCGCCTTCGAGTCGAGGAGTCCCCGGTCTTCATCGAGATGCGGGAGCGGAAGCAGGAATCGCGCGCCCCGCTCTTCCGCACCTTCCGGAAGGCACCGCTGCAAGTTCTCGTCGGCGTGCTTCTCACCTGCGGGCCCTTCGGATACTTCTACTTCCTCACCACGTTCTTGCTCTCCTTCGGCGTCCAACGACTGCACTTCGAACGGCAGTTCCTCCTGATCGCCGTGGCCGTCGCAGCTGCGATCGAGATCGGGACACTCGCCCTCGCGGGGCTGCTCGCGGACCGCGTCGGACGCAGCCGCATTTTCGTGTCCGGCGCCATCGGATTGCTGGTGTTCGCATTCCCGATGGTCGGGCTCATGGTGCGGTTCGCCGGCAACGGTGTCGTTCTGATCCTGGTCATGATCGTCGCGATGACCCTCATCCACCCGCTGACCTACGCCCTGCTGTCGATGATGTTCGCCGAGCTGTTCACGCCCGACATCCGGTACACCGGCGTCTCGCTCGCGTTCCAGTTCGGTGGGGTGGTCGGAGGATTCTCCCCGCTGATACTGACCTCGCTGCTCACCACGGACGCCTGGCCGTGGCTGGTTCCCGGATACCTTGCGCTCCTTTCAGCGCTCTCCCTCATCGGGGCCGTGGGTCTCATCCTCGCGAAGCGTCGCGAGGAACGTACGGTCGCGGGCCAGGCCGTTGTCCAGCCGGTCTGAGAGTTCGGGCGATGGAAGGCCCCGCGAACCAACCTCTTCCATCGCCCGCCTACTTCCGCGTCGATTGCTATCGGTATCGGTTATGACATCTGTCTCCTACGGGAGTGGCGAGCTGGGGGTCTTGCAGTTCCCTCGGGTCGGCTCGGGCAAGTCCAATCCCTCGAGCCGACCATGAGTTCGACCGATGCGCCGGCACCCAAGTGAGCTTTCGGGCAGCATGGAGCACTCATTGCACCTTCTACTGCGCTGGCGACGGACGGGGCGGGTGCGCGGCGATTCGCGTAAGCCCCAGCCGTGGCCGACCAGCCCGGTCACTCACCAGACCCGCGGACTCCCCTTTCGCACCCGCATCGCAGCGGGTCACCTCCTGGTCACCTCCGTACCGGTCAGGCTTGGTCACTGCGCAGACCCGCGCGGTCCAAGGAGCTGTGCGACCTCGGCTGATGTAGGTGACGGCTGGTCGCCTCGGTCATTCGACTGGAGGAGTGAGGCATCTGGGTGGCCATTTCAGGCTCTCCTGACTGATCCGTGGGTGTTTTTGGGGGGCTGTGGACGCGAACACGCCGTTCCCGCATAGGTTCTGGAGCTGTCTAAGGTTCCGGAACCAGTGAAGCGGAGAACGGCGTGCGTGATGCCAGCGTATGGGGTGCCCTGCTGGGCGTCGAGAAGACGGTGATCGAGCGGGTCGAGTATGACGAGGATGCCGAGCTGGTGGTGGCTCACGTGCGGCCGCGTAGCCGGGCTCGGAGCCGGTGCGGGGTGTGTCGTCGGCCGTGTCCGAGATATGACACCGGGCAGGGTCGACGTCGCTGGCGGGCCCTGGATCTGGGCACGGTCCGGGCGGTGCTGGAGGCGGACGCGCCGAGGGTGAGTTGTGGGGAGCATGGGGTGGTCGTCGCGGCGGTGCCGTGGGCGCGGCACGACGCGGGACACACGCATGCGTTCGATGAGACCGTGGCGTGGTTGGCCACCCAGTCCTCGAAGTCGACGGTCACGCAGCTGATGCGGATCGCGTGGCGCACGGTGGGATCGATCATCGCCCGGGTCTGGTCCGATGTCGAGGCGGGCACCGACCGGCTGGCCGGGCTGCGGCGGATCGGGATCGATGAGATCAGTTACAAGAAGGGGCACAAGTACTTGATGGTCGTGGTGGATCACGACACGCGCCGGCTGGTGTGGGCCGCGCCGGGACGGGACAGGGCCACCTTGACCGCGTTCTTCGACCTGCTCGGTGAGGAGCGGTGCGCGCGGATCACTCATGTCAGCGCCGACGGGGCTGACTTCATCGAGGCGGTCGTGGCCAAGGAGTGCCCGAACGCGGTGCGGGTCGCTGATCCGTTTCATGTCATCAAGTGGGCCACCGACGCGCTCGACGAGGCCCGCCGCGCCTCGTGGAACCAGGCGCGGCGGCTGGCCAGGAGCGAACCACGACGCGGCCGGGGACGGCCTCGCGCGGACGCCCCACCGCGGCCGGGCAGCGAGCGGGGCAAAGCGCTCAAGGGGGCCCGGTACGCGTTGTGGAAGAACCCTGAGGACCTGACCGAGGGCCAGCAGACCAAGCTGGCCTGGGTCGCGGCCACCGACCCGCGGCTGTACCGGGCCTACCTGCTGAAGGAGGCCCTTCGGCTGATCTTCAGGATGACCCACGCTGAGGCCGTCGACGCCCTGGACCGGTGGTGGCCTGGGCTCGTCGCTGCCGGATCCCGGCCTTCGTGAAGCTGCAGAAGAGCATCGTCAAGCACCGGGATCGGGTCCTTGCCGCGATCGAGCACGGCCTGTCCAACGGTCTGGTCGAGTCGACGAACACCAAGGTCCGGCTGATCACTCGGATGGCCTACGGGTTCGCCTCGCCCGAGCCGCTGATCGCCCTCGCCCTGCTCAGCCTCGGCGGCACCGCCCGACCCTCCCGGGCCGGAAATGACCCACGGATCAGTCAGGAGAGCCCCATCTATTGGCCATACGTCGGCGCAGAGTGAGGAGTACGGCCGCCAGCGACTCGTTGTGTTCAAACGGTTTCGCCGTTGACGCCGACGCCAAACAGGGGTGGGAATGCCTCGTAATGAACAGGTCACCAGGGCGGACCTGCCTCGAACGCGAATCTGCACCCTGCCGTGCGCCCACGGCTCCAAAGCTTGCTAACAATTTGCCGACCCGGGCCCGCGAGGTCATCATGGCCAAGGACCGCGGCCGGGCTGACTACCTGCTCTACGTCGACCAGCACGCCGTTGGGGTCATCGAGGCCAAACCGGTCGGCAGAGCGTGATGTATGCCGAGGGGTTGCCTGCCGAGGTGCGGCTCAAGGCGGTGACCAGGTACGGCCGGTTGCCGTTCGTGTTCGAGGCGTCCGGCTCGGAGACGCACTTCACCAACGGCTACGACCCGCAGCCGCGCGCCCGGCGGCTCTTTGCCTTCCCGCAACCCGGGCGGCATCAACGTCGATGTCGACGTCGCGGTGATCGCAAGTCTGGTGTCCGACCAGGACGTCGATGCCCCAGCCCCTTCGAGCAAGTACCGAGCACCGGCGGACTCCACAGCGTTGAGGACCCTCATCAGTTGCCGCAGATCAGTGCTGGCCATCCGAGCAGAGTTACCAACTGCGCCCAGCGCCGCAACCCGTTTCGGTGGCCTTTCCCACCAATGTCATCGACAAGAACCGACCTCGTCGACGACGGCGAGCCGGGCGAGCGTAGCCGCCCCGACAGCGGCTATACCGGACGAGCGTACCCGTCCTCCACGCGGCAGAGTCGGGCGAGTGCAGCCGCTCCGACAGCGGCAGAAGAGTGCCTGGGCGACGGCGTCCATCGGGCGGCGAGCAGCCCTGACGCTGGCATGTCCGGACGTTGGACCGGCGGCGCGCAGAGCTTGCAGAGGCCGTTGTGATTCGATGAGTGTGCTTGCCCTCCTGACAAGATGGCTCCGGTGCGCGTGGCCTCCGTCCGGGGGCCGCCGCCCGTCAGGAGAGAGATCGATGACCTCACCACTGAACATGTGGACGGCACGGACTGACGTCCTCGAAACTACGTACGGCCAGGCCGGACCGCAAAACGGCTGGCCCATCATCCTGCTCCACGGGTTTCCCTACGACATCCACGCCTACACCGAGGTCGTCCCGATTTTGGCGGACGCCGGCGCCCGCGTCGTCGTCCCGTACCTGCGGGGTTTCGGGCCCACGCGGTTCCGCTTCGCTGACACGCCACGCAGCGGCCAGCAGGCGGCTTTGGGCCGCGACGTCATCGGCCTCCTCGACGCCTTGCAGCTCGACTCGGCAGTCCTCGCCGGATTCGACTGGGGCGGGCTGTCCGCCTGCGTGGCCGCTGCCCTGTGGCCCGACAGGGTCGCGGGACTGGTCTCCCTAGCCGGTTACGACATCATCGACGTAGACCGCCTGCGTCATCCCTTCGCGGACATTGGAGCAGGCGCTCTGGTATCAGCACCTCTTTCAGACCGAACGCGGCCGCGAGTGCCTCGCCAACGACCGACGTGAGCTATGCCGATTGCTTTGGCAGCAATGGTCTCCGAGTTGGGGCTTCGACGATGTCACCTACGAGCGAACGGCTGCGTCGTTCGACAACCCGGACTTCGTCGACGTCGTGATCCACTCCTATCGCTTCGACTTCGGGCTGGCACCGGGTGATCCAGCGCTGGACGCGTTGGAAAGAAGACTGGCCACGGCGCCCGACATCACCGTGCCGGCGGTCACTCTCGACGGCGCGCACGACCCCCTCAAACCCGGTGGTACTGCACACCTGGACCATCACTTCACAGGCCGCCACGAGCACCGCGTCGTCGAGGCGGGCCACGCCGTCCCACACGAAGCACCCCGGGCGTTCGCCGATGCCATTCTCAGGGTGCACAGCTGGGTCGAGGAGGACATGGCGTCGGAGTAACGGCCGACCCGAGGTGAGCAGGCAGCCGACGCGCGCTCATCAGCCAGTTGGGGGCGTCCGTTGAGTCGCCCGCGCAACGCACAAACTCTCGGCGCGATCGATCGGCGGCGATAGCGGACGTGCGCAGAGACCAATGAAGCCCGCGGCAAAGTCAGGGCGAGCGAAGGCGTCCCTCCCTGGGCGTGGTCGAACGTTCCGTTCCACGTGCGGCGTTAGCGGGCGGTTCTGAACGCGCCTACGAGGCCGGTGGCTCAGCGAACGCGAACGAGGAGCTCTCTGTCGATCCGAGCGCGAGCCGAGCAGGCCTGCGCCTGCCGCGGTACCTGCACGCGATCCGCGACATCGAACGAGGCGTCTTCAGTCACTGCGACGGTGCCGTCCGCGCCTATACCTACGAGCAGTGCGAGGCCCGTGCAGCCAAGGGCTTATGTGACGGGCCGTGAGTCCGCCGGGCGGTACAGGAAGGCGTTCCGCCTCGACGGCGACATCGAGACCGACGCTTGGAACAACATCGCGGCCCGCTGGTTCCGTGGAAACCGCCTGGTGAAGGAGTACCTGGACAGCCTCTCGGCCCCGACCGGCGAACCACCGGATGCGTAGGCCCGTGTCGGGACGCCGGGTTACTCTTCGTCGCGCAGTCCGCTCCGTGGCGCCCTCGCGTGCGTCCTCCGCCGCGAAGGGGCGGTGAGGACTGCCAGACGCTATCCGGATCAGAAGACGTCCCACAGTTCCCGCGGCGTTGGTGGTCCCACAGGACGGTGGTCCTCCAACGGCACGTTATGAGGTCACTCGCAGGTGCAGGTCGCGACCGTGGAGGCCGGCCAGTCGCGCAACCTCCTGCTCGATGGGCTCGACGGGTCTCGGCCGCTCGTCGAGCCAGGTGACCCTGAGCTCGTCGCCCTTTCGCGCCCAAGTCCCGCAGACGACCCCGCCGACGATCACTGGGTTGGCCTTGCGAGTCATGAGGTCCCGTCGCGACGATGGGGTGACGTGGACGTCCTTGGTGCCAGGACCGATCACCCATTGGTCGTGCCCGGGAAGGAACCGCACAGCTTCCGACGGCGGCGCTGCTTCAAGGGCGTCGAGGTCCTCGCGGACGACGTACGCCACGGTCCCTTCGACGTCGACAACGACCAGCCGGTCGCCGAGTCCGGAAAACCAGCCGTTGAGCCGCTTGCGGCCCGCGCTCAGGCCGGCGCCGAGCCAGTAATGGACGTGATCCAGCGTCGCCGGCCCATACGTCCGCAGGTACGCCACGATGGCGCACGGACCCGCGTCGTCGACGTGCGGGATGCCGCGCCAACGAGGGTTGGAGTCGAGGCGCATAAACGTGTGCTGTCCGCCACGGGGCGGACCGAGACTCATGTCCCCCTGCCACGTCAGCGGCTTGATCAGCGTGCCAGCGCCCTTTGTCGAAAACCGGCTTCAGGTGCCGGTAGACGCGGCTCCTCGTCAGCACCTCTCCCAGCTCGACGACGGTCAACGGTCCGTCGCTGAGCGCATCGCGCACCGCGGCGCGAAAGTCGGGCCAGTCCGATGAAGTGAGCCGGTAGTACTCCACCCAACTCGGCAGCTCCCACTGGCGCCCCGCCGACCGGAGGGCCAGATAGACACCGCCGTCCTCCGGCGAGAGATAGTGCATCGACCCGCGAAAAGCGAAGACCTTAATTACGTGCCCGTCCGCCAGGGCCGTTGCGAGCTCGCCAGGGCGCGACGTCGTACAGCGGGTCCGGACAGCAAGTTCGGCGAGCGACTCGTCCATCGAGAGCACCGCGCCGAGCCGGCGGACCACGCCCGCCACCGACTCAGACCCGACCGGGTCGAGTAGCTGTCGCTGCATGCGCCAGGCCAGCGCTTGCGCCCAAGTGACCGAGGCCTCGGTCAACGTGCTCATGTTGGCAGCCTCACACAGATTCCGGACGAAGAGCGTCCCTGCTGCGCGGCGTCTCCTCGTTGATGGGCGTACCGCGACGCCGGTCACAACCGGAACAGTCTGACGCCCCGGATCGAAGATCCAGCAGCAGCGCGATGAGGGTCGCCCGCCGGCTGCGACGATGCTGTTCAGCAGGTACTGCACCAGGCCCCCGCCGCTGAGTGCGATCACGTAGTTGCGGCCAGTCACATGCTGCGGCAAGGACGCGGAGGAGATCGACGCCGAGATTCTGGGTGCAAAGAAATGCATCGAGGCCGGGATCGAGGTGTTCAACGCGAAGGTGCAGGCCGCGAAGGAACGTCGACTGACGGCGTCACTCGGCCCGATGCGCGAGAAACCAGCGGTTTCCGCGCCTCGGAACCATTGGCCGGGGCGTGCTCCCCGGCCAGCTGCTACCCGCGCGGCTGCCCGGGCGGTGTTGATCGCCGCCAACGCCGCCGGCGCCTCCGCGGCCAACGCGGCCAACGTCGATCGTGCGCGAAACCGTCGGGTCCGAGGGACCCTCGAGCACGCCGGTCCGAGCATCCCTGCTGAGGTCGTAGCTCTATCTAATGGCCCCCTCCGTATGGAACACTCACCCCTGAGCCCAGAGGGGCTGTTGTGACGATTGAGGAGGTTGGGAATGCGCGCTCCATTATGCCGTGGCCTAGTGGCTCTAGCTGCGGCGCCTGCGATCGCGGTGGCCGGGGCCGCTGCGGCGTCGGCGAACCAAGTGCTCGCGGCTGACAGTTTGTGTTACATGGTCGCTTCACAAGTCAACAACACCACCCAGTCCGCTACCGGCGGCACCGCCGTCGCCGGCCAAGTCCTGGCGGTCAATTCCAGTACCCCGGTGGCGGTCCTCAGCTCCACGCCTGCTGACGTCGGCACCGCCGACCCGGCAAAGGGTCTAGCGGTCGCGCCCGTCCAGGGCAAGGACCTGGCGGTCACCGCGCTCCCGGGAAAGGGCTTTGCGGTCACCGAGGTCCCAGGGAAGGGCTTTCAGGTCGCCCCCGACCAGGCCAAGGCCCCAGCGGTCAAGGCCGACACTCCGGTTGCCCTCGTCAGCTCAAGCGACAATCGAGCCAGCACCCAAACCAATGCCGCAGCAGCCAACTCATCGGCCAGCAACAACAACACCACTAACCAGCAGATCATTCAGACCTGCCAGGTCTATTACCTCCCTGTGCCTGCCGCCGGGCAGACACAGTCGACGACGAAGACGGCCAAGCAATCGACGACAGGCGCCAAGACCAGCGCAGCCAAGGCAGCCCCGTCCAAGGCAAGCACAGCGCCGGCGGCGGCCAACGCGGCCAAGGCAGTTACCCCGCCCAAGGCAAGCACAGCACCGGCGGCGGCCAACGCGGCCAAGGCAGTTACCCCGCCCAAGGCAGGCGCAGCGGCCAGTGCAGCCACGGCCAGCTCAAGTACTCCGGCCACGGTAACCACTCCGCTCGCTCCCCTAGCGGCAACGGCACCCAAGTCCGGCGCCCCGCACACCGGAGGGGCCGGAGCGGTCAACCCGCTCATTGGACTGAGCGCGCTGGGGCTGGTCGGCGCGGGTGGAGCGCTCCTGGCCAGGCGCGCCCGTCGCCAGATCGGAGCACCACAGGACTAAGGAGTCCTGCTGAGAGGAATCGGACTGTCCCTCTTGCCGCACCTCAGGTGATGGTGCAGGGGAAAGCCGAGCCCCGGTCCCAGCCGTGCAAGCGGCCGGGACCGGGACGCCCTCAGTCGCCGACGCCCCGACGCCGACCGCCCCGATCGACACGTGACCGACAGCATCGGCAATGATCACGGAAAAAGTTGGAGGAGCAGCTATGGCCAGCACTGCGGGTCGACACCGCGCCCTCCGCGCGTCGTGGGCGCTCGCACTTGGAAACCTCATTGCGCTACTCCTCCTCACCGCGGTGTACGTCTTCGTCTTCAACCCAGTTCGCCCATCATCGGGTTCCCAGACACAACCCGCTGTGCAGACCGTGCCTCAATCACCTTCATCCTCTGACAACAAGTCCGCACCGGCCACAGCCGCCGCCCGCTCACAAACCCCGGCTGCGCCGCCAACGCCCGGTCCTTCATGCGCCCCGACCCATCTGAGCATTCCCGAGCTGGGGGTGGATGCGGCTGTGGTCCAGATTGGACTGGACCCGCAGGGAAACTTGGGAAGCCCGAGTGACGCCGACAAGAAGAAGGCAGGGTGGTATCCCAGCGCGCTCGCCGGCGCAGCTCGGGGAAGCGTCATCCTGACGGGTCACACGTATCACGACGAGTCGGCCATATTTCGGACCGATTTTGACCAGAAGGTTCATCTCGGCATGGCGGTGCAGGTGTCGTGTACCGGCGGGGGCCCATTCTCCTATCGAGTGACTCAAGCCAAGGTCGACCTCCGGGTCGAGGATTACTCCGCCTTCATTGACACCGGCCGGCTATACGCGACCGATGGCCCCCCTCAGGTTCTCATCGTCACCTGCACCAACTGGAACCCAATCCGTCGGGATTATGACCAGCGGGGCGTCCTCGTCGCCTCTCCGGTGTCCTAGACGGTATGTAGGTGTCCGCTGACCTTGCGGGCCGGGGCCTCGCTCACACAGCCTCGTTGGTTACCGAGCAGGCTCCCGTTCGGCAGTGCCTACATGTGTGGGAGGCCCCGGTACTGCCAACGTCTGTGCCTGCGACTGGGCTAGGGCGGGAACTGCCCGCACCGCGCCGAGCCGGTCTCGATTGACCAGCTCCTCGCCGCGGCGCCATGATGACCTCACCGGCGACCGCCGGCAGAACCCACCGTCTACCAAAGCCGGGGCGGTTCACAGAGCGGTTCGAGATGGACCCAGCAAGGCGTCGGTGAGCGTGGCGAAGGTCTCCACATACCCGCCGGAAGGTCTGCAAGCATCTTGTAAACACGAGGTTGCGAGTTCGAGTACCACCGCCGGCTCCACACCCACAACCCGTTGCCGTGCAGAAACATGGCGCGGTGCCCCAAGCCGCAGTCACACCCCCCGACGCGAAATCGGACGTTCTGCTAGCGGATGTGCTCACCCTCACTGGTGTGACGCCGCCCCTTTCTCGTTGCTCGGTCTGACGGCATACGGAAGGGTGCCCCGCCACAGTGAGCGGGGCACCCTGCGCACAGGCCGGAGAGCCTCCCGACGCCAGAGACGCCGCCGAGCGGGCCCCGCCGAGCTGGCCCCGTTGCCGGCTTCGACAAGCGGGCGCGTCGTGACAGAGCCTCTAGTCCGAAGTTACGACGGTCTTGAGGGTTGATTGGCGGTTTGACCTGCAGGGTTTCGCAATCATGAGCCGTCGAATGTAGCCAGTGAATTGGGCGTGTCATGGACTGAGTCGCGACGGTGACCCACTAC
>JAABUN010004720.1_pt1 | contig 18002 bp, 17 predicted proteins | sample 5559311 | NCBI WGS metagenome assembly JAABUN01 (sample SAMN10711877, study PRJNA513370) | rock metagenome | isolation source: Antarctica rocks | place: Antarctica: Victoria Land, Siegfried Peak sud | reverse complement strand
GGTGACAACATCGGCGCCTCGACCTTCACCTCGAACGTCCAGGGCGACGAGCCCACCATCGAGGTGCTCAACGAGATGGGTCTGACCGCCTCCGCGGCGGGCAACCACGAGTTCGACAAGGGCTTCGACGACATCGCCCCGGACGGCCGCGTCGACGCACTGGCGGACTTCCCCTACCTGGGGGCGAACGTGTACGCGGAGGGGACGCAGGAGGCGCTCCTCCAGGAGTTCCACATCGAGACGACCGCGGACGGCATCCGCATCGGCTTCATCGGCACCGTCACGGCCGAGACCGCCTCGTTGGTGACCCCTGCGGGGATCGCCGGGCTCGAGTTCGGCGACGAGGCCGAGGCCGTGAACCGGGTGGCCGCAGAGCTGAGCGATGATGACGAGACCAACGGTGAGGCGGACGTGATCGTGGCGTTGGCCCACTCCGGCTCCTCCAGCACCGAGTGCGCGGACGTGGCGCTCACCGACGTGCCGAGCGGCGCCAGCGAGCTGGTGGACGTCATCATCCAGGGCCACACCCACGAGGGCTACGCCTGCAACGAGGTGACCGGCGCGGCCGGGTTCACCGGACCCGTGGTCCAGGGCGGTGAGTACGGCGAGTCGTTCGACCGCGTCACGCTGACCTATGACACCGAGCTCGACGGCGGCTCGGTGACGGCGACGACCGCCGAGCTCATCGACGTGGTCGGCTTCCCGCAGGACCCCGAGGTCGCCGCGACGGTCGACGCCGCGGTGGCGTTCGCCCTGGAGGCGGGCAGCGTCCCGCTGGGCCAGGCCACCACCGACATCCTGCGCGGGGCGGACGGCGACCGCAGCGTGGAGAGCGTGCTGGGCAACTTCATCGCCGACGTGCAGCTCGACCAGACGCGTGAGGGGGCCGGGGCGCAGATCGCGTTCATGAACCCCGGTGGCCTGCGTGAGGACTTCCTGATCGATGCCCAGTTCGGCGACGAGGGTTGCGGCGTCATCACGTTGGGCGAGGCCAACGCCGTGCAGCCCTTCGCGAACGCGCTCGTGACGCTGACCCTGACCGGTGCCCAGGTCAAGCAGGCGCTCGAGCAGCAGTGGCAGCCGGAGGGATCAGACCGCCCGTTCCTGGCGCTCGGGGTCTCGCAGGGGTTCTTCTTCGAGTACGACGACACCCTGCCCGCCGGCTCCAGGATCACCACGGTGACCCTCGATGGTGAGCCGGTCCTGCCGACGTCCACGTACCGCGTGACGGTCAACGAGTTCCTGGCGTCCGGTGGCGACAACTTCACGGTGTTCACCGAGGGCGCTGACCCGCAGCAGCTCGGCGCGAGCGACCTCGAGGCGCTGACGGCCTTCCTGGACGTCAACAGCCCCGTGACGCCGGACGAGGAGCCCCGTCGGGCACCGCTCGGCGGAGAGGCTGAGCCGCTGAACACCACGGGCGCCGTCTGCGCGGGCGTCGCGCCGCCGCCCACCACCCCGCCCACCACCCCGCCCACCACCCCGGCACCCGTGCCGGCACCGCCCCCCGGCCAGAACCCGGGGCTGGGCGTCGACACCGGCGTGACTGGTCCGGACGCACAGCCGTGGGCCGTCTCAGGCCTGCTGCTGATGCTGACCGCCGGTGCTGCTGTGGCATACCGCAGACGCGGTGCGGTGCGCTGAACGCTCTGGTAGCCCGTCTGCGCAGCCTGCCTCGCCTGGCAGTTGTGGGCCTGGGTCTCCTGCTGGTGGCCATCACCGTGATCGCGGTGGTGGCCACCGGCCTGGTCGCGACGCCCTCGACGACGCCGGAGCGCTCTGTCTCGGCGGCCAGGTCCACCAGCTCGCCGTCTGCCTCGCTGCCCGCGGCTCCACCAGCCAGTGGCCAAGCACCCCTGACCAGTGCCGCACCGCCACCGGCCAGCACCCCGGAGCCACCGGCCGGCACCCCGGAGCCACCGGCCGGCACCCCGGAGCCACCGGCCGGCACCCCGGAGCCACCGGCCGGCACCCCGGAGCCACCGGCCGGCACCCCGGAGCCACCGGCCGGCACCCCGGAGCCACCGACGCAGGGCATGGTTCAGGTCGCGGCACCGACCCGGGTCGAGGTGCCATCGGTCGGGCTCGCCGTCGACGTCCTGCCGATCACCCCTGACGGGGGAGCGCTCGACCCGCCGACGCTCGATGAGGCCTACTGGATCGAGACCTACGGAGCTCCTGGAACCGCGTCGGACAACACGGTCTACCTGGCCGGGCACTCCTACGACAGCGGGTCGGCGGCCTTCAACCCGCTCTTCGACAAGGACGCCCAGGTGGCTCTGGTCGAGGCCGGTGACGAGGTCCTCGTGTCCACACGGTCGGGCCGGCTGAGGTACACGGTCGAGTCCACCGAGCGACTTCCCAAGGACGAGCTCGCTGGCGTCGAGGAGGTCTGGAAGATCGTGCCCGGCCGGCTCGTCCTGATCACCTGCTTCCAGCGCAACGACGGCGGCGCCTCGCAGGACAACCTGGTCGTGTACGCGAGCCTGGTCGCCGGCGAGCTCTAGGAGCCCCGGCCCGGCCGGCAGGGGGGCGCGGTCGTGCTACGCACGACCAGGTGGGTAGGGAGCACCAGATCGCTCGGTTCCTGCGAGCCTCGTGACAGTGCCTCGAGCAGGAGCGCTGCCGCAGATTCCCCCTGCTCCCGCACGGGCTGCGAGACCGTGGTCAGGTCGACCACCGAGGCCATCTCGTGGTCATCCACCCCGATCACGGAGATCTGCCCCGGCACGTCGATGCCCGCACGGCGAAAGGTCCGCAGCGCTCCAAATGCGATCTCGTCGTACTCGGCCACGATGGCGGTGGGCCACCTTGCGCCGGCCAGGATGGTGGAGGCAGCCTGTGCGCCGCCCTCCAGCCCTGGCGACTGCGCCACGACCACTTCCAACCGGCTGGACGTCCCGGTGGGCTCGAGCAGGAAGCCGCGTCGCCGCTCGAGCATGGCCACGAAGTCGAGGTCCTCGTCGGGTCCGACCACCATGGTGATGGCCTCGTGGCCCAGGCCACGCAGGTGCCGCACCGCCGTCCGCACCGCGTCGATGTCGTCGATCCGGACCGCCGGAAAGCGGCTGCTGCGCGTTCCTACGGTGACGACGGGAACGCCGAGCTCCTGCAGCCTCTCCGCCTCCTTGTCGTCCAGCGGGAGGGTGAGGAGGAGCACCGCGTCCACGCGCCGGCGCAGCGGCAGCTGCTCCAGGAAGCGCTCGCGCCCGTCCCGGCCTCCGAGGTTGTACAGCAGGACGTCGTACCCTGCCTCGCGCAGGATCCGCTCGGCACCGGCCACCGCCTGGGAGAAGAACCACCGCGCGACGTGCGGCACGACGACACCGATCGCGCCGGTACGCCCCGACGCCAGGCGCGAGGCTGCGGGGGAGGCCACGTAGGACAGGTCGGTCGCCGCCTGCAGGACCTTGCTCCTGGTCGCGTCGGCGACGTTGGGCAGGCCTCGCAGCGATCGGGAGACGGTCGCCGCAGACACGCCGGCCCGCGACGCCACGTCCACGATCCCGGCGCGTCGTCCAGCCATGAGAGCTCACTCCTCCAGCAGCCGTGCGGAAGTCCATCGAGGATGTCGGTCAGCATCGCCGACGAGGGGCACTCCAGGAGGCGATACCAGATTGTTACTGGCTCCAACGGGCTCTGGCAACGTCCGGGAGTAGGTTCGTGGAAGCGTTTACCGTGATGCAGGTCACCACGTCGGTGCCCGTGTCCGGTAGGCGCCAGCCAGACCGACTCCAGCGAGAGGGATGAGATGCGCGCACAAAGCTTTGCGAGACTGATCGCGTTCGGGGCCGCGAGCACGCTGCTGACGACCGGCTGCCTCGGCGGTGGTGGCGGTACCGGCGGCGGCGGCGACGCGGGAGGTGACGGCGAGGTCGAGATCATGTACGGCTTCGCGAACGAGCAGTCAGACGCGTTTCAGGAGAAGGTCGGCGCCTGGGCGGAGGAGGAGGGCATCGACGTCAAGTTCGCTGCGACGCCGGACTTCGACAAGCTGATCCGCAGCCGTGTGGCCGGCAACAACATCCCAGACATCGCGATCTTCCCTCAGCCCGGGATCTTGATGGACATCGCGAAGGGAGGCGACATCGCCGATCTGCGCGACGTGCTGGACACCGACGCCCTGCAGGAGTCGATGGTCCCCGGGATCCTGGACGCCTCTACCGACGAGGAGGGGGCGATCTACGGGGCTCCGATGTCCATCAGCGTCAAGAGCCTGGTCTGGTACCCCAAGCCGGAGTTCGAGGAAGCCGGGTACGAGGTCCCCGAGACGCACGAAGAGCTGATGGCTCTGACCGAGCAGATCAAGGCTGACGGGACCGCCCCTTGGTGCGTGGGGATCGAGAGCGGTCCGGCGACCGGCTGGGTCGCCACCGACTGGCTGGAGGACTACGTGCTCCGCGTCGGCGGGATCGAGGGGTACGACCAGTGGGTCAATCACGAGATCCCCTTCGACGACCCGATGGTCCAGGAGGCCGCCGGGTACGTGGAGGACATCTGGATGACCGAGGGCAACGTCCTCGGCGGCCCGGAGTCCATAGCGAGCAACGCCTTCGCTACCGCCGCCAACCCGATGTTCGATGAGCCGCCGTCGTGCTTCCTGCACCGTCAGGCCAGCTTCCTGGCCCTGCCGGGCAGCTTCCCGGACGAGGTGATCGCCGACCTGGACAACCAGGTGGGTGTGTTCCAGCTGCCCGGGATCGATGAGGGCCCGGCTCCCGTTCTCGGTGGTGGCGACGTCGCCGCCCTGTTCAGCGATGACGACCCCGACTCCGTCGCGGTGATGGAGTTCATCACCGGCGAGGAGTTCACCGGATGGGTGGAGACCAGCGGGTACATCTCCCCGCACACCACGTTCGACGTGAGCCTGCAGCCGAACGAGACGATGCGGGACATCTCCGAGATCGCCTACTCCGCCGAGAACTTCCGCTTTGACGGCTCGGACCTCATGCCCGGTGAGGTCGGCGCAGGGAGCTTCTGGAGGGAGATGACTGCCTGGACCAATGGGGCGAAACCGATCGAGGACGCGCTGACCGCCATCGAGGAAAGCTGGCCGGCGAGCTAGGCGTCGCAGCCGGGTGGGCGGTGCTACCGTCCACCCGGCCGAGGCCTTACGACTCGGACCGGGTTCTCTCTAACGAGGAGTGACCAGTGGGCATCAAGATCGCCAACGCACTAATCGCCATCGTCGCCGGGGTCGGTGGCGCCTTGGTGCTGTACTACCTGCTCAACAAGCTGGTCGAGCTCCTGCCCTCGAAGTGGGAGGAGCGGTTCAAGCCGTACGTGTTCATCGGACCGGCGTTCGCGGCGATCTCCCTGTTCCTGCTGTATCCCGCGGTCCGGACCATCATCCTGAGCTTCGCCGACAGGACCTCCAGCGAGTTCGTCGGCTTCTCGAACTACACCGAGCTGCTGGCCTCGCCGAACTTCCGGGCGACCCTGTTCAACACCTTGCTCTGGATCGTGGTGGTGCCGGCAGTGACGGTGGCGCTGGGTCTGGGCGTCGCGGTGCTGGCCGACCGTCTGCGACCGGGGGCCGAGAAGCTGAGCAAGACCATCATCTTCCTCCCGATGGCCATCTCCATGGTCGGCGCCGGCACCATCTGGAGGTTCATCTACGAGGCGAGGCCTGAGGGCCGCACCCAGATCGGGCTGCAGAACGCGATCGTCACCGCAGTGGGGCTTGACCCAGTCGTCTGGCTTCAAGAGAGCGGCTTCCGCCTGAACAGCTTCTTCCTGATGGTGATCCTGGTCTGGGCCCAGGTCGGGTTCTCCATGGTGCTGCTGTCGGCAGCCATCAAGGGAGTTCCGACAGAGACCGTCGAGGCCGCCCGCATCGACGGGGCCAACGAGGTCCAGGCCTTCTTCCGGGTGATCGTTCCGCAGATCTGGCCGACCGTGGTCACGGTGTTCATCACGGTGACCATCGGGGTCATGAAGGTGTTCGACATCGTCTACGTGATGACGAACGGCAACTTCAACACCAACGTCATCGCCGTCGACTTCTACAACCAGCTCTTCACCAACGGCAACGCCGGCTACGCATCGGCCATCGTCGTGATGCTGATGCTGGCGGTCGTCCCGATCATGATCTACCAGGTACGGAACTTCCGGGCACAGGAGGCCACGAGATGACCGCTGTCAGCACGGGTCCGCCCCCCACCCCGGTCAAGGGAGAGAAGCGCGCCCGCAAGGTCATGGCCAGCGATGATGGCCCTGGTTCGGGGCAGGGCAAGGCTCGCTGGCCGGTCAAGATCACGCTGTTCATCATCTGCCTGCTGTGGATCGTCCCGGTCATCGGGCTGCTGGTCACCTCGTTGCGCAGCGCCGATGCCGCGAACTCCACGGGGTGGTGGACCGCTATCGCCTCGCCGCTGGACTTCACCCTGCAGAACTACGAGCAGGCAGCCACGCAGGGAAACATGCTGCGTGCGTTCATCAACAGCATGGCCATCACCCTGCCTGCGACCATCATCCCCATCCTGATCGCCGCGTTCGCGGCCTACGCATTCAGCTTCATGCACTTCCCGATGAGAGACACGCTGTTCATCCTCATCGTGAGCCTGCTCGTGATCCCCTCGCAGGTCGCGCTGGTGCCGCTGCTGCAGCTGTACGGCAACTTCGGGCTCAACGGGACGTTCCCGGCAGTTTGGTTGGCACACATAGGTTTCGGCATGCCGCTGGCGATCTTCATCTTGCGGAACTACATGTCGAGCCTGCCCAAGGAGCTGATCGAGTCCGCGAAGATCGATGGGGCCAGCCACTTCCAGACGTTCTGGAGGCTGATCATCCCCATCTCCACCCCGGCCTTGGCCTCCTTTGCCATCTTCCAGTTCCTGTGGGTGTGGAACGACCTGCTGATCGCGCTGCTGTTCATCGGTCCTGGCGACAACGCGCCCATGACCGTGCAGCTCGCCGGGCTGCTGGGCGCTCAGGGTCAGGGTTGGCACCTGATTACGGCGGGCGGCTTCCTCACCATGCTGGTGCCGCTGATCGTGTTCCTGTCGCTGCAGCGGTACTTCGTCCGCGGCATGACGGCCGGCTCCGTCAAGGGCTGACAGCCGGTGGCTGGCCCGGTCGGGCGTGCACGGCCGTGAGCGGTTTCCACCGCCCTGGCTTCCACGTCCGACCGGCGTCCGGCTGGGTCAACGACCCCAACGCGCCGGTCCAGGTGGACGGTACCTACCACTTGTTCTGTCAGCACAACCCCGGCGGGACGGCTCACGGCGACGTGCACTGGGCCCACTTCTCCAGCCGGGACCTGGTGCACTGGACGACGCACCCGATCGCGCTGTCACCTCGGCCGGGCGGGCCCGACGCCGACGGTTGCTGGTCGGGCAGCGCGGTCGTGGTGGACGGGAAGCCGTGGCTGGTCTACAGCGGCTACCTCGACGGGGTGGAGCACCAGACGGTCTGCCTCGCACGGCCGCTGCCGGGGGAGCGGTGGGAGCCCTGCCCGGACACGGCGGTGCTGGAGCGACCGCCCGAGGCCCGCGAGCTTGCCGTGTTCCGCGACCCCTTCATCTGGCGCAGCGGGAACGACTTTCGGATGCTGGTGGGCGGTGGGTACCGCGACGGGACCGGTGTGGTCCTGCAGTACCGCTCGGAAGACCTCACATCCTGGACGGCGATGGGCCCGTTCTGCACCGCCGCACATCCCGTCGTCGCCGGGCACGACACCGGGGACGCCTGGGAGTGCCCGCAGCTGCTGGTCCGCGGGGACCGTGCCCTCCTGGTCTTCTCGGCGTGGCGACATGACGGTGGCCCGGCCCACGTCCAGTACGTCAGCGGGATCCTCGCGCAGGACCGCCTCGAACCGCTCGAGGTGGGCCGCTTCGACCACGGTCCGGACTTCTACGCCCCGGCCCTGACCGTCGACGACACCGGACGCTGCCTGCTGTGGGGGTGGGCGTGGGAGGCACGCGATGCCGCGGACGTCGAGGCCGCCGGCTGGGCGGGGCTGCTCACGGTTGCGCGGGTCGTGGAGCTGGCTCCGGACGGGTCGCCGCGGATGATGCCTGCTCCCGAGCTCGAGGCACTGCGCAGTGGCGAGAAATTCTCCGACGTCAGGCTGGCGCCGGACCAGGAGCAGGTGCTGGAGGCAGCGGCCGGCAGGTGCTTGGACCTCGAGGTCAGGCTCATCCCAGGCGTCGGCGGCAGCGCCTGGGTCCGGGTGCTGGCCTCCCCGGACGGCACCGAGCAGACCGAGATCGGCGTGGACGGCACCGGAGCGGTCTACCTGTGCCGCGACAGGTCCAGCCTGCGTGCAGGCGCGCACGGCGGCACCTACCGGATGCCGGTCGGGCTCGACGCCGACGGTGGGGTTGACGTGCGCGTGCTCGTGGACTGCTCCGTCGTCGAGGTCTTCGCAGCCGACGGGCACGCGCTCACGGCGAGGGTGTACCCCGACTCCGAGCTCAGCACCGGCCTGGTGGCTGGTGCCGGAGCGGCTCCCGGCAGGGTCAGCGCCCGGTGGTGGACCGTCCGGACCCAGGGTCGCTCTACGGCACCGAGCGCCTGAGCCGGCCTCTCATCGGCGCCGTGACCCGGACCCGGTCACTGCGCGGACGCCGCGCACCGTGCAGACGGCTGCTCCTACCAGGCCTATCACGGTGCCGGCGGACGTCAGCAGCACCCAGGTGTCCTCGCCGCGCGCGTACATCACGTTCGAGGTCATGATCGCAGCGGCCGCCAGTGCCAGGAACGCCAGCGTGCGCAAGCCCCAGCGTGGCGTGCTGGTCCGTCGAGGCCCCTGTCCTGCCATCAGCCATCTCCTGTTCCGGTGGCCAGCACGGGTCCGGACAGCTCGTGGTCGTGCAGGTTCGGTCGGACGCTGCACAGCGTCTGTGCCGTGTCCAGGATCAGCGCGGCGTCCATCGGCAAGCGTTCGCGTGCGCGCGCGCCGTTCTCACGTCGAACGCCCACCTCTACCCGCAGGCGGTCGGCGCCAGCCTCGGACCGGGGGGTGCAGGTCAGCAGTGCGGAGACGGGCACCAGGATCTCGGCCCCGGCGTCCAACCGCCGGGGGTCGTCGCCACGCGAGCGCAGCCGGAGCCGATCGCCCGAGGCCTGCAGCGAGGTGACCTCCAGGGTCTGCGTGCCGGCGTTGCGGACCGCTACGTAGTAGTTCACGTACCCGCTCGGCGGGGGCGTGGACGAGGTCCGTACCCCCAGGGTGACTACCAGGGTGATGAGCGCGTCGCGATCCCGCTCGGCCAGCCACTGCCGGGCCTGGACCACACCGGTCAGGCCGAGCACCAAGGTCAGCGCCACCGCGATGCCGGCTGCGACGGCTCTGCGGGACCGTTCCGGCAGCGCCGCCCAGCGCGACCGCGACCAGCCAGGGTCCCGCGTCTGCAGGATCTCGACCCCGTCGCGCGGGTCGGGGCCACCTTCTGCCGGCACCTGCTCGACGTGCCTTCCTTCGTCGCTGTCGTGGCGTCGTCGGGGCACCAGGTCATGGTGCGCCATCGCACCGTCCTGCGCCAGCAGCGGTACCGACCTCCGGGCTGCTGCGCCGGCGGCGTCTGAGGATGCCGCAGGGCGTCCGGCGGGAGAGCATGTGCGGGTAGCAGACCAACGCCTCCACTCACGAACGGCAGGAGTCACGCGTGCGGATCGCCATCACCGGTGCCAGCGGCAACATCGGCACGGCCCTGCTGCGTCGCCTCGTCGCGGACGGTGGGCACGACCTGGTGGGGATCGCCCGCCGCCCGCCGGCACCGGCGCCACCTTACGGCGACGTCCGTTGGTTCAGTGCCGATCTGAGCGAGCCTGCGGCCGAGGACGAGCTGCGGCAGGCCTTCTCGGGCGCGCAGGCCGTCGTGCACCTGGCCTGGGGCTTCCAGCCCTCCCACAACATGGGCTATCTCGAGCGGCTCGGTGTGCAGGGGACACGTCGGGTGCTGGCGGCCGCCGACGCGGCGGGCGTCACCCAGCTGGTGCACATGTCCTCGGTGGGTGCCTACTCTACGAAGTCCGACGACGTCCCGGTCGAGGAGTCCTGGCCGACCGAAGGCGTCGAGTCCTCGCCCTACAGCCGGCACAAGGTGGCCGCAGAGCGCCTGCTCGATGCGTACGAGGCCACCGACGGCGCAGACGGCATGACGGTCGCCAGGTTGCGCCCGGGCATCGTCGGCCAGGGCAGTGCCGGCAGCGCCCTGCTCCGCTACGGAATGCCGGCGCTGGTGACCTCCTCGGTGCTCGGCGTGCTGCCGCTGCTGCCGCTGGACCGGCGGTTGCGCGTGCCGATGGTGCACGCCGACGACGTGGCGGACGCGGTCGTGCGCGTTCTGCACGCCGGCGCCGGGGGTGCCTTCAACCTCGCGGCCGACCCTGCCGTGACCACCGCGATGATCGGCGAGGTGCTGGGCGCCCGGGTGGTCGACGTGCCGGCTCCCGCCGTGCGGCTGGCAGCCTCGCTCGCCTGGCACGCGCGGCTCCAGCCGGTCGACCCGGGATGGCTGGACCTCGGCTTCGCCGTCCCGCTGCTCGACTGCGGCCGAGCCCGCGCAGAGCTGGGGTGGGCGCCGCGGGTCGACGGCAGAGCCGTGCTGGTCGAGACGGTGCGGGGAATGCGGCGGGCTTCGTCCGGCAGCAGCCCGGTGCTGCGTCCCCGGACCGTGGTCGGTTCGATCGGCCGTCTGCTCCGGCACGGACCCACGAGTCACCGACGACTTCCCTGACCACCCCGAGGAGCGCACATGCCACAGGACCCTGCACGCGACGACGATTCGATCCCTGAGACCGAGGTGCGCGCCGGCACGGTGAACCGGGTCGGAGGTTGGGCAGTAGGGCGGACCGGGGCAGGCGAGGACTTCGCCGTCTCCCGGCTCTGCAGGCACCAGCTGGGGGATCTGAGCAAGGGCACGGTGGACGCCGACGGGTGCCTGGTCTGCCCGTGGCACCAGAGCCGGTACGACGTCGGCACGGGGCGCATGGTCAGCGGTCCGCGGGGGTTCCTCGGCTACCACGGGCCTACGCCCGGGTACACGTCGGTGGTCCTGGCCTACGGAAAGCGGCTGAGGCTCCAGGTCCGTCGCGTGGTGCGGTCGGCGGGTCGCGTCCGGGTGGAGTGAACGCGCTGCTCGTCCGACGCTGCTTCCTCCTCGGTGAGGTCCTGCGTGGCGGCCGACCGCCTAGATTGGCCGAATGGACCTGACCACAGTCGAGCTGACCTTCCTGCAGCGAGCCCTGGATCTCGCCCGCTCGGGCGCCGCGCACGAGCTGGTCGAGCTGCTCGACGCCGGCCTGCCGGTGAACCTGACCAGCGGTCAGGGCGACTCGCTGCTGATGCTGGCCGCCTACCACGACCATCCCGAGGTCGTGCAGGCGCTGCTGGCACGCGAAGCCGACACCGAGCGCGTCAACGACCGGGGTCAGACGGCGTTGGGTGCCGCAGTGTTCCGGCGCTCCGCCAGCAGCGTCACGGCGCTGCTGGCGGCCGGTGCCGACCCGGATGGCGGTGGGCGTTCGGCCCGCGAGCTCGCTGCGTTCTTCCAGCTGGACGAGATGATCCTGCTGCTGACTGTGCAAGACTGAGCGGACCTGCTGCGCGGGCTTCAGCCCGCAGCGCCCTGCCAGACGGCGACGCCCCACGTCACCGCGGCCAGCATGGCAGCGGCGAGCTCCACCAGGATCCCTAGACCGACCGCCCACAGGGCCGTCCAGGTCGAGGCTCGGGCCGCCCGCCAGTCCTTGAGCCGGCGGTACTCCGCCGCCGCCAGACCCCCGATGAACCCGACCACGAGCCCGACGACGGGGATCACGAAGAACATCGGGATGGCTACCAGCCCGCCGACGAGCAACGACGAACCGGGGACGCCTGATTTGACCATCACCTTGCCGGCTGTGAGGTACTTCAGCAGGGCGCCCAGGCCGATCAGGAGCACCACGACGGCGAACACCACCCAGCCGGCAGTGGTCTGCACGACGATGGCCCACACGAGCACCGCGCCAGCGATGAGAACTCCCCCCGGCAAGACCGGGAGGAGGGTGCCGATGATGCCGACGAAGATGGCCACGCCACAGATGATGGTGATGTCGTCCCGCAGAGCATCCACGGCGCCAGGATACGGCCGGGACGACCGTAGACCGCTCAGTCCGAGAGGCTGCTGCCCGCCTCGGCCCGTAGCCGCGCCGTCTCGTCGGTGATGTCTGCGGCCATCTCACGCAGCTTGGCATCGTGCGCCCGACCGTGGTGAGCGCAGAACAACAGCTCGCCCCCGGTGGAGAGCACCACGCGGACGTAAGCCTGCGCGCCGCAGCGGTCGCAGCGGTCCATCGCGGTCAGGCTGTCCTTCACGAGTGTGGTGGTCACGTCGTCCCCTTCCGTGGGCTGTCGCTAGTGCTTGTGATGGGTTCAACCATCAGACCACACCGATTCGTTCCCGGCTCGTAGGCGGGATCACGTTCGCTGTGCGCGTATCGAAATCGTTGTGAACCACCTCACCCGGACGGGTGCACAGTCTCGTGCCGGCGTGCCGGCGTGCCGGCGTGCCGGTGCCCTCGGCCGTCGGAGCCCGCGGTTACCCTCACCGGGTGTCTGCCAGCCCCGCGACCAGCAACGCCGCCTCCGCACGTCCGGGCCGCAAGACGGCCTCCGACCCGCAGCAGTACACGGCCAGGCACCTGTCGGTTCTCGAGGGGCTGGAAGCGGTCCGCAAGCGGCCAGGCATGTACATCGGCTCGACGGACTCGCGTGGCCTCATGCACTGCCTCTGGGAGATCATCGACAACTCGGTGGACGAGGCGCTGGACCAGCACGCCTCAGCGATCTCGGTGCTCCTGCACGCCGACGGCTCGGTGGAGGTGCACGACGACGGCCGGGGCATCCCGGTCGACGCCGAGCCGAAGACTGGGCTCAGCGGGGTCGAGGTGGTGTTCACCAAGCTGCACGCGGGCGGCAAGTTCGGCGGTGGCTCCTACGCCGCCTCGGGCGGTCTGCACGGGGTGGGCGCCAGCGTGGTCAACGCCCTGTCGTCCAGGCTCGACGTCGAGGTCGACCGCGGTGGCAAGACCTACGCCATGAGCTTCCGGCGTGGCGAGCCGGGCATCTTCGACGACCCCGTCTCGGGGCCCTCACCGGACTCACCCTTCAGCCCCTTCACCGACAGGTCGGAGCTGCGGGTCGTCGCACGGGCACGGCGTGGGGTCACCGGGACCAGGATCAGGCACTGGGCCGACCGGCAGGTGTTCACCAAGGACGCGGGCTTCAGCTACGACGAGCTGGTCACCCGCACCCGCCAGACCTCCTTCCTGGTGCCCGGGCTGAGGCTGACCGTGCGGGACGAGCGCCGGCTCGCGGGCACGCCGGGGGAGCAGGGGCCGCACGAGGAGGTCTTCCTGCACGACGGAGGGATCACCGAGTTCGCCGAGCACCTCGTGGTGGACCCGCCCGTGACCGACGTCTGGCGTCTGCACGGATCGGGCAGGTTCAGCGAGACAGTGCCGGTGCTGGACGCGATGGGGCACCTGGAGCCGACCGAGGTGGAGCGGGAGTGCGTGGTCGACGTCGCCCTTCGCTGGGGCACCGGCTATGACACCACCGTCCGAAGCTTCGTCAACATCATCGCCACGCCCAAGGGCGGCACCCACGTCGCCGGCTTCGAGGCGGCGCTGCTCAAGACCTTCCGCCGGGTGGTGGAGGCCAACGCGCGCCGGCTCAAGGCGGGCAACGACAAGCTCGACAAGGACGACGTCCTGGCCGGCATGACCGCGGTCCTCACGGTGCGTCTCCCCGAGCCCCAGTTCGAGGGCCAGACCAAGGAGGTGCTGGGCACCTCCGCGGTGCGCGCGATCGTGGCGCGCGTGGTCGAGAAGGAGCTGGCGGCGCTGCTGGGGTCGACCAAGAGGGGGGAGAAGCAGCAGGCGGCACAGCTGCTGGAGAAGGTCGTCTCCGAGATGAGGTCACGCGTCAGCGCGCGGCTGCACAAGGAGACCCAGCGCCGCAAGAACGCCTTGGAGACCTCGTCGCTACCGGCCAAGCTGGCCGATTGCCGCAGCGATGACGTGGAGCGTTCCGAGCTCTTCGTCGTCGAGGGTGACAGCGCCCTGGGCACCGCCAAGCTGGCTCGGTCCTCGGACTTCCAGGCGCTGCTGCCCATCAGGGGAAAGATCCTGAACGTGCAGAAGGCCTCGGTCACGGACATGCTCAAGAACACCGAGTGCGCGGCGATCATCCAGGTCATCGGGGCAGGCTCGGGGCGCACCTTCGACCTGCCCTCCGCCCGCTACGGCAAGGTCGTCCTGATGACCGACGCGGACGTCGACGGCGCCCACATCCGCACCCTGCTGCTGACGTTGATGTTCCGGTACATGCGCCCGCTGGTCGACGCCGGCCGTGTGTACGCCGCAGTGCCTCCGCTGCATCGGGTGGAGGTGATAGGTGCGGGGCGTTCCAGGAACGAGCTGGTCTACACCTACTCCGAGGCCGAGCTGCACACCTTGCTCAAGAAGCTGGAGCGCAGCGGCAAGCGCTACAAGGAGCCGATCCAGCGCTACAAGGGTCTCGGCGAGATGGACGCCGACCAGCTCGCCGAGACCACCATGGACCCGCGGCACAGGACGCTGCGCCGGGTCCGGATCGCGGACGCCGAACGGGCCGAGCGCACGTTCGAGCTGCTGATGGGCAACGACGTGGCACCGCGCAAGGACTTCATCGTCGAGGGCGCAGGAGGCCTGGACCGGGACCGCATCGACGCCTGAACATCAGTCCGCTCCCGTTCCCGCGTGTCGGTTGTGGACCGGCGCGCAGCGGAGCAGAGTGTCCCACCTCACACATGGGAGGGTCATGACCCAGATCAGCACGTCTGACGGAGGCGCGTCCGAGCGCGGCGCCCAAGGGAGCGGAACCGGCACCATCGAGCGGGAGCCCGAGCTCAAGCGGGTCATGGGCCCCAAGCTGCTGCTGCTGTTCATCGTCGGCGACATCCTGGGCACGGGCATCTACGCACTGACAGGTCAGGTCGCCGGTGCGGTCGGAGGCATCGTCTGGGTGCCGTTCCTGGTGGCGTTCGTCGTCGCCACGATCACCGCGTTCAGCTACCTGGAGCTGGTCACCAAGTACCCGCAGGCAGCCGGCGCGGCGCTGTACACGCACAAGGCCTTTGGCATCCACTTCGTGACGTTCCTCGTCTGCTTCATCGTGATGTCCTCCGGCGTCACCTCCGCCTCCACGGCCTCGCGCGCCTTTGCGCAGAACCTCGCCCTGGGCTTCGGGCTGGACTGGGGGACCGCGGCGATCACCTTCGCCGCCATCGGCTTCATGCTCGTGGTAGCGGCGGTGAACTTCCGCGGGGTCGGGGAGAGCGTCAAGGCCAACGTGGTCCTCACCCTGGTAGAGCTCTCCGGGCTCCTGATCGTCATCCTGGTCGGGCTCTACGCGATCACCCAGGGAAACGCCGACTTCTCCCGGGCCCTGGTCTTCGAGTCTCCCGACGACAAGAACGCCTTCCTCGCCGTCACCGCCGCGACATCGCTCGCCTTCTTCGCGATGGTGGGCTTCGAGGACTCGGTGAACATGGCGGAGGAGACCAAGGACCCCTCCAAGATCTTTCCCAAGGTCATGCTCAGCGGCCTGGCCATCACCGGCGTGATCTACGTGCTGGTGTCGATGACAGCCGTGGCCCTGGTGCCCATCGGGGTGCTCTCGGACCCCGACAACGCCACACCGCTGTTCGACGTCGTCAAGGCCGGCGCGCCGGGCTTCCCGACGGAGCAGCTGTTCCCGTTCATCTCGATGTTCGCGGTGGCCAACTCGGCGCTGATCAACATGCTGATGGCCAGCAGGCTGCTGTACGGGATGGCGAAGGAACTCGTGCTCCCCCCGGTGCTGGGCAAGGTCCACCCGGTGCGACGTACCCCGTGGGTGGCGATCATCTTCACCACGCTCCTGTCCGTCTTCCTCATCACGTTCTTCGGCAACGTCGCAGCCCTCGGCGGAACCACGGCCCTGCTGCTGCTGTCGGTGTTCACCGTCGTCAACATCGCCGTCCTGGTCCTGCGCAAGGACCCCGTGGAGCACGATCACTTCACCGCGCCCACGTTCCTGCCGGTGCTCGGGGCCTTCTTCTGCGCCTACCTCGTCGGGCCCTGGACCGGCCGCGACTTCGTCCAGTACAGGATCGCTGGCATCCTGCTAGCGATCGGTGTGGTGCTCTGGGCGCTGACCTGGGTCTACAACCGCGGCCGGTACGGGCGCAAGACCTTCATGCGCGAGCCGGACCAGCTCAGCGGGAGCTCCCGCGACTGACGGCCGTGCGGCGATATCCCCGCGACACCATCGGTCTCGGTCTCCTAGGGTCCACGGCATGCCTGCCTCGCTGCCCGCCCCCGACCTGGGCCTGACCTGGCGCCCGATCGGGCTGGACGACGTCGATGCCTGGTGGGTGCTGGAGCATGCGATCGAGGAGGCCGACGGCGCCAACGAGCGCTTCGACCGCGACGACCTGGTCGAGGAGCTCACGCAGGGGGACCACAAGAACCCGGCACGCGACTCCCTGATCGGCCTCGACGCCGGCGGCACTCCTCGTGCCTTCAGTCTGAACAACCTGCTGCCCGGGAGCACGCTGCGACGTGCCTACCTCTGGGGCGGGGTGGATCCGCACTGGCGCGGACGGGGGGTCGGGACCGCGCTGCTCGGCTGGCAGCGGGATCAGGCGCGGCACGCGCTCGCGGTGGCCGAGCCCGCGGTGGGACCGCCTCTTCCCTGGCGGCTGCTGGTCAGCTACCCGGAGCGGCTCAGCGCCAACCACGCGGTCGTGCTGGCGGCGGGCTTCACCCCGGTCCGGTGGTTCCACGACATGCTCCGGGAGGTGACCACCCCGGATGCGCCCCCGGTGCCGGACGTGGCGGTGCCGCAGCCGCTACGGGTGGTCCCCCTGACGCAGGATCTGGACGAGGCGGTCCGGCTGGCGCACAACGAGGCCTTCGCCGGCCACTGGGGGTCTCAGCCGCGGGACGCGGACGCCTGGCAGCTGTGGACGGTGGCCCACCGCACGTTCCGCCGGGACTGGAGCTTCGCCGTGGTGGACCCGAGGATGATCAGCGCGGAGGGGGTGCCAGAGGTGGTGGCCTACACGACCTCGCACGCCTACCCGCAGGACTGGCAGGCGCAGGGCTACACGCAGGGATGGACTGCCCTGCTGGGGGTGCGGCCCCGCTCGCGTGGCCAGGGCCTGGCACCGGCGCTGCTGGCGGCCGCGCTGCGGGCGTTCGCGCGGGACGGCATGGACAAGGCTGGCCTGGACGTCGACACCGGCAACGCGAGCGGGGCGCTGCGGCTGTACGAGCGGATGGGCTACACCGTCGAGCACACGTCTGTGACCTGCACCATCGACGCAGAGGGCGCCGCGCGACCCTGATGCGGCAGCGCCCGGCTCTGGGCGTGCGACAGTAGAGGTCGAGGCGCGACGCGAGGTCGTGCAGAGGTGAGGATCCACGTGGCCCAGCCAGCAACCTTCCGAGCAACCGATGCGACCCCCGTCGCCTGGACCGAGGCCGAGGAGGCCTGGGTGGCGCAGGCGCGCGAGATCCTGATCGGCACCGCGGCCCGTTACCGCTCGGTCATCACGTACAAGGCACTCGCCGAGGAGGTCCAGGCTCGCGCCGGGATCCGCACCAAGTCGCTGCTGATGAATTGGATGGGTGACGTGCTCGAGCGGGTCGCCGCAGAGTGCCACGAACGTCAAGAGCCGCAGCTCACGGCTCTGTGCGTGCGCTCTGACGGAACGGTCGGGGACGGCTACGCCCAGGTCACGGGCAAGACGCGTGGCGAGGTGCCCGAGGACCCCGACCAGCACGCAGCCGACGAACGCCTGGCCTGCCACCGCTTCTTCGGTGCTGACCTGCCCTCCGGCGGCGGGATCGCCGTCCTGACCGAGCAGGTCGCTGCCCGCAGGCGCAGGGCCGCACCCAAGCCCGTCGAGCGGGAGGCTGCGCTGTGCCCCTCGTGCTTCACCCAGATGCCGTTGAGCGGCGGTTGCGACCCCTGCGAGAACTAG
>JAABUN010004719.1_pt1 | contig 18007 bp, 18 predicted proteins | sample 5559311 | NCBI WGS metagenome assembly JAABUN01 (sample SAMN10711877, study PRJNA513370) | rock metagenome | isolation source: Antarctica rocks | place: Antarctica: Victoria Land, Siegfried Peak sud | reverse complement strand
CACAAAGCCGCACCACTGCATGTTGCCGATGTCCGGAACGTCCTCATCGATCACCTCACACGGGAGGAATTGGCTACCCTCACCGCCATCGGAGACAAAGTGCGCGGAAGGCTCGCTGAACTGGAACCGGAACACGAACGCTGAATCGGTTCCCCGTTAAAAGACGGGCGGCGAGATGACCCTTGTCGATGAGGAACTTGTCGAGCTCCACCACGAGCTCGACAACCCACCCCCAGGATCATAGAAGCCGCGTCGAGGGCATATTGCGAATAGGTCCGTTGGGTTCCTGTGAGCCTTTGATCATGACCTGAGGCTGTTTCATGGTGCGCTACGCGGGGGCGACACTCTTACTGAACTACTGTCCTCCGGCCGTTCTTGTGTTTCGTGAACTTTAAGTCTGCCGTTTCGGCGCTGCGAATCAGGCCACGTCGGCGCGCATTCCGACCATTGCGGCGCTTGTCCTATTTCATGAGGGCATTTTTGTGCTCGGCCCTCCGCGGGACCGTCCGATTCCGTGATCAACGGTTTCGTCGTGGAGATTCTCGTAACTCAACCGGACCCCCTGAGGCTTATTCATAAGGGTGTTGTTGTTTAGCGTCACCCCGGGTTGCGGGGCGACCTGGTCCGGGGAGACTTGAAGCGCTGACAACAACCCTCCACCGGAACCAGGCCGCTGACATGTACCATACGACAGGTCTCACCCACGAGCAGGTCGAAGAGGTGGCCGCGGCCGTTCACGACCGCCACCCTGAGTTGGCCATCACGGCTCGTTCCCGCGGTGGTCACCACGGGCTCACCTTCTTTCGCAGAGTCCACCTGGCTATCAGCTACTTGAAGCTGAACATCTGCCAAGCGGCGCTGGCCGAGTTCTTCGCCACGTCGCAGTCCACCGTCTCTCGCATCATCACCGCCTTCACCGCTGCGGTGGTCGACGCGCTCGGGGAGCACGTGCCCACCGGGGACGACCTGGACCCCGGCGAGCAGCTGATCGTCGATGGAACCCTGCTGCCGTGCTGGTCCTGGCGTGATCACCGCGAGCTGTACTCCGGCAAGCACCACACCACCGGGTACAACGTTCAAGTCGCCGTCCGCGCCGACGGGACGCTGATCTGGGTCTCCGATCCGCTGCCCGGATCGGTGCACGACAGCCGCGCGTTGCGCGAGTCCAACATCCTCGACACCATCCCCGAAGGTGCCCCGTGGTCCTACATCGGCGACAAGGGTTACATCGGGCTCGGGATGCTCACCCCCAAACGCAAACCGATGCTGAACGAACTGAACGATGAGGAAAAGAAGAGCAACAAGGCGATCAACGCTGTTCGCACCGTGGTCGAGCAGAGCATCGCCAACCTCAAGACCTGGCGCATCCTGCACACCGATTACCGGCGTCCGCTGCACACCTTCGCGACCACCCTCACCGCAGTGCTCGCGCTGGAGTTCTACCGGACCGGAGCAAAACCCTTATGAATAAGCCTCCATCAGACATGGCGGGGCTCCAGGAGGCGGGGAAGTCTTCGCAGGACCCACCCATCCTCTGGGGCCTCGCCCCCACCCCGCACCCCAGCCTCACCCACGGTGACGATCACACCGCTACTGGGAATGGCTCACTGTCAACCGTAGGCCATCACCACTGGTCGAAGTCTGTCGCTCCGACCGCTTCCGGATGATCGCCTACAGGTGACCGGTAGCCGAAGGGCTACCGGACGCCGGGCGGTGCGGTGCCGCTGGGAAGTTGTGCCTCAGATGATCGATGATCGGGACTGCCACACTGCAGCGGCGGTCGGCGGCCAGGGTTCGTGAGTCACGACGGTCACCGGCGCTGTCTGGATTGCCACTGCGGTACAACGCCATCGGTGTCGCGTGTCATCTGCGCTCAGCTCGGGCCAGTCGTCGGACCTCCAGGCGGTGCGCGGCGAGGAGCACTGGCATCATGATCACGGCGCCGGTGACCTGGTTGATGGGGATGACCCACAGCCGCTTCGGCTGCAAGGGGTTGTCCTCGTCGACCACGGCGCTGCCGGGGAAGAATGGCGCGGGGATCTGCGTGGCCCAGAACAGGCCGGCGTACACGGCTGTGGTCGTGAGGCGGTCGCGGGTGAGCGGTCCTGGGCGCCAGGCCTGCCACAGCGCCAACCCGCTGGCGGCGAAGGCTAGGGCGATCGTCTGGGCGTTGTGGAACTTCGCGTGCGGCGGCCAGGTCGGGTTGTACACGTGGGTGGCGTTCCAGTCGGCGCTGACGGCGCCCACCGGAGCGGCCACGGCCGCGATGGACATCACTACGCGCCCGAGGGGAAGCGTCTGCCGTCGGTCAGATCCGCGGTGCGCGCTCACCGCTGGGCTCCGCCATGCTCGGGCAGGACGGCCATGAAGCGGTCGACCACGGGCCAGGTGGCCGCTGGGTTCTCGTTCGCGGGCAGGTGCCCGGCGTCGGGGATTTCGGCGAAGCTTCCCTGGGAGAAGCAGGCGGCCAGGCGGCGTCCGTAGCCGCTGGTCAGCACGGGGTCGTCGGCGCCCCAGACGACGAGTGCGGGGATGTCCACTGCCTCGAGCCGCTCAGCGAGGTCGGGGTCCCACATGGTGGGCCCGGTGTAGTGCTGCAGCAGCGCGAAGGCCTTGGGTGACTGGCCTGGTGACGGTGCTCGGTAGGGAGCGTCGTCGGCCGGCGCCGGCTGGTCACCGGGCTGGGGTGCGATGCCGATGGCGTCGAGAAGGACCACCGCGGCGATGCGCTCGGCATCGTCGAGCACGGACATCTCGGCCGCGACCCACCCCCCGAAGGAGCTGGCGACGATCACGACGTCGGTCAGGTCCATCGCGCGCAGCAGGTGCAGGTGCAGCGCGGCGAGGTCGGGAACGGTGTCCACCCCGGCGAGGTGGGCGGTGCCCTCCCAGCCGGGGTGGACCGGGGTGATGACGCGGTGCTGGTGGCGCAGGTGCTCGACGACCGATGCCATGGAGGCCGGGCCACCACCACCGTGCAGCACCACCACCGTGCTTGTCGGGCCGGTTGTCGGGCCGGTCGCTGGGCCGGTGTCGTGGAGGGTGACGCCGTTCATGCTGTTGACGTCGTCGGCGCCAAGGGTGGTCTGGGTGGTCTGGGTGGTCTGGGTGGGGGAGGTCATCGCTGGGGCTCCTGTCACAGGGTGGTGGCGTGCTCGGGCGCGCCGGTGGTGTCCCAGGTGGGAACGGTCAGGGTGTTGGTGGCGCTGGGGTCGGTGTGGATGCGCCAGCGCTGGGCGGGGGTGTGTTCGTAGATGGCGGGGAACTGGCCGGTGAGGGGGTTGGCGGGGAAGAACCAGCGGTCGCGCAGCTCAAGCACGAGCTCGTCACCGGCGGCGAAGCGGGTCGCGCTGGGCAGCAGGGTCAGGTCGAGGTCCACGGGTGTTCCTGGTGCCAGGGGCAGCGTGGAGGTGTGCGGGTGGTGGGCCTCGACGTCGCTGGAGCGAGTGGGGTCGACACTGCGGTGGCTGGCGCGCAGCCATCCGCGGGTGACCATGTCCTCGGTGAACCCGTAGGAGCCCTCGAAGACGACCTCGCGCCCGTGGCGGACCTTGCGGATGCCGGCGAACAGAGTCAGGTCGTCACTGCCGGCGTCCGCACCGGTGCCGTCGATGCTGATCCTCACGCGCAGCCGCAGCGCTCCGACCACATCGGTGGTGCGCTCGAAGCGGAAGCGGAATTGCGCTCCCGCACGCGGGACGGGCACGGCGGTGCTCACCGTCGGCGCCTGGCTGCGCAGCTGGCCGGTGCTGGCGTCCAGGTGCAGCACCACCGCGCGCACGTTCGCCGGTGGCCACTGGTCCGCACCGCGCACCGCGACCACGCCGTGCAGGGCGTCGCGGACTTCCACCCGCACGGGGGCGGTGTCCAGGATGCCGGTGTCCTCGCCCTTGAGGAAGTGGTCGAAGAACTGCGCCTGCGCGCGCTGTCCGCGCTGGCCGTAGTACTCCGGCCATTTGGGGGCGCGATGGGTGTAGAGCCACTTGTGCTGCGAGGAGATGCGCTCGAAGCCGGCGACGGAGCCGCGGGTGTGCAGGCTGTGGTCGGAGAAGGAGGCGCACACCAGCGCGGGCACGTCGATCTGCTCCAGAGCGGGTGCGCGCTGGTCCCACCACGCATCGCGCAGCGGGTGCGCCCGCTGGCCGCGGCGGAAGGACGGTGAGCGCGGGCGCAGCAGCTTCTGCCAAGCGCTCCACAGGATCATGAAGCCGTCCTCGCGGACCCCGCCCGGGTAGGAGAAGTCCTGGTAGGCGTCGGTGAAGCCCTCCCACGGGTTGATCGCCGCCAGGTGCGGCGGGCGGGTCGCGGCGCCGGTCCACTGGCTGATCGCGAGGTAGGAGACCCCGCTCATGCCCACCTTCCCGCTCGACCAGGACTGAGCGGCGGCCCACTCCACGACGTCGTGCACGTCCTGCCCCTCGGTGGGGCCGAAGGGTTCGGGGTGCCCGGCCGAGGTGCCCCAGCCGCGCAGGTCGCCGTTGATGACGACGTAGCCGCGGGGCACCCAGAACCCGGGGTCGGGTGCCTCCAGGCCGGTCCAGGCGGAGACGGTCATCGGCTCGTCGCCGGCGGCCAGGCGGTACTGCAGTGGGACGGCGTAACCCCGTCTGCGGGCCTTGGGCAGCTGGTCCTTGCCGTAGGGCTGCAGGGACACCAGCACCGGATAGCGCCCAGGAGCCTGGGGGCGAAAGACGTTGGCCCGAAGGACGGTGCCGTCGCGGACGGGAACGGGCACGTCCCGCTCGAAGACCACTCCGGCGGGTGGGGGGGTGATGCGCACCTGCGGGCGCACCAGCCGCGCCACGTTCTTCACGGCGGTGCCGAAGGGGGTGTGGGAGCGGTAGGCCTCGATCACGAAGTAACTCCTGGCTTAAGCACAACTCAACTGTACTGGCACTCAAGCCAGACCGCTACCCTAGGGCCATGAACGCGAAAGGTGGACGTGACCCATACCAGGCGCGGCGGGAGGCCGGCCGCGCCAGCCGAACGCAGACGCGACAGCGTCTGCTGGCCTCTGCGGACGCGCTGTTCCGAGTCAGGGGGTACGCGGCCACCCCCGTCACGGCGATCGCCGATGGAGCCGGGGTCTCGCTGCAGACGCTGTACCTGGCCTGGGGCAGCAAGCGGGCGCTGCTGCAGGCTGCGACGGAGGCAGCCGCCTCGGGCTCCAGCACTCCGCTGGATGCCGATGCGTGGTACGAAGCGGTGGACCAGGCGGTGCGCCGAGCGGTCCACGAGGAGGCCGCCGGTGCCCCCGGCGAGCAGGAGCGGGCCTCGGCGTACCTGCGCGGTCTGGCCGCGGTCTTCGCCGCCGTGGCGCAGCGCACCGCCGACTACTGGCGCATCAACCAAGACGCGGCCGCCAGCGACCCGGAGCTCGCCCCGTCCTGGCAGCAGCTCCTGCGCGATCGGCGCTCCACCATGGAGGCGCTGGCGCGTCGCATGCCCGGAGCCGGCCTGCGGCCCGGGCTGGATTTGGACGCCATCATCGACACGCTGTGGGCGGTGGCGAGCCCGGACAGTTACGTCCTGCTCACCCGAGTCGGACACGCCTCCGAGGACGACTACACCGCTTGGCTGGCGCACGTGCTGGTCGCGACGCTCACCACCGACGCCCCAGCAGGGTCGCCCGAGAAGGCCCAGCACCTGTGACCTGGCGCTGGGTGCCGCGGGCTGCACACAGTCATGACCCTGTTGTCCCGGTGAACTGGCCCGGCGCCGCGGCGACACGCCGAAGGGTTCCCCATCGGCGACGATGAGCCATGCCAACGGTCCCTGGAGCGTTCCCGGTTTTGTGGACACGGTGATGTGTCGCTCCTGATCAGAGGAGTGTGACGGCATGGGTTCGACCCGACGTAAGTTCACGGCCGAGTACAAGGCCGAGGCGGTATCCTTGGTGTTCGGCTCGGGCAGGCCGGTGCGCCAGATAGCGGCGAACATCGGGGTCCACGAGATGACTTTGGGGCGATGGGTGAAAGAGGCAAAAGACGCCCGCGACGATGATGGGCAGTCGCCGCTCAGCATTGACGAGCGTGCGGAGCTGAAAGCGTTGCGCAGCGAGAACACTGAGCTGCGGATGCAGGTGGAGTTCGCAAAAAAAGTGGCGACCTGGTTCGCGAGCCAAAAGCAGTGAGATTCGCTGCAATCGCGGGCTGGGCTGACTCCGGCGAGTTCGACGTGGACTTCATGTGCGAAATGCTGAATGTCTCACGCTCTGGCTACTACGCGTGGCGCGGACGCTCTCCTTCGGCGCGAGCGGTCGATGACATCTCGATCACGGCGCAGATCCGAGCGCACTTCGCCGACGCTCTGGGCAATCCAGGCGTGCGTCGCATCCACGCGATGCTGCGCGCGGCCGGCCGCGTGATCGGCCGGCGCCGGGTGCTGCGGCTGATGCAGGCCGCCGGCCTGGCCGGGCGACACCCCAGGGCGGCGCGGCGCACCACCGTGGCCGGGGTGGCGCCGGTGTCGGCGCCGGACCTGATCGGACGCGACTTCACCGCCGAGGAGGCGAACACCAGATGGTGCGGTGACATCACGTACGTCAAGACGTGGGAAGAGTGGGCGTATGTGGCCACCGTCATCGACCTGCACTCCCGCGCAGTGGTGGGATTCGCTGTCGCCGATCACATGCACACCTCGTTGATCGTCGAAGCGTTGAACATGGCGATCGTCCATCGCGCCCCACCACCAGGGGTGATCTTCCACTCCGACCGCGGAAGCCAATACACGTCCGGCGAGTTCGCGCAGTATTGCGAGGCCAACGAGATTCGCCGTTCCCGCGGTCGCACCGGGATCTGCTACGACAACGCGGTGGCAGAGTCGTTCTTTGCCACCTACAAGAAGGAGCTGGTCCACACCCGGCCGTGGCCAGACGTCCAGACCCTTCGCCGCGAGACGTTTGCGTGGATCGAGGGGTACTACAACACCCGGCGGCGCCACTCCACCCTCGACTACTTGACACCGGTGGAGTTCGAGTTAGGCTACCGGACCATCCACCAGATAGCGGCTTTAGCGGCATAGCGACGTGTCCACAAAACCGGAAACACTCCACCCGGACTCCACCAAGACCTCCCTGCAGCAACGACTCTCAGAACGCGCCCGTCAGCGCTGGCCCGCCCTGGACCACGTCAGCGTCCGGCACCGCGCCGGTTTCGCCTACATCACCGGGCACCTACCCGACGGCGAAAGCCTGCCGCTGTACCGGCTGCGCTACGGCGGCTACGCCAATAGCTGGGGCTTCGCGATCTACCGCGCCAGCCACGACGACTACGAGAACTCCATCCTGCCCAGCGGCGCCTTCGTCGGCACCGCCGAAGACGCCCTCGACTGCGCCTGCGGGCTCTATCTCAACGACCCCAAAGCCTGGACCTGACCCCGACGAACTTACGGGCGCGACCACTAGTGCGTGTCCTGTGGGTCATGTGCGGAGCCACAGGATGGTGGCGGCGATGAGCACGGTGGAGCGGTAGTAGGCCGCGCGTTTGGCGTAGCGGGTGGCCAGGGCGCGGAACTGCTTGAGCCGGTTGAAGCACCGCTCGACGACGTTGCGCCCCGCGTAACGCTCGGTGCTGAAGGCGGGGGGCCGCCCGCCGCGCGAGCCCTTGGCCAGTCGGTGGGCGATCTGGTTGGACTTGAGCGGGATCGAGTGAGCGATGCGCCGATCTCGCAGCGCGCGCCGGGTGGAGGGGTGGGAGTAGGCCTTATCTGCGGCCAGGTGGTCGGGGCGTTTGCGCGGTCGTCCAGGCCCGGGGCGCGGCACGCGGATGGCGTCGAGCAGGGGCAGCAGCTGGGGGTTGTCCCCGGCCTGACCAGGGGTGATGATCACCGAAAGGGGCAGTCCGCGCCCGTCCACGGCCAGGTGGATCTTCGACGTCAGCCCGCCGCGGGAGCGTCTCAACGCTTCACCCTCGATCGCCAGGGCTTCTACAGCCGGGCTGCAGCCCCCTTTTTACGCGCACCAGCGGCGTGGCTGTGGGCGCGGACGCTGGTGGAGTGCACGCTGATCTCCCACTCCACCGCGCCCACCGCGTCGTCCTTGACCACCACGTGCTCCAGCAAGCGCTCCCAGGTGCCGTCAGCGGCCGGCCTGCGCAACCGCTCGTGGGCGGTCTTCCACGGCCCGTACCGCTCAGGCAGGTCCCGCCAGGGCGCGCCGGTACGGGTGTGCCACAAAATCGCGTTGATCACCTGGCGGTGATCACGCCAGCGACCCCCGCGCAGCCCCGTCACCGGCAGCAGCGGGGCGATCACCGCCCACGCCACGTCCGTCAGCTCACCCCTGCCCGGCATCAGACCATGCTGCCACCACCCCCGAAGATCCACAGGACACGCCCTAGTAGTACTTCGTTAGGTTGGGGTGGTGGGTGCTCGTGCGTGGCGGCGGCGGGGTGCTCGTCGGGTCTGGCCGCAGACGGTGCAGGTACCGTTCCAGGTGGCCAGCAGGTGTTGGAGCAGGCGCAGCAGGGCGTAGATGCTCAGGCCGCGCCCGGGGCTTTTGGGTCAGCGTCGGTGCGTAGCGTGGTGGCGAAGAGGTGCGCGGCGGACACCGGGGTGACGTGGCGGTGCCAGCCGGCGAAGGTGCGGCCCTCGAAGTGGTCCAGCCCCAGGGCCTGTTTCAGCTCGCGGTAGTCGTGCTCGATGCGCCAGCGGATCTTCCCCAGGCGCACCAGCTCGGCGATCGGGGTGTCCTCGCCCAGGTTGGACAGCCAGTACTGCACCGGCTCGGGTGCACCGTCGGGCCACTGGGCCAGCAGCCAGGCGGGCTCCAGGGTGCCGTCGGGGTTCAGCCGGTGGGTGCGGCTGCGCCCGGCCGGGCGCACCCGGATCGCCACGAACGTGCCGGTCATGGTCCCTCGTGAGCCGCGCCGCCAGGACAGGTCGACCACCTGCGCCGATCCTTGGCGCACCGCGGTGGCGATGTGCTCATGCAGCGGGATCGGCGCGGTGCGGTAGCGGGGTTTGGGATACGGCCCCACGCCCGGGTAGGCCTTGGCCACGGGCGCGGCATCGAGGGCGAAGGCGGTCAGGTCGTCCTCGACCTGGACGATGTAGGACAGGCCCCGGGTGGCCAGGCCGTGGCGGAAGTCGCCGTTGTTGCCATAGCCGGCGTCCGCGCACAGCGCTGGCGGTCGCTGGCCCCAGGTGGCCAGTTCGTCGATCATGTCCAGGGCCAGCTGCCACTTCGGCCGGTGGGCGACCTCGTCGGGGATGCTCGCCCTGGCGCGTCGATCGCGCACGAGGTCGCCGGCTTCCTCGTCCTCGGCGTGGGCGGGGTCCCAGCGCGCTGGGAGGAACAGCCGCCAGTCCAGCGGGGCAGAGGCAGCATCAGTCGCGGCGTGCACCGAGACCGCGATCTGGCAGTTGCCGACCTTGCCCAGGGTGCCGGAGTACTGCCGGGCCACCCCCGGCGAGGCGGTGCCGTCCTTGGGGAAACCGGTGTCGTCGACCACCCACGCATCCGGCCCGACCACGTCCACAGCGCGGGCGGCCAGCGCCGCGCGCACCGGGGCCACGTCCCAGGTCGAGGAGGTCACGAACTGCTGCAGGCCCTGGTGGTCCACCCCCAGGCGCGCCGCCATCGGCTGCATCGACTTGCGCGCCCCGTCCAGCAACAGCCCACGCAGGTAGGTGGCGCCCTTGTCCTGCTGATCACGACGGGGCAGGGAAGCGAAGACCTGCCCGGCGAAGACCTCCAACCGCTCCCGCACCTGCCCCAGCTCGACATCGTCCACCGGCCAAAGGTAGCCAAGACCTAACGAAGTACTACTAGGCGCCGGGTTGGCCATCGAGGCGCTGCGAACGTGATCGTCTCGCGGCCAGCCTCCCGGCCATCGGCGGGGGCGTGCGTGAGACGTGAGGCCTGGACCCACCGCTGTCCTCATCCTGGGATCGGTGCTGCACCAGCAGCCCTGGAGCGCGAAGGGCGAGGACCGCGGTGGCCGTCTCAACGCTGGTGCGCTCGAGGCCCGGTGACCGGCGCAGCGCCGGGGGTCAGGCGGAAGCTGGGCAGACCGCGCCGGCGGATCAGCCACTCCACGACGACGAGGTTGGGCAGCCAGCACCAGAAGGGCACGACGGCGTAGGCGTTGTCGAAGGCGTTCTGGAAGCCGTCCGCGCCGGTCATGAAGGGGATCTGGGCGACCAGGAGCACGCCCAGCCAGGTCCGCAGCATCACCGCGGCGTAGGTCAGGGCGAAGTTGCGCATCATCCACGAGCGGTGCAGGCCCACGTCGCCGGCGCGGATGGCGGTGTAGCCCTTCCACCCCGTCCACATCCACAGCACGGCCAGGGTGCCGAAGCCGAAGAAGCCGAGCAGCCCCACCGAGCTGACGAAGGACATCACCAGCGCTGCCACGCCGCCCAGGGCCACCGAGACCAGGTACGCCCGCCCGACCCAGCGGTGGCCCGCCGGGTAGCGGCGGCGCAGGCGGGTGGAGAACTGGAAGGGCCCGATGGCCAGGGCCAGGCCGGAGAAGACGATGTGGGCGTAGAAGGCGATCGTGATCGGCCAGGGCCGGTTGGCGTAGGTCTCGGCCAGGCCGACGTGGCGCCCGGCGAGGTCGGAGAGCGAGCCCTGGCCGTACTGACCGACGAAGTAGCCGGCGATGGCCAGCGAGGTGACGGCGATCACAGCCCAGGAGATCCTGGCGCGTCCTCGTGCTCGCCTGGGGGCAGGGCGTCCATCGGTGGGGGGGGCGATGGTGGTCATGGGTGGAGTCCTTTCGACGGGGATGGTCAGGAGGGAGGACGGTGGGGTCAGGCGGCGGGTGCAGGGACGGCTGGATCGGTGGTGCTGGGTCGCAGCCGAACGCTCACCACCTCGACAGCAGGGGTGTTTCGGCGCGGCAGGGCGGCGGCGAGGACGGTGGTGGCCAGGAGCACCAGGGCCCCCAGCAGCACCGCCGGTCGGGCCCCGGCGAGGTAGCCGGTGGCGGTGAAGGTCCCGCCAGCGCTGGCGAAGACTGCGCTCAGCGTCGCGATCCCCAGCGCCACGCCGACCTGGCGGAACGAGGCGTTGGTCCCCGATGCCTTGGCCCGGTCCTCTGGGGCGATGCCGGCCAGGGCCAGGGTGGAGATGGGGGCGAGCACCAGGCCCATCCCCACCCCGGCGGCCAGGAAGCCGGGCAGCAGCAGGGGGTAGGCGACGGTCTCGCTCAGGACCAGGGCGAGCCAGGCCACCCCGGCGCTGACGGTGGCCAGCCCCGCGACGATGACGGTGCGCCCGCCCAGGCGCGGCACCATCGCGCCGGCCAGGGGGGCGATCAGCATCGGGGCCAGGGTCCACGGGGTGGTCATCAGCCCGGCGTCCAGGGCGCTGCGGTGCTGGACGACCTGGAGGAACTGCGTCAGGAGGAACACCGCGCCGAAGACCCCGAAGCTGAACGTGGCCACCACGAGGTTGGTGATGGTGAACGTGCGTGAGCGGAACAGCCTCAGCGGCAGCAGCGGGGCGCTGGCCCGGCGCTGCCAGAGCACGAAGGCGACCAGCAAGGCCGCACCGGCGCCCGCGCACACCAGCACCACGGCGCTGGTCCACCCCGAGGAGTTGCCCTGCACCACGGCGTTGAGCACCCCGAGCACCCCACCGCCTGCCAGCCCCACGCCGGCCACGTCGATCCTGGCGCGGTGGCCGAAGGACTCCGGCAGCGCGATCAGAGCCAGCGGAAGGGCCACCGCGGCGACGGGCACGTTGACCCAGAAGATGGTCTGCCAGGACCATCCCGTCAGGACGGCGCCTCCGACCAGCGGCCCCAGGGCCACGCCGAGCCCGGAGACCGCGCTCCACAGCCCGATCGCGAAGGAGCGGCGCGCCGGCGGCACGGCCGAGCTCAGCAGGGCCAGCGAGAGCGGGACCACCGCCGCGGCCCCGGCCCCGGTCACGGCGCGCGCCGCGATGAGCCCGGTCGCGGTGGTGCTCAGGGCGCACAGCGCCGATCCCGCGGCGAAGACGGTGATGCCGACGGCGAACAGCCGTCGGCGCCCGAACCTGTCGCCGAGCGCGACGGCCAGCAGGATCAGGGCCCCCAACGTCAGCGTGAAGGCGTTGGTGACCCACTCCAGCTCCACCAGGCTCGCCCCCAGCGCCCGCTGCAGGGTGGGCAGCGCCGTGGTGACCACGAGGTTGTCCAAGGTGGCCATGAACACCGGCAGGGCTGCGGCGACGACCACGAGCGGGAAGCGGGGGACACGCACGTCTCCTCCTAGGTATCGGTTGATACCTAAACGCTAGGCATCATCTGATACCTTGTCAAGCGTGGAGGGACGGGTGCGGCTGGACGGCCCGGAGCGGCGCCGGCAGATCGTCGCCGCGGCCCGATCGGTCTTCGGCGAGCACGGCTACACCGGCACCAGCACCGACCAGGTCGCCCGGGCCGCCGGGGTCAGCCAGCCCTACGTGGTGCGCACCTTCGGCACCAAGGAGCAGCTTTTCCTCGAGGTCGCCGACAGCGCCCTGACCGAGCTGCTGGACGCCTTCGACGCCGTGGTCCACGCCCGCCCGCGACCGGCAGACCTGCCCGCCGCCCTGGGCGACGCCTACGTCGACCTCGCCCGCGAGGGCGAGGTCCACCTGGTGCTGCTGCAGGCCTTCGTCCAGGGACACGACCCCGCGGTCGGCGCCTGGGCGCGCGCGGCGCTGCTGCGGGTCTACGCGGTGCTGCGCGAGGACGCGGGCCTGGACGCCGAGACCAGCTGGCGCTTCCTGGCGCAGGGGATGATGATCAACGTCCTGCTGGCAACCGACCTGGTCGAGCAGACCACGCCCGCCCCCGACTACGTCGACGAGCTGCTCCACCTGGCCTTCGGCAGCGCTGCGCCCGCCATCAGGGCGTCGGTTGCGGTCCTGCCGCTGGAGGGTGAGTGAGGCCGGTCCAGGTAGGAACGAGCGGCCAGAACCTGACCCCTCTCAACAACTCGCAACACACCGACGAGGATCACGAGCGTCATGACGTCCCGCCCCTCGCTTCCACTGTTCACCCGTCGGATCTGCGCCCCGCTTGGTTGCCTCTTTGACCTGCCCCACCGATGCTCGTGCTGCCTTCGCAGGTCGTGCGATCACCCCATGGATGAAAGGTTGAAAACCTGTGCGCGTCTTGTTCACGTCCGTCCCCGCCTATGGGCATCTCCTGCCGATGCTGCCCCTGGCGCGGGCGGCCCAGGCTGCGGGCATCGAAGTGGCGGTGTCCACCGCTGCGGTTTTCGCCGACGTTGCGGCGCCCTTGCCGCTGCTGGCGGCCGGGCCGACCCTGCTCGCTCTCGCCGAGGAGACGTACCGGCGGACCCAGGCCCCACCGATCACAGGGTTTGACCCCGCGGCTTTCGGTGAGCTGTTCGGGGCCGTGCGTATCGACTTCACCTACCCGCAGGCACTGGCTGTCGGGCGTGAGTGGAGACCAGATCTGGTCATCGCTGAGCGTGAGGACTTCGTCGGCCCGATGGTGGCTGCTGCCCTGGGCGTGCCGTGGGCCCGCTTCCTGATCGGCGTGGACTTTCCGACAGAGGTCACCGCAGCCATCACCGCCCGCGCCCGGCAACGCTGGGCCGCCGCCGGGCTCGACGTCTCAGCCCCGGTGGCAACCATCGATCCCTGGCCGGTCGCGCTGCAGCCCGCTGGGTGGCGACCGACCGCTGACCGCATCGTCATCCGCCCCGAGCCCCACACCAGTGTCGAACAGGGTCCTGTCGTCGAGCCCAGCGCCGGCAGGAGGAAGGCACCGGTTTCTGCACGACGGTCCAAGGTGCTCGTCACCACCGGCACGATCGCCGACGACGTGGCCACCGTGGCCGCCGTCGTCGATGCGCTCGTCGCCCTCGACGTCGACGTCGTCGTGACTGGACGCCACGGCCAGCCCTGGCCGCTCAAGGTCGACCCCAGCCGGGTGCGCCAGGTGGGTTTCGAGCCGTTGGCCCGGCTACTGGACGGGGTGGATGTCGCGGTGGTGGCCGGCGGCGCTGGCACCGTCGTCGGTGCCCTGGCACGAGGGGTGCCGCTCGTGGTTCTCCCGCTGGTCTTCGACCAGCGGGAGAACGCCGAGCGAGCTGGCGCTGTCGGAGCCGCCGTCATCGCCGAGGACCCCGGCCAGGTGCCGGCCGCCGTGCACCGGGTGCTCACCGATCCCTCCGTCAGGAGAGCAGCACAGGCCCTGGCCGGGCAGATCGCCGCTATGGACCCTCCCGACGAGGCGTGGCGGCGCCTGGCGCAGACCACCAGCACCTGGGCGTTCGACCACCACGACCGCTCGGGTTCCACCGGCGAGGGTGCCCATCCCGACCACTGAGGTCGGGCTCGTCGCTGGCCCTGCCAGCTATGGATGGCTCCGCGGTGACAGGCAGCACGATCCGCCGCTGTCAGGTGTCAAGGCGCTACCCGGCAGCCAGTGTCAGGGTGCGCCTGGCCAGGAGTCACTCGCCCTGCCTGCGTTTCGCGCCCACTGTCCACGGGGGGTGGCACCGGCTTCATCTCGACCCTGGTCGGCATCGCGTGCTGGAGGACGTTTTTGGATGCGTGGGTGACGGCTCCGACCGCTGACCCGCGGTGCACCGCTAGGACGCCGCCCACCTGGTGCAGCTCGCGCTCAAGCGTGCAGCGGCCGGGTCCATCGCGCACGGTGTGGGCAAGGAGGAGATCGCCGCTCGCGACATCGCCGAGTGATCGGCCGCGGGGTGGATGTCTCGAGCCGGTTGTTCGCGCCCCCCAGGAGGCTGCTGAGCACTTCGGCTGGGCCAGCAGGTTTTCGGCCTCGACATCTCAGCATCCAGCAGGCTCACCCAGTACTGCAGCCATGGATCGTTTGGGGGCGGGGGCCCGACGTCGCGGGTGCGGCCACCGCGCGAGCAGACGATTCACGGTTGGACGTCTTCTCCTGGTCCAGCTTCCGCCCGCGACGCTCGGATGACGGCTCCCACGACGGGGACCAAACGCGAGCCGTCGGCGATGGGGAGCTACGCCTGAGCGGTGGGCGGGAGGAGCCATGCGGCGATGACATCGGTGGCTCTCGCGCGCCCCTGCCGCCGCCCGGCTGCCGCGGCGGCGCCAGCGCGCGTGGGGTCATAGGGGTTATCACCGATCGCCAACTGGGACTCCTCATCCGGCGTCAGCAAGAGCGCGCGCGCACCCAAGGCGAGCCCGGCGACGTCCTGGGCGGCGCTGGGGATGCCCACGAAGCCCTCAGGCATCGGCGCGAGGACGACGACGTGGTCGTGTCCGGTCGCGGTGGCCGCGTTGGCCGCCGAGACCATGCCGGCGTCGATCCACTCCCGGCCCCCGATCTTTACCGCGGGCCAGATGCCAGGCACCGCACCGCTGGCTTCGACCGCCTCCTCCAGGCGCACGTCTGCCTCGGGACCCAGGACGACGAGCTCGCCGGTGTCAGCGTCGGTGACACAGATGCGGAGAGCGGGTGCCCAGCTGTCGGTGGCCAGGCGCGAGCGGACGACCTGGCGACGTTCTGCTGCGCCCATCGTTGGGTCAAAGCGGCGTGCGACTCGCCCGAACCCCACCCCGACCGCGCGGGGGTCGCCCGCACCGTCGACGAAGGCGTCGCGCCACGCCTGATACACCTCGGGGACGAGACGCCGGAGCGGCTCGTGGTCGCTGGCGCGCTCCTGCATCTGCAGCACTTGCGCCCATGGCACGCCGGCGGCGTAGTTCGCGCCGACGAAGGCGCCGGCCGAGGTGCCGATCACGGCGTCGGCGGCGCGCAGGTCCGCACCTTGATCGAGCAACCCGGCCAGGACGCCGACCTCCCACCCGATGCCGGTGACACCGCCTCCTCCAAGGACGAGTGCGCGGGACTTTGATGAGGTGTCCATGTCTTTCCTTCCGATAATTGTAGTTACCGTAAGTGGACCGTAGCACCACCTCATGGGGACAGCGACACGCGGCAGACCCCGCAGCAGCACGACCGAGGCGGCCGCCCTCGCACACACGCTCTGCCTGCTCGATGACCGCGGGTACGACGCGCTGCGGATGAAGGACATCGCCGAGTCGGCCGGGATCGGTCTCGGAGCCCTGTACCGCCGGTGGCCGGGCAAGCGAGCCCTCGTCGTCGCGGCCCTGCGGTGGCACACCCACGAACGCCCCACCGAGACCGCTGACGACCCGGTAGCCGACCTCGAGGCGGCGCTGCTGCGCGTGGCCGAGGCGGTACCGCGCGGGCTGGGCAAGCTTGTCGCCGCGTGCCTGACCAAGCCCGGCTCAGAGCTTGCAACGGTGGTCGTAGAGGCGAAACTGAAGCCGTTGGTCGAGTCCGTGGCCACCCGCTTGGAGCGGGTCGTCGATACCACGATCGACGCTCGCGTCCTGGCCGAAGCCGGGCTCGGCCTCATCCTGTGGCGCAGCGCACTAGATGATGAGTCGCTGACGCTTGAGGATATTCGCCACCACGTACTCCCGGCGATGGGGGTGAACGCCTCGCGGCGGCGGCCGCCACCACGTGCGGCGGCCGCGCGCGATGCGTACGGGCTGAACGAGACGCCACCGCTCAGAAGTGACAGGAGCTCAGCACGTCGACAAGACGGCCCGCACCCACGACCCTGACCGCAGCACGGCGTGGGGCATAGGCTAAACGTCCGCCGGTCACGGCCCAGACTGCACGATGCGGCAGTTCGCGCTGTTCGCTCGGTCGAACCATGCTGCACCCACCTGGGTCTGCACCCGGCTCGGTTGACTCGCTGACCTGCCCCGCTCTGGAGGGCCTGCGCCGGCTGCGCTGGGCTGTGCCCACGGGCATCACCTCAGCCAGCGGCGCCCCGCTGCTCACCCTGCCCGCCGTCGGCGGTGAGCGGCTCGGGCAGGCGCACGGGCATGTGCCGGTACAGGCTGGTGCGCGCCACCCCGGTCTTGGCCACGATCTGCGCGATGGTCTCGCCTTGGTCGCGCAGGTGGACGGCGTAGGCGATCTTGTCGGGGTCGGCCAGCACCGGGCACCCCACCCGCCGGCCCTTGGCCGTGGCCACCGATCTCGCGTGGGCGACGCGCTCGGCGGTGTAGGTGCGCTCCATCTGAGCGAACAGCGCCAGTAGCACCACGGACAGCTGCGCCATCGGATCGGAAGGGTCGGAGGAGTCGACCTTGATGGGGTCGGCCAGGTTCTTCACCCCGACGCCGCGCTCGGCCAGGTCGTGGATCAGGTTCAACGTGTCGCGCACCGCGCGCCCCAACCGGTCCAACGTGTGCACCACCAGCACGTCGCCCTCCCGGGCGTAGCCCAGGGCCGCGCGCAGCCCGGGACGGTCGATGGTGGTCCCGGACTTCTTGTCCACGAAGATCCGCGAGGCCTCGATGCCTACCTGCTCCAGGGCGTGGACCTGGCGCTGCAGGTCCTGCTTGGTCGTCGACACCCGCGCGTACCCGATTTCCACGAGCCCCACCGTACCGGTGGTCGGCTTTGTACGGCAGCAGCGGGACGAGGTTCTGGGTACGACCTTTGGGACGTGCGGATCGGCGAAACCGCGTCAGCGGCCCTGCGGGCGTGGGGAGCGTCCCACTTCCTAGAAACTGGGACGGTCGGCTGTGTCAGGAGATGTGTCACGGGTCAGGTTCGTTGCGTGCTGATGGGCGCAGTTGACCGTGGAGTCCGCGCTCGCTTTCCAGTCGATCTGCCCGGTGGCGTCAGCACTGGCAAGCAGCGCGGCGTGCATTCTGTCCCAGGTGCCATTTCCCGAGTGGCAGCGGTGCCGCTTCCATTGCGTCTGCCGCGGCCCGAAGTTCCGCGGCACGTCGCGCCCCTACTCTGTACCGCCGGATAATTCCTTCCACCACCCGCCGATCATCGCGGAAAGGACGTCCCGCCCGACCGGAAGACGAAGGCAACAAAGGACGGATCCGAGCCGATTGTGCATCGGTCAGAACAGCAGCACGACTCACTCAAACATCGCCCCGTACACAACCCCGCACCAAAGGGAGACACGCCCTGGTCGTCCTTAGTCGGCGAACTGCTCGCGGTACCGGTTCACGTAGACATCCCACAGCGCCGGGTCCTGCCCGAGGTTGCGCTTGTTCAGG
>JAABUN010004718.1_pt1 | contig 18011 bp, 16 predicted proteins | sample 5559311 | NCBI WGS metagenome assembly JAABUN01 (sample SAMN10711877, study PRJNA513370) | rock metagenome | isolation source: Antarctica rocks | place: Antarctica: Victoria Land, Siegfried Peak sud | reverse complement strand
GAGGCCTCGCCTATCATTCGTTACACCCCCACACCATCCACGATTCAGCAACGGGGATGATGCGGGGCGGGGCCACCAGCGGTCAAGCCGCTGCGTGGCCTCCCGATTTATGACCACGCCTCAATTAATGACATTGACCGTACCCAATATACGAAGGCTTTAGAAATCAAATGGGACCATTTCGATCCAGGTTTTGGGGTTAAGATTCGTATCACTTATGTGGGGCAAGGAAAGTACGACAATGATTTCCGAGTCCAGCCCGATATATACGCCATTGGTTTGAGCAATATGCAATTTAGACGAGGAAATGTTTTGGAGCGTAGGTTGGGGATACCCCCCTGGACCATTTTTGTCATTTTCATTGGAATGTTCCTTGTAGCAGTTTATAGTCTTGTCAAGACGATTGTTAGACTACTTGACGTAGATCAATCTCCTCGGAGTGTCTTGCTCACTACCGGTGGAACTTTTCTAGCCGTCATAATTATGGCGGTAGTCTTATTTGTTGCATCAAGCGCTCAAACACCGGCAGCCCCTTTCGAGATTCTCCCAGATAAGCCACCTATTCCAACCTCAGCTGAATAGCTCAGGTTGGTGTGGCAGTAGGCGTGGTGCGGAGGATCTCGAACGCCTCGCGCAGCGCGTCGGGGCCGCCGACGTTGCCGGGGAAGACGACGTACGGCAGGCCGGGGAGGCGCGTCTCGTCGCCCATCCGCCAGAGGGGGACGCCGGGGAGGAGTTGCCCCAGCACGTCCACGCGCCGCGCGCCGAGCCCTTCGGCGGCGAGGTCGTGCGAGGTGATGCCCCCCTTGGCGATCAGGTAGCCGGGCCGGACCTCCGCCGCGACCCCTTGCAGAATCGCGATCAGCGCGGTCGAGACGGCCCGCCCGATCGCCAGCCCGTCTGCCTGATCCGCGCCTGCGACGTGCTCGCGCGCGGTGGAGAGCGCGGCGTCGTGTCCGCCGCGTAGGGTGGCGACGAGGGAGCGTGTCGCGGCGGCGATGAACTCCGCGCGGCGATTGTCGAGGAGCGGGGCGATCGGCAACTGGAAGTGGGTCAGGTCGCCGGGCGCGAGGAGCGCGTCGATCTGCTCGCTGGTCCGCCCGACGTACGAACCGGCGATGATCAGCCCCGGCCCCTCGCGCGATGGGAGATCGGCCCCGCGCAGCGGCGGCAGCGGCGCGATCCCGGCGCGCGCGCGCAGCCAGGAGGCGGCGCTGCGGGCGAGGAAACGTTTTCCGTCGCGCTCCGCGATCAGCGTGGCGAGTGCCACCACCTCCAGGTCGCGCTCGCTGGCGGCGTTGACGATCGTCGGGATGCCGCCGCGCAGATCGCGCAGGGCGGCGGCGACCCCCTCCGGTCCTCCCCCCCGGATCAGGTCGATGCTGAGCGAGGCCACTTCGCCAGCGGCGATCCGCCCGTCGGTCTTCTCCGCCACCCACTCGCGCAGATTCGACGCGCCGTAGCCGAAGATGCGGTCGCGCGCGAACTCGGTGCGCGCGGCGGGGGTGAAGGCGTCCCCCTCGCGGACGAAGTGGATGTCCTCCACGGTGATCCGGCCCCCCTCGAAGAACGCGGGGATAATCAGCGTCGCGTCGAACGGCCCGAGCAGCTCGGTCAGCGTGTCCGTCTCGGCGAGGTAGTGGCCGCGCAGGGTCGAGTCCGAGCGGCTGATCAGGGCGAAGGGTCGTCCGGTCGCCTCCGAGGCGGCGGCGAGTTCGGCGGCGATCGCGCGGTTGCCCTTGATCGCCGCGTCGGCGTCGCCCGCGCGCGAGTTGATCAGCACGGCGAAGAGGGTGTCGGCGTCGCGGAACTCGCGCGTCACGTCGTCGGCGGTCGGCGCGATCAGGGCGCGGATGCCGTGGACCGTCTGCACGCCGGTCGGGTCGTCGTCGAGCGAAACGACAACCTCGCCACTGCGGGCCAATTCGGCGCGAATCTGCGCGCGCAAGGTGTCGTCCGGCCATTCGGTGGGCAGCCCGGCCAGGAGTTCGGCGGCGGGGGTCGGGTGCTGATCGGAGAGAGGCATCGGCAGCTCCATGCTGGTGCGGCTGGTCGCCGCGCGCGAATCGGTGGACCAATGCTCATCGGCTCGTACTCGACGTTATCGCCCCTGGTCGTGTGCCGGATCGGGGCACGGGATCAAGTCAGCGCGTCAGCGCGCGGGCACGATCTAGGTCAGGTGGAAGTCGGCGGCGTAGAGGCGCAGGCCCAGGCCGCGCGCCACCCCGCGCGACGCCGCGTTGTCCCAGGAGGTGCTGTAGAGCGGGATGCGCCCCGCCGCGCGCACCGCGCCCGCCCAGGCCGCGACTGTCGCGCGCGCGTAGCCTCGCCCCCGCCACTCCGGCAGGGTGTTCACCCCCGCCTCCGCCGCGCCCGCCGAGGTGCGCGCGCTGAAGCAGACCGCGACGGCCTCGCCGTTGTGGAGGATCGCCGCGCCGGGCTGACTCGTGGCGAAGTCCGCTGCCCAGCCAGGGAAGGTGCGTTGCAACGGCGCGGCGTCGGTTAACACAACGGTCTGTGTTTCCGCGACGGGTAATACGTCAGGGAAGTACCACGCCGGGCCGCCCCACTCGTTCACGAGCGGTGCATGGGCCGCGAGCGCGGCACGGAGCGCCGCCGCCGTGACGGGTGGTGCAGCGAGGTCGGTGGCGATCGGCTCGGTGGCGAGGATATGCGCGAGTTCGTCGCGGAGGTCGGCGGGGAGGTCGTGGCGCAGGTGCCAGCGATTCCCCGCCGCCGTGCGCCCGAGGAAGAGGCGTGGGGCGAGTGGTTCGTCCGGCTCATTAACCGCCAGCAATCGCCCCGCCCCATCGAGGCGGAAAAGGGTCGCGATCTGCCGCTCGAGCAGGGCCAGATCGTCCAGCCCCACCGCGTCGGCCCGGTCAGCCACGGGTGCCGCCGAAGATGCTGAGCGGCAGGAAGGCGGTGATGGTCCAGGTACCCGCGTTGACGACCTGGCTGATCCGCAGATCGACGCAGGCGCTGGCGAGGATGCAGGCCCGCGTGCGCGACAGGCCATGCTCGCGCCCCAGGTAGTCGAGGACGCCGATCAGGGCGGCGCGGGCTGCCGCGCGCGGGTCGGTGTCGTGGCCGGTGGCGGCGAAGTGCGGGCCGGTGTCGGTGCGCGGGGCGAGTGGCCCGGCGGTGCGGAACTCCGGCCAGTTGGGCGCGGCCCCCTTGCGGAGATCGAAGCGGAGGGTCACGACCGCGTCGCACTCGATCGCGGTGCCGCTGACCTCACCGTCCCCCTGCGCCGCATGGGCGTCGCCGGTCGAGAAGAGCGCCCCCGGCGCGAGGACCGGCAGCGTGAGGACGGCACCCGCGGTCAGCTGGCGCACGTCCATGTTGCCGCCGCCCCGACGTGGCGGCGGGGTCGGGTGCAGCCCGGCCTCGGCGGGCGCGACCCCCATGACGCCGCAGAAGGGGGCGAGCGGGATACGGATGTCGGGGCCGAATGGAGCGTAGTCGCGCGCGCGCAGATCCCAGAAGTACGTCTCCCCCACCGGGATCAGATCGCCGACGAGCGGGTTTTGCGGTCCCACACCGTTCCAGCCCCACTGCCCCGGCTCCACCGCGACGACCGTCACGTCGAGCGCGTCGCCCGGCTCCGCGCCCGCGATCGCCACCGGGCCGGTGAGGGCGTGGCCGCCCAGCGCTGTCGGCACCTCGGGGCGGGCGCCGGCGGCGATGATCGCCGCAAGATCGGGCGCGACCTCAGGATACTCGGCGGCGATGAACCCTCGCGCCACGCGCCCACGCGACGGCTCCATCGTCGCGAAGATCACCGTGTCGCCCGGCGCGATCGTCAGCGCCGCCGGGAGGCTGTTGTCGAAGTAGGTGTGGATCGCCTCATGGCCGAGGCGGTGTATCGTGCCGTTGTTCGCGCCTGTCACCGCGTCCTCCCCCGCTGCCTCATCATCCTCGTTGCTGCGGCGCATTGTACCGCCGATTCCCCGCCGCCGCCGCGACTTGGTCGCCGCGCGATACCGGGGCTTGCACCGCCCGCTCTCCTGGCGAGATGCTACAATCGGTGGCACCTGATGATCGGCGATGCGCGGTGCTTCGCGTTCGCTGATGCGAGCGACGGACAAGGGGGAACCGATGGTGATCGAGGCGGCGGCGCGACAGTTCACCGACGTGGTGACAACCGAGGCGGAATTGCGGGCGCTGCTCGGCCATCCGAACGAGCTGGTGATCAAGAAGCAGCAAGCCGCGCTGGACGTGCATTGTCGCGCCTTCATCGCGCTCGCGCCATTCATGCTGCTCGGGACGACCGATAGTGCGGGGCGTTGCGACGTCTCGCCGCGCGGCGATGGTCCCGGCTTCGTCCAGGTGCTCGACGACACGACGCTGGTGATCCCCGATCGCCCTGGCAATAAGCGCTTCGACTCGCTCCGCAACATCCTCGCGCACGGTGGTGTGGGCCTCCTCTTCATGATCCCCGGCGTGGAGGAGACGTTGCGCGTAAATGGCCGCGCGCGCCTGATCCGCGACGCCGATGTGTTGGCGCGAATGGCGGTGCGCGACAAGGTGCCGACGCTGGCGATCGCGGTGGAAGTACAGGAGGCGTTCCTGCACTGCGCCAAGGCGTTGAAGCGCTCGCGGCTCTGGCAAGAGGAATCGTGGCCCAGCGAGGATGCGCTGGTGTCGCGCGCCCGGATGTTCCTCGATCACATGCCGCAGCCGGGGCTCAGCGTCGAGCAGATGGAGGCATCGCTGGCGCAGAGCTACGCGAAGAACCTCTACTAAAAGAACACCATGCCGGGTGTGCCTTGTCGCACGCCCCACAGTGCCACCCGAAACTTCGGGGTGGCACCGCGTATTTCCCCCCTCGTGCCGCCCCGGAACCGCTATACTGCCTCGACCTGGCCGGATAATCCGAGGCGAAGGGGTGGCATGTGGCTGGCGCGGTGCGGGCTGCCGGGTGGGGGCTGGGGCGGGTGCGTGTCCCGGCTGATGTGGGCGCGCTCTGCTTGGTGATCCTCCTCGCCGATGTGCTTGCGGGGATCGTCGTGCCAACCTTCTCGCTCCACGCGCAAGCGCTCGGGGTCAGTCTCGGCGCGTTGGGCACCCTGGGTGCGCTGGGCGGCATCGTGCAACTCGCGGCGTCGATCCCGTTCGGCATCCTCTCCGACCGGGTCGGGCGCCCGATTCTGATCGTGGGCGGGATGGCCTGCTTCGGCCTCGGGTTACTGTGCTTCGCGCTGGCGCAGGGGCTGCCGCTGCTGATCCTGGGACGTGTTTTCCTCGGTCTCGCGCCGGTCGCCACCTTCCAGATCGGCACCGCCCAGCTCGGCGACATCACCACGCCGGGGCAACGCTCGTTCGCCTTCGGCCTCTACGCCACCGCGATGGGGCTCGGCTTCACGATCGGGCCGCTGATCGGCGGGCAGCTCGCCGAACGCGCGGGTACGCCCGCCGCGTATCTCGTCGGCGCGGCGATCGCCCTGATCGGTGTTGCCCTCACCCTCCGCACCGTTCATCCCGTCGGGTCAAAGGGCGCGCGGGCGACCGGTGCGCGCGGCTTGCGCGGGGTCGCCGCGATCCTGGGGCGGGCCGACATCGCGCTCGTCTGCCTCGGGAATCTGCTGGTCACCTGGACCTTCGCCGGGGCGGTCAGCACCTTCTTCCCGCTCTACGGGGAGACGCTCGGCCTGACGGCGGCGACCCTCGGCTCGTTCTTCGCGCTGCGCGCCTTCGTGTCGGCGCTGGGTCGCCTGCCGAACGCCCTGATCGTGCGCGCGTTCGGCAATCGCGCGGTCCTCTTCGCCGCCCTGGCGATCGAGGCCGCGATCATGTTCGCGCTTGGGCATGTCACCGCGCCCGCCCTGCTTGCCCTGCTGCTCGCCTGCGAGGGGTTGGCCTATGGCGCGTATCTGGTGGCGGGGCAGGCGTACATCGCCGATCAATCGACGGCGGAGAATCGCGGCACTGCGACCGGCCTCTACGGCATGGCCGCCAGCCTCGGCGGGGTGACGGCCCCGGCGGCGATGGGGGTGCTGGCGACGCGGGCAGGCTTGCCCGCCGTCTTCACCGCGACGGCCTGGCTGCTCGTCGTCGGCCTGCTCGCCATCGCGATTGTCGGTGCCTGGACCGGGCGTGCGGCGCGGTCGCGCTCCTGAGCGGCAGGAACGGCGAAGGGGCGGCGGGTCTGAACAGACCCGCCGCCCCTTGCTCGCTCTTGATGCGGCGCGTTAACGGTCGCTAAAAAGCTGCTTCGCGGCCTCACCGGCTCGATTGTTCATGTTCGCCTGCCCGGCGACCAGGAGCACCTCGGCGATCTGTTGATCGGCGTAGTGCTCGCGCAGGCGGGCGATCAACTCGTCGCCGAGCGCGTCGGCGTGGTCGATCATCCGGTCGGCGAGGTCGAGGAGGACGATCTCCTGCGGGGCGAAGGTCTCCTGCCAGAGGGCCGGATCGCGCAGGGCGGCGAGCTGCGCCTCGGTCAGGCCGCGCCGCTTCGCCGAGGCGGTGTGGGCGCGGGTGCAGGCTTCGCAGCGGTTGACGATCGAGGTCCGCAGGAAGACGAGTTCCTTCGTGATCTCGCCGACCGACCCCTCCGGGCTCCAGATCGCGCCGGAGAACTGGGCGAGCGCATCCTTCGCGCCCGGTACGAGGGTGGTGGTGTAGCCGAACGGGGCCTCGCGCACGCGCGGGCGGGTCTGCTGGGTCATCGTGCTGCCTCCTTCATGTGGGCGCTGCATCGCGCCGTTCCTGCCGTTGATAATGCCACAAGATGTGCGCGCATTCCCGCGTGGTCCGTGCGTTCAGTGGGTGCCATCACCGATCCGGCGATGCGGGAGGCGCCTCATCCTCGTCCAGCAGGGCCGCGACCGCCGCCGCGAACTCGACGAAGCGTGCCGCGAAGTGTGCCCGCTCCTCGGCGGGCCAGTCGCGCGTCAGCCGCTCGAAGATCGCCCGCTGATAGGCGCGAGCATCGTCGGCGAGTGTCCGTCCCGCCGGGGTCAGCGCGAGTCGGGCGCGGCGCGCATCCCCCCGGGCGGTCGCGCGACTGAGGTAGCCGTCGCGGATTGTCTCCGCGACGAGGCGGCTGGCGGTAGACGGATCGATTCCCAGTGCTTCGGCGACCGCCCCCACGCCGACCTCGCCGCTTGCGGCCCTGGCTTCGTGCGCCGCGACCGCCTGCACAACCTGGATGCGCGAGCGCTCGACCAAGCGTCCGGCGCGGTCGAGCGGCTGTCGGGCCGTCGGGAAGCGCCCGAAAGCCCGCCCGAGCTGGAAAAGCGCCTGTCCCGCCTCTGTGAGGAGGGTCTCGGCATCGTCCCGCGCGTTGTCCGTCTCGTGCATGTCCCCCGCCCATCCGATCAGCACGCCAGCACGTCAGCACGCCACGCGATGCAGTCTATCATTGCCAGAGTATACGCCGATGCTGTATTATTGCATGTAACATACATATATTGAGGAGGAGACGATGGATCGGGCGATCGAGGTGGCACTCGCTTGGCAGCGGGCGAGTAATGCGGGGCATCGCGAACGCCTGATGGCCCTCTCGGCGGAGGATCTCGGGATAGTTGGGCCGCGCGGGGCAACGTGCGGGCGTGATGAGGTGCTTGCCTGGCTCGATCGGGCGGGGTTGCATCTACGCACGCTGCGCCTTTTCGCGCGCGATGGGCGGGTGGTGGTGGAGCAGGCGGGGCGCTGGCGCGATCCGGCCACCGGAGAGTTTGGCGACGAGCAACACCTCGCCACCTTCTTCGCGGTCGCCGGTGGCCGCGTCATCGCCCTCGCGCGCCGCGACAACCTGCTGGATGCGCTCGTTGCGGGCGAACTCCGGCTCGCCGACGAGGTACCGTTACCGGCGGCTGAGCGTTTGGCGGAGTAGTGGCACCCAACAGGGAATAGGTCTGTGCAGGGGATCATCATTCAGGTTGAGGAGCATTCACACCGACCGCCCCACCGCCGACAACGAGGCAGAGGAGCGCCGCGATCAGGGGATAGCGGTCTAATACGCTCATCCACTGCCGGACCATTGTTGCCGCGTTGGAGAGCGCAGAAGCCACCAACTGAGCCAGACGAGCGCGAGTGCGAAGCCGCCCGCGAGCGTGGCACGCTGGTAGAGCGTATCAAGCGCATAGAACGGTTCGAGCACGCGCGAGGCGGTGACATGGCTCGGGTCGAACTGCGCCTTCGTCAGCGCGCGATCGATGTGGGCGCTGGCGAGCGCGCCGAGGCTGAGCGCGCTGACGAGGAGGGGCCACACCGGCAGTGTACGGGGCTTCCGGGAGTTGGGATCGCGCAGCGCGAAGGCGAAGAAGGCCAGAGCGGCAGCCACGATGAGGAGCAAGACGTAGCTGACGATGTGCTCGAATAGCCTGTCGCCCCAATCGATCGCGGCGGTGCCGTCGATGGCGAAGGTGCCGTCAGCACTGCTCGCCAGGAGGAGATCGTCGAGGAATTGTTGCGAACGCCACACGCTGGCGAGCCCGCCGAGCGCGCCGCCACACGCCGCCGCGCTCAGCGGATAGGCGGATAAAGCCCGCTGCCAACTCCAAAGCGCAATCATGCGGTCGCTCCATTCACCCTCATCGCTGTCCCGCGAGGATTTGCCGCCCGAACTGCCCGAGGAGGACATCGTAGGGCGCTCCGTTCTCCGGGTGGTATTCGAGGCGGACGCGCTCGAAGTACTGCACGGTGTAGGTTTCACCGCCTTCAAGGGTCTGCTCGAAAGGTTCGGATAAGGGGAAGCCGAATTGCGCGAGGCCACCGTGGGCTTCCCAATAGGCGGCAAACCTGGGGCCGACGTTGTGCCCGGTCTCGGGGAAATACCGGTAGCCCGCCTCGGCTTGGACCGGTGCGGTCGGGGCATCAGGCACGGTTGCCAGGACGCGGCGACCGAACTGGCCGAGGAGCACCTCGTAAGGCGTGCCGACGTTGCGGGGATGATATTCGAGCCGCGTACGCTCGAAATATTGCACGATGTGGGCCTGTCCATCCTCCAGGGTCTGACTGGTTTCGTCGCCGAGTGGATAGCCGTTGAGGGCTAGTCCGCCGTGCGCCTCCCAATAGGCCAGGAAGCGCCCCTGCACGCACCGTCCGGTCTCCGCGAAGCACCGGCGCGGGGGAGCGGGGGCGTCCTCCATGTATAGCTCCGCTAACGTTTCGCCGACGACCAGGACGCGGCCATCGGCGAGGAGGGTCGCGGTCCCACCGCCCCCGCTGCTCATCGGTGCCGAGGCGCTCCAGCGATCGGTCGCCGGATCGTACAGCTCTGCCGTCGCGCTCGACGAGGGGAGTTTGCCTCCGGTGACGAGTACGCGCCCATTCGGGAGGAGGGTAGCGGTGTGCCCGACCCGCGCGGTCGTCAGCGCGGCACCGGGGGTCCAATCGTTGGTCGCCGGATCGTAGAGCATGGTCGTATCGGTGATCCGTGCACTGCTTTCCTCCCCCCCCACGCCCGTAGTGACGCCGCCAATGATGAGGACACGGCCATCGGGTAGGAGGACGGCCTGGTGGCCGTAGTGCCCGGCCCCGAGCGATCCGGCGGCGGTCCAGCGATCGGTCGCCGGGTCGTAGCGTTCCGCCGTCGCCAGGAACGTGCCGACGCCCCCGCCGAGCGTCGCGCCGCCAACGACCAGGACCGTACCATCCGCCAGCAGGGTCGCGGTATGCCCCACACGGGTGCCAGCCAGGGCCCCCGCCGGGGTCCAGCGATCGGTCGCCGGATCATACAACTCCGCCGTGGCAAGGCCGGTATTCTTCGCGTCCGGCGTGCCGCCGACGACGAGCACCTTGCCGGTGCGGAGCAGCGTGGCGGTGTGCCCGATGCGCGGCGTGCCGAGCGGCGCGGCGGCGGTCCAGGTTCCCTTCGCCGGGTCATAGCGCTCGGTCGCGGCGGTGCCATCGAACGGCAGGGCGAATCCTCCGGTGAGGAGTACCTGCCCATCGGGCAGGAGGGTGGCGGTATGGGCGTTACGATAGGTCGTCAGCCGACCGGCCGGGGCCCAGCGGTCGGCGGCGGGGGCGTAGCGTTCCGCCGTCTCGGCCCCGGCAACGAGCACCTGCCCATCGGGCAGGAGGGTGGCGGATTGTCCGGCATGGTTGGTGGCGAGCGGCGCGGCGGGTGTCCAGATCGCCTCGGCCCTGGTGCCGGGCACGCCGATAAGCAAGCCGCCCAATAGATAGTAGGACCATGACGGCGAGCAACGATAAGCGATGGTGCTGCATCGATCCTTCCCCCCTTCATAGCCGAAGCGCCGCCCTCGCACCGCCTCAGCGATTATCCTCCGCCAGGATGCGTCGCCCGAACTGCCCGAGGAGGACGTTGTAGGGGTACTGACTCTCCGGGTGCAGCTCGAAGCGAGCGCGCTCGAAGTATTGGACGCGGTACTCCTTGCCGTCTTCCAGGCGTTCGGTGATCTCCTCGCTGATCGGCAGGCCGAACTGGCTCACGCCGCCGAAGTTCTCCCAGTGACCGATGAATTGGCCGCTGATGTTGTGACCGGTTTCGGGGAAGAAGCGTGGCGCTTGCGGGTCGGCGGCGACCGCCGGATCGGCGGGGTGGATCCGCCGCCCGAACTGGCCGAGGAGGATGTCGTAGGGGGCCTTGTTCTCGGGGTGATATTCCAGCCGCACGCGCACGAAATACTGCACGGTGTACTCGTTGCCGTCCTCCAGGCGCTGCCGGAACTCGCCGCTGAGCGGAAGGCCGTTGATCGTCGTGCCGCCCGTCGCGCGCCAGCGAGCGAGGAAGCCGCCGCCGATGCACTGGCCGGTCGCGGCGAAGCATTCCTGCGCGGGCGGTCCCGCCTGAGTTTGCGCGCGTCCGTCGGCCCCTACCGGGACCAGACTCGCGGCGATCCGCCGCATCTCCGCGTTACTCGGCGCACTGGTGCCCTTATATTTGTAGCCCATCACGAGGTGGCCTTGATCGCCCTCGCGCCAGCCGAACCAGATCTCGGGCGCACAGACCGTACTGGTGTACAAGGAACCCTCGTGCCCGAGCACGGTGATCGGCTCGAACGTGCCTTCGTCGCCCCCACAAAAGTTGGCCGGTACGCCGAAGAAGAGCCGATCCCCCGCATCGCTGTCATAAACCACACCGAAAAGCAGGCCCGCCGTCGCGGCTACCGCAGGCTGTCGGAAGCGCGCCGGGAGCCAGGTGGGGCGGTAGACCGCCCTATCGGCGGGGGTGTTGGCGCGGATCAGCGCCCAGGCGTCGTCGGTACTATTCGGCTCGGCGATGGCGGCTGATGCCCCGCCCGGATAGCTGAGGAACAGCGGCAGGCCGACGAGTAATGCCAGCAACCAGCGAGACATCGTACACCTCCATCAAAACGACGTATGCTTTTGTCCCTCATAGCCTCAACTTTATAACGTCAACTTTTCGCGCCGGTTTCTCGTTGTGACGTATGTGATGCCATCGGATGGGGGGAAGCCCTCGGGCATAGCGATGCCGCCGCGAAGCAGTGCGTTCGGCGTGCGGGCGAGGGTGCGTGAGGACTTCACGAATCGACGGGGGAAGAAAACTTCTTCTTGTGGAGAGGGCGGCGAATATGCGCCTCATCTATGAGGTCAGGGACGCCGCGCGGCGAGGTCTTCTACGCACTGCGGGGGGATGTAGACGCTGCCGAGCGGACGGCGGTGCGCGCCGTCCCCGCCATGATAGTCGGTGCCGCCGGTGGCGACGAGGTTGTGCCGCCTGGCGAGGGCGAGGTAACCGCGCTTACGTGGCTCGTCGTAGTCGCCGTAATAACATTCCATCCCGCTCAGCCCCGCAGCGAGGAGTTGCGGCAAGAGTCCGGCGAGATCGTCCACCGAATGCGGGTGGGCCAGCACCGGAACGCCGTGCGCCGCGCGGATCAGGCGGATCGCCTCGGGTGGGGTGAGGCGGAAGCGTTCGACATAGCCGGGGCGTCCGCGCACGAGCCAGCGCTCGAACGCCTCGTTGATCGAGGTGGCGTGTCCCGCCTCGATCAGGGCGCGCGCCACATGGGGTCGCCCGATCGAGCCAGCTCCCGCGAAGGCGTGGACCCGCGCCAGGGCGATCGGCGCGCCCGCCGCGCCGAGTCGTGTCACCATCTCCTCGGCCCGCCCCTCGCGCGCGGCGCGAAAGCGGGCGAGGGCGTCGCGCAGGGCGGGGTCGGCGGTGTCCACGAAGTAGCCGAGCATGTGGACCTCGCCGGCCTCGACGTGGGTACTCAACTCGACACCGGGGACGAAGCGGAGCGCCGCCGCAGCTGCGGCGGCGCTCGCTTCGGGGAGGCCCGCGATCGTGTCGTGGTCGGTTAACGCCAGCGTTCGCAGTCCCCGCGCGACGGCCAGTGCGACCAATTGCGCGGGGGCGAGCAGGCCATCGGAGGCGGTGGAGTGCGTGTGGAGGTCGAGCGGGCCCCCGCCCGCCCGCTCTCCTGCACCCCGCGCCGCCCCGTCGTTCATCGCCGCTCGACCACCAGCCGGATCGCGGTACGGTCGGCCTCATCGATCTGGAGATCGACTAAGGAAGGGAGACAGATCGCCTCGATACCGGTCTCGTTCAGGTAATCGCGGGCGATCGCGACCGCCTTGATCGCCTGATTGGCCGCGCCCGCCCCGATCGCCTGGACCTCGGCCCGCCCGCTCTCGCGGACGACCCCGGCGATCGCCCCGGCCACGGCGCTCGGTCGTGAGCGCGACGAAACCTTCAGGATCTCCCCCCGCGCCTCGTTCGCGCCTCGGCCATAGCCGGGGCGGTAATCCCGTGCGGCGGTCGCCACAACGCGATCCTCGCCGTCGCTCGCCACGTCATTTGTCGCGTCAGGCTCGGCGACAGGGGACGCTGCCGGAGCCGCTTGCGATGTGGTCGGCTCAGCTGAGGGCACCTCCATCGCGGCGGCCTGCCCCTGTTCCTGCTGCGGTTCGGCGTCGGGCGGGAAGCTGGATTTCTCCCCTACCTTGATGTCCCCGAGCTGGAACTTGCTGAAAAGTCGGTCCATGATCACAGAATCCTTTCCCGGTTTACCGGCCCCCGCCGGCGCATGAATGTACTCCCTGTACCCCTCCCACCCGTATCCCGTCAGATGGGCCAGTATCCCGTCCGTTGTCAGGATTAGTTAAGATGATACCTTAACTGGCTCCGCCCGGTTGCGTCGCTCACGCTTCAACCGGCCCCTTTCGGTTCTGCCGCTCATGCTTCTGTACGGTCTATCCGCCGGATACTGACGGCCCGACCGGACACCCGCTCGACTTCGATCAGGACGCCGTTGAGGTCGAGCGGCCCTCCCTCGGCCACCGCATAGCGGGTCGGGCGCCCGGTGCGGAGACGTTCCAGGCTCGGCGTGATCGCCATGCCGATCACCGAGTGGCGCGGCCCGCACATCCCCAGGTCGGTGACATAGGCGGTGCCACCGGGGAGAATCTGTGCGTCGGCGGTGGGGACATGGGTATGGGTGCCCACCACCGCCGCGACCCGCCCCGCGAGGAACCAGCCGAGCGCGCGCTTCTCGCTCGTCGCCTCCGCATGGAAGTCAACGATCGTCGCGCCGAATGGTGACGGCGGCGCGACCAGCAGGCGATCGAGCGCGGCGAACGGATCGTCGAGCGGCTCCATGAAGGCACGCCCCTGCGCGTTGACGACCGTGACACGCTCGTCGCCGACCGGCACCGTCAGCCAGCCGTGGCCGGGCGCGCCCGTCGGGTAGTTGAGTGGGCGGATGATCGGCAGACGGCTTCGCAACGCCTCCTCGATGTCGCGCCCCCGCCAGACGTGGTTGCCGGTGGTGATCACATCGACCCCCGCGTCCACCATGTCCTCGGCGGTGGCGACGGTGATGCCACGTCCCTCGAAGCTGTTCTCGCCGTTGGCGATCACCAGATCGGCGCGGTACTGCTTCCGCAGCGCGGGGAGCAGCCGACGGACCAATGCGCGCCCCGGCGTGCCGATCAGGTCGCCAAGGATCAGGATTCGGAGGTGTGGTGCTGCCATCGCCGGGGCGTCCTCTCTCGCCCGACGCGACGGGCGGAAACGAGAGAGGGTCGGCGGCAACCTGCCGCCGACCCTCTGCCGATCTGTGTGCCGGTCGTCGCGCCTTAGCGCGCGTAATCGACCGAGCGTGTCTCGCGGATGACCGTGACCTTGATCTGCCCCGGATACTCCAGGGTCTCCTCGATCTTCTTGGCGACATCGCGCGCCAGGCGCGTCGCGCCCAGATCGTCGATGTTGTCCGGGCGGACGAGGATCCGCACCTCGCGCCCCGCCTGGATGGCGAAGGACTTGTCCACCCCATCGAAGGAATTGGCGACCCCTTCGAGCGCTTCCAGCCGCTGGATGTAGCGCTCCAGCATGTCCCGCCGTGCGCCAGGGCGCCCGCCGCTGATCGAGTCGGCGGTGGCGACGATGAACGCCTCGACGGTGGCGGGTTCTTCCTCGCCGTGGTGGGCGGCGATCGCGTGGACGATCCGGGAGGAGCGCCCGAGCCGCTTGGCGATCTCCGCGCCGATCAGGGCGTGCGGCCCCTCGACCTCGTGGTCGACCGCCTTGCCGATGTCGTGCAAGAGCGCGGCGGTCTTGGCGACGCTGATATCCGCCCCCAGTTCGGCGGCGATACCGGCGGCGATGAACGAACACTCCAGAGAGTGTTGGAGGACGTTCTGTCCGTAGCTCGTGCGGTACTTCAACCGCCCGAGCAGGCGGATCAATTCGGGGTGCAGGCCCTGCACGTTCGCTTCGTAGGCGACCCGCTCCCCCTCCTCCAGCATCACCGTCTCGACTTCCTGCTGCGCCTTCAGGACCACCTCTTCGATCCGGGCCGGGTGGATGCGCCCGTCCTGGACCAATTTGCTGATCGCGCGGCGGGCGATTTCGCGCCGCACCGCGTCGAAGCAGGAGACCATGATCACTTCCGGCGTGTCGTCGATGATGATATCGACGTGTGTCGCCGCTTCGAGCGCGCGGATATTGCGCCCCTCGCGCCCGATGATCCGGCCCTTCATGTCATCGCTCGGCAGGGGCACGACCGAAACGGTCGACTCGGCGACATACTCGGGGGCGCAGCGCTGGACTGCGGTAGCCAGAATCTGCATCGCCCGCCGGTTAGCTTCTTCTTTGGTTTCCTGCTCGATCTGCCGAACCTTGCGATTGGCGATCTCGCGGACTTCGGTCTCGATCTCCCCCAGGAGCATCGCCCTGGCGTCGTCGGTGGTGAGACTGGCGACCCGTTCGAGCTCGCGGCGGCGCTCATCGCGCACCCCTTGGAGTTCGTGTCGCTGCTGATCGCGCGCCTCTTCGAGTTCGAGGCGCACAACATCGAGTTCGTGCTCTCGCGTGGTCAGGCCCTTTTCGCGGTGTTCGAGGGTTTCGATCTTCTTATCGGTCGTTTCCTCGCGCTGTTGGAGCCGTCGCTCCAACCGGGTTACCTCCGCGCGACGATCCTTGAGCTCGGCATCGACATCGGTGCGGATGCGGAGCGCCTCATCTTTGCCCTGGAGGATCAGTTCTTTCTGCTGTGCACGCGCTTCGTCAAGGGTCGTGTTCGCGTCGCGCTGGGCCGCCTTCATCCGCGATGCTTCCCGCGCCTGCAACCAGAAGTAGGTTGCCGCGAAGGTCAGCGCCGCCGCGATGATCATGGCCAGCGGGACCACGATGATAACGGTTGACATGTGTCCCTTTCCCTCTGCCTCTCAATTCTGTTGTTAAGGTTCATCGACGTTTGGGAGCGTTCCTGGCCCGTGCGCGCCCTCATCCCGGCGTTACACCGACCGATACCGCCCCGCAGCACCAATGATCCATCAGCTTCGATGATACCGAATCGTCGTTAAGGGTGTCAAGGATGGGCGCAGCGGACAAATAATGCCGCTGTCTGTCCTTCGGTCTGTTCGCCGACCGTGCGCCGTGGCGGGCTTTCGACAGCCCTGTGCCTATCCGCTATACTTCGCGGGCTGCCGGACGGAGGAAGTCGATGGCGAACCCGCGTACGCGCGCTCGCGATTCTGTAGTGAGGGTGTCGGGATGGTCGGCGCGTGAGCAAGCACGTACGAGTCCTCGGTGGAGTCCTCCTGACCGGATTCTTCCTGTGGTTGGCCCTGCGTACCGTGGACATCAGTGCCGTGAAGTCGGCACTTCAGCATGCCTCCTACGGCTTTCTGCTCCCCGCCGCCCTCTGTAGCCTCATCGGGTACGCGCTGCGTACGCAGCGCTGGGGAAATATCCTTTCTACTACCAAGGTGATTCCCTTCGCCCGGCTCTTCCCGGTCCTGATGGCCGGCTTCGCGGCCAACAATCTGCTACCCGCCCGGATCGGCGAGTTCGTCCGCGCCTATCTGCTCGGGCGGACGGAAGAGGTCAACCCGAGCCTCGCGCTGGCGACGATCGTCGTCGAGCGCGTCTGCGACGGCCTGACGCTGATCGCCCTGATGGCGATGACCCTCCTGTTCTTCCCGATCCCGGTCTCCGATCCGAAGCTGCAAACGATCGAGTTCGCCGCCACGATCATCTTCGGCCTGGCGACGGTGGCGTTGCTCGCGCTACTCTTCTTCCCGCGCCCGATCCTGGCGCTCGTACGGGTCTGTCTCCGTCCCCTGCCGGAGCGGATCGCCGCGCGGATCACCGGTCTGCTGGACGCCTTCATCGCCGGGCTCGACGCACTCCGCCGTCCGGCTGCGGTCGCGCGAATCGCCGCCCTTTCGCTCCTGGTCTGGTGCTGCGAGGCGGGGGCGTTCGCGTTCGTCCTGCTCGCTTTCCCGCTCGGCCTGGCACCGGGCGAATGGATCGCCGCCACGGCGTTCCTGCTCGTCTTCGTCAATCTGGGGATTATGATCCCCGCCGCGCCCGGCTACATCGGCACCTATCAATTCTTCGCGAAGCTGGCCCTGGGCGCGTTCGCCGTGGCGGAGGCCCCGGCGCTGGCGCTCTCGCTCGTCGCCCACGCGACCCAATACACCCTTGTCACAACGGTGGGGCTGCTCTCGCTCTGGCGGCTCGGCTTCTCGCCACGCTCGCTCGGCGGCATGGCGAGCGCCGAAGTCGAGGCGCTGCCGAACGGACGTGTTGTCCCGGAACCGGCGGACTGACATGAGGGGCGAAGGACGAAGGACGAAGGACGAACAACAGCACGGGGTCATCGTCTTTGGAGGTGCGATGGGCTCTGCGCGCCATCCGATCCATGCTAGACGAGGGATTTCGTCCCTACTTCGTCCTTCGCCCTTCGTCCTTCATCCCGTACCCGTTGCCCCATGCTAAAGAACTGGCGTCTGTGGCTTGGCCTCGTGATCAGCGTCGGTTTCATCGCACTCGCGCTGCGCGGGCAGGATCTGGAGCAGGTGCGGCGTGCGCTCGGCGAGGCCGACTATCGCTTCCTGCCCCCCGCGCTGCTCCTCTATTTCGCCGGGGTCTGGGTGCGCGCGCTCCGCTGGCAGTCGCTGCTGGCACCGGTCCGCCAGCTCTCGGCGCGGACGCTTTTCCCGGTCGTGGTGATCGGCTACATGGCGAACAACATCCTCCCCTGGCGGATCGGCGAGTTCGTGCGCGCCTACGCGCTGCGCGAGCGCGAGGGAATCGCCACGAGCGCGTCGCTGGCGACTATTGCTGTCGAGCGTATTTGCGATGGGCTGACGATGCTCGCCTTCCTCCTCTTCGCCTCACTTTTCATCCCGCTCGATGACGAGTTGCGGCGGATCGCCTGGGTAGCGGCGATTGCCTTTGGCGTCCTCCTCCTCGCCCTGGTCGCGATCGTCGCCTCCGATGCGCTGCGCGGGCGGTTGCTGGGACTGGTCACGCGCCCGCTGCCTGTGGCCCTCGCCGCGCGTCTCGTCGGGTTGGTCGAGAGTTTCGTCGGCGGCCTGCGGATCCTCCGCTCCGGGCGGGCGCTGCTGCGCGTCGCCGCCTTCTCGCTCCTCGCCTGGGGGCTGGAGAGCGCGATGTACCTCACGATCGCCCCGGCCTTCCGCCTGCCGCTCGGCCCGCCGGAGGCGCTGCTGACCACCGCCGTCGCCAATCTGGCGACGCTGATCCCCTCCACGCCCGGCTATATCGGGGTCTTCGAGACCGGCGTCGGGATTGTCGTCGGCGGCCTCCTCGG